>Ga0207426_1000273_pt1 | contig 107794 bp, 88 predicted proteins | sample AraplaMF_Cvi_mMS_FD_184265 | JGI IMG/M metagenome (GOLD analysis project Ga0207426, IMG submission 184265) | Arabidopsis root microbial communities from the University of North Carolina, USA - plate scrape MF_Cvi_mMS (SPAdes) (version 2) | ecosystem: Host-associated > Plants > Roots >... | reverse complement strand
GGGATCCTTTGGCCAGGCATGCACCGGCGGTCCGCCCTTCGGGATGTCCGCGGACGCAATCAGCTTTCCTTCCTGATCGCCTTCGGAGAAAATGAGCACGTCGCCCTTCTGAGGACGCTCGTCGGAGCCGGGAGGATCTTCACCCGCGCGTGCCTGTGCCGAACAACCGAGGCAAGCGGTGGTGGCGAGCGCACCGAGCAGCAGCGTTCGCCGCGTCTGCTCCGCGTCTGCGTTACCCCCGGATTCCGCCATGCTGTCGGAGGACGATGAGGTGGATTTGAATGATGCGCGCGACATGCACAATAGCAGGCGCTGGAACTCTGCCGAAATGAAGGCGAAGAATTGGCACCGCAGTGCATCAATGTGGCTTTGCTCGCTTTGAGCGAATACGAATGCGCGAAGTTCGGCGCATTTTTGCAATTGCAACGTCATGCCGCGCGATGTGCATGATGATTTTGCAGATCAGACCGATGCCGCTGGAATTGGTGCAACGCGTTATCGGCCGAGCAATGCAACCTCGAAGCGATACAACTGCACGTTTTTCAGGCGAACGCGCTGTCGTCAGAACCGCAGAACGTGCCGCGGCGCAGCGATACGGCCGGTCATGGTTGCCGACGCCATCTCGAAACTGTCGGCGATGCGGCGCGCCTTGTCGATGAAGAGGCTGGCTGCCGGCGGCGGGCAGACTTCGCGAGCGGTCTGCTCGAACAGATCGAGCCAGCGATCGAAATGATCGCCGGCGAGACCGAGCGGCATATGCGCCCGCATCGGCGAGCCGTGATAGCGGCCACTCATCAGTACGACCGACGACCAGAAATCCTTGAGCCTGGCGAGATGCTCGTCCCATTTCTGCACGACGGCAAACACCGGCCCGAGCAGCGTATCCTCGCGCACGCGGCCGTAGAAGCGGGTCACGAGTTCCCCGATCATCTCGTCATTGATCCCGGTGCGCTCGATCGCATCCTGGGTCAGCAAGTTCCGCCGCGCCGCCGCCGCCTCGCGCTCGGCCTTCAGTCGATCCGACATGTCCTTCGCTTCCGTTGTTCCCGCGCGCCGCCCGTTCGACATTGTCGGACCAACTGCGCACGGCGTCTTTGTCGCAGCGCAAATTGCGGGATTAAGCGGCAGGCGTTTCGAGCCCGGCGCCTGCCACTCGATCAGTATCGTAGGGTGGGCAAAGGCGCACTTGCGCCGTGCCCACCACCTCTCTCCATCACGAAAATGCGTGGGCACGCTCGCTTTGCCCACCCTACGGCAGCGCGGGTCTTGGCACCCGGCTCCGTGATTACTTACTGTAAGTGTAAAAACCCTGCCCGGTCTTGCGGCCGAGATGGCCGGCATCGACCATCTCCTTGAGCAAGGGAGCCGGACGGTATTTGGGGTCGTTGAAGCCTTTGTAGAAGACCTCCATCACCGACAGCATGGTGTCGAGGCCGACCAGGTCCGCCAGCGCCAGCGGCCCGATCGGATGGTTGCAGCCGAGCTTCATGCCGGCGTCGATCTCCTCGGCGGTTGCGATGCCTTCCTGAAGCGCGAAGATCGCCTCGTTGATCATCGGGCACAGGATGCGATTGACGGCGAAGCCCGGGCTGTTCTTGGCGGTGATCGCCACCTTGCCGACGCGCTGGGCGAAGTCGAGCGCCTTGACGTGGGTATCGTCCGATGTCTGCAGACCGCGGATCAGTTCGAGCAGCGCCATCACCGGCACCGGGTTGAAGAAGTGCATGCCGATGAAGCGGTCGGGGCGATCGGTCGCGGCGGCCAACTTGGTGATCGAGATCGAGGAGGTGTTGGTCGCGACCAGCGTGCGCGGCGACAGCGTGGCGCAAAGGTCCTTCAGTATCTTGACCTTGAGCTCCTCGTTCTCGGTGGCGGCCTCGATGACGAGATCGCAGTCGGAGAGCTTCGCACGATCGGTCGTGCCGGTGATGCGCTTGAGCGTGGCGTCGCGATCCGCCGCCGACATCTTCTCTTTCTTGACCAGGCGCTCGAGGCTGCCGCCGACGGTCGAAATTCCGCGGCTCACCGCGGCATCGGAAATGTCGACCATCACGACCGAGAGGCCGGCCGCTGCGCAGATCTGCGCGATGCCGTTCCCCATGGTCCCTGCCCCGATGATGCCAACGGTCTGGATCATTGCGTCCTGTCCTTCATCCTTGCGGGCGCGCCGTACCGGCTCCGCCCCATTGTTCCTGCATCAGGGTCTAGCACCGCCCGAGGCGATCTGCGACCCGATCCTGCCCTCTCCTTAAAGCATCCGAAGCGGGAATAAAGCCGCGATTCAGCCGCGAAAGTCGGGTTTTCACGGCCCGGCGGCTGGATAACCTCGAATTTGGGCCCACGCCTTCCCGGCAGCTCGGGTTCGGTTCGAGCCGGCTATCTCGAATACGCTTATGCGCTGCAACGGCTCAAGCGCCAGCCTTGACCGGCCAGGTTGAAACCTGTTGGGAGCAGAGCATCCAGACAACTCCTACGGTTTCGGCCTCGGCCAGCACAAAGCGCTGAACCAAATCGACCGAGCCGTATCTAGCGCGATCAAAACAGCCTTCCTCGCTTCTCCGAATGAATCGCGTTTCCAATCCTTCTCTGTCGGATATTGTACAATCGGACAACATCCGCAGGGGTAATCCGTGGACCGGCTACACGGCTTCGACATCGAACGTCTTGAGGCATTGCACCGGACGCCGAGGCCCTCGGCAGGATGAACGATTTCGCGCGATCCGTCGCCGCCGCCCTCACGCTCATCAGCGATGCCGATGCAGAGTTGCTCGGCATCGTCGCCCTGTCCATGCGCGTCAGCCTAACCGCCAGCATCATCGCGCTGCTGATCGGCGGGCCGATCGGGGCCTTGCTGGCGATCACGCGTTTTCGCGGGCGGCAGGTGATCATCGTGCTGACCAACGCGCTGCTTGGCCTTCCGCCGGTCGTGGTCGGGCTTGCGCTTTATCTTCTGCTGTCGCGGTCCGGTCCGTTAGGGGCGGCCGGGCTGTTGTTCACGCCGACGGCGATGGTGATTGCACAGACGCTGCTTGCGACGCCGATCGTGGTGGCGCTGGTGCATCGGCCGGCGAGCCTGCTCTGGGCGGAGTACGGCGACCTCGCGCGGATCGACGGTTTGTCGACGCTGCGCAGCATCGGTCTGCTGTTTGCGCTCGGCCGGACCTCGTTGCTGACGGCCTTTCTCGCCGCTTTCGGCCGCGCGATCGCGGAAGTTGGCGCGATCATCATCGTCGGCGGAAACATCCGCGGCTTCACCCGCACGATGACGACGGCCATTGCGCTGGAAACCAGCAAGGGCGATCTGCCGCTGGCGCTCGGCCTCGGGCTGATCCTGCTTGCCCTCAGCGTCGCCGTGTCGACCGTTGCCTTCATGCTAATGGGACGCGTTGGGGAAAAATAGCTGCTCGCCGCCGACCTTGTAGCCGGCGATCGCATCCTGGCCCTTCGGCGAGACCAGCCAGTCGATGAACGCCTGTCCGTCCTTCGCCTTCACCTTCGCATGCGCTGCCGGATTCACCAGCATGACGCCATACTGGTTGAACAGGCGCTTGTCGCCTTCGGTCAGGATGGCAAGCTCGCCGCGATTCCTGAACGACAGCCAGGTGCCACGGTCCGACAAAAGATAAGCGTTCGACGACGAGGCCATGTTCAGCGCAGGCCCCATGCCCTGACCGATCTCGCGATACCAGCTGTCCTTGCCGGCCGCGACATCGACGCCCGCATCCTTCCATAGCCTCAGCTCGGCGGCATGAGTGCCGGACTTGTCGCCGCGCGAGATGAACGGCGCTTTGGCGGCTGCGATCTTGCGCAGTGCGTCGGTGACGTCCTTGCTGCCGGCGATCTTCGCGGGGTCGGTCTTCGGACCGACGATGATGAAGTCGTTGTACATGACGTCGAAGCGCTTCACGCCCTGCCCCTCCGACATGAACTTGTCTTCGGCGGGCCTGTCGTGGACGAACACGACGTCCGCATCACCGCGCCGTCCGATGTCAAGCGCCTGGCCGGTGCCGACGGCGACGACCTTGACCTCGATGCCTTCGGCCTTCGCGAACAGCGGCAGGAGATAGCCGAACAGGCCCGACTGTTCCGTCGACGTCGTCGAAGCCACGGTGATGGTGCGGTCCTGCGCATAAGCATAGGCTGACCAGACCAGAACCGCCGCAATGGCGGCAAATCTCTTCATTGCGTTGCCCTCCCCGGATACCACAAGTTACGCGGAGAGGCTGCGGCTGGAAAGTTCGACGTTCGGTGCAGGATCAGCGGTCCGGGCAATACCGCATGACCGCGCGAATCGCCTGCGGCTCCGGCTCTTTCACCCAGGCGTCTTCGTGCAGCCAAAGCTTGTCGTCGCCGACGACATACGCGAACGTCACGGTATCGAAACCCCTGGGATTGCGGACGGTGACCTCACCGCAGGCAACCTCGGTCGGTCGTCCCTGCCGGTCGGTCGCAGCGCTGATCCAGGAGATGTGAATCTCCGCGTTCGACGGGATCAGGTGGGCGGCGATCTTTGGCGAGAGATCGTCGGCAAACGCCGGCGCGCAGATCAATGCAGCAAGCGCGGCTGCCAGACAGGTTTTGCGGATCACATCTGTTCTCCCTCTTTCGAAGGAAGCATAACTGCGGTCCCGGCGGCGGCTCTGTGGGCGCGATCACACTGGCTCGTTCCGCCGTGTATTCGTGACTATTGCAGCTTCTCGATAATGGCGGTCACCTCGTCCAGTTGAGCCTTGGCCGTCGCGAGGAGATCGAGCAGGTCGCGTGCCGACTGCGCCGATCCGGCTGGGCCTGCCTGGTCGATCACGCTCAAACCATCGGTGAGACGTGAGATGATCTGCACGAGTTCGTCGCGGCGCGCCTCAAGGTCCGCAAGCGTTGCGTCAAAGCGCTCGTCAAGCCGGGCGCCTTGCAACGAGCGGATCCGAACGATCCTATCGTCGGGAGGATCGGCCATGCGAATACTTTGCGTTGCTGTTCGTCCATCTTATGCGCGCGTTTCGGCGTGCCGACGGTGGTGCATTGTCGCATCCGGGTTCCGTGGACGGTTTGTCGCGGATTGTGCGTCCGTATCTCACGGCGGATTCACACACTTCAAAGCCCGCGTGATCTCTCGCACGATCCGGAATATCGGCCGCATTTCATGATCCTGTCGGAGACTCGCAATGGAGCCTCTCATGACAAAGCCGACCATCATCTCAGCCGTGCCGCTCGCCCTTGCACTCGCCGCAGCCGGCCCCGTGCAGGCCCGGCCTGCATCGACCGGCGTCGCGGCGGCGCCACACGCGGGTGCGCTCGCGCACAAGACGCATCTGCATCTTCACACCACTGAGCGCATCATCATCCAGCATCGCCGAACGCCGCCGCCCGAGCACGAGGAAGATCCGCTCGCGACGATGCATTTCGAATGACGAGCCGCCTGCGTCGCGGTCGGTGAACGATGCCACAGCAATAAGGGGAATACCGCCGTATTGTCCCGTGAAGAATCGGCGTGCGGATGTTCTGCAATTGGTCCCACCGAGATTGACATCGGTGTGACCGCCGGGGCAGTTTTTTGCATTGCTGGCGAATCAGCGATTGCCTCACGCCGAGTATCTCCTGGACAACGCCCTGTGCTCTCGAGACTGATATCGTTGCTGAGCCGCATTCCTGCGGTGAAATGGGCGTTCAACCGGTTTCGGCCTTCTCCGCAAGGCAGCAGCACCGACGTTGCACGGATCACGGCAGGCGAATCGCCAGCCATTGTTGCCGATATTGTGGAAGCTGCTCCGGCGATCGCTGACGACGTCATCGCCGAAGCTTCCCGCTCCGATGCCGGGATTGAGGTTGCAACTCCGGCTGCCGAGGAAGGCACCGTTATCTCTGCCGTCGCGGAAAGTCCGTCCGCAGCCCCAGCCGATATCAGCACCAGCGACGACGCCGCTCCGGAGACGCCGGCCAAGGTCGAGCCTGTGGTCGTCGAAGAGGTTGCAGTCGCGCCGCTCGAAGTGGAGCGCGAGGCAATCGATGCCGCTGAAACCATTAGCAGCGACCAGCCAGCCGAATTCCCGGCAGATGTCGAACACGTCGTGGAAGAAGCGACGGTCTCGTCGATCGAAGCGACCAGCGAGGCCGCAGAAGTTCGTGAGCCGATCATCGATGATCCGCTGGTGGAACTCCCGCCAAGCACGGAGCCCGTTGCAGCGGAAGAAGAAGCCCCGATCCTGGCTATCGAGACTGCAAGCGAGCCGGTCGCCTCCGCCGAGACCATCGAACTCGCGGCCGACATTGAACCCGTCGCGGACGAGACGCCGGTCTCATCCGCCGACATCGATGACCCGCCGCTCGTCGCCCCCGATCTCGTCGCAAGTGATGACGTCTCCCCCGATGTCGTCGGCAGCGAAGCGCTTCCTGATGCCGTTGCGGACGTTGAAGCGATCAGCGCCGATAGCGCCCCCGTAACGGTTGCCGAAATTGAAGGCCTCCCGGCTGACCCCGACGTTGCGGTCATCAGCGATCCGCCTGCCGGCGTCGCTGCGGATGTCGTGCCGGTTGCCGATGAGAAGCCTTCGTCTGCCGTCGCCGTCATCTTGGACGAGATTCGGGCGGCCGTTTCCGAGGCCGGCGCGAGCAGCGCACCGGTTCTGGCCGTCCTGCCTCCTCCGGCGAAACGGAACCGCGCGCCCCGGACTCCGACACGCGCCGTCGATCCCTCCGATCGCGCCACGTTGATCCGCCAGCGTTGGGAGCAGACCGGGATCAGGATGTGGAATCCGCGGATTCACGGCACCGGCGAAGCCACGCTGAACATCCAGGGGCGCATCGAACTGCTGCCGCCCGAGCCCGGCGACTCCATGCCGCGCTACGACAAGCTGGAATTCAAGCTGCTCGGCGGGCAGATCGTGTGCGAAGGCGTCATCGTCGAAGCCCCCGCGACAGCCGGCCAGCGTAGCTTCACCCGGCTGGCCGAGCCCGGAAAAATCGCCCGCGAGCCGGCGCGGGAACGCCGGGCCGCCCTCGCCTGACCCTTATAATCTGCTATCCCATCGCCATATTCCGGGGTGATACCCGGGATATGGGAGATCGCATGTCCACATTATTGCGACTGGTCGTGATCGCCGCCCTCTGCGTCTCGCAGGGCGCATACGCGGCATCCAGCAAGCGGCCGCGCCACGTGCCGGCAACGGTGCCCGCCACCGATCCCGCAGCTCCCTACAAGGCCAATCGCCTGTCAACCTCGCGCGGCGAGACGATCCTCAACACCCCCGGCCAGACCACCGTGCTGACACGCGAGGTGCTCGACGACATGAACGCGACCAGCCTGCGCGACGCCATGCGCTCGACCGCCGGCGTGACGATCGGGCGCTAAAGCGCGATGAGATCGGGATAGATCATCATCGTGCTTTAGCTCGTCGTTTGAGCATGATCTTGTCGGAAAACCGCTTCGCACTTTTCCGGATCATGCTTCATGTCCGTTCAAGGCTCAGGGGATCGGATAGCCCTTCCAGACCCACTCCAGCGCCGCCGGCAGCGTCTGCGCGATCGTCGGTCGGTCGACGTGCTTGGCGTTGCGCACGAACAGGAACTGGTAGTGATAGCCCTTCTCCGCCAGCACCTTCGCCGTCAGTGCGTTCGACAGGGTCCAGTCATGCATGCCGTCGGGGATGGTGGGGTTCGGATAGAACAGGTCCTGGTCGCCGCCGAAGAACCAGAAGCGGATCGGCTTCACGGGCGCGGCGACGATCAGTGGCACCCCGGGCGGCTCGGCCGGCGTCAGCACCCCCGCCTTGGAGATCAAATTGGGACCAGCCGGGCCCGACCATGCGCTATGATATTCCCAGGCGCCGCCGCGCAGCGACGGATCATGCGGCCATTGCTGGTTGACCATCGTCGGCGAGAACGCCAACACGCGGTGATAGAGTTCAGGATGGAACCAGGCCATGGTGAACGCGGCCACGCCACTCGAGCTCAGCCCCATCGTCGCGCGCCCGTGGGGATTCCTGGTCAGTTTGACGTCGGCATTCTTCTCGACCAGCGGCAGCACTTCGCGCTCGACGAACTGCGTGTAGATGCCGGACACCGCGTCATATTCGCGGCCCCGCTGGCTGCCCTGCGCGTCCTGCCCGCCATTGCCGATCTGGATCGCGATCATCGGCGGCACGCGGCGCTCCGCGATCAGATTGTCGAGCGTCGTGGCAAGGTCCTTGTAGGCGTTGGAACCGCCGTCGCCGATCACGATGAAAGGCGCCTCGCTGCCGCGCACATATTGCGCCGGCACATAGACGTCGATCGTGCGCGACCAGACGCCGGGATGGCTCGTCGTGACGATCATGTGCGACTTGTCGTCGGCCGCGGTGACCGTCGTCATGATCGAGGAATTGGTGCAGCCGGCGACGTCGTCGCGGATCAGGCCGGGATTGTAGATCGTGCTCTCTTTCGACGACAGCGTGAAGGATTTCGTCGTGCCGCGCGGCACGCCCTCTCTTGCGACCGTCTCCGGCGCGGGATTATGCGTGGGGCCGATGATGAAATTGCCCTCAGCGCCCGGCGGCGGCAGCGTGCCGTCAGGCAGCTCGGTCGCGCGCGGATAATTCGCGCTGTGGGGATCGCGCGTCGGCGGCGACGTCTTGAAATCCAGACCTGTCGTGTCGATGAAGAAGGGTGCAGCCTTGTCGGTGGTGTTGGCGCCCGGCGGCACGGCCATGTTCTGGGTGACACAGACCGGCTGGGCCAACGCGATCGACGAGAAAGAGACGAACGAAATCAACGCCCCCGCGAGGGCGGACAATGGATTGGTCATTTCAGCGCCCTGTGCTGACGAGTCTTGCTGGCCCATCTTGCGGCAAAAGTATGCCGGGCCGCCGATGCGAGGTCAAACAGCAAGCGGCCGCATTGCAGCGACAGCGCCATGCTCAAACCGGACGGCACCTCTTATTCCGCGCATGCCGTGAAAATATGAGAGGTCGATACCGTTGCTGCCGCCTCATACACGACGTAGCTTGCGCACCGGCCGCGCCGCGCAAATGCTGCGTCCGGCCGGGAACGACAAGAACACTCGGCAAAGAACACTCGGCAAGATACTTGGGAGGCAATCATGAGAAAGCTTACGGCCGCGCTCTTTGCGCTGGCATTCCTTGCAACCGGCGCGCAGGCGCAAACCATCAAGGACTTCCTGGCGGCAGTCATGCAGAAATGGACGGCGCCGTTCGAGCCGTTCCAGCTCATCGACAACATCTATTATGTCGGGACCGACGGCATCGCCGTCTACGTCATCAAGACCTCTCAGGGCCTGATCCTGATGGATACGGCGATGCCGCAGTCGACCGGCATGATCAAGGACAATATCGCCAAGCTCGGCCTCAAGGTCTCCGACATCAAGATCATCCTCAACTCGCATGCGCATCTCGATCACACCGGCGGCTTCGCCGAGATCAAGAAGGAGACCGGCGCGCAGCTGATCGCCGGCGAACGCGACAAGCCGCTGCTCGAAGGCGGCTACTATCCGGGCGACGAGAAGAACCCTGACCTGTTCTTCCCCGCGGCGAAGGTCGATCGCACCGTGAAGGAAGGCGATAAGGTCACGCTCGGCGAGACCACGCTGACGGCGCATTCAACCCCCGGCCATTCCCCGGGCTGCACGAGCTGGGAGATGACCGTCAAGGACGCCGGCCAGGACCGTCAGGTGCTGTTCTTCTGCAGCGGCACCGTCGCGCTGAACCGGCTCGTCGGCCAGCCGACCCATGCCGGAATCGTCGACGACTACCGCGCGACTTTCGCCAAGGTGAAAGCCATGAAGGTCGACGTGTTGCTCGGCCCCCATCCGGAGGTCTACGGCATGCAAGCGAAGCGCGAGCAGCAGATCAAGAATGGATCGCCGAACCCGTTCGTCAAGCCAGGCGAGAACGTGACTTACGTGACGACCCTGTCGGAGGATTTCGACAAGCAACTCGCCAAGCAGACCGCCGCGCTGGAGAAGAAATAGCGCTTATCGTCAGCCCCGCACCTCTCCTCAAGCGAAGGAGAGGTGCGGTTTGCACCCTTGACAGTGCGGCAACAGGCTGCGCTGGCACTATGGTTAGCGGGGCGTAAGAGCGTGCATTAGCGCTGTTTTATGGCCGATAAAGCAGGCTTCTGCTGCAGCTTATCCTTAACACGACCTCACCAATGCGCGCGTCTGGAACGCCCGCAAGCACGTGCAACCCACCCTGCGGAACCCGACCTAACGCCCCCTTTACCCCCCGCCATGCAAGCTCGTCCCCGTTTTGAAGGGAATCCAGGGCTCGTATTGCAATGCCTGTCGCCAATCTGAAATTCCGGCTCGCCAGCGTGGTAGAGCTGTTTCGCGTCCCGGCCGACAATCCGGAGCTGACGCGCGCGCAGTTCGATGCCTTCTCCAAGCAGATTCCCCTGCTCTACTTCATCCTGATCACCAACACGATCGCGGTGGCCTATACTTACATGCCGCTCGCGCCGGCATCTCTCAGCATGATCGTGCCGGCCGTATTGACCACGGTGACGGGTCTGCGGACCCTGTGGTGGCTGCGCCAGCGGCATGTCGTGCGCAGCGACGCCGACATCCTGCGGAATTTGCGTCTGACCAACTGGATCGCGGCGCCGATCTCGGCTGGGTTCACGGCATGGTCGTTTGCCCTCTATCCGTACGGTGACGCCTTCGCCCAGAGCCAGGTCGCTTTCTATATGGCAGTGACCGTGATCGGCTGCATCTTCTGCCTGATGCATCTGCGTTCGGCCGCCCTGATCGTGACGCTCGTCGTCGACGTGCCCTACGTGCTGTTCTACTTCGCGACCGGCGAGCCGGCGCTGAAGGCGATGGCCGTCAACAACCTGCTGGTCACCGGCGCGATGGTGACGGTGCTGTTCATCTACTATCGCGACTTCGCAGACCTCGTCGCCAGCCGCAAGTCGCTGCTGGCGCAGCAGGCTGCGACCCAGGCGCTGTCGGACGAAAACTTCCGCCTCGCCAATCTGGACTCCCTCACCGAGCTGCCGAACCGCCGCCGCTTCTTCGCCGAGCTGTCGAGCGCCTTTTCCGACGCCGAGCGCAGAGGCGTGCGCGTCGCGGTCGGCATCATCGATCTCGACGGCTTCAAGCCGATCAACGACAATTACGGCCACAGCGTCGGCGACCGCGTCCTGATCGAGGCCGGCCGGCGCATCCGCGAGGTCTGCGAGGGCTTCGGCCCGCAGCGGGTCGAGTTCGCGCGGCTCGGCGGCGACGAATTCGGCCTCGTCGTCTGTGGCGACCCCGATGATGCCGATCTCGCACGGCTCGGAGAGCGCATCGCCGAGCAGGTCAAGCTGCCCTACCAGCTCGACACCGCCCATACCGGGCTCTCCTGCTCGATCGGCTTTGCACTGTTCCCGAACTCGGCGACGACGTCGGAAGCGCTGTACGAATGCGCCGACTATTCGCTGTATCACGCCAAGCGCCATCTGCGCGGCCGCACCGTGATCTTCTCGAGCGAGCTCGAGGCGGAAATCCGCAGCCGCGGCGTCATCGAGAATTTGCTCCGTACCTCTGATTTCGGCGCCGAGATGGAGCTGGTCTTCCAGCCGATCGTCGATGCCATGAGCGAGCACACCGCAGGCTTCGAAACGCTGGCGCGCTGGCACAGTCCCCGCCTCGGCTGGGTCTCGCCTGCCGATTTCATTCCGGCGGCCGAACGTATCGGCCTGATTAGGCCGCTGACGCAGGTGCTGTTGAAGCGCGCGCTCGCGACGGCGAAAGCGTGGCCGGACGACATCCGCCTGTCGTTCAACCTCTCCGCCCACGACGTCTGCGCGGCCGAAGGCATCCTGCCGCTGATCTCCATCATCGAGAAAAGCGGCCTCGCTCCGCACCGGATCGACTTCGAGATCACCGAGACCGCCGTCACGTTCGACTTCGCTCGCGCCGAACAGTCGATCGCGACGTTGAAGGCGATGGGTTGCGGGATTTCGCTGGACGATTTCGGCACCGGCTACTCCTCGCTGAGCCACGTGCACCGCCTGCCACTCGACAAGATCAAGGTCGACCGCAGCTTCGTCGCCGACATCAACGAGAATCCGGTGAGCTACAAGATCATCAAGTCGCTTACGGGCCTTTGCGACGACATGGAACTCGCCTGCGTCGTCGAAGGCGTCGAGACCCGCGCCCAGCTCGACACTCTGCGCCGCCTGGGTTGCGACTTCATCCAGGGCTATTATTTCGCAAAGCCGATGCCCGCGGATGCGATCGATACGTATCTGGCGAAGGAGCGCAAGCGCCTCGACGGCGCTGGAGCCAAGGTCAGGGCCTGAGGGCCGTCAGACCGCGCAATAGCGCTCCTGGATGTCCTTGTCCGCCAGCAGCGCCGCGGCGCTGCTCTGATGCACGACCTCGCCCTGGTCGATGATTACCGCCCTGTCCGCCAGACGCAAAGCCCATTCGACGTTCTGCTCGACCAGCAGCAGCGTCTTGCCCTCGTCGCGCAAGCGGCGGAACAGCACGCCCATCTCTTCGACCAGCACCGGCATGATGCCTTCCGAAGGCTCGTCGAGCAGGATCATTTTCGGCTTGGCAATCAGTGCACGGGCAATCGCCAGCATCTGCTGCTCGCCACCGGAGAGCGTAACGCCCTCCTGATCGAGGCGCTCCTTGAGCCTGGGGAATGTCTCCGCGATCTCGTCGATGGCAACCCGCTCGTCAATGTCGCTGCCGGCTGCGACAAGGCCCAGGCGCAGGTTCTCGCGCACGGAGAGCCCGGGGACGATGCGGCGCTCCTCGGGCACGTAAGCGAGCCCAAGATGAAAGCGCCGGTGGGAACGCAGCGGCAGCAGCTCCTTGCCCGCAAAGCGCACGCTTCCGGTCGCCTTCGGCATCAGGCCCATCATCGACCGCAGGGTCGTGGTCTTGCCGGCACCGTTGCGGCCGACGAGTGCGACCACTTCGCCGGAGTTCACGTGCAACGAGATGCCATGGAGGATATGGCTCGCGCCATACCAGGCGTGGAGGCCGTCGATTTCGAGCAGGGGGGTCTCAGCCATAGCCTTCACTCTGTCCGAGATAGACCCGGCGGACTTCCGGATTGCTCCTGATCTCGTCGGGCGCGCCGTCCGCCAGCAACCGGCCGTGATGCAGCACTACGACGCGCCTGGACAGGCCCAGCACCATCTTCATTTTGTGCTCGACCAGCAAAACGGTGCGCTTCTCGGCGAGACGTTCGAGCAGCGCAACCATGTCCTTGGTCTCTTCAGGCCCCATTCCGGCGGTCGGCTCGTCGAGCAGCAGCAGCTCGGGCTCCGAGACCAGCGCAATCGCGATCTCCAGCGCGCGCTGCTGGCCGTGCGAGAGGAACTTTGCTAATTCGCCACGTTTGCCGAGCAACCCGACAGCGTCGAGCGCCGCATCCGCCCTGGCATTGAGTTCCGGCAACCGTGTCCGATTGCGCCAGATGTCATAGCTCACGGTCAGCGCCTGCGCCGCGACGCGGACGTTTTCGTGCACGCTGAGGTCCGGGAAGATGTTCGTGATCTGATACGAGCGCGAGATGCCCTGATGCACGAAGCGGTGCTGCGGCAGGCCGTTCAGCTCGCGGCCCCGGAAGCGCAGCTTGCCCGACGTCGGGGTCAGCGCGCCCGAGAGGATGTTGAAGAAGGTGCTCTTGCCGGCGCCGTTCGGCCCGATGATCGAGGTGAGTTGTCCTGCGGCAAAGGACACGTTGATGTCTTCGAGCGCGACGAAGCCGCCAAAGCGCTTTCCGATGCCCTCGACGCGAAGCAGTTCACCGCTCATGACCGCGCCTTTCCAAGGCCGAGAACATCGAGCAATGTGCCCCAGATGCCCTTGGGCAGGAACATCACGAACAGCACGAAGATCGCGCCGACGAAGATCTGCCAGTGCGGCGTCCAGAGCGAGATCACGTCTTCCAGGATCAGAAAGCTCGCCGCGCCGACGAACGGCCCGAAGAAGCTGCGCGCGCCGCCGAGCAGCACCATCATCACGATCATGCCCGAGGTCTGATAGTGCAGGATATCGAGCGGCACGATCGACAGATGCAGCGCCAGCATGCAGCCGCCGAGCGAGGAGATCGCGCCCGACAGCATGAACACGATCAGCTTGGCGCGCTCGACGTCGTAGCCGCAGGCGCGCGCCCGCTGCTCGTTCTCGCGGATCGCCTCGATTACGGCCCCGAACGGCGAGTTCAGAATCCGCGACTGGAACCACAGAGCCAACGCCGCAAGGACCATCAGCACATAGTACTTGTTGACGGGGTCGAGAAAATTCACCTGAAGGCCGAACAGGCTGATGCGATCGACCGTGAAGCCGCGCAGACCGTTCTCGCCGCCGGTGAAGGACGAGGATTGAAGCGCGACGTAGTAGACGAGCTGGGCGAGCGCGAGGGTCACCATGGAGAAATAGATGCCGCGCGTGCGCGTCGAGACGATACCGATCGCGGCGGCAAGACAGGTGCTGAGCACCACGGCAATCGGCACCGCCGCAAACCAGGGCACGCCGTAGCGGCCGATCGCGATACCGGTGAAATAGGCTCCGGCACCGAAGAACGCGGCCTGACCGAACGACAGCAGGCCAGTGTAGCCGAACAGCAGATTGTAGCCCATCACCACGACGCCGTAGATCAGGACGTTGACCGCCAGCGCCTGCGACGGCAACAGCCAGGGCAGCACGGCCAGCACGGCAATCGACAGCAGCACGCGCTGCTCCAGAAGCCAGCCGAGCCCGCTGGACGAGGGTTTGGCGACCGCCTCGCCGCTCGATGGTGACGTCACGCCGTCCTCCCTCTGACGCCGAACAGGCCTTGCGGGCGGATCAGCAACACGATCGCCATCAGCGCGAACATCACGATGGTCGCCATTTCAGGCGCGAACAGCGCCACCAGGCTGATGGAGATACCGACCATGAGGCCGGCCACAATCGCCCCGACGATCGAGCCGAGGCCGCCGATCACGGTCACCACGAACGCTTCCGCCAGCACTAGAGAGCCCATCTCCGGATTGACGCTGCGCATCGGGCCGGCGAGCACGCCGCCCAGCGCCGCAAGCCCGACGCCGAGGCCGAAGATCGCAAGCCAGACCCGGCCGATGTCGACGCCGAGCACCTGCATGATGGTGGGATCGCGGGCGCCCGCACGCACGATCAGGCCGACCCGGGTTTTCTCCAGCGTCAGCCACAGCACCAGCAGCACCACCGCCACCAGCGCAATTACGAACAGGCGGTAACGCGGAAAGAAGCCGATGCCGAGATCGAGCACGCCGACGAGTTGGGGCGGAGTCGGAAACGGAATGCCGTCGCTGCCGAACACGATGCGGACGCCCTCGACCAGGATGTAGCTGAGGCCAAAGGTGAGCAGCAGCGGATCGTCGATCGAGCGTCCATAGAGGCGGCGGATCAGGACGAACTCGATCAGCATGCCGAAGGCGCCGATCAGGATGGGAGCCAGCAGCAATCCCCACCAGAAGCTTCCGGTGAGGGAGGCCAGATACAGCCCCGCATAGGCTCCGATCATGAACAGCGCGCCATGGGCGAAATTCACCACCCCGAGCATGCCGAACACGATCGTCAGCCCAAGCGCAGTGATCACCAGGACCGCCCCAAGGGCGATCCCGGAGAGAAGCTGCATGATGATCAGCGACAGGTCCATCGTCTCAGTGCTTTAAGTGGCGTGGCCGAGTTCGCTGCAGCTCCGCAGCATGTCGTCCGAACCGGCGTCGTTGGCGAGGATGGCGAATAGATCGTTGTCGTTCGCCATCGCGGACTTCTTCTTGGACTCCAGCACCAGCACCGACTGCACCGATTGGTGGTCGCATTTGCGGTAGTGCTGCGGGCCCTTGGTCAGATCGTATTGCAGCTTCTCCAGCGCATCGACCACCTTGTCGGTGTCGGTACCGCCGGCGGCCTGCATCGCTTCCAGCAACGATCCGACGCCGGAATAGCCGTAGGCGCCGTAGTCGGTCGGGATCGCGCCCGCGTTGGCGGCCTTGAACGCCGCATTGAACGCCGCTGCCGTCTTGCTCTGCGCCTCCAGGCCCCAATAATAGTTGGCGCCACCGACCACGCCCTCGAACACCTCGGGGCCGACCGCGAGCCGCTGGTTGTGCAGGATCACGGGCACGACGATCTTCATCTGCTGCTTGACGCCGAAATCCACCGCCTGCTTGATCGCATTGGCCTGGTCGCGGCCGAAATTGGAGATGCAGAGCACGTCCGGCCGCATCGACATCAGGCGCGGCATGAAGGTGGAGTAGTCGGCAGCGCCGAACGGATGCAGTATCTCTCCGACGGTATCGGCGCCGATCGCCGCCTGTGCACGCTTGAAGCCGCGCAGCATCTCGTGGCCGTAGGCGTAGTCCGCGACGAGGTGCGCGACCTTCATGCCCTTCTTCAGCGTCTGCCGCGCCACCGCGGCGGTGGTCATATGCGGGTTCAGCGCCTCGTGGAAGGTGTATTTGCTGAAATCCTTGACCTCGTTGATGGTGTCGGACTGGCTGATCGAGACGTAGATCACGCCGCGGGCGCGCGTGACCTCGTTGACCGCGAGCTGCACGGCGCTGGAAAGTGCGCCGACAACGGCGTGAACCTTGTCCTTCTCGATCAGCTCGAGCGTACGCGTCGCGGCCTCGCCGGCATTGAGCTTGTCGTCGCGCACGAGCAGCTCGACCTTGCGGCCGCCGATGCCGCCCTTGTCGTTGACGAGCTTGACCGCGAGCTCGGCGCACTTGACCTGGTCGCGCGCCTCCGCGGCGAACGGGCCGGTGAGCGGCGTCGGGAAACCGATACGGATGGTCTCGTCGGCGGCGCGGCCAATCCGGGGCATGGCGAGCAAAGCTGCACCCGCCGAGAGGCCAGCGAGCGCGGTACGACGGGTTATCTTCGGCGTCGAACGGGATGTGGACATGATTTCCTCCAACTGTCTTTTTTTAGAATCGCTTCAGGGCTTTCAGGACTTTGGTCGGCGTGATCGGGATTGAATTGATCGTTGCGTCGAACGGAGCGAGCGCATCATTGACGGCGTTGAGCACGCAGGCGGACGCCGCCGCCGTCCCGGCCTCGCCAACCCCCTTGGCGCCGAGCAAGGTGTCGGCGGTCGGGGTCTCGACATGGGCGATGACGATGTCGGGCATCTCCATCGGCATCGGCACCAAATAGTCGGCGAGCGAGCCGTTCATGAGCTGGCCGGTATCGCTATAGCGGCACTCTTCGAACAACGCTGCGCCGAGCCCCTGCACGATGCCGCCGCGCAATTGCTCGTCCACCAGCATCGGGTTGATGACCCGGCCGCAATCCTCGACGATGAAATGCTTCAGGACCTTGATGAAGCCGGTCTCGACATCGACCTCCAGCGAACAGCCCTGGATGCCGTTGGTGAAGGCGAACGGGTAGCCCTGCGGCGCAAAGTGGTGGCTGACAGTCAGCTGTGCCTGGGTGCCCGGCGGCAGGGTGTCGGAGCGGAAATAGGCGATGCGCGCGATCTCGGAGATCGGCATACGCTGGTTCTGTGTCGCAGCATCCACCACCTGGCCATCGATGATGTCGAGCGCGGATGGCTGTTCCTGGAGGATCAGCGCCGCGATCTCCAGGATATTGCGCTTGAGCACACGCGTGGCCTGGAGTGCGGTCTCGCCGCCGATGCCGGCGCCGCGGCAGGCCCAGGTGGCGCCGCCATGCGGCGTCACCTCGGTATCCCCCGTGATGACCTTGACGTGGTCCTGCGCGAGGCCGAGCTGATCGGCGACGATCTGGCTGATGATCGCTTCCGTGCCCTGCCCCTGCTCGGTCACCGAGATCAGGCAGCGCACCTCGCCGGACGGCGTCAGGCTCAGGATCGCGCCATCCTGCGAGGAGATACGCGCGCCGCCGACGCCATAGAAGGCCGGGCTCGGGTTGGTGATCTCGATGAAGGTGGCAATGCCGATGCCGCGATAGACTCCACGTTTGCGCAACTCGGTCTGCTCGGCGCGCAACGCGTCGTAATCCATGATCTCGTGCACGCGCTTCAGGCAGGCCTGGTGGGACAACGCCTCAAAGCGGTAGCCGGTCGGTGACGTCCACGGATAGGCATCGTCGGCGATCACGTTTTGCGCGCGGATCGCGAAGGGATCGAGCCCGATCTTGCTAGCCGCCATATCGACCAGCCGCTCGGTGACGGCGCAGGCGATGGGATGGCCGACCGCGCGGTACTGGCTAGTCTGCACCTTGTTCTGGAACAGCACTTCGAGCGTGGCGCGGTAGTTCTTGAAGCGATAGGGACCGCCCATCAGGCGGATCACCTGGTTACCTTCGACCACGCTGGTGCGCGGATAGGTCGAGAACGCACCGATCGCGGTCAGGTCCAGCACATCCATCGCCAGGATTTCACCCTTTGCGTCGAGCGCCATGCGGGCATGGACACGGTGATCGCGCGCGTGAATGTCGGAGACGAAGGATTCGATGCGGTCGGCGACGTATTTGACGGGCCGGCCGAGCAGGATCGAGAGGCCGACCACCGCCATGTCCTCGTGATAGACATGCAACTTCATCCCGAAAGAGCCGCCGATGTCGGTCGCGATCACGCGAACGCGCGCCTCCGGAATATTGTAGTGGCGCGAATAGAGATCCTGGAACTGATAGGGCGTCTGCGTGGCGTGATGCACCGTGAGCATGCCCGCAGACGGATCGTAATCGGCGACGATGGCGCGCGGCTCCAGCGTCACCGCCGTATGGCGACCAAAATTGAACTCCTCCTCGACCACGTGGGCCGCATGCGCGAACGCGTCGTCGACGGCGCCGTTATCCAGCTGTGCACGGAAGCAGGTGTTGTTGGCGTTGCCGGGATTGATCACCGGGCTGCCGGCCTCGCGCGCGCCGTAGATGTCGACGACGAGCGGGAGGTCCTTGTAATCGACCTCGATCAGCTCCAGTGCATCTTCCGCGATCGCCCGGCTCTCCGCGACGACGGCCACCAGCGCCTGTCCGGCCCAGACCACGCGATCCAGCGGCAACGGCAGTTGCGGCGACGAGGTCATGCCCTTGAAATGGTCGAGCGTCCCGACCCAGGGCGTGCAGATTCTTGCGATATCCGCGCCGGTCGCAACGAGATGCACGCCTTCGAGCGCGCGCGCCTGGTCGGTGTTGATCGCAATGATCTTCGCATGCGCATGCGGGCTGCGCAGGAAGGCCGCATGCAGCATGCGCGGCAGCTTGAGGTCGCTGATGTAACGGCCGCGGCCGGCCAGCAGCCGCTTGGCGTTCGGTCGCGGCACGGAGCGGCCGATATAGGAATTTGGACGATCGAGCGAGGTCAGCGGCGCGGTCATGGCGCGTCTCCGCCCTGGCTGCGCGCTTTCGCCACCGCGTCGATCGCATCGACGATCGCCTCATAGCCGGTACAACGGCAGTAATTACCCGAGAGCGCGTCGCGGATCTCATCGCGACTCGGCTGCGCCACCTGCGAGAGCAACTCCTGCGCGTTGACGAGCATCCCCGGCGTGCAGAAACCGCATTGCAGCGCGTTGCGGCGATGGAATTCGGCCTGAAGATCGGCGATCACGCCGCTCTCGGTGAGGCCTTCGATCGTCTCGATCTTCGCACCATCGGCCTGCACCGCGAACATCAGGCAGGAATGCACGGCACGGCCGTCGAGCTGCACCAGGCAGGCGCCGCAGGCGCCCATCTCGCAGCCCGCATGCGTGCCGGTCAGCTCCAGCGCGTTGCGCAGGCAATCGACCAGCGTCTCGCGCGGCGCGACTTCGCAGGCGACCTTGCGGCCGTTGACAATGAAGCGAACCCGCACCGTCTCGTCCGCGTCATCCAGCAGCGTCTCGTCAAAGCCGCTCATGCGCCCTCACCCAGACGTCCAAGCAAGCGTCCCAGCAACACGCGGGCGAGGTGCAGCCGCATCGCCGGCGGCACCTCGTCGCTATCGGGCGGCGCGAGATCGCTTTGAAGCGCGGTTTGCGCGGCGGCGATACGTTCGGCATCGAGGTTCGAGCCGATCAGGAGTGCCTCGGCGCGCTTCACCCTTGTCGGCGTGTTGCCGACGGAGAAGAAGGAGATGCGGATGTCATCGATACGGTCGCCGGCGCAGGTCGCCATGATGCCGCAGCCGACCATCGCGTAATCCCCGCGCCGCCGCGCCAGTTCGTCGAACGCAAAGCGCTGGTCGGCCTTGAACAACGGGACGTAGACCGCGGTGATCAGCTCGCCGGGCTGCAGGGCGGTCTCGAACAGATCGAGGAAGAAGTCGTCGGCCTTGACCCGCCGGCGGCCGGAGGGGCCGGTGATCTCGATCTCGGCATCGAGCGCCAGCGTCATCGCCGGGAATTCGGACGCGGGATCGGCCAGCGCGATGCTGCCGCCAAACGTGCCACGGTTGCGGATCGCGGGATGGGCGACGAAAGGCGCTGCCGCGTGCAGCAGCGGCGCGAACTCGGCGATCAACGGTTCGCTCAGCATCTCGCAATGGCGCGTCAGTGCGCCGATACGTAAATGGCCGCCTTCGCGCCTGACGCCGCGCAGCTCGTCAATGTGGGTAATGTCGATCAGCAGCCGCGGCGCCTGCAGCCGCAGCGACAGCGCCGGCACGAGGCTCTGGCCCCCGGCAATGAAGCGCGCGTCGTCGCCGGCGCGGGCGTGAGCCTCCAGCGCCTGGTCGATCGTCGCCGCACGAAAATAGCTGAAAGCCCGCGCCTTCACTGCCGTTTCCTCAGAGATCCGTCGGCTCATCAGCCGGGATGCCAGATTTGTAACCATCTGGTCTCAAAATCCTGACACGGCGCCGGAGGCCGGTCAACAGGAAATGACCATTTGGTCACAAATGCAGCTTTAGGCTAAGAAGGCGGAAGAGATCGCGATTCACGGGCAAATGGCGAAGAAGACGCAGAAGATTGCGAAGCGACCGGTCCGGAAGCGGACCGAGACAGGCGGCAAGGCCGCGCCAAAGCGCCGCAACATGCGCGCGGCCGACCGTGAGCGCGCGATCGTGGACGAGGCGATCCGCTTCTTTGCCGAGCATGGCTTCGAGGGCCAGACCCGCGAGCTGGCAAAGCGCATGGGCATCACCCATTCGGCGATTTATCGCCACTTCCCGAGCAAGGAGGCGTTGATCGAGCGCGTCTACCAGGAGGTCTATCTCAGCCGCTGGTCACCCGACTGGGCCCCGATGATCCGCGATCGCTCGCTGTCGCTGGAGGCGCGGCTGACGCGCTTCTACCTCGACTATGTCGCGCGCGTGTTCGAGTACAATTGGGTGCGGATCTTCGTCTTCTCCGGCATGAAGTCGTTCGGCATCACCGGCCGGTATCTCGATATCGTCCGGCGCGAGATCATCGAGCCCGCGGCGGCAGAGCTGCGCCACGAGCTGAAGCTGCCCGATGCCAAGGTCCAGCCGCTGAGCGAGCGCGAGACCGAATTGCTCTGGGGTCTGCACGGCCGCATCTTCTATCTCGCGATCCGCAGGTTCATTTACGAGACGCCGATCCCGTCCGACCTCGACGCGATCGTTGCCGACGCCGTCCAGACCTTCATGGACGGCGCGAAGACAACGATGCCGAAGCTGCTGGTGAGCGGCTAGCTATTTCGAAAGGCTCGGCAGATCCAGGCCCTTGTCGCGGGCGCAGTCGATCGCGATGTCGTAGCCCGCGTCGGCATGGCGCATCACGCCGGAGGCCGGATCGTTCCACAGCACGCGCTCGATGCGCTTGGCAGCCTCAGGCGTACCGTCGGCGACGATCACCATGCCGGCGTGCTGGGAATATCCGATGCCGACGCCGCCGCCGTGGTGCAGCGAAACCCAGGTCGCGCCGCTGGCACAATTGAGCAGCGCGTTCAGCAGCGGCCAGTCGGACACCGCGTCCGATCCGTCCTTCATCGCCTCGGTCTCGCGGTTGGGGCTTGCAACCGAACCGCTGTCGAGATGATCGCGCCCAATCACGATCGGCGCCTTCAGCTCGCCCCGGGCCACCATCTCGTTGAAGGCAAGACCGAGGCGATGGCGGTCACCCAGGCCGACCCAGCAGATCCGCGCCGGCAGGCCCTGGAACTTGATGCGCTCCTTCGCCATGTCGAGCCAATTGTGCAGGTGCTTGTCGTCAGGCATCAGCTCCTTCACCTTGGCATCGGTTTTGAAGATGTCCTCGGGATCACCCGACAGTGCGGCCCAGCGGAACGGGCCGACGCCGCGGCAGAACAGCGGGCGGATATAGGCGGGCACGAAGCCCGGGAAATCGAAGGCGTTCTTCAGGCCCATGTCCTGCGCCATCTGGCGGATGTTGTTGCCGTAGTCGAGCGTCGGAATGCCTTGCGCGTGGAAATCCAGCATGGCCTGGACGTGCTCGACCATCGAGGCCTTCGAGGCGCGCTCCACTGCCTTCGGATCAGACGCGCGCTTGGCTTCCCAATCGGCCAGCGTCCAGCCCTTCGGCAGGTAGCCGTTGATCGGATCATGTGCGCTGGTTTGGTCGGTGACGATGTCGGGCTTGACGCCGCGGCGCACCAGTTCGGGGAAAATGTCGGCGGCATTGCCGAGCAGGCCGACCGAGACGGCCTTCTTCATCTTCGCGGCTTCCGCCATGATCGCGAGCGCTTCGTCGAGCGTTGCGGCCTGGCGATCGAGATAACCGGTCCGCAGCCGCATCTCGATGCGGCTCGGCTGGCATTCGACCGCAAGCATCGACGCGCCCGCCATGGTCGCCGCCAGCGGCTGCGCGCCGCCCATGCCGCCGAGGCCGGCGGTGAGAATCCATTTACCGGCAAGGCTGCCGCCGTAATGGCGACGGCCGACCTCGACAAATGTCTCGTAGGTGCCCTGCACGATGCCCTGGCTGCCGATATAGATCCAGGAGCCCGCGGTCATCTGGCCGTACATCATCAGGCCCTGGCGATCGAGCTCGTTGAAATGATCGAGCGTCGCCCAATGCGGCACGATGTTGGAATTCGCGATCAAGACGCGCGGCGCATCGGCATGGGTGCGGAACACGCCGACCGGCTTGCCGGACTGCACCAGCAGCGTCTGGTCGTTCTCGAGCTTGCGCAAGGCCGCAATGATCCGGTCAAAGCTCTCCCAGTCGCGCGCGGCACGGCCGATGCCGCCATAAACGACGAGCTCGCTCGGACGTTCTGCGACGTCAGGATCGAGATTGTTCATGAGCATGCGAAGCGGCGCTTCCGTCAGCCAGCTCTTGGCGCTGATGTCGCTGCCGCGGGGCGCGCGGATGGTACGGTCGTTGTCCAGTCGGCGGTTCATGTGAGGCTCCCTTTAGTCGAGTCTCGGAAACGGATCGGTTGAAAGCTGGGCGAGCGCTGCAGCAGGCAGCGCATCGGCTTCGATCAGCGCTGTGGCGCTGGCGAGATCGCCGGCCATGTAACGGTCGGCACCGAGCGCGGGCACTTGCTCGCGAAGCTTTGCGATGACAGCGATGAGCGCGGCACTTGTCGCATGTGGCGCGCGCAACGTGATGCCTTGGGCGGCGACCAGCAGCTCGATACCGAGAATGGCGGCGAGATTGTCGGCCATATCGGACAGCCGTCGCGCCGCGTGCGCGGCCATCGAGACGTGATCTTCCTGGTTGGCGCTGGTCGGCGTCGAGTCGATCGAGCAAGCAGATGCGCGCTGCTTGTTCTCGGCATAGAGCGCCGCCGCCGTCACCTCGGCGATCATGAAGCCGGAGTTGATGCCGGGGTCCGGCGTCAGGAACGGCGGCAGGCCGAAATTGAGCGCGGGATCGACCAGCGTCGCGATACGCCGCTCGCTGATCGCACCGATCTCCGACAACGCCAACGCAATGGCGTCGGCAGCAAAGGCCACCGGCTCGGCGTGGAAATTGCCGCCGGAGACGATTTCACCGGTCTCGACCAGCACCAGCGGATTGTCAGTGACAGCATTGGCCTCGACGATCAGCGTGCGTGCGGCCTGCGTGATCAGGTCGATCGCCGCGCCTGCCACTTGGGGCTGACAGCGCAGGCAATAAGGATCCTGCACGCGCTCGTCGCCTTCGAGATGCGACAGCCGGATGTCGCTGCCGTCGAGCAAGGCCATGAGCGTCGCGGCCGCGGCGACCTGCCCGGCGTGACCGCGCAGCGCCTGAATCTCAGGGCGGAACGGCGCAGTGGACGCCATCGCCGCATCGACCGACAGCGCGCCGGTGACGAGCGCCGCACGCGCCAGGCCGAATGCACGCAGCACGCCCGAGATGGCGTAGGCGGTCGAGAACTGCGTGCCGTTGATGAGCGCGAGCCCCTCCTTCGGACCGAGCGTCAACGGCGCAAGGCCTGCTGCCGCCAGCGCCTCGGCACCGGACACGGTCTTGCCGTCAACGATCGCCTGCCCTTCACCAATCATCACGGCCGTCATATGCGCCAGCGGCGCAAGATCGCCAGAGGCACCAACTGAGCCCTGCTGCGGCACCAGCGGATAAACGCCCTTCGCCAGCATGGCCTGCAACTGCTCGATCACCGCGCGGCGTACGCCGGAGGCACCACGCCCGAGCGAGACGATCTTCAGCACCATCATCAGCCGCACGATCGGCTCCGGCGTCGCCGGGCCGACGCCGCAGCAATGCGACACGATCAGGTTACGCTGGAGCAGCGCGGTCTGGTCGGGCGGAATACGCTTCGAGGCCAGCTTCCCAAAGCCGGTGTTGATGCCGTAAACGGGAACGTCAGCGTGCGCGGCCTTCGCAACGATCTCTGATGCTGCCTCGACCCGCGGCCAGAACGAAAGATCGAGCACGACCGAGGCGCCCGCAAGCACGCGCGCGAGATCGTCGAGACCGACCGTACCCGGCTTGACGACGATCGCTGCGCCCGGCTCCGTCATTGGCCCCTCCACACCCGGCGGTACAGCGGATTGAAACCGATGCGGTAGACCAGCTCGGCCGGACGTTCGATGTCCCAAATCGCAAGGTCGCACCATTTGCCGGCCTCCAGCGTGCCGGTTTCACCGAGCACGCCGAGCGCACGTGCGCCTTCGCGGGTGATCCCGGCCAGGCATTCAGCCACGGTCATCCGGAACAGCGTCGCGCCCATGTTCATTGCGAGCAGCAGCGAGGTCAGCGGCGAACTGCCGGGATTGCAGTCGGTCGCGAGCGCCATGTGCACGCCGTGCTTGCGGAACGCCTCGACTGGCGGCTTCTGAGTCTCGCGAATGAAGTAGAAGGCACCGGGCAACAGGACGGCCACCGTGTCTGCCTTGGCCATTGCGGCAGCGCCGGCTTCATCCGTATGCTCGAGATGATCGGCCGAGAGCGCGGAGAATTTTGCCGCGAGCGCAGCTCCACCAAGATTCGATAGCTGATCCGCGTGAAGCTTGACCGGCAATCCGAGAGCTCTCGCCGTCTCGAACACCCGCGCCGTCTGGTCAGCGGAGAACGCGATGCCTTCCATGAAGGCGTCGACGGCATCGGCGAGACCGGCGTTTGCGACTCCGGGCAGCATCTCGTTGCAGACGAGGTCGATGTAGCGATCCTTGTCGCCAGCGGCCTCCGCCGGCAGCGCATGTGCGCCGAGGAAGGAGGTGCGGATCGAAACTGTCCGCCGACGGCCAAGGGCGCGGGCAGCCGCGAGCTGTCGCATCTCTGTTTCCGCATCGAGGCCGTAACCGGATTTGATCTCGACCGTGGTCGCACCCTCGCCGATCAGCGCGTCGAGGCGCGGCAGCGCGCTTGCGACAAGCTCGGCCTCGCTCGCCTTGCGCGTCGCGGCCACCGTCGAGACGATGCCGCCGCCGGCGCGCGCAATCTCCTCGTAGCTTGCGCCCTTCAGGCGCAGCTCGAATTCGTGCGCGCGGTTGCCGCCATAGACGAGATGGGTGTGACAGTCGACGAGGCCGGGTGTGATCCAGCGCCCCTCGCAATCGATCCACTGGATAGCATCGGCATCAGCAGCGAAATCCGCAGCAGTTCCTGCATAGGCGATGCGGCCGTCGCGTATTGCGATCACGCCACGCTCGATCTCGCCGAGATCCGGACGGTCGGCCCGCATCGTGGCGAGCCGGGCGTTGTGCCAGATCCGGTCGAAGCGCTCTGCCATGCCACTGTCCCCTGGTCTGGGATGCTTGACTTATATGTCTAGACATATAATCGTAAGGCGGTTCTGTCCAGCCGGCGTGTCATCGATCATGTCCCGACTGCATTTCGCCTCCGCGCTCCTGCCTTCGGGCTGGGCCCATGACGTGCAGGTGGTGATCACCGCCGGCGCGATTGCGGAGGTGACGCCGGGTGTGGCGCCGGCCGCGGGCGATGAACGACATGCCCTCGCGCTTCCGGGACTTGCGAGCCTGCACAGCCACGCCTTCCAGCGCGGCATGGCGGGACTTGCCGAGTTGCGCGACGACAGCACCGACACGTTCTGGACCTGGCGCGAGACGATGTATCGCTTCGCGCTGGCGATGACGCCGGATGACGTGGCGGCGGTGGCCACGCTGCTCTATATCGAAATGCTGGAGCAGGGTTTTACCCGGGTCGGCGAATTCCATTATCTGCATCATGACCGCGACGGCTCGCATTATTCTGACATTGGCGAAATGGCCGGGCGTATCGCGCAGGCTGCCGAAGCGTCGGGCATCGGACTGACGCTGCTGCCCAGTTTTTATGCGCACGGCTCATTCGGCGGCGCCGCGCCGCACGACGGCCAGCGCCGCTTCATCTGTTCGGTCGATACGTTCGCCGAACTCATGACCGCCTCGCGCAAGGCGATCGCAAACTTGCCGGGCGCCAACATCGGCATTGCACCGCACAGCCTGCGCGCGGTCGCGCCGGACGAGCTTGCAGCGATCGTTCCGCTCGCGGATGGTGGCCCAGTGCATATCCATGCCGCCGAGCAGGTGAAGGAAGTCGAGGATTGCGTCGCTTGGTCCGGCCGGCGTCCTGTGCAATGGCTGCTGGAGCACGCACCGATCGATCGGCGTTGGTGCCTCATTCACGCAACCCATATGACGGATGCGGAAGTCGGTGCTTTCGCGAAAACAGGCGCCGTGGCGGGTCTCTGCCCCATCACGGAAGCGAGCCTCGGTGACGGCATCTTTTCCGCACGCGAATTTCTCGATGCCGGTGGCGCGTTTGGTGTAGGCACCGATTCCAACGTGCTGGTCGGCGCCGCCGACGAACTGCGTCAGCTCGAATACGGCCAGCGCCTCAGGCATCGCCAGCGCAACGTCCTCTCCAGCGGCGCGGGCCGCTCCACCGGACGCACGCTGTTCGACCATGCGCTCGCGGGCGGCGCGCAGGCCATGGCGCAGGCGACGGTTGGCCTCGCGCCCGGCGCGCGCGCCGATATCGTCACTCTGGACGCTGCACATCCGTCGTTGGCTGGACGCACAGGCGACGCGGCCATCGACGGCTGGATCTTCGCAGCCGGCAACGGCGCGATCGATTGCGTCTGGGCTGGCGGCAACAAAGTGGTCGAAGGCGGCCGGCATAAGCTGCGCCAGGCCGCGCGCGACCGCTTCAATGCGGCCGTGCGGAGGCTCGTCGCATGAGCCTTGCCACAGACAGCGCCGACAAGCCGACGCTCTACAAGCGCATCCGCGCCGACATCGAGAAGCGTATTTTGACCGGCGAATGGCCGCCGGGGCATCGTATCCCGTTCGAGCACGAGCTGGTCGCGCGCTACGGCTGCTCGCGCATGACCGTCAACAAGGCGCTCTCGGAGCTGGCCCAGGCCGACCTGATCGAGCGGCGGCGCCGCGCCGGTTCCTTCGTGCGTCGGCCGCAGCACCAGTCGGCGGTGCTCAAGATCGCCGACATCCGCGCCGAGATCACCGCGCTCGGCCGCGCCTATGGCTACGAGCTGATCGGCCGCAAGCTGCGCGCGGCAACCGCGGCCGACCGCGAACGTCTCGGCGTCAAGAAGGCCGGCAAGGTCGTTGCGATCAGCTGCCGGCACAGTGCCGACAACGTGCCGTTTGCCGTCGAGGACAGGCTGATCGATCTTGCGTCGGTACCGGACGCGGCGACCGCGGATTTCTCGCGCGAGCCGCCGGGCTCCTGGCTGCTTCATCATGTCCCATGGACAGAGGCCGAGCATACCATCAGCGCCATTGTCGCGGACGATCGCACGGCCGAAGCGCTCGACATCGCCATCGGCGCGCCCTGTCTCGTGATCGATCGCTATACCTGGCGCAGCGCGCGCACCATCACCGCGGTGCGCCTGCTCTATCCCGGTGACTCTCACCGCCTTGTCGCCCGATTCAAGGGAGGTTGAGGGAACGATGTCGGCACAAATCGTGCAACGCTTCGGGTAACGGACACAGATCAACAGGACGTCAATCCATCTGGGCAAGAGGACGACAATCATGCGTAGTTCAAAAGTATTTGCGACAATCATTGCTCTCGCGGCTTCCACTCCGGTGCTCGCCGACGACGTCAAGGTCGGCGTCGGCATTTCCGGATGGACCGGCTTCGCGCCGCTGACGCTGGCGAAGGAGGCCGGCATCTTCAAGAAGAACGGCCTCGACGTCACCATCAAGAAGATCCCGCAAAAGGATCGCCACCTCGCGATCGCCTCGGGCGACGTCCAGTGCGCGGCGACGACCGTCGAGACCTGGATCTCCTGGAACGCCAACGGCGTTGCGACCAAGCAGATCTTCCAGCTCGACAAGAGCTATGGCGCCGACGGCATGGCCGTCCGCAACGACGTCGCCGCGATCAAGGATCTCAAGGGCAAGACAGTCGCCGCATCCGCGCCCGGGACCTCGCCCTATTTCGCGCTGGCCTGGATGCTCAAAAAGAACGGCCTCACGGTGAAGGACGTCACCGTCGTGAACCTCGAACCGGCCGCCGCCGCGCAGGCCTTCGTCTCCGGCCAGAACGATGCCGCGATGACCTACGAGCCGTATCTGTCGACGGTTCGCGCGGCGCCCGATAAGGGCAAGATCATCGCGACCACGCTCGACTATCCGATGGTCATGGATACTTTCGGCTGCACGCCGAAATTCCTGAGCGAGAATCCGAAGGCCGCGAAGGCGCTCGCCGATAGCTATTTCGAGGCCCTCGACATCATCGCCAAGGATCAGGTCAAGGCCTACGAGATCATGGGCGCCGACGTGAAGCAGACCGGCGAGCAGTTCGGCAACTCGGCGAAGTACCTGCGCTGGCAGGACAAGGCCGCGAACCAGAAGTTCTTCGCGGGTGACTTCCTGACCTTCAACAAGGAAGCCGCTGACCTCCTGCTCGAGATCGGCATCATCAAGGCCGCGCCGAAGGTCGAGGACCTCTTCGACGCCAGCTACATCAAGTAACCACGTTCGGAGCTGCCGGCCCCATCTCGCGCCGGGGCCGGCGCATTCGTTCATCGCCCGGATAGATTGCCGATGCGTCCCCTTGACCCTGTTACCTCGAAGCAGCGCGTGGCCTACGGCCTTGCGTTCTTCGTGCTGTTCGTTGCCGTCTGGTCGTGGGCGACGCTCGGCGGCTATGTGTCGAAGACCTTCCTCGCCAATCCGCTGACCATGGTGCAGGAAGGTTATGACCTCCTGGCCAAGCAGGGCTTCATCTACGACATCGGCATGACGATCTGGCGCGTCGTCGGCGGCTTTGCGCTCGCCGCGATCATCGCGGTGCCGCTCGGCGTTCTCATGGGCGCCTACAAGCCGGTCGAAGCGTTCCTCGAACCGTTCGTCTCCTTTGCACGCTATCTGCCGGCGTCCGCCTTCGTCCCGCTGCTGATCCTCTGGGCCGGCATCGGCGAGTTGCAGAAGCTGCTGGTCATCTTCATCGGCTCGGTGTTCCAGGTCATATTGATGATTGCGGTGACCGTCGGCGCCACGCGGCGCGATCTGGTCGAAGCGGCCTATACGCTCGGTGCCAGCGACCGCGGCATCATCCGCCGGGTGCTGCTGCCCTCCTCCGCCCCTGAAATCGCAGAGATCCTGCGTCTGGTGCTGGGCTGGGCCTGGACCTACGTCATCGTTGCCGAGCTGATCGGCTCGTCCTCCGGCATCGGGCACATGATCACCGACAGCCAGGCGCTGCTGAACACCGGGCAGATCATCTTCGGCATCATCGTGATCGGACTGATCGGCCTGCTCTCGGACTTCATGTTCAAGGCGTTCAATGCCTGGCTGTTTCCGTGGAGGCTGGCATGACCACGCTGAAGATCGAGCGGGTCTCGCGCACCTTCCCCGCACGCCACGGCAACGCCCCGACCCGGGCGCTGGAGCCGACCGACCTCACCATCGGCAACAACGACTTCGTCACCATCCTCGGCCCCTCCGGTTGCGGCAAGTCCACGCTGCTGCGCATCGTCGCCGGCCTCGACCGTCCGACCAGCGGCCGCGTTACGCTCGACGGGCGCGAGGTCACCGGCCCCGGAGCCGACCGCGGCATGGTGTTTCAGTCCTATACGCTGTTTCCCTGGCTGACCGTGCGCGAGAACATCGCGTTCGGTCTGCGTGAACGCGGCGTGTCCGAAGCGGAACGCCACAAGGTCGCCGACGCGCTGATCCGCCAGGTCGGCCTCACCGGCTTCGAGAACCACTGGCCCAAGCAGCTCTCCGGCGGCATGCAGCAGCGCACCGCGATTGCCCGTGCGCTCGCCAACGATCCAAAGATCCTGCTGCTCGACGAACCCTTCGGCGCACTCGACAACCAGACCCGCGCTCTGATGCAGGAGATGCTGCTGGGCATCTGGGAGCGCGACCAGAAGACCGTGCTGTTCGTGACGCACGATATCGAGGAAGCGATCTTCCTCGGCAGCCGCGTCATCGTCATGAGCGCGCGCCCCGGCCGCATCAAGGCCGAGATCAATGTGGACCTGCCGCATCCACGCTCGTACAAGATCAAGACCACGCCGGAATTCGTCCAGCTCAAGGAACGGCTGGTCGAAGAGATCCGGACCGAGGCGCTGAAGGTTGCCGAACATGCCTGACACCACACTGCGCGCCGACGGACAGCGCGTTCTCGCCGACCTCAATGCGCTCCGCGCCATCGGCGCCTACAAGACCGGTGTGCACAAGCCGACATTCTCCGAGCCGCACAGGCAGTCACTCGACTGGCTGGTGCAGAAGCTGCCGGACGCGGGCCTCTCCGCGGCGATCGACGGCATCGGCAACGTGTTCGGCACCAGTTCGAAGGCCGGACCGAAGTTGCTGGCGGGCTCGCATCTGGAAAGCCAGAACTATGCCGGCTGGCTCGATGGGCCGCTCGGTGTCGTCTACGCGCTCGAAGCGGCGCGCGTCCTCAATGCCGATCCGTCCGTCAGGGGCGCGGTCGAAGTCGCTGCATGGTGCGACGAGGAGGGCCATTTCGGCAGCTTCCTCGGCTCACGCTCCTATATCGGAGAGGTCACCGAGGCCGAGATCGACGCCGCGCGCGACCGTACCGATGGCCGCACCATGCGCGATGCGCTTTCCGATATGGGCTTCGCAGGACGCGCCCGCGTCGGCGTCGAAAAGGGCCGCCACGTCGGATATCTGGAGGCGCATATCGAGCAGGGCGACACGCTCGAAAGCGGCAAGCTCGCGATCGGCGTCGTGACCTCCATTGTCGGCATCTGGCAATACAGGATCACTTTCGCCGGTGAGCAGAACCACGCCGGCACCACGCGCATGGCCGTGCGCAAGGACGCAGGCCTCGCGCTCGCCAAATTCTGCGTGGCGATCGACGAGCGATTTCCCGGCGCATGCGGTCCGCGTACGGTCTGGACCACGGGCCGCATCACGCTCGATCCCGGCGCGCCAAGCATCATCCCTGGTGGAGCCGAGATGCTGTTCCAGATCCGCGACGACAACCCGGCCGTGATCGCGCGGCTGGAGGACGTGCTGCGCACGATGGCGAGCGAAGCGAGCGCGAAGGGACCCTGCACCGTCGCAGTGGAAAAGATCCGCACCGGCGCACCCGCGATGATGAACCCGGGCATTCAGGACGCCATCGAAGCGGCAAGCAAGACGCTTGCGGGTGGACGCTCCCTCCGCATGCCCAGCGGCGCCGGCCACGACGCCCAGATGCTGGCGACAGTTCTGCCCGCCGGAATGCTGTTCGTGCCGTCGATCGGCGGCATCAGCCACCACTGGACCGAAAACACCGCGGATGCCGACATCGTCACCGGTGCCGAGGTGTTCGTGGACGCCTGTCGCCGCATCCTCGGCGGCTAGAACGACGTTCCGCCGCCGAACCTGAACTCCTGCACGATGTCGTACTTCCCCTTCGTGAGCGGCACGGCATAGTCGAAACGCAGCGGGCCGAACGGCGAGGCCCAGATCAGGCCGACGCCGACCGACGAACGCACCAGATTGCTGTCGTCATATTGCAGACCGCAGGTCGGACAGGCCTTGGTGTTGACCTCGCCGGTCGCCGCCCACGACGTCGGCCCCTGATAACCCCAGAGCGAACCGGCGTCGGCGTAGACCGCGCCCTTCAGGCCGACCTCCTTGGGCAGGAACCAGAACGGCATCTGCAACTCCATCGACGCGCCCCAGTACTTGGTGCCGCCGAGCGCGTCGCCGCTGGCACCGAGGTTCCAATAGGTGATGTCGCGCGGACCGATGCCGTTGGCGGCGAAGCCGCGCACCAGGTTCGGTCCCATCTGGAAATGATCGAGCATGCGCAGATCCTGATTGCCGAGCTTGCTCAGCAGGCCGCCCTGGAGATGGATCACGCTGACGATGTCCGATACCAGCGAGGTGTAATACTTGGTGTCGAGCGCGGTCTTCAGATAGGTCACGTCGCCGCCGACGCCCGCGAAGTCCTGCTTGAAATCGACCAGCAGGCCGTCGGTCGGGTTCTTGGTGTTGTCAAGCGTGTTGTAGCTCAGCGTGTAGCCCAGTGCCGAGGTCCAGGTCGCGCCGTTGGCGAGCTCCTTGCGGACGGGCAGGCTCGACTCGCCGTCGCCGTAACAGCCGTAGCCATAGACGCCCGAACTCGTGGCGTTGGTCGGGTCCACGCCTCCGAGCACGTTCTGAATGTAGGCCGGCGTCGGGTTGAAGGCGAGCGAGGTGTTGGCGGCGTTGTTGTTGCAGTTGTTGTAGGCGCTGGCGAGCGTGATGCTCTGCTGGTAGAGCGAGTAGCGAAGCTGCAGCGAGAGGTCCTCGCGCAGCGCCAGGCCAATGCGCGGCGAGAAGCCCAGCGTGGTCACACCGTAGCTCGTGTAGGTGTTCGCCAGTTGCTGGCGCCAGTAGGTATCGAAGCCGAGCGCCATCCGGTAATCCAGCAGATACGGCTCGACGAAGGACAGCGAGATGCCGCGCGAATACTGGCCATAACTGACCGACGCCTTTGCGTAGAGCCCCTTGCCGAGAAGGTTGCGCTCGGAGATCGAGACTTCGGCGAGCGCGCCGTCCGTGGTGGAGTAGCCGCCCGAGATCGAGAAATCGCCGGTCGATTTCTCCTCGATGTCGACAATCAGGATGACGCGGTCGCTCGACGAGCCGGGCTCGGTGACGATCTTGACGCTCTTGAAGTAATCGAGATTCTTGAGCCGCCGCTCGGCCCGGTCGACCAGCGCGCGGTTGTAGGCATCGCCCTCGGCGAGGTCGAATTCGCGCCGGATCACGTAGTCGCGCGTGCGGGTGTTTCCGCGCAGGTTGATGCGCTCGATATAGGTGCGCGGCCCCTCGTCGACGTTGAACACGACGGACACCGTATGTGCCTCGAAATTGCGGTCGCCGCCCGGCCGCACCACGGCGAATGCATAGCCACGGCGCGAGGCCTCGACCTGCATTTCCTCGACCGATTTCTCGACGGCTTCGACGTTGTAAAGCGAACCGACGCTGACGCGTGAGAAGCTGCGCAGCACGGCGGCGTCGAAATCGACGATGCTGGAGCGGAACTCGACCGCGCCGACGCGGTATTGCTGGCCTTCCTCGATCTTGAAGGTGACGAGAAAGCCCTTCTTTTCCGGATCGTATTCGGTGAGCGCGGCCACGACCTGGACGTCGGCATAGCCATTCTTCAGATAAAATCGACGGATCAGGTCGCGGTCGGCCTCGACTCGATCAGGATCGTAGATGTCGTTGTTGCCGAGGAAGCTGAGCAGGTTACTCTCATGCGTCTTGATGATGTCGCGCAGCCGCGAGGCCGAGAAGGCATCGTTGCCGATGAACTCGACGGACTTGACGCCGGTCTTGACGCCCTCGTCGACCGTGAAAATCAGGTCGACGCGATTGCTCGGCTGCTCGATGATCTCTGGCGTAACCCGCACGTCGTAGCGGCCGGAGCGGCGATAGATCTCGGCGATCCGCAGCGTGTCCGACTGCACCAGCGCCCGCGAAAAGGTCCCGCGCGGCTTCGACTGGATTTCGGCCGAGAGCTGCTCGTCCTTGATCTTCTTGTTGCCCTCGAAGGCGACGCGGCCGATCACGGCGTTTTCGACCACCGACACGACGATCCGGCCGCCGGTCCGATTGATCTTCACATCCTGAAACAGACCGGTCTCGACCAACGCCTTCAACCCGTCATCGATCGCAGCCTGATCGAGACGCCCGCCCGAAGCCGGCTTGAAATAGGAACGCACCGTTTCGGCCTCGACCCGGCGATTGCCTTCGACCACGATCGCCTCCGCCCCCTCGGCCGCCGCAGGCTGCGGCACCATCCCGGGCATCCCAGCGAACACGACCGCACTCAGCACCACGGCCATCAGCCAGGCCCGCAACGACGACATCCAACACCTCAACAGCAGCTCCCCTGCTCTGAAACGAGAGAGCTGTGGCCGCGGTGTGGCCCGCAGATTGCTGGATTGTTTCTGCTCGTTGAATTTCGTGCCGGGTGAAGGGAATCAAGCGGGCTGCGCAAGAGTGGGGTGTGGCGCTCGTTCTCTCACCCGTCATTGCGAGCGCAGCGAAGCAATCCAGAGTCTTTCCGCTAGAACGGTTCTGGATTGCTTCGCTACGCTCGCAATGACGGAGGATGAAGAGACAATTTTGCTTCCAGGCTGCATTTCAAATCGCAGACGCACCTTCGCGCTCTCGCGGCGCGTTTCGCCCGAGTTTTGCTGGATCGTTCCACCCTCAAATCCAAGAGGGCGCAGGGAAGGCCGGGTGCCGACTCGCACCCGCGGTCTGCTGCGCAAATGTGTAGCGCAAGAAGACCGCACAGCAGCATACAGGTGAAGCCCAACACTCGGCCTTCCCTGCGCGATGGTCGGACGGCTTATGCCGTGCTCTCCCGGGAGCCGACCTTTCCTGATGGTCTCCCTCACCCCGCGAATTGACGATGCCGTCTGCCCGGTTGGGCTCGCGCACATCTCCGCAGACAGCTTGACCGTAGCAACGACGGCCAGGACCACACGGTTTTGCCGTACGCACGGCCCGCCATTTCGCCGCAGTCTTCCCAGCCCTGTCGACGGAGCCGGAAACTTACCAACGAGACGAAGCCTGACAGCGCCGTTCGTCCGCACGCGGTTTCGAGCTCACAGGGACTACCCGCCCTGCCCGTACCATCTCGTGCCGACGCTGCCGCGTCCACCGCAAGCCCGGCTCGCGACCAAGACGACCACATGATCGCCCCTCAAGGATGAGCCGGGATGGGCGACACATACGCCGTTTCCGAATTTCGGTAAAGTGGAATATTTTATCGAAGACAGGTTGACAGCATGAGGGGTGTTTTGCCCGACGGGGCATGATGACGCTCGTAGCCCGGATGGAGCGCAGCGCAATCCGGGATCCCGCCGCCAGCTGAAGCAGCCCCGGATTGCGCTTCGCGCCAACCGGCTACGAGGATGGTCTGAGACAAGGCAAACCCCACCTCGGACATAAAGACGCGACAATCCAGAGGCACCCAAGCCTCCCCGCCTCTGTGTTCTTCCCGGAGTTCCCATGCCTTCTGCCGACCGGCCGGCGACACGCCTTGCGACGCGGCTCGCCTTCCTCGTCGCCGGATTCGGCATCGCCTGCTGGGCGCCGCTGGTGCCGTTCGCGAAGGCGCGGCTCGGCGTCGACGACGGCGTGCTCGGGCTGCTGCTGCTCAGCCTCGGCATCGGCTCGGTCGTCGCAATGCTCATGACCGGCATCATGAGCGCTCGTTATGGCAGCAAGCCGATCATCATCGCGGGCGGCCTCGGTCTGGCGCTGGTGCTGCCGTGTCTTGCGGTCGCGGGCACGCCGGCGATGCTGGCGCTGGCCCTGTTCGCGTTCGGCGCCGCGCTCGGCTCCATCGACGTCGCCATGAACATCCACGCGGTCGAGGTCGAGCGCGCCGCGGACCGTCCGTTGATGTCGGGCTTCCATGCGCTGTTCAGCATCGGCGGCTTTGCCGGATCGGCGCTGATGACCGCGCTGCTCTCGCTGCAAACCGGCGCGCTCGCCTGCACGCTGATCTGCGCGGCCCTGATGCTGGCCGCGATGCTGGTGGCCTGGCCGCGTCTTCTTCGTTCGGCGCAGGTGCAGGACGGACCGCTGTTCGTGCTGCCGCACGGTTCGGTGCTGCTGCTGGCGTTGCTCGGCGCCATCACCTTCCTCGTCGAAGGCGCCATGCTCGACTGGGGCGCGCTGCTCGTGATCGGCGCGGGCCTCGTCTCCGAGGCGCAAGGCGGCATCGGCTATATCGTGTTCTCGATCGCAATGACGGCCGGAAGGCTCGGCGGCGACGCCGTGGTCGCGCGCATCGGCGACCGCGCGACGCTGGTCTGGGGCAGCCTCATCGCCATCGCAGGCTTCGTCGTCCTGCTGACGGCGCCGGTCGCGGCGGTCGCGATCGGCGGCTTCCTGCTGATCGGCATCGGCGCCTCGAACTTGGTGCCGGTGCTGTTCCGCCGCGCGGCGCGGCAGACGGTGATGCCGACCGGGCTTGCCGTCGCGGCGATCACGACCGCAGGCTATGCCGGCATCCTGATCGGCCCCGCCGGCGTCGGCTTCGTCGCCCACATCGGCGGATTGACGCTGGCGTTCTGGTTGCTGGCCGCGCTGATGGGTCTGGTCACGCTGTCGGCGCGCATGGTTACGCGCAGCTGAGCGAGGTTACAGGTTGCTGAGCCCGATCGATTTGATCACGGGCCCAAGGCTTGCCGTCGTCGCATCGATGATGCGCTGGAACTTGTCGGGACTCGAATCGCTGTCCGGCTCGATACCCTGCGCGCGATAGCTGGCCTGAAGCGCAGGATCGGCCATGGCGACAAGCGTCGCCTGCGCGATACGCTCGACGATCGCATCGTCGGTCTGTCGCGGCGCAAAGATGCCGAACCATCCCTCATAGCGGAGATCCGGCATGCCCGACTCGACGGCCGTCGGAATCTCCGGCGCACCGTGCAACCGCCGTTCGCCGGTCACCGCCAGCAGCCTGACCTTGCCCGCTTCGCCGAGCTGCTTCAACTGGTCGGACATCACACCGATGACGAGCGATATCTGGCCGCTGACGAGGTCGTTGGTCGCTTGCGAAATCGCGCGATACGGGACGTGGACCATATCCAGCGCGCCCGCCTGCTGCTTGAAGGATTCGCCGACGAGGTGATTCCCGGTACCGATCCCCGGCGTGCCGTAGGACAGCTTTCCAGGATTGCTCCTCGCATAGGCGATCAGCTCACGCAGATCCGACGCAGGCACCGACGGATGAACAGCAAACACCAGCGACGTGCTGATCAAGCGGTAGATGGCGCGGAAATCGCCGGCGGCATAACCGGGATTTTTCGACGTCAGGGGAATGATGACCTGCGTGCTGCCATTGCCGAGCAGCAGCGAGTAACCGTCGGGCTCCTCGCGCGCGATCGAGGCCGCCCCGATCGCGCCGCCGGCACCGCCGATGTAGTCCACGAAGGTCGGCCCGAGCAGCGAAGACATCTTGTCGACCCAGGGACGCCCGATCTGGTCGCCGGCGCCGCCGGCTCCATAGGGAAGCACCAGCCGGATGGGGCGGCTCGGATAGTCCGCGGCGTTCGCGCTGTGCGGGATCGCCGCCAGCGCTGCTGCCGCCGGTAGTGCCCGGACGAATTGTCGCCGCGAGATGGAAGGCATGGTCGAATTCCGCAAGGCGGTCGTCAGTGTCGAGGCGGGACCGGCTCCCGGTGTTTTCCCTCGCAGCAATGTCGCGCCCCAGTCAATGCTCCAAGGGGATAAGACAAGGTATCGCGGCGATTTTTCACGGACCTAACTCATTGCTTTTGAATTATTATTTTCGAAACACCGCGGACCCACGCAACCTGCGCAGGGCTGCCAGCCACACCCGCTGCTTTCGGCCAGTTTACTGTACGCATCGTTCTGATAGACCAGAACAATATACCTTCTGACTCCCGTTGCGGGGGCAATGGCGCGTGCCAGATCGTCGCGAAGACCCGGCCATTTCCTTTGGGCCGTTTCGACTGTTTCCGAAGTCTCGGCTCTTGGAGAAAGAGGGCTCGCCGCTCCATGTCGGCGGCCGTGCTCTCGATATTCTCATTTTCCTGGCCGAGCGCCCCGGTGAGGTGATCGACAAGCGCGAGCTGGTCAAGCGCATCTGGGCCGACGTCAATGTCGACGAGGGCAGCCTGCGCTTCCATGTCGCAGCGTTGCGCAAGGCACTCGGCGATACCGGCAAGTCGGCCCGCTATGTCGTCAACGTGCCGGGCCGCGGCTATTGCTTCGTCGCCTCGTTCACCCACGCAACCGCGCCCGTCGCGCCGCCGACCGTCGATATCCTGCCGCCGCGCTCCCTGCCCACGCCGCTCTCGAAGATGGTCGGCCGGGAGGAGATCGTCGACAAGATCTCGACCGGGTTGTCGCTGCATCGCTTCACGACGGTGGTCGGCCCCGGGGGCATCGGCAAGACTGCCGTTGCCGTCACCGTCGGGCACCGGCGTGCGGCGGATTTCGGCGGGCGCGTGTTCTTCGTCGATTTCGGTCCGCTCCGGGACGCAAGCCACCTCGCGACCACCGTCGCATCCGCGCTGGGGCTGACCATCAGCGCGGAAGATCCGACGCCGGCGCTGCTGACATTCCTGAAGAGCGGCCCGGCGCTGCTGATCTTCGATGGCTGCGAACACGTGCTGGATACGCTGGCGCCGCTGGTCGAGCGCGTCGTGCGCGAGGCCCCGCAGCTGCGCGTGCTCGCCACCAGCCGCGAATCGTTCCGGAGCGAAGGCGAGCGCATCTTCCGCCTGTTTCCGCTGGACTGCCCGCCCGAGCGCGAGGGCCTGGATGTCGACGAGGTGCTCGCCTATCCCGCCGCGCAGCTCTTCGTCGAGCGCATCGCGCAGAGCACGGGGGCTTTCCAGCTCAGCGCCGAAGAGGCGCCGCTGGTCGCCAGCATCTGCCGACGTCTCGATGGCATTGCGCTCGCGATCGAGCTCGCGGCGGGCCGCGTCAATGCCTATGGCATCGCCGGCACGGCCTCTCTGCTCGACAGCCGCTTCTCGCTGCAATGGCGTGGACGGCGCACCGCCGTGCCGCGGCACCAAACGCTCGCCGCCGCGCTCGACTGGAGCTACGACCTGCTGTCGTCCGCCGAGAGCGCGACGCTGCGGCGCCTGTCGGTGTTCGCGGGTCCCTTCGCACCCAACGCGGCTGCGGCGGTCGCATCCGGCGAGGGCCTCAGCATGCCGGAGACGCTGGAGGCGATCGACAGCCTCGTCGCCAAATCGCTGATCTCGCCGTCGGGATCGCGGACGTTGCGCTATCGCCTGCTCGACACCACGCGCAATTATGCGCATGCCAAGCTCGTCGAGCGCGGCGAAGCCACCCAGTTTGCGCACCGTCACGCCGAACATTTCCGCGATTTCTTCGCGCATGCGGATGCCGACACGGCGACGCAACTGCCGGAATGGCTCGGCATCTACGGCGCCGAGCTGGACAATGTGCGCGCCGCGCTGGACTGGGCATTCGCGCCCGGCGGGGATGCGGCGCTCGGGATCGCGCTGACTGCGGTCGCGGTCAATTTGTGGGTTCGGTTGTCGCTGTTCGCCGAATGCCGCGAGCGTGCACGGACGGCGCTGGCGGCACTCGACGAGACCGGCGGCAACGACAGCATCCGCATGCAATTGCTGGCCGCGCTCGGCTGGTCGCTGATGTACGGCGAGGGGCGCGCGCGCGAGGCGCGCCCGATCCTCGAGACCACGCTCGAACTCGCCGAGCGGCTCGACGACAAGGATTTTCGCCTGCGTGCGCTCTGGGGCCTGTCGATCGACCAATTCAACAACGGCCAGTTCGGCAAGGCCCGCGAATTGGCCGAGCGCTTTGCGAGCGTCGCGGCGAACTCACCCGATCGAACCGACACCATGCTCGGCGACCGACTGACGGCGGTGACGCTGCATTATCTCGGCGATCAGAACGACGCGCGCATTCGCATCGATCGCGTCAACGCCTCGCTGCATGTGCTGGCGGAGAAGCCGAAGATCTTCCCGCTGGATCTGCGTATCTCCACGCAATATTTCCGCGCCCGCATCCTGTGGCTTCAAGGCTTCGCCGATCAGGCCCAGGCGCTTGCCGCCAGGAACATCGAGGAAGGACGCGCCAACGGCCACGCGCTGACCTTCTGCAGCGTGCTCGGACAGGCCACCTGCCCGATCGCGTTCTGGGCCGGCGATTTCGAGACCGCCGAACGTCACGGCACCGAGCTGCTCGAGCATACCGAGCGCCACGCCATCCGCCTCTGGGGATTGTGGGCACGGGCCTTCAATGCCGCCGTCGCGGCAAGACGCGGCGACATCGCCATTGGCCTGCCGCTGCTGCGCGAGGAGCTCAACCGCGCCGGCGATGCCCGCTTTCTGCCGCGCTTCCTGCCTCTGCTCGGCGAGCTCGCGGCAGGCTTCCTGGCATCCGAGCAGATCAGCCGCGGCCTCGACATGATCGAGGACGTCCTCGCCCGCTGCAACGACCGGCAGGAGCTCTGGTATCTGCCCGAGCTGATCCGCATCAAGGGCGAACTGATGCTGAAGAGCACACGGCACGCCGGCGACGCCGAGGCGCGCTTTCGCGAGGCGATGGACATCGCGGGCCGGCAGGGCGCCCGGTTCTGGGAGCTGCGCAGCGCAACCAGCCTCGCGCGCTTCATGATCGGCTCAGGCCGGAGCGCGGATGCCCTCGCCATGCTGGAGAAGGTCACGCAGTCCTTCCCGGAAGGCGGCGATATCGTCGACATGCGCGCCGCGCGCGACTTGATCGCGCAGCTGCGCTGAGCAGCTCTAGCCTCCCACGGCCGCCGCGCGGCGCGGCAATGTCCAGTCGGGCCGGATGAAGTGGCAGGTGTAGCCGTCGGGATAGCGCTCCAGATAATCCTGATGCTCCGGTTCGGCTTCCCAGAACTCGCCCACGGGCGCGACTTCGGTCACCACCTTGCCGGGCCACAGGCCGGACGCCTCGACGTCGGCGATGGTGTCTCCGGCGATCCGCTTCTGCTCGTCGCTGGTGTAGAAGATCGCCGAGCGATAACTCGTACCGCGATCATTGCCCTGGCGGTTGAGCGTGGTCGGATCGTGGATCTGGAAAAAGAACTCCAGCATGGTCCGGAAGCTGGTCTTGGCGGGATTGAAGATGATCTCGATGGCCTCGGCATGGCCGTCGTGATTGCGATAGGTCGCGTTCTTGACGTGACCGCCGGTATAGCCGACGCGGGTGGAGATCACGCCGGGCTGCTTGCGGATCAGGTCCTGCATGCCCCAGAAGCAGCCTCCGGCCAACACTGCGCGTTCTGTCGTCATCTGTCCGCTCCCGGTTCGTCGTTCTTCACTTGCCTTATTATAAGCATTCGGTGGGCCGTCCGAAAGCCGGGCATTTCGCCGACGTCCACCCGGCTCGCCGGAACCGGATGGACATCAAGCGCTGCTGTTCAGCCCAGCTTGGCGTCGAGCGTGATCGCGGCGTTGAGGACCTTCGACACCGGACAGTTCTTCTCGGCCTCGCCGGCGATCTTGGCGAAGCCGGCGTCGTCCAGGTTCGGCACCTTGGCGCGCAGGGTCAGCGCCGACTTGCTGATCTTGAAGCCCTTGCCTTCGGGCTCGAGCGTGACGGCAGCTTCGGTGGAGAGCTCGTCCGGCGTGAAGCCGGCCATCTGCAGGCCGAAGGCCAGCGCCATGGTGAAGCAGCCGGCATGGGCGGCCGCGATCAACTCCTCGGGATTGGTGCCCTTCTCGTTCTCGAAGCGGGTCTTGAACGAATAGGGCGTCTGCGCGAGCACGCCGGATTCGCTGGTCAAATGGCCCGTGCCGTCGCGACCGGTGCCCTTCCAGACTGCTGTTGCCTTGCGGATCATCTCAATTCTCCTTGTTTGATTTCAGCACCGGCGCTCGGTACCGGAGGAAGGCGACATTGGCACGACCGCCTGTCATCTTTCCAACCGGCCGAACGCCGCAGCGGTTCCTTTGCTCTGGTCCGCAGGTCGTCGCGGAGGCAGCTCATGTCGGCAGCGTCTGGCCTGCCTGCTCGCGCACGATGTAATCGGCGTACCAGTCTGCCCAATTGTCGTCGTGCCCGCCGATGCGCTTCTCGTGCTCGCCATGCGCGGCGGCGGCGCGGCGCACGGCTGCGGCGAGATCGGCGGTGGAGGCGAAGCTCGTAGCACCGCCCTCGATGCGTCCCGGCAACCGCGTCGTGATTTCCTGGAGCAGCCAGCCATTGCCGTCGGGATCGCTGAACGCGGCAAACGAGCTGTAGCTGCCGCGCTTGGGATCGGCACCGCTGACACGAACGCTGCCGAACAGATACGGCTCGTCGGGCCCGGCGTGAACATCGCCCGCGCCGTGGAACGGCTCGCTGATCTCGATGCCGCGATCGAGCAGATCCCGTCGCGCCGCCGCCATATCCGAGACGATGAGATAGAGTCCGCGCGCCGAACCCGGGACTGCCGGCGTGACGTTCTTGCCGAAGATCACCGAACAGGCCGAGCCCGGCGGCGTGAACTGGATCACGCGCCAGACATCGCCGGCGGCAAAATCGGCGTCCAGCCGCCAGCCGAGCTTGACGTAGAACGCCTTGGCACGATCGACATCCGATACGGGGATGACGACGACTTCAAGCTTCAGATCGATGCCGGCCATGTCGAACTCCCTGATATGAGGTCTCGTCTGCGCGCTCCGACAGTCGCGGGCGTCAGGCCGCTGCCGGCATCACGATGGTCACGCTTGTGCCGCCCTGCCCGGTCTCGCCGTGCATCCGCGCGTGGATGCTGCGCGCGAGGCCTTCGAGGATGCGGCTGCCGGTGCCCTGAAGCGGACCGGTCGCACCGACGCCGTTGTCGGTGACGGTGCAGGACCAGGCCCCATCGCGGCGCGCGACCTCGATGCGGATCAGTGCGCCGCTCCTGTTCGGGAAGGCATGCTTGGCGGCATTGGTGACCAGTTCGGTCAGCATCAATGCGAGCCGATGACATTGCGCCGCCGGCAGCACGCCGCTCTCGATCGCGGCCTCGCAGCGGATTCCCGCCGGCGCCAGCACCGCATCGGAAATCGCTTCGCAAAGGTTCTCGAAAAACGCTTCGACCGGGACGGACGACATATCGTCGCTGTCGGACAGGAGCTGATAGAGCCTGCCGAACGCAACGATGCGCCGCTCGAACCGGTCCACGGCACCCGACATGTCCCTGGTCCCCGCCCGCGCAAAATCGCGGCGCACCGACGCACCGAGCAGCGTCAGCGTGTTCTTCATCCGATGATGGGACTCCCGCAATACGAGTTCCCAATCACGCGATTGGTCGTTTGAATGAGCGATGTGTGGAGATCGAACAACGCGGTCGGTCGACCCTGAGCCGATGGCGGACATGATAGCCTCCCCGTAGGACAATGGACCTAACTCGAAGCCTATAGTGGATGCGTTACGCGGGTTACGCCCGTTAGACGTTGCAAGTTTTTGTTATGATCGGACCGCCACCGACTGTGCTAGCGACACTGTCGTCGCGACGGTCAGGTACGCTGCCGGATTATCCCGGCCACTCGGCAAGCCGTTCGCGTTTGAGCAAAATTTGCGAGGGATATTCCGCGTGCAACTGACCGATTTCCGCGCGATTTCGCCACTTTCGGCCAGTTTACTCACCACATCGTTCTGATAGACCAAAACGCAGACCACTGCCCATTGACTGGAATCTTTGCCGCGTGCCGGACACTCTCGACCAGGATTCGGTGATCTCTTTCGGACCATTCCGGCTGTTCGCCAGATCGCGTCTGATCGAGAAGGACGGGGTCCCGATTCACCTCGGCGGCCGTGCGCTCGACATCCTGATCTTTCTCGCGGAGCGCGCCGGCGAGGTGATCGACAAGCGTGAGTTGATCAAGCGCGTCTGGACCGACGTCAATGTCGACGAAGGCAGTCTGCGGTTTCACATCACGACGCTGCGCAAGGCGCTGGGCGATGCCGGCACGGGCGCGCGCTACGTCGTCAACGTGCCCGGCCGCGGCTATTGCTTCACCGCGCGCGCGGAATCGTCTGAAAGACAGGCAAATCAGGCCATTTCAGCGCCCCGCTCGCTTCCCTCGCCGCTGGCGAAGATGATCGGGCGGGACGAGGCGGTCGAGCGCATCTCCACGGAGCTGACCCAGCATCGCTTCGTCACCATCGTCGGCCCCGGCGGAATCGGCAAAACCTCCGTCGCGCTCGCGGTCGCGCATGGCGTGCTCGAGGCGTTCGACGGCCAGGTCAGTTTCGTCGACTTCGGCGCGCTGTCCGATGCCAGGCTCATCCCCGGCACCATCGCCGCCGCGCTCGGACTGACCGTCAATTCCGACGACCCGACGCCGGGCCTCCTGGCCGTGCTGCGCAGCCGGCGCATGCTGCTTGTGTTCGACAGCTGCGAGCACATCATCGACGAGCTCGCGCCGCTGGCCGAGCGCATCGTGCAGGAGGCGCCGTCGGTGCATATTCTCGCGACCAGCCGGGAATCCTTCCGCACCGAGGGCGAGCGTGTGCACCGGCTGTATCCGCTGGATTGCCCGCCGCAGCGCGACGGGCTCGGCATCGCCGACATCCTTGCCTATCCTGCAAGTCAGCTCTTCGTGGAACGCATTGCCGAGAGCCTCGGAGATTTCGAGCTGAGCGAAGAGGACGCGCCGCTGGTTGCCGAGATCTGCCGGCGGCTGGACGGCATCGCGCTTGCGATCGAACTCGCCGCCGGGCGCGTCGACGCCTACGGCATCGCCGGCACCGCGTCGTTGCTCGACAGCCGCTTCGCACTGCTGTGGCGAGGACGCCGCACCGCGATCCCGCGGCACCAGACCCTGAGCGCGGCGCTCGCCTGGAGCTATGATTTGCTGCCGCCGGCCGAGAGCGCGACGCTGCGCGGACTGTCGGTGTTCGCGGGTCCCTTCACGCTCGAAGCCGCCCTCGCCGTTGCATCGAGCCAGGGCATCAGTGAACCCGAGGCGGTCGAGGCGATCTCGAATCTGCTCTCGAAGTCGCTGATCGCGACGTCGCCCGCGGAGCGGCGGCTGCGCTATCGCCTGCTCGACACCACCCGTGCCTTCGCCGGCGACAAGCTGGTCGAGCACGGCGAAGCCGATCGCGTCGCGCGCGCCCATGCCGAATATTTCCGCGACATGCTGCGCGACATCGCGCTCAAATCGACGGGGCTGCAGAGCGCAGGCGGCTTCCTGCCCTATGCCGATCGCCTGCCCAATGTCCGGGCCGCGCTGACCTGGTGCTTTTCGGACAGCGGCGATCGTACCATCGGCGTCGCCCTCGCGACCGCGGCAGCGCAGTTCTTCCTCGAATTGACATTGCTGACGGAGTGCTTGCGCTGGACCCAGCAGGCGTTGGCCGCGTCGGATGCGGTCCCCCTGGACGGCCGCCAGGAGATGACGCTGCAGGCGGCGCTCGGCGTCTCCGTGATGTTCACGCAAGGCAACACCGAAGCGGTGCGGTCGGCCTTCACGCGCGGTCTCGAGCTGGCGCGGGATCTTGAGGATACGCACTGGCAGCTCTGGCTGCTGCGCGGACTGCACGTCTTCCTGACGCGGATCGGAGACTACCACGGCGCGCTCGCCATCGGCTCGGAGGGCGAGAGCGCGGCACGCAAGCTCAACGATCCCGCTGCCACGCTCAACGTGGAATGGATGACGGGCGTCGCGCATCATCTGGTCGGCAACCAGGACAAGGCGGTGCAGTTCTGCGAAAGCGCGATGACGCACAACCCCGACTCGCAGCGGTTGAACATCGGCCATCTCGGCTATGACGACCGCATCGTCGCGCTGGTGGCGCTGGCGCGCGGGCTTTGGCTGGTCGGCCGCCCCGATCGCGCGGTGGAGGCTGCGCGGTATACGGTACGCGAAGCGGAGTTGCTCGAACATCCGCTCACGCTCAGCATCGCGCTGATCTACACGATCTACGTCTTCCTCTGGGTCGGCGACTGGGCCAGTGCCGAAGCCCTGATCGAGCGGCTGATCGACCATTCGGCGCGTCACTTTCTCGGCCCCTATCACGCGGTCGGCGTCGGCCAGAAGGGCAAGCTGCTGCTGCGCCGTGGCGATGTCGCCGCCGGCGTCGAGCATCTTCGCCGCAGCCAGGCCTCGCTGCACCTGACGCGTCACCGGATCATGACGACGGTGTTTGCAGCCGCCCTCGCGGAGGGGCTGGCAGCCCAGAACCAGCTCGCCGATGCCCTGCGCACCATCGACGAGGCGATCGCGGAGATTCCCGATCACGGCGAATCCTTCGACATGCCGGAAATGCTGCGCATCAGGGGCGACATCCTGGTCCGGACGGGTCACGCCGCCGAGGCCGAACACAGCTTCCGGAAATCGCTCGACCTGTCGCGCCGGCAAAGCGCGCTCGGGTGGCAGTTGCGGGGGGCGATCAGCCTCGGCCAGCTCTGGCGCCAGGCCGGAAAAGCAGGCGAAGCACGCGCCCTGCTGACCCCGATCGTCGCGCAGTACCAGGAAGGCCTCGAGACCCGCGATCTCCGCGCCGCCAGGGAGCTCCTCGGCGCGCTGAATTGACTGTATCTTCAACGGGATACCGTCAATGTAACGGCTCGCAAATCCTAACAAATTCTAACACGCCAAGTCGCATGCGCCCGGCCATGGTGATCCCGCTTCACGGTGGAAATGGCGGGATATGGCGCTTCTTGACGATGTGATTGATGCCAGCGGCGGAATGGCCCGCTGGAATAGCTTGAACCGGTTCACGCTCCACCTTTCCGTCGGCGGCTCGCTGTTCTCCAGCGCCGGACATGCCAGAGAATTCAAGGATGTGACCGCGGAAGGCTCGACCCGGACGCAATCGGTCCGTTTCAGCGGCATCACCGGCGGCGACCACTCCGGTTGCTTTCATCCAGACGCGATCACGATCGAAAGCCCGGAAGGCGAGGTGCTGCGGACCTGGAATAATCCGAGTCTCGCATTTCCCACGGCCGCTGCCCCGGCGCTTGCGGACGAGCTGCACCTCGTCTTCTTCTGCGGCGTCGCGATCTGGAATTACCTGACCAATCCGTTCCTGCTCGCCCATCCCGATGTCGTCACGGAGGAGCTGACGCCGTGGCGCGAGAACACCGAGACATGGCGGCGGCTGCGCGCGCAATTCCCGCCGCATTTGATCACGCTCTCGCCCGAGCAGATCTTCTATTTCGACGAGAACGCGCTGCAACGGCGCACCGATCACGATCTCTTCGGCACGAAGGTCGCGCATTATTCCTGGGCCCACGACGATTTCGACGGCATCATCGTGCCGACGCTGCGGCGTGCGCAGACGCTCCGGCCTGACGGAACCGTGATCGCCAAACCGGTCCTGATGGACGTCGAGATCTTTGACGCTGTCTTCGAATAGCGCCCAATCGATGCACATCGGCGCGACACGATCCGCGCAGACAATTGAGAATTTGGCCAAAATTGAAGGCGCTGCGACGGGCTGCCGCACCATGTGCGGATGCGCACAAAATCTAACACCTCCTAATCATCACTAACGGGCTTCTTGTCCGCCTCACGCCTATTCTTCGATCATGGACAGCATGGGTTCGAACAGTGCGTGGCCGTCGGCGGCCGCGATGCCAGAAGGGGATCAACAAATGTTAATCGACTTGCAGGCGGCGCATAACTGGATCGAGCTTCCAGCCGGCCAGCACGATCACGAGGCCGCACAGAAGACGCAGGCCATCGCGCGGGAAGAAGGATGGCGCCAGATCACGCACGGCGCGGAAGACATCACGATCTCGCGATGGGAAGATTCGCGCGAGATGTCGTCGCACGAGGCGACCGCGCCCGAAGATCGCTACTTCATCGGCATCGCGCTGAAGACGACGCGCGTGAAGCTGACCCGGGAGCGTCAGATCATTTTTGACGGCACCATGCCCGCGGGCACGCTGTATGTCGGCGCACCGTCGAAGCGCCTTGCCGCGCAATTCATGGCGCCCTGCGCCTTCCTGCATTTCCACATCTCGGCCGATCATTTCCCGGCGCAGTCGTCCTCGGCCGACCTCCTGAACGACCTCGTCATGCTGCGCGACCCGCTCGCAGGCGAGCTGGCGAAGGCCCTGATCGAGAGCGGCCACACGGCTGACCACCAGTTCGCGCGCTGCATCGGGCAGACCCTTGCGATGCATCTCGCCAGGCTCGAGCCGCCGCGCGCCAAGGTCAACGCCTTGCCGAAGTGGCGGCTGCGACGCGTCGAGCAGTACATCGCGGATCATTTCGATCGCTGCATCAGCCTGTCCGAGCTCGCCAATGTCGCGGGCCTCTCGCGGATGCACTTCGCCGCGCAGTTCCGCGCCGCGACCGGCTATCGTCCGCGCGAATATCTGCTCAACCATCGCATCGAGCACGCCAAGACGCTGCTCACGACAACAGGGCGGCCGCTCGCCGAGATCGCGCTTGCGGTCGGCTTCAGCACGCAGGCGCATTTCTCGACCGTGTTCAAGCGCATCAGCGGCGAGTCGCCGGCGCGCTGGCGCCTCGCCTGCAAGGGCGAAGGATCCCCCGTCGAAGCGCTGCCGCGGCGCCGGACTACAGCGGACAGGGACTGGATGTTCGGCGCTGCCGCGTAGGCGGTGTGATTGCTTTGGCGCAAGTCCCCCAACTTGCGCCGGCTCGAGCCCTCCTCCTCCCGGGCCTGCGAGCCTCTCGGGGCCGTCCTGCCCCACACAGGACGGCCCCTTTTTCTCGTCCGCTGTTGCGTTAGGTGCGCCGGCCGGACTCGTACAGGAACCAGATCCGGCGCTCGGTCTCGTCGATCCAGTTCTCGAGCACGCTTGCCGTGGCGACATCGCCGTATTCGTCGCAGAGCTCGTGCACGCGCCGCATCTCCCGCGTGAGCTGCTGGTTGTCGCTGCGCAACTCCGCCAGCATGTCCAGCGGATCGACATAGTCGGCGTCATTGTCGAGGATGCGCTGCTCGCGCGCGATGTGGCCGATCGATCGCAACGTCGTGCCGCCGATCTTGCGCGCGCGTTCGGCGATGGCGTCGGTCATCGCGAAGATCTGGTCGGACTGTTCGTCCAGCATCAGATGATAGTCGCGGAAATGGCTGCCCGAGACGTGCCAGTGAAAGTTCTTGGTCTTCAGATAAAGCGCGAAGACATCGGCGAGCAGCGCGCGCAGCGCGGCAGGGATATCGCGGTTCGCATTGGCGCCGAGATCGGTCGGGCCCTGGAGGTCTGCCTTGGTCATGTCAGGTGTCCTTTGAAGAGGGTCCCGCAGCCATAGCAGCGCGATGCGACGTCATTCTTTCGCTTTGCGGGGAGGATTTCGAATTCGCACGGGAGGTCGCGTGTCCCGGACGCGCTGCAGCGTGCAACGCTGCTGCGCAGAGCCGGGACCCAGAAAGCAACACGGATTGATTGCTTGGGGACATGGGCCCCGGCTCTGCAGCGCACCGCTGAAGGAGCGCTGCGCTGCGTCCGGGGCACGAGAGCGCCCTGTATCGCGCGCTACCTCTCCATCGTCATTGCGAGCGGAGCGAAGCAATCCAGGCTGCCGCTGCGGCAAGATTCTGGATTGCTTCGCTGCGCTCGCAATGACGGAGGCAAGAGCGAACGTCCCTACACCGGATCGAATGCCCGGATCGGTGGTAGATTGCCGGTGAACTTTTCGACCTCGACTGTCGTCAGCTGCCCCGTGCAACCCTGCGCAAACGACGACGTGCCGATATCGCGGGTCAGCACGTTCGGATTGCCGTGGACGCAGAGCGGCGCGTCGTCCTCGGGATCCATCGGGTCATACCAGGCGCCGGTCGGAAGCTGCACCACGCCGGCCGCAATACCGTCGGTGACGTGGACCGCGGCCAGGCACGCACCGCGCGCGTTGAACAGGCGGATGATGTCGCCGTTCTTGATGCCACGTGCGTCGGCATCAACAGGGTTCATGCGCGCGACCTCGCGGCCGCGATGCTTCGCGCCAAGCGAATGGCCGCCGAAATCGAGCTGGCTGTGCAGGCGCGTCACCGGCTGGTTGGCGACGAGGAAACACGGCGTGCCGGGTTTCGGCATATCGGTCTTGTCGAGCCAGACCGGATGGCCGGGACAATCGGCGTCACCGTGAGCCGCGATCTTGGCCGAGTAGATTTCGATACGTCCGCTCGGCGTCGGCAAGGCATGCGCGACGGGATCGGTGCGGAAACTGCGCAGCCGGCCGCCGTCGTCGGGCTGCTGCGGCACGACCAGACTGCCGCGCTTCCAGAATTCGTCGAAGCTTGGCGCTTCAAGACCGCGCGCTTCGAGCGAGGCGCGGGTCGGCTCGTACAGATGTTTCAACCATTCGCGCGAGGTGCGGCCTTCCGTAAAGGGCTCGCGCGCACCGAGACGTTCGGCGAGATCGGCAAAGATATCGTAGTCGTCGCGCGCGAGCCCGTACGGCTCGGCGATCTGGTGCATCGCGACCATCAGCGGATCATTGCTGGAATAGCCGATGTCCTCGCGCTCCAGCGTCATGGTCGAGGGCAACACGATGTCGGCATGGCGCGCGGTCGCCGTCCAGGCCAGCTCATGCACGACGAAGGTGTCGAGCTGCGCAAACGCCTTGCGCAGGCGGTTGATGTCCTGGTGGTGATGGAAGGGATTGCCGCCGGCCCAGTAGACCAGACGAATATCCGGATATGTGCGCGTCTCGCCGTTGTAGCGATAGGTGGTGCCGGGATTGAGCAGCATGTCGGCGATGCGCGCGACCGGGATATAATCGCGCACGTCGTTACGGCCCTGCCCCAGTGTCGGGCCCGGCACGTCGTTGACACGGCGGCCGTAATAGCCGATCGCGCCGAGCGAATAAGCGTAGCCGCCGCCGGGCAAGCCGATCTGGCCGAGCGCGGCCGCGAGTACCATGCCCATCCACACCGGCTGCTCGCCGTGTTCGGCCCGCTGCAGCGAATGTGAGACGGTGATCAGCGCACGCTTGCCGGCGGCGCGCCGCGCAAGCGCGCGGATCGTGTCCGCATCGACGCCGCAAATCGCCGCGGCCCAATCGGCGTGCTTCGGCTGTCCATCGGTTTCGCCGGTGAGATAGCGCAGGAAGACCGGCCAACCCTCGGTGTAGCGATCGAGGAAGGCCTGATCGTGCAGGTTTTCGCCGACCAGCGTGTGGACGATGCCAAGCATCAGCGCGGTGTCGGTACCGGGCAGACAGGTCATCCACTCCGCGCCGGCCTCGACGGGGAGGTCTTCACGCAAGGGGCTGACCAGAATGAACTCGCAGCCGCGCTTGCGTGCAGCCTCCATCGCGCCGCGCTCGACATGCTTGCTGATCGAACCGCCGGCCACCATCGAGTTCTTCAGCGCCATGCCACCGAATGCCAGCACGATGTCAGTCTCGGTCGCGATCTGCTCCCAGGTGACGTTGCGCTTGGTGATGTCCTCGTAGCCCGCCAGGATCTGCGGCAGCAGCACCGAGGATGCACCCGACGAGTATGAATTCACCGACCGCACATAGCCGCCCAGCGCAATGTTGAGGAAGCGATGCACCTGGCTCTGGGCGTGATGGAAGCGACCCGCGCTCGACCAGCCATAGGAGCCTCCGAACACCGCGCCGGGACCGCGCGTGTCGCGAATGCGGCCGAGTTCATCGCCAAGGAGATCGAGCGCCTTCTCCCAACTGACGGAAACGAACTCGTCGCGGCCGCGACGATTGTCCGGGCCCGGCCCCCGCTCCAGCCAGCCGCGGCGGATCGCCGGCTGGGTGATACGCGCCTGATGGCGCAGCGCGCCGGGGAAATTGTCGATGATGCCGTTGGGATCGGGATCGCCCGCATAGGCCCTCACCTCCAGCCCGGCCTGGCCTTGACGCGCGGAGAAGACGCCCCAATGCGAGGTGTGCGGCTTGAAGCCGTCTGAAAGGTCGAGGCCGGGGTCGGGAAAGCCGATCGTATCGTCCATCATGAGATCCTTGTTCCGGGGCGCGGCAGGCCCGGCCGCTCTCGTGTCAATTCGGCCGGCAGTATACCGATCCGTTCCCCGATGTCGTCGAGACGGGCCCTGCGGAAATGCCGGGCCCTCGTGCGCAAGTACAGGTGAGTGAACCATGGGCCGCGCCCGCCAAACCTATTTTCTTCTTCATTATCATTTACTTACTGAAACGCCCCGGCATGGGCGAACAGCAACCGACTGCAAACATTGTCGCGGGCGTCCGCGCCATCTTGTTTGCGAAGAGCCGCCAGGCGATCGGGGGCAAGCGAAACGGACGATCGGAGCTGGTCGCGCTCTCGGCAAGGATGTGCGATATGCCGCCCTTCCCTGCAACAACATCGGTCTCATCATGATCCAGCGCGTCTTGCCGTACGAAGGACTCCTCCACGAGGTGGTCGAGCATAACGGGGTGCTCTACATCGGCGGGATCGTCCCCGAGGATACCAGCCTTGACATGTCGGGCCAGGCCAACGACGTCCTTGGTCAGCTGGACCGCCTGCTGAAGGGGCTCGGCTCCGATCTCGCCAACGTCCTGCAGGTCACCATCTTCATGACCAATCTGAAGGAGAAGGCCGAGTTCAACGCGGCCTGGAAAGCGCACTTCGCGCAGGCGCATCTGCCGGCGCGCGCCGCCATCGGCGTCGCCGATCTCGGCCCCGGCGTCAGGCTGGAGATGACCGCGATCGCGGCGCGGCCGAGCTGAAGCTTCAGTTCGCCATCATCGTCCCTTCAACCGGTCCGCCATGCACTCGGCGATCGCGACCGTGGTCAGGTGCGTGTTGGCGCGCGGGACTTCCGGCATGATCGAGGCATCGATCACGCGCAATCCCGTGCATCCGAGCACCCGGCATTCGGGATCGACGACCGAACGCGCGTCGTCCGGCGCGCCCATCCGGCAGGTGCCGCTCGCGTGCTGGGCATCGCTGCACTCGGCGAACAGCCAGTCATCGAGCTCGGCGTCGCTGAGTGCCTCGTCCATGGAGCGCCCGCTGGCGCCATAGTCGACGCGATCGGCGATATCGGTCACCGCGGGCTGCAGGCAAATGTCGCGCAGGCGGCGGACGCCGTCGCGCATGCGCAGGAGATCGCTGGGATCCGACAACATCCGCTCCTCGATTTCAGGATCGGTTTCGGGGTCGGTCGAGACGATGCGGACGTGGCCCTGGCTGAACGCCTGGTAGACGGACACGGCGATGCGTCCAAGGCCGACTTCGACCATCGATCGGGACGAGCGTGCAAGATTGCCGGCGATCATGATCATGTCGTTGTCGCCCGCGCCTGCGAGGCCGGACGAATAACGCAGGCAGCAATTGGTGTGCCGGTGCATCATCGTGCTGACCTGGCTGCCCTCGCGCAAATGCAGCAACGCATTGACGATCGGATGATCCAGCAGATTCTCGCCCACCGGCAAATCGGCGCGGATCGGAATGCCGAGTGTCTCCAAAAGCGCGGCAGGCCCGATGCCGGAGCGTTGCAGGATCGCCGGCGAATGAATCGCGCCCGCGCTGAGGATGATGTCACGCGTCGCGCGCGGCGCATAGGATCGGCCGTTCACGCGGACCTGGACGCCGCTGGCGTGCAGCCGGTTGCCTTCGAAGGTGATGGTGTCGACCAGGGCATGACCGACGATATCGAGATTGCCGCGATCTCGCGCCGGCTCCAGATAGCCGTCATTGGTGGAGATGCGCAGTCCGCCCTCGCTGTTGATGGCATAGGGCGAGACGCCGTTGCCCTCGGGCGCGTTGTGATCCTCGCACCAGCCATAACCGAGCCCGAGCGCCGAGGCGCGCAGCGCGCGATCGACATTGCCCCAATCCGGGATCGGCGCGCGATACACCGGGATCGGGCCGCGATCGCCGTGATAGGCGGCGTCGGGGAAATTCCTGTCGGTCTCGAGCTTGCAGAAATAGGGCAGCAGTTCGTCCCACGACCAGCCGGTGCAGCCTGCGGTCGCCCAGCGGTCGATGTCATCAGGGATGGCGCGGATGGCGATCTGGCCGTTGATGGTCGAGCTGCCGCCCATGGCGCGGCCGCGCCAGAGCAGCAACGGTTGTTGCCGTTCGGTGCGCCGCGCGAGCAGCTTCGGCCAGCGGAAGTCGTCGTCACCGATGGCGCGCATCGGATTCGGGATGCGAATGTGTTCCGGCGTGGTCGCCGTGCGCAGATCCTGTCCCGCCTCGAGCAGCAGCACGCGATGCGCGGGGTCTTCGCTCAGCCTCGCGGCCAATGTCGCTCCGGCGGAACCTCCGCCGATGATGATCGTATCGTATTCCTGTTCAATCACGTCTGCTCACTTCCACGCCGCGTCCCGCTTCGACGTCCACTAGATCATTTTTCCAGACCGGCTTCAGCCGCTCCAAACGCGGGTCCCCCTTGAAGCATGCCGGCAGTTCTCGCAGGCCCGCATGACTGCCGCCGTCCAGATGGAAAGCATGCAATTCTCCGGCCTGGGAGGCTGGCTCCGCTCTCTTTTGGTGGCCGAAAAGACCGGAAAGGCCCGATTTTGCCTAGCCCGGCTGGCTTTGGCCGCTTAGATAGGGTGATGTCCACCAAACTAGACGACCTCGATCAGCGTATCGGCGCGCGCATCCGCATTGAACGGGAAGTGCGGGGGTGGTCGCTGACCGAACTCGCCAAGCGATCCAGCGTCTCGCGGGCGATGATCCACAAGATCGAGCGCGGCGAGAGCAGTCCTACGGCGATGTTGCTCGCACGGCTGTCGGGCGCCTTCGAGATCAGCATGTCCACGCTGATGGTGCGCGCCGAAATGCAGGAGGGCATGCTGCTCCGCAAGGACAAGCAGCCGGTCTGGATCGACCCCGTGAGCGGCTATGTGCGGCGCCATGTTTCGCCGCGCTCGAACACGCCGATCGACATCGTCCATGTCGAGCTTCCGCCCGGAAAGGAGGCTTCCTTTCCGGCCTCGTCATACGTCAACCGCAAGCATCTGATCTGGGTCCTGCACGGCTCGCTTGTCTTTCTCGAAGGCGACGTCCGCCATGTCATGAACGAGGGCGATTGCCTCGAACTCGGGCCGCCCAACGACTGCACCTTCAGGAACGAGAGCGTCGAGGCGTGCCGCTATTCCGTGGTCGTGCTGCGCGAAGCCTGAGCTGAGCAGCTCGCAGCCTGCCCTCCCCGCCCGCGTGCGGTGCGCCTGTCCGAGTTAACGAGCTGCCAGGCCTCTGTGGAAAACTGTCCACGATAGTTACATCGCTTAGGAGCGCGCCGGCCCCTTCTTCCTGAAAAGACTGCCAATTTCGTCGCACGATACGGAGTCGTAAAGCAGCATCGCGCCACTTATTGACACTATAGTGATACAAATGTAGCAATATATTGTCTATTTTGGCTTTTGTCTCACCGTGGGGATGTCATCGATGGCCCGAGAGATACACCTGAACGCCTTTGATATGTGCTGCCCCGGCCACATTCAGCAGGGCCTTTGGACCCATCCGCGCGATCAATCCCACCGCGTCAACGATCTACGATATTGGACGGACTATGCCCGCAAGCTTGAGGCGGGTCTGTTCGATGGCATCTTCTTCGCCGACGTCCTCGGCGTCTATGACGTCTATGGCGGCAGCCCCGACGCGGCCGTGCGCAACGGCGTCCAGATTCCCGCGAACGACCCGACGATCGTGATCCCGGCGATGGCCGCGGTCACGACCAATCTCGGCTTCGGCGTCACCTGCAATCTGACCTACGAGCAGCCGTTCCTGTTCGCGCGACGGATGTCCACGCTGGATCATATGACCGGCGGCCGCATCGGCTGGAACATCGTCACCGGCTATCTCGACAGCGCCGCGCGCGCCATCGGCCTGCAGGGACAGACCGCGCATGACGACCGCTACGACCTTGCCGACGAGTACATGGCGCTGGTCTACAAGCTGTGGGAGGGATCCTGGGACGACGACGCGATTAAGGTGGACCGCGCCAACGGCGTCTTTGCCGACCCATCGAAAGTCCGCGTCATCCATCACGAGGGCCGGCAGTACAAGGTCGATGCGATGCATCTGTGCTCGCCGTCGCCCCAGCGCACACCGGTTCTCTATCAGGCGGGCGCATCGACGCGCGGCCGCGAGTTCGCGGCCACCCATGCCGAGTGCGTCTTCGTCAACGGCCAGAAAAAGGACGACGTCCGCTCCATCGTCGGCGACATCAAGGCGAGAGGCGAAGCCAAGGGCCGCGCCGCCGACGACATCAAGGTGTTCCTCGGCGCGACGCTGATCCTCGGCAAGACGGACGCGGACGCGCAGGAAAAATTCGCGGAGTATCGTCGCTACGTGAACTCCGAGGCGGCGCTGGTTCATGCGGCCGCTTCCCTCGGCATCGATTTCGCGAAGTACGACCTCGACGAGCCGATCGAGACCGGCAAAAGCCAGGCAATCGTCTCCAACGTCGAGATCATGAACAAGGCCGCGGGTCCGAAATGGACGCGCCGCAAGCTGCTCGAGCAGATGGTCCTTGGCAGCCGCCAGGCGCCGTGGGTCGGATCGGCCGAGAGCATCGCGGACACGCTGATCGGCTGGAGCGAGGAGACCGGTGTTGCCGGGTTCAACCTGTCGCGCACCGTCATGCCCGAGAGCATCGACGACGTGATCGACCTTCTCGTGCCCCAATTGCAGGAGCGCGGCGTCTACAAGACCGCGTACGGCAATGGCACCTATCGCGAGAAGCTGTTCGGGCGCGCGCGCCTGCCGTCGACGCATGTCGCGGCCCAGTACCGGCACACGGCCAAGCCGTCGCACCTCGGCAGCACGGAGATCATCCCATGATCGACAAAGCCACGTTTCGCGATGCCATGGCCGGGCTCGCCGCAGCGGTGAACATCATCACCTCCAGCGGCGAGGCGGGTCTGGCCGGCTGCACGGTCTCGGCCGTCTGCGCCGTCACGGATGATCCGCCGACCCTGCTGGTCTGCATCAACCGCGCGACCGCCAACAACGAGATCATCCGCCGCAACGGCAATCTCTGCGTCAACGTGCTGTCCGCCGAGCAGCGCGACGTCGCGATGCAATTCGCCACCCGCAGCCTGTCGGTCAGCGAGCGGCTGGCCGCCGTGGACTGGAGCGTCCTGGAAACCGGAGCACCCGCGCTGAGCGGCGCGATTTCCGCGATCGACTGCGAGGTCGTCTCCGTCTCCGAGGTCGGTACTCACACCGTGTTCTATTGCAAGGTCAAGGCCGTTCGCAATCAGCCCGATTGCGACGGGTTGATCTATTTCGGGCGCGACTTTCATCGCGTCGGCGTCAAGGCCGCCCGTGCCACCGAGGCCAGGGCCTGAACGACATGGGCAAGCGACCCGAAATCGTCGATCCGCTTGCCCCTTCGCTCGATGCGTCATCGTATGAGGGGAAGGCGGCTTCTCTCGCCCTGCTGCTCGCCGCCGAAGTGGCGGCCATGAGCGTATGGTTCTCGTCCAGCGCGGCCATCGCCAACATCAAGCATGACGCCGCCATTTCCGCGTCGCACGAGGCGCTGCTGACGACGGCGGTGCAGATCGGCTTCGTCGCCGGAACGATCATATCGGCGCTGTTCTGCATCGCGGACCGCTACGACCCCCGGCGCCTGTTTGCCTTCTCTGCAACGACGGCCGCCATCGCCACCGGCGCGCTCGTCGCCCTGCCGCCCACCGGAGCATGGGTCGTCGCCCTGCGCTTTGTCACCGGCATCTGCATGGCCGGCATCTATCCGGTCGGCATGCGGATCGCGGCGAGCTGGGCCAGGCGCGATCTCGGCCTCATCATCGGGCTTCTCGTCGGCGCGCTCACGCTCGGCTCGGCCAGTCCGCATCTGCTCGCCGCCACCGGCGACATCGACTGGCGGATGATCTACGGCGCGGCCTCGGCCTGCGCCCTGCTCGCTGCCATGCTCATCGGCTTCGTCAGACTCGGCCCGGGAATCCGGCGCGCAACCGCGATCGATATCTCGACGATCGCACAGAGCTGGCTACGGCCGTCGCTGCGCAAGGCCAATATCGGCTATCTCGGACACATGTGGGAGCTCTATGCCATGTGGGCGTGGCTCACGGTGTTCCTGCATCAATCCTTCGCGGTACGCGGATTCGCGCACGCCGATGCCATCGCGTCCTGGGTGACGTTCGCCGCGATGGCCGCCGGCGCGATCGGCTGCTGGCTCGCCGGCAAACTCGCCGACAATTACGGGCGAACCTCGGTGACGATCGCCGCGATGACGCTCAGCGGCGGCTGCGCCGCGTTGACGGGCTTTCTCTACTCCGCGCCGCTCGTCGTGCTGCTGCCGGTGATCCTGCTTTGGGGTGCCACCGTCGTTGCGGATTCCGCCCAGTTTTCGGCCGCCATCGCCGAGCTCGCGGAGCCCAACTCGGTCGGAACGCTCCTGACCGCGCAAACGTGCTTCGGCTTTCTTTTGACGCTGGCGAGCATCCAGCTCGTACCTGGCGTGCAGGGCTATCTCGGTTGGCCCGGGGCCTTCGCGATGCTCGCCATCGGGCCGCTCGCCGGCTGTGTCGCGATGTGGCGCCTGCGATCGGATCCGGACGCCCCTCGCCTCGCCGGCGGCAAACGATGACCACGCCCCGCCCCAGTCCTGCAGCCGCCGGGATGCAAGCCGGCAGCTTCAACGCGATCGGCAATCATTGCAGTCCGCGCGTCGAAAGACCGCGAATGTTTCCGAGTTCAATTAAAGATGGAGGAACGACCCCATGCGACCTGCCCACCTCTTGAGTCTCTTGCCGATCTGCGGGGTCCTGATAGGCCCGTTTGTCTTCAACAGGGTCTACCCCTTCATCCTCGGGATGCCCTTCCTGCTCGGCTGGCTCGCTCTGTCGCTGGTGCTCACCTCGGTCGTGATGGCGTGCATCTATTTCTCCGACAAGGCCGCCAACGCACATAAGCAGACCGCGAGCGAAGGAGCCTCGAAGTGAACAGCGCAATTGTCTTCATCGTCGCGGCGCTGGCCGTGGCATTGGCGCTCGGCCTGCGGGCACGCCGCGGCAAGGACATGAACCTCGAGCAGTGGACCGTCGGAGGCCGCGGCTTCGGCGCGCTCGTGATCTTCCTGCTGATGGCGGGCGAAATCTACACCACGTTCGTCTTCCTCGGCGGCAGCGGCTACGCCTACGGCAAGGGCGGCCCGGCCTATTACATGCTCGGCTACGGAAGCCTTTGCTTCGTGCTGTCCTACTGGCTGCTTCCGCCGATCTGGCGCTACGCGAAAGAACAGAAGCTGCTGTCGCAGCCCGACTTCTTCGCCGCGAAGTACAACAGTCCGGTGCTCGGCGTTCTCGTTGCGATCGTCGGCGTCGTGGCGCTGATCCCCTATCTGGTCCTGCAGCTCAAGGGCCTCGGGATCATCATCAATGTCGCGTCCTATTCCATGATCTCCTCGACGCAGGGCATCTGGATCGGCGCCGTCATCGTCGCGACCTACGTGTTCGTCTCGGGCATTCACGGGTCGGCCTGGACGTCGGTGGTGAAGGACGTCCTCGTGATGTTCGTCGCCGTGTTCCTCGGCCTCTATCTGCCCATGCACTATTATGGCGGCATCAGCCAGATGTTCGAAGCCATCGAGCAGGCGAAGCCCGGCTTCCTCGCGCTTCCCGGCACCGGTCTCAGCCCGACCTGGCTGGTATCGACGGTCGTGCTGTCGACACTCGGCTTCTACATGTGGCCGCACATGTTCACCGCGACCTTCGCGGCGAAGCAGGAAGACGCGCTGCGCCGGAATGCCTACGTGCTTCCGATCTATCAGCTCATGCTGCTGTTCATCTTCTTCGTCGGGTTCGCCGCCGTGCTTCAGGTCCCCGGCCTGACCGGAAGCGACATCGACCTCGCGCTGTTCAAGATCTCGCTCAAGACCTTCGATCCCTGGTTCGTCGGGATCGTCGGCGCGGCGGGCGTTCTGACGGCGCTGGTTCCGGGCTCGATGATCCTCGTCACGACGTCGACGCTTCTGGCCAACAACGTCTACCGCGCCATTCTTCCGCAATCCGATTCCGCGCGGATCGGGATCGTCGCGAAGATCATGGCGCCTTGCGTCATGCTGGTGGCGGTGTATTTCACCCTCGGCGGAAACGAGACGATCGTGTCGCTTCTGCTGATGGCCTATGCCTTCGTGACCCAGCTATTCCCGGCCCTGACGATGAGTCTGTTGCGAAATAATCCGGTCACCCGCAGCGCGGCCATCATCAGCATCCTCGTCGGCGAGGCCACCGTGGCCTGGATGACGATGACGAAGAGTTCGGTGGCGACGCTCTTCCCGTTCCTGCCGCCGCCGCTGACCGACCTCAATGCCGGCATCGTGGCGCTGATCCTCAATGTCGTGACGCTCGCCGTCGTGACGCTTCTTACCCGCGATCTCCCGGCAACCGGCAGGCAGCGCCTCAACGAGGCGTGAACGGAGTGCGGGATCGTCCCGCACCTCCCCGACGACATCCAAAATCAGGAGCGAGCGGCACGAACGATCCCACGGTCGTCGGGCCGCTCGCTCCGAAACGTTCAGCAGCAACGGATCTCCGCCATGACAAAATCCTTTGACCCCGATCAGGTCGCGCTTCCCGTCGGTCACTGGATCGGAGGGGCTTATGTCGGGGACGAACCGTCGGTCGAACTGTTCCGGCCCTCGGATGCGAAGCGCTATTTTCGTTGCCCGGTCGCCGGCGCCGACATCGTCGACCGCGCCGTGGCGAACGCCAAGACAGCCTTGCGCAGCAGTGGCTGGTCGACCTGCCGGCCGCGCCAGCGTACCAACGCGATGCTGAAATGGGCCGACCTGATCGAGGCCGAGGCGGAGACGCTCGGCCGGCTGGAATCGCTGGCGTCGGCGCGGCCGATCGCGCAATCGATCACCATCGACGTCGCGGTCACGGCGGAGCAGATCAGGTTCTTTGCCGAACTCGCGGACAAGGAAGGCGGCGACGTCGTGCCGACCGATGGCGGCCATCTCGGCATGATCCTGAGCGAACCGTTCGGGGTGGTCGGCGCCATCACCCCCTGGAACGTGCCGTTGTCGATGGCCGGATGGAAGCTGGGTCCGGCCCTGGCTGCCGGCAACGCCGTCGTGCTGAAGCCGTCCGAACTGACCCCGTTCTCGACCTTGTACATGGCGGAGCTGGCGGTGCGCGCCGGCATTCCGGCCGGCATCGTCAACATCGTGCTCGGCGACGGATTGACCACCGGCGTCAATCTGATCGGACATCCTGATATCGCGAAGGTGAGCTTCACCGGCTCCAACGTCGCGGGCGGATCGATTCTCAAGACCATCGGGGCCACCGGGATCAAACCGGTCACGCTGGAGCTCGGCGGCAAGAGCCCGCAGATCGTGTTCGGCTCGGCAGACGTCGAGAAGGCGGCCGGCTGTATCGCACGCGGCATCCTGATCAACGCCGGCCAAACCTGTGTCGCGGGCACGCGCGTCATCGCCGATCGCAAGATCGTCGACCCATTGCTGACCGCGCTCCGGGCGGCGATGTCGACCTACAAGGCCGGTGCCACCTGGAATCACGAGACCGACTTCTCGCCAATCATCTCCGAACGCCAACTCCAGCGTATCGGCGATATTGTCAACGCAGCCGTGTCCGGCGGCGCCGAGTGCGTGCTCGGCGGACGCCGGCTGGAGCGTGAAGGCTACTTCTTCGCGCCCACAATCCTCACAGCCGTCAGGCCGGATTCGCCGGCGTTGCGTGAAGAGATTTTCGGGCCTGTCCTCACCGTACAAACCTTCGAGGACGAGGAAGAGGCTCTCGCGCTGAGCGACCACCCCACCTACGGCCTTGCTGCCGGCATCTATACGACGAACCTCTCCCAGGCCATTCGCGCGACCAAGCGGATCGAAGCCGGCACCGTCTGGGTCAACCGTTACGGCCGCTCACGCGACCACATCCTCCCGACCGGCGGCTACAAGAGTTCAGGCATTGGCAAGGATCTGGGCAAGGACGCCTACAAGGCGAACCGGCGCCAGAAGAGCGTGCTGATCGAATGTTGATGCGGAGTTGGAACGGCGCGGCGGGAGCCGCCACCATCATTGTTTCGGCGCGTATTGCATTTCGCCGTTGCCAAACGACCAGTTTTCCGGCGACACCTCGACCAGGTTGATGAAAACATCCTGCTTGCTGATGCCTGTCTTCTCGTGGATGTCGTCGGCAATTTTGCGATAGAATGCCTTCTTCACGTCGGTCGTTCTTCCGGTATTCCAGGTGATCTGGATGAACACGATTCCGGGCGTATAGTTGATGCCGAGATAGCCGTCCTTTGGGAAGACCAGGTCACCCGTCTCATGCGTCGAGACGACCATGAACTTGTCGTTGACGGGGACTTTCGCGACGGATGTCATCGCGTCGTAAACGATGTCGCTGAGCTTCCGGCGGACGTCCGCGGACGTTGACGCATCGACGTCGATCCTGGCGAGTGGCATTTTCAGGCTCCGTGTTCAATCGGCTTCCGGCTATCAGCCGCCGCGCTGCTGCATCCTGGGGGCGAAACCCCAATAGGGCGACAGCGGTACGATGGCGGGAGCGTGCAGAACCCCTGCGCGAACCATCGGAAGCGCCCCGAGTTTCCCGGCGGCAGCCTCGGCCGAGGCGTCCTCCACGATCGCAACCGCTCCGCTGCCATCGCTGCGAAGCCAGAGCTGCCGGATCAAGCCGTCCATATAGAGACCGCGTACCGCCTCGAACTCCGCCTCCAGGAGCGTCTCGGCAGGGGGTGTTTGCGCCTTGCCGGGATTCAGGCTGAAGAGGACCATGAACTGCATTGTGATAGACCCATCATATTCGGTTCGGTGAAACAGCTCTCGGTCCGCGTCGTCCTCGGACCGATCATGAGACGGGGTGACCTCGCCGTCAGGCGGACGGCAGCGCCGCCAGCAACTCCGATGTCGTCAAGATGGCATGCGCGAAAGTCGGGCCATTCAGGGTGTGTGCCGCATGCATGTGGTCGTGACTGAATGCCGCCGTCGCATCGCGAACTAGCGTGACGTGATATCCGAGCTCCATGGCAAAGCGTCCGGTGGACTCGATGCAGGTGTTGGCGAGAAGCCCCACGACAATGACGTGCGAGATGCCGTGCTGCTTGAGCTGAAAATCGAGGTCGGTGTTGGCAAAGCCGCTCTGCGCCCAGTGTTCCTGAACGACGATGTCGTCGGCCTGAGGAACGAAGTCCGGGTGCCATTCTCCGCCCCAGCTTCCCCTGGTGAAGGGTTGTATTTGCTGCAGCAGAATCTGGCTCGGATTAGCGTGGTTCCAGCCCTCGTAATCGCCTGGCTCCCATCGACGATGCGGAACGAAGAAGATCCGCACTCCGGCGGCTCTGGCACCCGCGACGACCGAGCGAAGATTCTGCAAAAGGCCGACATCGTCGGCGACCGCCTTCACCATCGGCCAGATCTTGCCGCCCTCGGCGATGAAGTCGTTGTAGGGGTCGACCAACAGCAAACCGGTGCGGGATACATCGTAGCGGGATTCCGACATTTGATACTCTCGAGCGTGGATAGTTCAGATAGGAGAAGGCTGTTTCTGGAGATATGGTGACGCGCCGCGGTCACGCTCCTTTCCGGCCGCCTGATGCGGGGGCATGACCGTTCAAGGTGTCGGGTCGCCCCGCCTGCCAGTCATCGCTCAGGCCGCCGTACATCGTGTGGTACATCTCGTCACCCGCGTGCTGGGTGAACTCGACGTTGATCGTCGTTTCGTCGAGGCCGCAAATCTCGATGCACGCGTCCACGAGCTGGCGCGCAAGCTCCGCGCGGGTCTCCTTGGTGCGTCCCTGACGGATGTCGCACATCAGCAGTGCCGCCGCCCTGGGCTCGCCCGCGCCGCATCGCCACAGACCGCCCTCCCCGAGTTCGCGGATCGCGATGCTGATCCGGTTGATGTTCGAACTCATCACATCGGCGTAGATTTCCCCCATGCGCCTGGCGAGGCGCTGTTTCTGGTCGACCGAACAGGAGAACGGCGTATCCAGTTGCAGGTAGGGCATCTCAGAAGCCTCCTCGGTTGATCCAGGGATATGCGAGCTCCAGCCTTCAATTGCGCTATTCATCGCGCAGACGTGAGGTGGCACTCGACGCGTTCGGCTCTCGGCAACTAGCTCGAGCGAACGGCCGCACGCGCGGGCGGTCGTTCGTTGCTTCACGCTGACGCTACAGCGCGATGCTCACGGCGCGAATGTCGAATACACGACGATTTAGGACAGAGTCGTCAGGATCACGATGGCATAAATCGTCGTGTTTTTGTCCTACGTAGTAATTTGCAGTTACTGCAAACATGCACTATGTGCAGTTTTACCTTCATGGAGCCGGAGCGGTGCTGTGCCACGAGCGGATGGCAAGAGAAACGAAGCGCCCCCCGCGCAGGCGGGCCGCCGGGCGAGGAAGAAGGAAGAGATCCGTCAACGCATCGCGAACGCTGCCAAGGAGCTGTTCCTGAAGCACGGTTTTGCAGCGACGACCGTCGAGGACATTGCCGCCGCGGCCGAGGTCTCGCAGCGGAGCTTCTTCGACTATTTTCCCGCCAAGGAGGACGTCGTGCTCGCATGGCACGAGGAATTCCAGTCGGCCTTCATTGCCAATGTGTTGAAGCGCCCGCAGGGCGACGCTCCGATTGTCGCCGCGCGGGACGCCTTGATCGAGACCGTCGGGAAATACGGTCTGGACGACGTTCGCAATCACGCGATCCTCTGCAAGGAGCGCGCGATCAAGGCGCGCGACCAGTTGAAATACGCGCTGCTCGAAAGTGCCCTCGCCGACGCCCTGTCGCAGCGGTCCAAGGGCGAGGCCGACGAGTTGCGGATCCGTCTGGTCGCGATGCTCGTCGTCGGCGCACTCCGTGTCACGAGCGAGGTCGATATGGCGCGCAATGAAACGAAGAATCCGGCGGTGCGGGTCCGTCGGATCTCCCAGCTGTTACGGATCGAGATCGACAAGCTTGGGGACGGTAATTGAGCCCCATCCATTCCGGCCGCACGCCGCAGCCGCAGACACCAACAATCCATCGCAGACGAGGATACCCGTGAACACCGACAACAAACCCGTCGCCCTCATCACCGGCGCATCCTCCGGCATGGGCAAAGACTTCGCCTTGCGGCTGATTTCCGAAGGCTATGCCGTCTATGGCGCAGCGCGTCGCACCAGCCTCATGAACGACATCGAGCAGGCCGGAGGCACGGCCCTGTCGATGGATATCACCGAAGACGCCACGATGATCGCGGCCGTCGACCGCATCATCGCCGAACGCGGGCGGATCGACGTGCTCGTCAACAATGCCGGCTACGGGCAATACGGCGCTGTCGAAGACGTGCCGATCGACGCTGCGCGCCGCCAGATGGAGGTCAATCTGATCGGCGCCGCCCGCCTCACCCAGCTCTGCCTGCCGCACATGCGCGCGCGCAAGTTCGGCAAGATCTTCAACATCTCCTCGATCGGCGGAAAGATCGCGATGCCGCTCGGCGGCTGGTATCACGCCTCCAAATTCGCCCTCGAGGGCTATTCCGATTCACTTCGAAACGAAGTGCGCTCCTTCGGGATCGACGTCATCGTCATCGAGCCCGGCGGCATCGAGAGTGAATGGGGCGGAATCGCGCAGGAGGAAGCTGCACGGCATTCGGGCACAGGCGCGTATGCGGGCCTGACCGAGAAGATACGCAAGGCAATCGAGCAGCAGGGCAGAATGCCCGGTCCGCGAGTCATCAGCGACCTGATCGTCAAGGCGCTCAAGGCCAGGCATCCCCGGACCCGCTATCACGGCGGTGGACGCGCGACGCCCATTCTCTTCTTGCGGCGCTGGCTGTCCGATCGCGCCTTTGACCGCCTGATGATGATTGCCTTGCGTTGATGCGATATGCGGTTGGGAGCGTCCGGGCAGGACGCTGCGGCTGGATCGCGAGGAAATCCGCGCACCCGTAGGATCGGGTGCGCGGTCCGCATCAGGCGGCGCCGCTGACCAGAACGAGCTTCTGGTTCACGAACTCCTTGATGCCGAGCTGGGAGAGCTCACGGCCGTAACCCGAGCGCTTGACGCCGCCGAACGGCAGTTCCGGCGCGGTGGAGGCAAAGCTGTTGATCCAGATCGCCCCCGTTTCGATACGGGATGCCAACGATCTCGCCCGTTCGATGTTCTCTGAGAAGATCGCGCCGGCGAGGCCGAAATGAGAGTCGTTGGCCAGTTCGACGATCTCGTCATCGGTCTTGACCACATAGATCTGCGCAACGGGACCGAAGAACTCCTCGAAATAGGCCGGATTGTCCCGCGTCACGTTGGTCAGAATCGTGGGCTCGAAGAAATTTCCGGCGCGATCGATCGGCTTGCCGCCCAAATGCAGCGTCGCTCCGGCGTCGACGGCGCGCTGAACCTGCTTGGCAAGGCCGGCGCTGGCGTCGGCCGAGGACAGCGGTCCGAGCTTGGTATCCTCTTCCATGGGATCGCCGATCTTTACCTTCGCCATGGCTTTGGTGAAGCGGTCCAGGAACTTGTCGGCGATCTTCTCCTGCAGCACGAAACGCTTGGCGCAAATGCACTCCTGACCTGAGATGTGAAGCCGGGAGAAGACGCCGGCCTCGACAGCCTTGTCCATGTCGGCGTCCTCGAGAACGACGAAGACGTCATTGCCGCCCATTTCGAGCGTCGACTTCTTCAGGTGCTTGGCCGCCTGGGTGGCGATGGCGGTGCCGGCACCTTCCGATCCGGTCATCGCGGCGCCCACCACGCGGTCGTCGGCAATGATGTTCGACACCTGGCTGGACGTGATGAACAGGTTCGCCCAGGCGCCTTTCGGCGCGCCTGCCTCGTTCACCAGTTGCTCGAACACGGTGGCGCAGTGCGGAACGATGCTGGCGTGCTTGGCGAGCACGGGATTGCCGGCCGCGAAGTTGGGCGCGAACACGCGCATCAGCTGGTAATAGGGGAAATTCCAGGGCTCCACGACCATCATCACGCCGAGTGCATGATGCTGGATCCAGGCTTCACCGAGCGCGGACTCGATCTTGATCGGCGCGAGAAATCCTTCGGCCTCGCGGGCGTAGAAGCGGGCGATCTCGGCAATGATCCACACCTCGTCACGAGCATCCGAAATCAGCTTGCCCATCTCCCGGACGCAGATCCCGGCCAATTCCTCGGCGCGGGCGTCGATGAGATCGGCCAGCCGCTCGAGAACCGCCAGGCGCGGCTTGACCGGACCTTGCGACCAGCTCGATTTGTAGAGCTTGTGCGCAGCACTTAGCGCCGCCTCGATATCGGCATCGGTATGATTGGGATAGGTCTTGATCAGTTCGTTGGTCGCCGGGTTGATCGTTTGATACGCCATGGTGGTCTCCTTCGTGGTGAACGAGCTTGCCTGCAGAGCCTGATGGTCAGTCACGTTCAAAGCGCGACCGAAGACATCCCGTGGTGCGCATGAGTCGCGTGGCGTGCCGTTCGCCGCAGCGCCTGAGGCGGTTGTCCAAACGCGCGCACAAACGCCCGGCGCATGTGGTCGCGGTCGCTGAAGCCGGTCTGGCGCGCCACCTCATCGATCGAGTGACGGCTCTGCTCCATGAGAATGCGTGCGCCTTCCACGCGCAGATTTTCGATCGCCTTCGCCGGTGATTGTCCCGTCTCGGCCTGGAAGGCCCGGCTGAAGTGCCGGGGGCTGAGACAGGCTGCGCCGGCCAGATCGAGGACCGTCAGCGGCTTGTGAAGATTTTCGCGCGCATATGTCAGCGCCGCCTGAATTCGATCGGACTTCGGTGCAAGCTCGAGCAACGCGGAGATCTGCGATTGGCTGCCCACCCGGCGATGATAAATCACGAGCTCGCGGGCAACCAGCTTCGCAAACTCCGCACCAAGGTCGTTCTCGATGAGCGCCAGGCCGAGGTCCAGGCCCGCGGCGCCGCCGGCCGTCGTCCAGATCGATCCGTCGCTCGTGAAGATCCGATCCTGCTCGAGCTTCACCGCTGGATACTGCGACTGGAGCAGCGTTGCGTGCATCCAGTGGGTGGTGGCGCTGCGTCCGTCAAGGAGACCCGCCTCGGCCAGCACGAAGGCACCGGTGCAGATCGCAGCGATCCGGCGATGCCGCTTGGGCGCATCCCTCACGTAGGCGATCAAGCCGGGCGTCGACGCCTTCGGCGTCATCGCGCCGCCGACGAAGAGCGTATGAAACGGCATCTCCGTGAACGGTTCACTCTCCAGCATCATGCCGCACGAGGTCTTGATCTTGCCGCCGGTCTCCGAGACGAAATGGAGCTCGTAGGGCGGCGCTTCCGCGACCGAGTTGGCGACTTCGAACGCCATGACGACGGCCAGAGCCATCATCGAATAGTCCGGGTGAACTACAAACGCGATGTCACGCATGATCGTGCTTCCTTCGGCGGTCTTGGACGCGTCTCTTGGGCGACCGGGACAGTCGGCGCGTCGACGTACCGAATTTAGCGGCCTGAGCAGGCGCGTATTCTCAGCGCTTGCTCAAGTGATATTCATGGATTGCGGAGTTGGGGCATTGCCCCGGCTCTCCCGGTCACTTCATCGTGTCCGGCGGCGGAATTCTCCGGGCGTTACGCCGGCGGCCGATCCAAACGCGCGTGTGAAATTGGCCTGTGTCGAGAAGCACGTGGCCAGCGCGATTTCCGCGATGGACATGTCGCTTTGGGCGAGCAGAACCTTGGCCCGATCCAGCCGCAGCGACGAGAGATAGCGGTTCGGCGGAACGCCCATGCTCGCGCGAAACATGCGCGCGAAATGAAACGGGCTGAGGCACGCGACCGATGCGAGATCCTCGATACCCATGTTTTCTTCGATGTGCTCGTGCATGTAGTCCAGCACCCGGCGCAACCGCTCGTCACCGAGTCCATGCCGGCTCTGGGCCAGCCTGGGCATTTGCCCGAGAGGACTCGCGTAAGACTGGACCAGGCGCGCCGTCAGGCTAAGCGCCAGCGTATCGACGAGTACGCGGCCGGCGGCCGTGGGGTTCGTCGCCTCGCTCATGATTTGTCCCGTGATCTCGCGGATGAGGTCATCGTGAACGCCGTTGAGCTGACCTACCGCCGCCGGCCCGATCGGCGTACTGCCATGGATTTCGGAAAGCCGATCGAAGCCTGACGTCGGCAGGTACAGATGCAGGAGCTCGGATTGGCCGTGGACGACGACTTCATCTTCGACGGACCCGACGGGACACAGCCACATTGCGCCGAGCTCCATCCGGCTCGACTCCGATACGCCATGCGACGTGCGCGAGATCAAGGTTTCAGCGCGCCGCGTGGCGACGATGATCTCCATCAGCGGGATCCGGGTCGGAGGCGCGACGCCGGGCGCGTGTTGAACGTGCTCCACGAACACGCTTTGCCAATCGAGGGACTCGGACGTCTGCAGGATCGTGGCGAACTTGTACTTGCGCCGCCCGTGTCCGAAAATCGCGTTCATTCCGGTATTCCGAAGTCACCCTTCGAGAAGAAGACGAGCAGCGCGGGTAGCGCCACTGCCGAACTTCCGAGACCCGGGCGCCTGATCATTAATCCGAACCGGACAAACACGAATTTGTGAGCCGGGCTCATGAGTTAACTGCTGAGCAAACGATAGCAGCGCGATCGAGGGGCGAATATAAGCCCAGGGAGCAAGGGCTATTGAGCGAGGCTCAGCAATGAAGCGAGGCGAGCTCGACGATCTCGTGGCTTATGCGGCCATCGCCCGCACGCGAAGCTTCACGCGCGCCGCTGCCGAGCTCGGCCTGTCTCCGTCGGCGTTGAGCCATGCGATGAAAGGTCTCGAGGCGCGATTGGGGGTGCAGCTGCTGGCGCGCACGACACGGAGTGTCGCGCCCACGCCGGCCGGCGAGAGGTTGCTGCGTTCGGTCGAATCCGCGATGAAAGAAGTGGAGACCGGTCTTGCGGCCATGGGCGAATGGCGCGGCGATCCTTCCGGCGTGATCAGGCTCATCGTGCCCCAGCCTGCCGCCCGCATCGTGCTGGCGCCGGTGCTGCCACGGTTTCTCATCGACAACCCGAAGATCACCATCGATATTTGCGTCGAAAGCCGCATCGTGGATCTCGTGCGAGATGGCTTCGATGCGGGAATCCGGTGGGGCGACAATCTCGATCAGGACATGGTCGCGGTCCGCGTAGGTCCCCCGACGCGTCTGATCGTTGTCGGGGCTCCCACGTATTTCGAACGCTACCCCCGCCCGCAATCACCCGCCGATCTGAAGGACCACAATTGCATCAACTACCGTAACCTTCGCGGAAGCGGCGCATTCCCCTGGACGCTCCAAAGCGACGGCAAGGAAGTCCGGCATTGGACTGACGGTCAACTCATCATTGCGAGTGATCTGGAATTTGCGGAGATACTCATTCTGTCGGGCGCCGGACTGGGGATGATGCTTGAAGAAACCGCCAAGCCGCACCTCGAGGCCGGGCGGCTGCTCCGGGCTCTCGACGAGTGGTGCCACCCGTTCGCCGGCTGGCATCTCTACTATCCGAGCAGGCAAGTGACGCCTGCCTTGCGGGCGCTGACAAGTGCATTGAAATGGAAAGCACCTGATACGCCGCAAGCCTAAACTGCGTCCGCGCGATCGTCGGCCTCGTCCGCGATGTCGATCGATTGCAGCCGCGCGTTGCGCCGAAGCACCTGCGGCGGCTGCCCGAAGGCGCGCAGGAACGCCCGGCGCATGTGATCGCGATCGCTGAAGCCGGTCTGACGCGCCACCTCATCGATCGAGTGCCGGCTCTGCTCCATGAGGTTGCGAGCGCCCTCGATCCGGAGATTCTCGATCGCCTTCGCCGGTGATTGCCCCGTCTCGGCGTGAAACGCGCGGCTGAACTGCCGCGGGCTGAGACGCGCCGCATCTGCCAGGTCGGGCACGCTCAGAGGCTTGTGAAGGTTGTCGCGCGCATAGGCAAGCGCCGCCTGAATGCGATCCGACTTCGGCGACAGTTCGAGCAGCGCGGAAAACTGCGACTGGCCGCCGCCGCGGCGATGATAGATGACGAGTTTTCGCGCGACGGACTTCGCAAGCTCGGGGCCAAGGTCGTTCTCGATCAGCGCCAGGCCGAGGTCGACGCCGGCTGTCATGCCGGCCGAGGTCCAGATCGGGCCGTCGTTGATGAAGATGCGATCCTCTTCCATTTTCATCTTCGGATATTCGCGCTGCAGGTCTCTCGCATGCATCCAGTGCGTGGTGACGCGCCGGCCGTCGAGCAGACCCGCCTCGGCGAGAACGAAAGCGCCGGTGCACACCGCCGCGATGCGCCGGTGACGCTTGGGAGCGTCGCGCACGAAGGCGATCAGACCCGGCGTAGACGGCTCGGGATAGGTCGCGCCGCCGACGATGAGCGTGTCGAACGGCTTCTCCGTGAACACTTCCGTTTGAAGCGTCATGCCGGCCGACGTTTGGACCGGTCCACCTGCCTCGGAGACGAAGTGGAGGTCGTAAGGCTTTGGATCGACCATGGAATTCGCGACCTCGAAGCCTGCCGTGACCGCAAGGGCCATCAGCGAATAACCGGGATAGACGAGGAATGCGATGTCGCGCATGGCGGCCTCCGATGTCCTAAATCCACGTTTATATGACATTTGAGACTTAAGGGCGCAACCCTATTCTCCCTCTGCACGCTCGATCCCGAGCACCACAGACGGAGAAGACCCATGAGCAATACGACCCCGAAAGGAGTAGCCCTCATCACCGGAGCATCGACCGGCATCGGCGCCATCTATGCCGACCGCCTCGCCAAGCGCGGCTACGACCTCATCCTGGTGGCCCGCAACGAGGACCGGCTGAAGGCCGCCGCACAGCACCTGCAGGCGGAGACCGGCGTGAAGGTCACCCCGCTGGTGGCCGATCTCGGCAACCATGCCGACCTGGTCGAGGTCGAGGCGGTGCTGCGCGACAACCCTGACATCACCATGCTGGTGAACAACGCCGGCGTCGGTTCGGTCGCCTCGATCCTGCAGGCCAACGTCGACAAGATGGAAGCAATGATCGACGTGAACATCACGGCGCTGACCCGCCTGACTTACGCCGCCGCCCCTGCCTTCGTGGCCCGCGGCAAGGGCGCCATCATCAACATCTCTTCTGCGGTGGCCATTGCCGTGGAGAACCTGAACGGTGTCTACAGTGCGTCGAAATCCTACGTGTTGAGCTTCGGTCATTCGTTGCAGAAGGATTTGGCCGACAAGGGGGTGCGCATCCAGACCGTACTCCCCGCGGCGACCGCAACGGAGTTCTGGGACGTCGCCGGCTATGCGCCGCAGAAGACGTCCGACACCACGATGCGGGCGGAAGATCTGGTGGACGCTGCGCTGGCCGGTTTCGATGCAGCCGAGCTCGTAACCATTCCGGCCCTCCATGACGTCAAGGCCTGGACCCAGTGGGAACAGGAGCGTCGCGATATGGCATCCAAGTTCCGCAATCCGAAGCCCGCCCCTCGCTACCACGTCGCCTGACGGACTTCTTCTACCGAACCGGGACTTCGCTCTCGCGCCCGGTCTGCTTCCAAACCAAGGCAATCGACATGTTCTTCCGCAAACTCGGCGGCGCGCTGGCGCTCGCCCTAACAATGGTGGCTCCGATGACTGCATCCGCGCAAACCAAAGGCAAAGTCCTCGTCGTGATGTCGAGCGCCAACGCGCTCGATCTGAAGGACGGCAAGACCTACAAGACCGGCTACTATCTGAACGAGTTCGTCGTTCCCTACCGCAAGCTGGTCGAGGCCGGCTACGAACCCGTGATTGCCAATCCAAAGGGCGATCTGCCGGTGATGGACGTCAACTCCAACAATGCGATGTTCTTCGGCGGCGACGATTCCGCCCGGGCCGCCGCGCTGAAATACGCCGAGGGCCTCGAACAGCTCAAGCATCCGAAGACGCTCGCTTCCGTGGTCGCGGAAGGCACCGGCGGATACGTCGGGCTGTTCATTCCCGGCGGTCATGCGCCGATGGTTGACCTGCTCAAGGACAAGAATCTCGGCAAGATCCTCGCGAGCTTCCACGAGTCCGGCCGTCCGACCGGCATCATCTGCCACGGCCCGATCGTGCTGCTGTCGGCGCTTCCCGATCCGGACGCGTTCATCGCCTCGATGATCGCGGGCGACGGCAAGGCGAGCAGCCTGACCAAGGGCTGGCCCTATGCCGGCTACCGCGTGACCATCTTCTCGACCGGCGAAGAGCAGGCGCTGGAAGGCCCGAACGGCCTGGGCGGAAACGTCCAGTTCTATCCGGTCAACGCACTCGCCGAGGCCGGCGCGCGGGTCGAGAGCATCGCCAACTGGCACAGCAACGTGGTGGTCGATCGCGAACTCATCACCGGGCAGCAGCCGATGTCGGCGCCTGAGTTCGGCGACACGCTCGTCGCCAAACTGAAGCAGCACGCTCAACGCTGAGGGCGCTGTCGATCCCAGTGCTCCGGCGTTCAGGCCACGCCGACGCCGGAGCAGCCGATGTCCCATCGATCATGGCTCATTGCCAACCACATCTTGACCTCAACGATCATACGAAACGGAGAAAGCCATGTCCCGGCTTGACGGAAAGATCGCACTCGTGACCGGAGCCAATTCCGGCATCGGCCTCACGACGGCCAGAACGTTGCTCGCCGAAGGCGCCGCTCGCGTCTACATCACCGGGCGCCGAAAGGCCGAACTGGCCGCGGCCGCGGCGTCGCTGGGGCCGAACGCCGTTGCCGTTGCGGGCAGCGTCGCCGATGCCGCAGACATGGATCGCCTGTTCGAGCGCGTCAAGGCGGAAGCCGGGCGTGTCGACATCGTGTTCGCCAACGCGGGCTATGCCGCTGCGGCACCTCTCGGCGGCATGACGGAGGAACACATCGATGGGCTCTACAACACCAACATCAAGGGCGTGATCTGGACGGTTCAGAGGGCTGTGCCGTTGATGGTATCAGGCGGATCGATCATCCTGTCCTCCTCGATCGTCGGCATCAAAGGCTTCGCGAACTGGAGCATGTACAGCGCGACCAAAGCAGCCGTCCGTTCTTTTGCCCGCACCTGGGCCGCCGACCTCAAGGGCCGCAATATCCGCGTCAATGCCGTGAGCCCCGGCGTGATCGAAACGCCCGGCTACGAAAAGTCTGGCGCAACGGAGCAGGAAATCAGCGGCCTGTTCGGCTTCGCCGCATCGTTGTCGCCGCTCGACAGGATCGGCCGTGACGACGAGGTCGCGAAGGTCGTCGCCTTCCTGGCCTCCGACGAGAGCAGCTTCATGAACGGAAGTGAAGTCTTCATCGACGGTGGCGTCGCACAGATCTGACGCCGCACTTTCTGAGCGAATAGGGAACACCAATGTCGAAATAGATCGCTTTGCTCGGACGGGGGGCGATGGGGTCGCGCATGGCGCAAATCTGCCCAAGGCCGATCACGCGTTGACCGTATGGACTAGGATTTCGGAAGCCGCGGCCGCTCTCGTCCAATTGGGGGGGGGGGGCAAAGCAAGCTCCGACGCCGAGAGAAGCCGCGGAAGGTGCCGACTTTGTGTTCTCCATGCTCCGCGACGACGGGGTATCCCGTGATGTCTGGCTGTCTCCGGACCACGGCGCGCTGAAAGGGCTGCACGCAGGAGCAATAGCACTCGAGAGTTCAACTCTGACGCCCGGCTGGATCCAAGAGCTCGGCTCAGCAGTGGCTGCCCGCGGAGGGGCCCTGCTTAAAGCACCCGTGGCCGGCTCCCGCCCCCACAAGAGCGTGCTGATCGCGTATCGACGCGGCGATGGAAAGACGCAGTCTTATAGAGAATCGAGCCATGTTGCGAGAATGATCTTCCCGCCCGGATCATCCGCGAGGACGCGTCGTAAGCACGATTTGAAAAGCCGTTCCGAGTCGCCTTGAGCTGCTCTCGAAACAGATCGTTCGAAGGCTTGGTGGGAGCATCAGAACCGAACTTGGGACCCGCTTAAAGAGCGACAGATACTTCAAGAAATAGCTATAGATACCTATGATGCAAACTGCCCAGCATAGCCAAATCTATCAAGGGCTACAGCTGAGCTGTAAATCACGGAAGGTCGCGTTATACCGACTTCGCCCTCACGGCCCCAAGTACTGACGGAAAAGATCAAGAATAACAAAGTTTGCCTGCGCTCTTTGTCGTTGGCATCAGCAGTTTTGGCGGTCCGGAGTTCGACGCCGGCAAGTCAACCTGCCTGTCAAACGCTTCCTCGACAGTGAAAGATTGACAGTCCAACTGCCATACCTTGCAAATTTATTGGCTAAAGTGCACCGAGACCAGCACGTATTCGTGCCGGCAATGAAAATTGGGCGATTTAAAGTAGACAGAACCTGTGGCAAGCTCGTGATGCCATTTCCAATCTTCGACTTGAGTTGCAGTACATCTAACGATGCACGTGAATTCAATGATAAGCTCGAAGTTGTCGCGCTAACGACTGGCCAGGTCGAGGCACATCATCCTTGAGTGTTATCGGATTGCGGCGCGGGCCCGCGCAATTAGACGCTTTATTAGACGAAATCCGCATTTGAAAGCCTAAATTGATGTCACCTTCCACCGACAAGATTGCGCTCTTTATCGACGGGGCTAATCTCTACGCGACAGCTAAAGCGTTGGACATCGACATCGATTACAAGCGACTGCTTGAGGAATTTCAGAGCCGCGGCGCGCTGCTGCGGGCGTTCTACTATACCGCCATCATCGAGGACCAGGAATACTCCTCTCTCCGCCCGCTGACCGACTGGCTCGACTACAACGGCTATACGGTAGTTACCAAGCCGGCCAAGGAATTCATTGACGCCTCCGGCCGCCGCAAAGTGAAGGGTAACATAGACATTGCGCTTGCCGTGGATGTCATGGGACTTGTCGATCACATCGACCAAATGGTGCTGTTCTCGGGTGATGGCGACTTCCGCTCATTGATCCAGGCGGTCCAGCGCCGCGGCGTGCACGTCACCGTAGTTTCTAGCATACAGAGCCAACCGCCTATGGTCGCCGACGAGCTGCGCCGCCAGACCGATGTCTTCATCGACCTTGCAGAGTTGCAGTCCAAGGTCGGCCGCGCCCCGTCCGAACTGGGCAATCCGCGCGACCGCCAACGGCGCAATCAACAGCACAAACCTTCGCGTGAACCTAGGGCAAGAAACTCCTAGTTCCCCGATCCTTCTGGCGCGCCTTGCGTAGAAGCTATGGTTCACACACCAGATTGCAGGTGGGTGGCAATTTTGAGGGATTGGCCATAGGACGCACCGAGCGTCATCTCCAACTCGCGTTCGGACCTGGGTTCTCACTCAGCGCAAGCGCCCCCGAGCAATTGCAGCAGCGATTGAGCTTGCACAGAGTCTCAGGCCGATTATTCTTCGATTATTATCGAGATTTATTTCAGAGTTGGAGAATTTCCGATGACGAACGATACTGCTGTGTTTGATGCTGTTCGCCTTGATCCGGCAACCGGAGGACGGGAGTGGGCGGGTTGCTTGGGTACGCGCAAGGCGATAACACGCGACGGCTTTGAGATCGACGCCGCCTCAATCGCCTTCTGCCCACACGAGTGGATCAACAACAGCGGATACGTTGATCTTGAATTGGTCCGCAAGCATCCGCTGATACTGGCCGTTTGAGGCCGACGCAGGGCATGATCTTACAGCATGGCCCCCCGGCACCTCACGCGATCACGTCGCTCGCGGCCAGTTCCTCTCACACGAGCAACAATGAACGCCTGCGTTTATTCAGGCCAGCTCAGCGTAACCAGACGTAAAAGCAAAGACAGCGAAAGCCGCGCCGCCGCTCCAAACCTGATTAACGATACCGTTCAAGCTTAATTTTGAGGTTGAGTTGCGGCACCCGATCGCGTTGAGCAAAGGTCGGCCTCGCTCAACTTCGAACGGTGGCATATGAGATTTCCCTTCCGCGCAAAACCAACCAAGTTGTCAGACCAGGAAATTCGAGACGCAATGGCCGAGTTGCAGGCTCTGCGAGCAGCAGTTGCAGCAGCCGAGAAGACCCAAACCTCACCACACAATGACAATTTCGCGCAAGATAGCGTCGATTCAATCAGTTCGCGTGGCAGGATCCGCACCTCGTAAGAAAGGCCCGAACCAGCCGGTCAAAACGCGCTCTCGCCGTATGCCTGCAGCATTCCGCACGACGATATCCCATTCCAAACCAGAACGAGGCGCTTTCTCCCTGGCGTCAGTAATCGCTTCAAAAGAAAGCCCCCCAGGATGCGCCTAAAGAACAACTTTCGTGAATTCAGACATCTGAACAGGCACACTCGGGCGCGCCGACGCTTGTGGAAGGCAGGGCTCACCCGTAAAGGTCCGGAATTGGAACGCAGGCCACAAATCGAGTAAGAATACCGACTTACAGCCATAGGTCGATGCAATGTCCGCAACAATCCAGATTACCGCTGCACTCTGGATCATGATCGCTTGCGCTACAATTAAGTGCAGCGAAGTTCTGTTCTGACCAACCTAACCTACTAGCCACTCGGCAACGACAATCGTCCCGCGCACGATCGCGTAAAGCCAACCAAGCGTCGCTGCGGCAACCAAGCTTAAATAGCACGCTGTTATGCGTCGCCTGCTTGAAGACGCCGTCTCCGCGTTATGATCTCGGATAACCAGCTCATCCTCCCGACGAAAATGAAGGAATTTAGTCATATCTGGGCAGTCGGCTATTCAATGTGTCGGCCCAACGTCGTTTCCGGTTCAAGGGAACAAGGTGACCACAAACAAGTGAATTCCTGGGAGATGGCTAACTGGAAGACGACAAAGCCTAAGCTCACTGCCAAAACTTCCGACCCAATATTTGCATAAGCCGGGCGCAGCTGCATCCAGCAATGCCGCCAGCAAATTTCTCCATGACGTCGGTCAGGTGCCCGTGCCGATCAGGTGTAAGGTGCTGCAAAATTTCAAGAGTCAATGCTGCAACCAACACGAAAGACATGACACGCGTAAAGTGATGGGGGTATGAAGCAACAAACAACGCGCCCAACAAGGCGTATGCCGCGAAACGCTCCGCAAAGACGTGCCCCGTTCCGGGACGCACTTCTAAGGGAGACAGTGTGGCGAAGACAATCAACGCAAACACAAGCCAAGCTACCACAACAAAAAATCGCTCTAACATCGCCCTAAGTATCACCACTTGTGGAAGAACGAATTCCGATCACGCTATTTCAGCAATCCCGGACCTTACGATCCGCGCCGGCGCGGGCCAGCAAAAAATCGCGACAGCAAACGGCGGTTGCTTCGCCAACACAGGCATCATGACGTCTGGTGACGACCAACATGGTGAGATCTACCGTCGACCCATCCAAATCCTGGATCCCCATCACCGCTCTCGGCGCAGGAAGCAAGAGTGCTCCAAATCCTCATCTCCACTGGTTCTCCGGCAGCGAGCCAGGAGGCAACTTGACTTCTTCAAGTGCAGCTTCGACAAGAGCGATCTCTTCCAAGACGGTCAGAACCACATTTGCGGGGCTGATAGCTGAGACCGCCTGAAGTTCATTCAGCATTTTGCGTCGGTGGGCGAGAATGTCCACTAAAGCAATGCGATTTCTCAATTTTACATGACCGGCAACAATCAACTTCATTGCTTTTGGCGCTTTATGCTCATCCAGCCCACGCTCCGGTTCCTGCTGAGGTTCAGCCTCGCCTGTCGGGCGCGCCAGCGCAACTATTTCCCGGTCCAGCTCAGACTGAAGATCAGGGCACTCGGAACCTCCGGCGTCGCCAAAGCCTGACTCGCTCGCCGGAGCCTCGTACGCTTCTGAAACAACATCGACCAAAATCTGCTCGCCGCTGCCTACTTCCGAAATCTCGACAGTGGCGCTAAACGTGATCTCGCGCGGTGGCGGCTCCTCTGCCCTCGAGACCGCCTGATGTTGCCCGTGACAATGCTTGAATCGCTTGCCCGATCCGCATGGGCAAAGGGCATTCCGCTTCGTGTGCCCCCTTCCTTCGATTTCAACCCGCTCACTCGCGGGAGGTTCGTCGATTGCACTTCCCGCAATCTCAGGCGCGCGCCGTTCCTTCTTCAACTCCTCATCGAGTGACTGCCTAATAGCAGCCAGTTGAGCAAAAATATCCTCCGCCACTGTGGATCTCCAATCAGTTCAATATAGTTTGTGCGGCCGCAAAGTCCCGCGATCGCTAGAATCATAACGAGCATCCTGGACCGGTCCGCCTATGCCTTCATTTCTTTGCGGCACCTCGAACCAGGTTTCAGCGAGCAGCCATCGAGATGAATGAGCCGCAGAACCTGCACCAGCAGGCATCGCTGAAAAGTCGCTCTCGACTATGCGTAGGGCTCTTCAGGAAAATCAAAACTCCTAATTACGAATGCAGACACCCCGGCGATGAGGAGCGAAATGCCCAAGGCGACAACCCCGTATGGCCACACGGTGCGACTCCACTCAATTCATTCGACAACAAAAAAATAGACTTAGGGCTGATACCGAGCTCCAGCTTGCTCCAACGTATTCCGGCAGTGATCGCAGTCGCCTAGTGCGCAAGGCGTACCAGATCCGCCAACCGAACAACCGAGATCAAAAGTTAAGTCCGATTAGTAGGTTAAAACAACTTTCCTCTAGTATCGCAGGTGACGGAAAGCTAATCTACGTTCATCTTCATTAAATTTTAAGGTGAGCGTTTCAGCAAGCGAAGCGATCCGATATGATCGCGGCTTCAAGCATATTTCGTGAGATTGCAGTTTTCAGGAGTGTTTTGATGAACATTGATGATTCGCGCATGCGCGCTCTTTTCGAACAAGATCGAGAGCTCGAGAAACTCATGCGAGAAGTTCGAAGACTTCGTCGCATCGTTTCGCTAGCAGATACTAAACCCGAGAAGCAGCGCCGGCGAACTCTGAGTACAAATAAGCTGTCATCGATCCGGCATTCGGCAGTACCCTTACTCCAGCTGAATTAGCCTGGCTAACCTTATTTGGAACGGCTTAGCCGTGCTGGCGCGGCAATCCAACGTCGCGCGACCACCACCCACTTCGAGCCTCAACAGTGGGAGCGCCATCTCGGCCGCCCTTATCTCCGGCATTAGTAAGTGTCTCGCAACACAGTGCCGCCCGCGACGAGTGCATCAGTGGCGCACGCGAGGCAGATCAGAAAATGCGCAGGCGAGCACTGTTGGCGAGTGGAGCCCTTCAGGGAAGACATCCTTCGAACTTTAGATCTAAGGACCTTGAGGTCGTTGCGAACGGGAGAATTGCTTCGAAGCAGATTCGCCCATGCGGCCAACGACTGGCAACTGCGCATCTAGCCAGCGATTGATGTCCCCACACGAGTACGAGAGCAGCACTTGATTGCAGGTAACCTTTACCTGTTAGGTTAATCGCGACACTTGGTTGCGCACTCGCGCAAGAATTGCAAAGTGCGATCGAAAAACTGCAAGAAAATAATTCTGAACCGGCGCAGGAGTGGCCGTGCCTGATTACGATAGCGATCGCGAAATGCTTCGGCTAATCAACGCATTCAAGGAGATTCATAGTCCAGGCACTCGACGAGCCGTTGTTCTGCTCGTTGAAGAATTGGCCGAGAAGGGTTACGCAGTGGCGAAGCCCACGAAGAAGCGAAACTGATCGAATGTGGTGGATCACGGCAATATTGCTGGTCCTCGCCGCTGCGGCAGCGCTGGTGTATCATGCCTTTTCCGTCCTCCCTGAGGACGATCAACTCTTCCCCTTCGACGAGTAATCTCGATCGGCATCGCGTAGGCAAGCTTCTATCTCAAGGCTCAAAGCCTAAAAGCCTAAAATTTTAAGAAACCTTCCAACGTTGTTTCAGCAGACCTGCTTTAAAGTTGCGACACAATCAAGGAGGCTAACATGCTGTATCCCGCTGATCACGGCCTTCCGCTCGTTCAATTGAAAGAACGACGGCGAGAACTTGTTACTGCGCTGCAGGGCCGAGCAACTCCCGTGAAGGACGAGGAACTGAACTTGATTGCAGTCCTTCAACAGGCGATTTCAGCGTTCGAGGATGTCATTGCAGATCTTGATTGCGAAATTGAAGAGAAATTCGGCCTCGCCGATCCTCAAGCTCCGTCACTTCCTGCTTTCGGACGAAGGGGCGTGCATCACTCGCCAGCCTAGAACTATCTGTTGCCCGACTTAGCGACTGCCCTAAACCAGGCGGTAAACTCGCCCGGGGTTCACCCATAGCCACGCAATACCCAGACGAGCCACCAGCGCCGCAGAACATTTATCACCCGGCATCTCGTGCAAAAGTGCTGACCGAATTCTTCGTCATTAGCCTGGTTCGTTGAACCATCTTGAGTGCGAGACTCGCTCTTTCAGTATCGAGCGCCGATTCCTGTTCGGAGACGTCGTGACCATCGTGCTCGAGCACTGAAATCAACGTCTCCTGATCTTCGATGCGCCGTCTCAGCTTGGCAAGCTCGGCGTCTAGCTCGGGTAATTCGATCAGGGCATCGCCATCCATCATCGTTTCTCCTGAGCAAGGTCGTTCAATATGAAACAGAGCAAGAGGCGATAATGGCCTCCTTCGTAGAATAAATATATTTAACTGATCATTCTCTGCAGGTTGGCACGCCCGGCCTAATGAACTCTAAATAACCGCAACCACGCCGATTTAGCCGGGCTACAACCGAAGCCGCCCAGCTGCACCTCACCCCCTGCTTCGACTTAACTGATCGAAGATATTCGTGAAGTTCGTAATATCTTCAGGATCAATGGCCGCTCTGGCTGACTCCGCTACATCTGACGGCGCATCGTTTCGAGGTGGATTGAAAGGTGACGAAGCAACGTTGCCACTGGGCGAGCTCGCCGCCGAGACATTAGCGGCCGGATCCGGTTGCTCAACGCGCAAAGACTCGGGACCGTCGCCGCTATGCTTTTGAGAGCCTGGGCTCGTGCGAGGGGCACAGGCGCCTGACTCAAATTTTGCAGCTTCAACAACCAAGCTCACAATCGACGGCAAAAGCTCCTTGGAATTGAATATGCAATAGAGCCTGCGGAACTGATCTGCGTAAGCTGCGCCATAACGCGATAGAAGACGCTCGACATCGGCAAGTTCTTCGTCCTGATCGGCCAAGGCATTCCACCCAAGCCCCTCTCTCGGAGCCCTGCCTTCCAGACCGACAGCGTGTGTAGAGGCTCGTGTCGACGACGCGATCGTAGGCTCGCTCAAAACAAATGCGTGCTCGCTCGATGCAGATGCGTCCCCCGGCAGAAACAGCGGTCGGGTTCGAATCTGGATGCAGATCAAGCCAAGAGCCATGGCAAGAAAGCCGAGAGCTGCCCAAACGACAGAAGCGCATAGAGCAGCTCCGAAGACGAGCAAAAAGAGGCCGAATAATCGCATTCTGATACTATTATTTTCATTAAATATGTGACGACTATATTACGTTCGTGGCCTCCTCGACAATGTGGCGACTAAGCGCACATCGAGCAGGGAAACAGTCGCGGTCAAGTTTGCCAGATGTTGAGGCGATCATTTAGCGGCTGATGGATTCTACGCCCATTGGGCGAGTATTACTCATGCCGGCGCTTGCATCTGGTGACTTGTGGTAAGGGTGTGGCTAGGCTAGTCAGCGATGGGCCACTCGATCGGTACGCAGAACAGTCCACGCCTTTCGATTTCCTGATGCAACTCTTCCGCTCGCTGCTTGGCCGTATCGGCGAGCAAGTCTTCTCCGAAACGCGCATGAGTTGATGCCTGTTTGCGGATGCTTTCATACAACTTGAAAATGAAGTAATCGGACAGGCTTTCGAAAGGCATCCTGGACTATTCTCTCGGTTCAATTAAGGGCTACTCGCCAAATTAGTTGAAAAACTCAAGGCAGCCCATACCAGCAATAAAATCTACTTCTGGAGATCGAGCTTGTAAGAAACCGGATCGATCAGCAAAAAATAGCGGTACCGCGCCGCTCGGAGTTCCTCAATCTGGTCTTCGGATTAATATCAATTTTCAAGCTTAACCACGAATATGTGCGGCGACAATGACGGAAAATAATCGTGGCCACATCAACAAAACAACTAACTAAAGCTGCAACGGCGATATTCCGTCGATATTGAGCAGCCGCATGACCGGAGGCTGACCATTATAAATCGCACGATCCCGTTCGATGCGCTCGCGTCCCTCGCGATCTCTCTCCGCGCATCTTTGGAGGCTGAGACGCAAGGCCTTGCCCGCCTCCTTCATCTGATCGCGTATTTCTCTTCGCGCTGAAGAGCTCAACGTCGCCTGCCCCAGATGCAGCCAAGCCCAATCAATCCAGGCTTTCAGGGCGCGCACCTCTTCATCCAAGGAATCCGCCATTGTTCTCGCCCGCAGCCCTATCGAAAATGCTCTTGCGAATTGGCGCAACGTCAGTAGAATTGGAGAATTAAGTATGGGATAATTCTAATATCTGCATTATTCACGTTGCAAGACCACAAATCAATAAAATTTGAGCGCGAGACCTTGGTAGTTTTTTGTCTCGCTTTTTGATTATACTTTCTCTTGGTCATCCGGATCAGATTTCCCGGAATTAATAATTGTTACTGCGATGCGCTAATAAATTGGGCGCCCAATAAGTGCGGTTGAAGTCAAAGATTGCAGTATATCTCGCATCTGCTGCTGCAGGTGGCACCATAGCTGCCGTTCGAAATCTCGGTGAAGCAGGGCTCGATGTCCGGGTCCTGTCAAGTCGAACGTTTTCAGCGGGCGCCTGGTCGCGATACACCTCAAAATCGTATCCAGTTGCCCCAGAAGCGAACGAACAGCGCTTTCTCCAGCAACTACTCCGGATAGGGAGAGCTGACCCTGGCCATGTGCTGTTGGCGAGTTCGGATCATACCGCTTGGCTGTACGCCGACAATCAGGCGCGACTTGCGCCCTACTTCCGGCTCTATCAGCCAACCGTGGAGACGGTACGCAGGATCCTCGACAAAAAGCTTCTCGCTGAAGCTGCAGTGGCCGTTGGGATGTCTGTCTTGCCAAGTTGGTACCCCCAGAACGCAGGTGAATTGATTGCGCTGGCGCCGACGCTTCCGTATCCGGTACTCATCAAACCACGCAGCCAGGTGCATCGAAGCCGCAACGATAAGGGACTGGTTGTCTACTCGGAAGACGAACTGAAACAGCATTATCGAGCCTTCATTGAAGACGACACGCAACGAAACAAGCGGTTCCTCGCTGAAGAAAATGTCATTCTTCAGCGCTTTCTGCCGGATGCGGGTCAGTGCGTTCATTCCATTAGCGGCTTTATTGATCGCAGCGCCGAGCTCTTTGTCACGCGGCACGCAGTTAAGGTGCTGCAACGCTCCCACCCCGTCGGGGTCGGAATTTGCTTTGAATCCCGCCCGACAATCGCTTCTCTTTCCGACGACGTACGCCGCCTCTGCCGCGAGTTGGACTATTTTGGCATTTTCGAAGTGGAGGTGATTTGGTTCGAAGGGCGCTGGAACGTTATCGACTTCAATCCGCGGCTGTTCAGCCAAGTTGGCATCGATATCCACCGCGGATCGCCGCTCCCATTATTTGCTTATCTCGATGCAATAGACGATACGACGACCCTCAAAAAACTGGTCAAAGAGGCGAGAGAGACCGACGGTGCAACGGAGGTCGCTTTTTGTGATCGATTTACCCTCGGGGCCCTGCTGACCATGCGGTTTCTGACACTGCGCATATCGTCGGTAGATCGAAAGTACTGGAAGACGTGGCGGGACCGCAATCACGGCGCGGTGGACTTCGCTGCTGACCGCAGCGACCGATGGCCCGGAATCGTTCACATCATTTCCGAGATATATTTGGGTCTGAGAGCAGTGCCCCGCTTTCTGCGTTCTACAAAGCGAGTTCGAAATTTGTCCTCTTCAGCTGCCGCGAAAGCGCAAAATTGAGCACGAACACGATAGCCATTATCGGCGCGGGGCCATATGGACTGTCGCTCGCTGCTCATTTGGGAGCACTGAAGATTGATCACCGGATATTCGGCGAGCCAATGCAGTTTTGGTCGGGAATTGCCAATGGCGCACGAGAACGGTTTCTGAAGTCGTTTTGTTTCGCAACCAATCTGTCAGCGCCTGAACCAGGCTACGATCTCATCGACTACAACAAGCCGCGTGGGCTGGAGACGTTTGATCCTTGCTCCATTGCGAACTTTGCAAGCTATGGAAACTGGTTCCAACGATGCAACGTGCCTTGGGTCGAGCAGGTGAACGTCGCGAGTGTCCAGAGGCGGCCTAATCGCTTTGCGATAACTCTATCCAATGGGGAGCAAACTGTTGCCACCCATGTTGTGGTAGCGACCGGCCTTTCTCACTATGCGAATATGCCGCCAGTATTGGCTTCTCTGCCGCCAGGGCTTGCCAGTCATACGGCTCAAGTCGATCGGTTCGACCGGTTTGTCGGTCAACGTGTCGCCGTAGTCGGTGCAGGCCAATCCGCATTGGAAGCGGCAGCCTTACTAAGCGAGGCAGGCGCTCTGCCGGAGCTATTGGTGCGCGAAACCGCTATCCGATGGCATAGCAGGGTTTCCCCAGATCGCCGTTTGTGGGATCGAATACGCAAACCTATATCCGGACTTGGATTAGGACCGAAAGCGTGGGCTCTGGTCAACTTTCCTGGCGCGCTGCATCGACTTCCAGATGAGGGACGGCTCTGGCTGACCAAGAATTACCTTCCTCCTGAGGGAGCGTGGTGGCTCCGGGACCGCGTCGAAGGCCGTGTGCCTATTCACCTTGGAACAACAGTGCTCAGCGTTCGAGAAGTTGGCAGTCAGGTTGCGGTCCTGGTGTCGGATCGAGCATCTCCGCGCAACCGTGAATTGAAATACGATTACATCGTTGCCGGGAGCGGTTATGATATCGACGTGCAGCGTTTGCAGTTCCTCGATCCGGATCTGAGTAACGAAATTCAGTGCGTCAATCGTCGCCCGAAGCTCGACCGCGCCTTCTGCTCTTCGGTCCCAGGGCTTCACTTCATTGGACCTGCGTCGTCGATGAGCTTTGGCCCCCTGTTCCGTTTCGTCGTCGGCGCGGACTTCACGGCCCGCACCTTGACCTCGCGGTTTGCCTCCCAATCGTCCTTGCCAGTCCTCACAAAAGCTCCGGCGATATCATGACATCCACGGTGTTCTTGGCTGGCTCCGGGGGAGGCTTTCCAGACGTTTCGCAACTGAGAACTGGCCCCGAAGATAGAACGGTCTTTGAAACGATCGGCTATCCCGGCTGGAAGCGATACGTGCATCCGCAGTTCAGCCCCGAGTTCCTGATTTCGGATTTGTCAACTGAAATAGAATCCCGCGTTCCATCAGGCCCGATTCGGATCGTCGGCATCTCCATGGGCGGTCATTTCGGCTATCTCGTAGCGCTCGATCTCCAGGCGCGCGGTCGCCAGATCGAAGGCTTATGCGCGATCGATTCCTTTATCGTTACGACTGCTGCCCCAACTCCGGGCTGGGGAAATCGAGCACTGATGGAGTTTCTTGGAATTTTCAAGCGCCGAAAATTCGGTGATTTATACATATTGTGCCGCTCCAAGTTTTGGCGAGCAATGCTGCGCGCAACCGGAGACAAGCTACCTGCCCTGCTCAGAGGAGCGTCTAAGTTGGGCTGGGCAGTGCGCGCTGTTGAGGCTGATCCGATTCTGAATCGGGAGCTCGATATTCGTATGATGGCTCGCCAATGCGCTCCCTGGCTAGCGAGAATAGACGAAGCCCCTTCACCGCTTTCGATCAGGACGGCTTTGCTTCGAACGCGCGATCACGCGGACAGTGATTCAATGTGGCGAGCCCGATGCCCCCATCTTGAAATCTACGAAATTGATGGCTCTCACGAAACGCTATTCGAGGCGGAGAATGTTGGTGGCCTACGAAAAGCATTTATCAAAGCATCGCTCGGCTCGAGTCACAGCACTTCAAAAGCGTAGTTGGAGTTTCCAGTCTCCGCGCGCAGGCGTCCGATAAGACGAAGCTTCGCACTGGGCAACTTCGCTGGATCGTAGGGGAAGTTGTCGGCTAAGAGATACTTGGGCCCCGGACCGCTCTCGGCGATATTTCTTATCACCCTGTCCATCAGTTCCTCGCTCGAGAACGGATAGTTCGCGAATACGATCAATGGCGGATCTGGCATTCGGAAATCCGAGGCACTCGCGCGAACGGACTGGGCGATCAGGCGCGCGGGAGGATAGAGAGACATGTTCTTGACGGCAATCTCGTGGAGCTCCCTTACCAATTCCACGCCGTAAACCGCCCTGAATCCCAAGGCAGATGCGTATAGCAGGGTGGCGCCTTTACCTGAACCTATGTCGACCAACGCAAATTCCCCGTACATCTCGCCATCAAGTTTCAGCGCCGACAATGAACGATGGAACCCCTCCTGGCTCGTTGGAGCATATCTGACCCCGTGCACCCAGACGGGATCCTGAACGAAAAATGTACTGAGCGGAATTACGCCGGCTGTGTCAGTGCCGTGCTTCTCGTCAAACTGCACCTGCAACGCATTTCTCGCCAGCAGGCGCTGGCGTTCGGCATAGACAACCAGCGGCCAGCGCGCCGCGTAGATCAGTGTCGTTGCTACCCCTCGCTTTGCGACGGACTTCCTGATCATTCTGATCATCAATGCGATCATCAAAACCTGCCTTGAAGATGCTCCCGCTCGTTTGAAATCGTCGACACGGGCTTGTTTCGCCAAATTTGACCGTGCAAGTCAGTGATGCCTGATCGGACTATTCATCCCACCCGCACAGAACATTGGGGAACCACGTGGGAGGAACCCAGTTTATCCCAGTCTGGCCATGAAGATTGAAGCTCATGATACGCGTTATTTCGACATCACCTGCGTTAAATACGAACATTATATCGCCGTTGAAGAAGCAGGTCACGTCATGTTCCGACTCCGGAATGTCTCTAGCGGCCATGACCGAGCGTGCATTAAACGTCTCCAAGCAAATGAGATATTTTTCGCTCGTAACCCGGCGCGGGACTTTTCCCGAACTGTTTCCTTCCGCGAGACGGGCCGGGTTTACCTTGGTCAGTGAAGATGAGGGGAACAAAGAGGCTTCATTCCGATGGAGCGGCGAACGACCCGACTTTACATTTCTGGTATCGTTCAAGGATCCGGACATTCCTTCTGTGATTGCTGAATCACTCGGTGATATCTCAGGGCTGATACTCACTGGCAGTTCGCGAGCATCGACGATTACGGTCGAGGCCGGTATTGCGCTTGGAGAGAAGGCACTGGGCCCGCACGCGTTACGATTTCGGAATGTCTTGCTGATGCTGCCCGATTTCGACGATACACCCGCATGGATGAAGCTTTAGACGCTTCATCAATTGGGTTCTTGACTCGATTTTTGACCATGCGGCCCAAACCAAAGGCGCACACAAGCGAACGCGAACATGCCGGCGAACACTCCAAGCGTTCCTCGGTCAAAGCCATAAGGCTCGTCGAAAATGCCGCCGACAATACCCCCGACAATTCCACAGGCAGACATTCCGCATACCCAAATTCCGAATGTCCGCATTTCCCTTGCCTTGGCAGAAACCACTCATCGAATTCTCGCGCACCATTTAGCTTACGTGGTTGTGCCCGTCGAGAAGTTGATATTAGCGACGAGAAGCTCTGTTGAAGCTCACGGGTGTGTGTGGAACCAGAGGTTCCCAAAAATCGCTTCCGCTGTCCTGGGCGCAGATCGCATCGAGCAAGGATCACTGACCTTAAGCAAGCCGATGATGATCTTGGCGAAACGCGGTTGATCTCTGGTGCTCGTAACGAACAACAAGAGCTCGACAATTCTCCTAAGCATTACAGCACGACCGCAATCAAAGATTGCAATTCTTTACAACCTCGCGCACTGCACGAGGCGCCGCGTCAAGCCGCGACGGCGGTCCAGCAATACAATGCGAGAGACGGGCTTTGATGTCGTGATCCGCTCTTGTGACCTAGCGTCCATACCCCGGCCAGTTCGAGTGAGGCTCACATCAGAAGCGCACGGCTGGTGAGGTTAAGCAGGGCATCTTCGTACTGCTCGAGATACACTTGGGCGACCGCCGCCGCGCTAAAGCGCGACTGAAATCGAGCTAGAGCATTCACTGCCGCTCGAGCATGAAAAGCGCGATCGGAGATAAATAGCTCAATCGCTCGCGCCAAAGCCGCCTCGTTGCGCGGCTCGACCAGAATTCCAGTCTCACCATCGACAATGATGTCGGGGATCCCTGCCAATCTGGTTGCGATTGCTGGCAACCCAAGGGCCATTCCTTCCATCAGACACAAGGGAAACATCTCGCCCTCCATGTAGCTTGGAAGAGCAATCACGTGCCCGCGCCTCATGATGGCCGGAACCTCGCCATGGCTGACCCGCCCCACGCACTCAACGACCTCGCGCAGACCGAGCCGCTCGATCGAAGCTTCGACCTCAGGCCGGCGCGGACCGTCACCGATCAGGACGGCGCGCAAGCCGGGGTAGCGGTGCTTAAGTGCAGCAATCGCAGACAAGAGCTCCAAATGCCCCTTACCCGCGAACATTCGCGCTGACATGACTACTGTGAGCGCCCCATCCGCCGGCATGCCCGCATGCCCACAGAATAGTTCCTGATCCACGCAGAATGGAATTACCATCGCACGCGATTTAGGAATGCCATTCGCCACCAGTTCGGCGAGTGCAGCAGCATAGGGCATGACCACGCGATCGGAAAGCCGCTTCTCGAGCCAAAAGGTTAAGTCGGACACGAGGCTGCGATAAGGCGCAAACCAGGTGATGGTTGCATGATGGGTCACAATGAGTGCCTTGCGGGGAGACATTGCCCGAGCAAGAAATCCATCGATGCAAGATATGCCGACGGCATGGATATGAAGCACGTCGGCGTCGCGCAACAACTTGCGCAGCAACCGGACGCGGCCGACGCGAAGCCAGAACTTTGCCAATCTCCCGCGGGCAGCTGTCGTCCGGTTCGCCGATTTCATCGCACCAGAGATGTGTGGATCGGAAAGATCGTGGACCACGATACCCGCCCGTTGTGCAATAGCGCGAACTTCCTCTCGGCTAAAAAGGTCGATCGCAATTGACGGCACGTGCCCAGCACGCATTTGTGCAGCACAAAGCTGGAGAATGAAGGTCTCCACTCCGGTCATCCCGAAATTCGTGCCCATATAGTGCACAACCCGCAAGGGAGTTGGGCGCGCCACTTGGCGGTCCGTATTCTTGGGACCAAAGTTCAAGTGGAACTCCCACGGCTCTCAGCGACTGGGCGGTGGGTCATTGAACAATTTTCGGTCAAAACGCAGCCCCCTGTTATGGAACTTTGACCTTAATCGACTTTTTTGTCGCACCCCCGTGACAACATGCCGCGGCATGGTCGCGCACATCTCACTTAGCGAGCCAGATTTCGACGATCTACGGTGAGTTGCACCCGGCTAACTTGCCCGAGCGTCGTACATGTCCAGAGACTCGCGCGGGGCCATTGAGCTTCCGACAGAGGAGCAGTCATCAACTATTTGTGAGCGGGTTGGGAGGCGAGCACCCCGTTAACGAATAAACTCAGAAATTAGAGCTCGCCGAGAAGAAATGCATTAAGTGTGGTGCAGTCCAAAGAACTTTACTTCCACGAAAGTACAACGCGAACGACAATTGACATGGTTTTCGCGGCCAATTGTAATATTGGTGTCAGCCTTCGAAGAATTTTATATCTCTCAGATAAGATTCATCCCGTCTTGGTCAGAACGGTAAGTCGGTTATTGCCTGAGCTGCAAGTTTGAACAGAAATCAAATTAGAAACACCTGCAAGTGCAGCAGTTAATATTCCATGAACCTTGGTGGTTAGCCGCAACGTCGAATGGTAATTACCAGGAAACAATCAGCAAGAAGGGCGACGATATCGTCGGTCGCTTGCCCTACGTAATCAACCGACGTGGCCCCTTCAACGTCATTCGGATGCCCTCGTTCACGCATATATTGGGCCCTGTGGTGGACGCAGGAACCGGCAAGCTGGAAACACGATTGAGACGCCGCGCGGCTATTGTACGTTCACTTATCGACCAATTGCCTCCCAATTCTTTTTTTCATCAGCATCTCGACACTTCCGTCGACGATGGACTGGCAAACATCGATGGGCTGGCTTTTCAGGAGCGCTTCTTCGCGGTCTCGACTCAATATACGTTTGAAGTGGACTGCCGAAAGGATTTGAGTGTCGTTTGGGCGGAAATGTCTCAAAAGACGCGTCAGCCGATCCGGCGCGCCGAAGAACGCTATTTGGTTAAAACTGTCGAAGCGCCGGACAGTTTCGTCAAATTCTATCAGTCGAACACAGCGGCTGTCGGCCAAAACAATCGAATAGATTTTACGAACTTCGCGGCTCTTTTTGCCGAATGTCGCAACCGCGGATGCGCAACACTTCTAGGCGCCTATGACCATGATGGTACGCCGATTGCAATGACCTATCTCGTATGGGGCCACGGAACGATGTACTATCTACTTTCAACCCGTTCGGTCGCTGCGGACTATGGCGCGATCAGCCTGCTGCTTTGGACTGCGATGAAGGAAGCACACGGAATCGGAGCGATGCTGGACCTCGATGGCGTCTACTCAAGTGGAACAGCACGGTTTCTCAGCAGCTTTGGCGGGCGGATCAAGACACGCCTTGTCGTTCGACGCAGCCGTGGCGTCTATAGTGCGATACAAAATCTCAAGAGAATTTGCTCTCGTGACGAGAGCTATTACTTCACGTGAAGGCCTCCGCATCAATTGAGGCCGCAGCCGACGATGCGCAAAAAATGGCAATCGACCAATCTTTGACAGACAAATTCTCTCACGTCGTTCAATTTCGCCGCGGGGGACCGGGCCACTCTCTCATCTGCTTTCCGGGATCGGGAGGCGACATCCAGATATTCCGCGAAATGGCAGCGGCCTTACCGGAAGGCCATTCAGTCTACGGGATAGATATGGGCTGGCTTTGCGATCGGACCAGCGACTTCACGATCGAAGAGCTTGCGACATTTTATTGGGACGTCGTCACATCTCTCGAGAAGAACGGATCTTTTCTTCTTTGCGGCTATTCTTTCGGAGGTCTCCTGGCATATGAGTTGGCCGACCGCTTGGTGAAGGAAGGTCGGGACGTTCGCGGTGTCCTGCTTCTGGATGCGCCAAATCCCGCGCTGCTTGCCAATCTCTCTGTGTCCGAGACGACGCAGTACCACAAGCGTTACCTGATTGACCGGCTCAAGCGATATCGTGATCACTTGCTCGACGGAGACTTCAAGGCTTTTGCCGAACGCGGCTTCGCGTTCATGGTCTCTCGCATATCCCAACCTTTTCTGCCGCTGATCAAGATGGCGGTACGCGTGACAGGAGCTCCGCTGCCAACCATCGTGAAATCGAACGACCCAGGCTTCTTGCGGGCCTGGAATGCCTACAAGCCAGCGCCGTATTCGAAAGACGTGGTATGCTTTCGGGTAGAGGAAAGAGGTGAAGAGCACAGGGACGACCCTTCGATGGGCTGGTCAAATTGTGCGATGGGAGGCGTGGAAGTTCATGTCGTCCCCGGCGGACATGTCGACATGATGGCTATGCCGTCGGTAAAGACGATCGTCGATGTCACCGCAAAGTACCTGCGCGACTCCCGCACCGATCGGCCGCAGCGCACCGCCGTAAACTAGAATACCCCGCGCGAGCAGCAGGCCCGCGCCGTGTGACCTTGCAAGACGGCGATGATGCGCTGCTTCGATCGGCTTCAAGACGATCGTGCCACTAGAGATCCAAAGATAACTAGAAGAACTCGAGTATCGTGCGAGCAAAAATCGCTAACGCGTAAAACTCCATTGGCCCGTAAAGCCTTCGATAACTGGCCTGCATCTGGCGGCGTCCCAGCAACTCGTTTCTTCTCTGCTCGGTCGTCGGGTTCGGGGAATGCATAAGCGACGCCCCCCCGACGCGATAGCGAATTGCCGTGCGCTCCAAAAACTTGACGCCGAATGCTCGCATCGCACGTACGTGGAAATCCGCATCCTCCATCAATCGAATGGACGGATCAAATCCTCCGATCGTCTCGACACATTTGCGCCTGATGATCGACGAACTACATACGAGGAGCGCATTGTCAAAAAGCATACGTCCGACAAAAGCCAGACGAGAGCCAAATCGCCCGCTGAGAGCAGCTTTACGGGCAGCTTCGCCGAAGTACTGCTGCTCGTGTCGCAATTGGTTTGAAGGCCGCTGGGCGAAGGGCTCGATCCGCCCAAAGACAAGGCCGATAGCGGGATTGGTTGCGAACGCGGCCCTCGCCGCAGCGTAGTGCCCTTCGACGACGATATCGTCGTCGTCGAGAAAATGAATGAATTCACCTCTCGCCAGCGGCCATCCAATGTTACGGACAACACTTGGGACTCCCCCACTGGGCATCGGGTTCTTTGTGTAGCCAACACGTGAATCCCGAAAACTTCGAACAATGGCTTCTGCGGATCCTTCTGGGCTGTCGTCAACCACGAGGATCTCGACGGATACGTCGCATTGCTGAAGGCAACTCGCGATGGCCTCGGCGAGTTCGCGAGGCCTGCGGAAGGTTGGGATAATGACTGAAAAATCCGGGGACGACATTTGGATTTGCAATAGGTCAAATTCACGCAATCTATGCTACATATTGACGCACCCCTCGACCTTTGACCAGCAAAAACTGGATTTGGCGCTGACGCCGCACGTGGCTGGTCGCCCCCGGACCGCAGTTGAGGCGGAACGATCTTCTGCACGCTTGGGAGGCCGTGGCCTCGACCGCGGCTACTACGGCAAGCTCGAAGAAACTTCAGCGATGACAGGGTTGTTGCGCGGGAATAGCAAATGACCTTCGGCAGCGGTCAAGGCCCACGCCGTCTTCTGCAGATGCGCTGATGGGAGCAGGAAGCTGCTCCCGGTCGTCATAACGTCATAACCGACAATGCACAGCTTCGCGCGCCTGGAAAGCACACCTGCCGACCCGGCAACGCATTCGGCGAGGACCGGTTCGCCTATGCGAACAGGAAATCATGCGCGGAGAGAGCAATCTGGCTGTGCACCACGACGTCATTTCCCGAGGAGAATGAAATCAAACTTTGATGGCTCACGGGGTCGAACGTTGAGATGCTGAGTTGGTCGAACTCGTGAATTCCCAACGCGGAAACATCAATATGATCGATGCCCCAATTCGCCCCAGGCTGCGATCGAACGCCCTGGCCGAAATCCTCGATCGCGTCGTGACCGTTATTGAAGTTGAAGACAAACGTGTCGTTTCCACCTCTGGCATTGCCCGTCATCGTCTGGGCGTCACCCCACATGTCGTCGTTTCCAGAACCACTGACCAGTTTGTCATTCCCTCCGCGCGAATTATCCGACATCGTTTTCGCGTCACCGACGAGAACGCTCCGATAGGTCCCGGCAGGTGCAGGGGGACCATCGCTGCCAACCAGCTTGTCGTCGCCGCCATGAGCATTTCCGGACATCGAAAGCGCGTCGCCGTAGGCCATATTGGTGCTGAGAGGGCCCCCTACGAAGATGTCATCTCCTCCGTCTGCGTTGCCGCCCATATCTTTCCCGGCATCGCCATAGAACGTAGATACGGATTGCGAGCCGCCAAAGAAACTATCATCGCCGCCGATCGCATGACCGACCATGTTGCCCGCGGCGTCGCCGTAAAACGTGTCTCGGGCCAAGAACGCCATTTCCTTAAAGGTGTCATTGCCGCCGCGGGCGAAATTGGACATATCGCCGCCAGCGTCGCCGTAGAAAATATTGAGAGCATTCATGGCACTCGTCGTGAATGTATCATTGCCCCCCACGGCGTGGCCGCTCATGCTGCCGCCAGCATCTCCCCAGAAAAAACTGGTCGCACGACTCCCGCCCGCTGTCAGCGAGTCGTCACCGCCGACGGCGTGGCCCGACATATCGAGGCCCGCGTCACCGTACACGATATTCTGGAGCGCATTGCTTGAGTCGGTGACAACATCGTTGCCCCCCTGAGCATGCCCATCCATGTTCTTGCCGGCATCGCCGTAGAACGTCAGATTCAGCGCGGCCGCCGAACCTTGGAAGGTGTCATTTCCGCCCCACGAGAACCCTGACAGATCCCCGGCAGCATCTCCGTAAATCTTATCCGTGCTGCCAGAGCTCGACGCTGGCGTTACGACGAAGTGATCGTCACCGCCGTGAGAAAACCCCTGCAGATCGTTGCCGGCGTCGCCGTAGAACGTGTTATTGTTCGATGTTGCTGCTGCGATGAAAGTATCGCTGCCACCGCTGGAGTGGCCCTGCAAATTTACACCAGCGTCGCCAAAGAAGATGTTGATGGAGTTCGGAGCGGCCGTGAAAGTGTCGTCTCCCCCCCTGGAGAAATTAAAGAAACTCTCTTGCGCGTCGCCGTAGAAAATATTTGTTGAATCTGGATTTCCAGAAAAATCGTCATCTGTACCGGACTGATGGTGGTGGAGGCTGCCGCTTGTAACTTTGACTGTGCGGGTGAAAAAACGCTTCATCGCTCCCTCATTGCTTCCTAGTGAACGCAACAGAAAAACACGGCCCGTAGAACCAATCCGGCTTTACTGAATTAATTAAAATAATTCATACAGAATAAACTGTTTGATGAGCCACTGGAAAGCGTTTTCGTTACTTAATCGGACCTCAAATGGAAATTTAACCTTCCGAGACATCGATCCGCGGACTGATCGGGCCAGCTATTCGAAATCCGGGGATACGGAACCCAAGGGAACCGCTGGAGTCCGCCCAAAACCGCTCGGACGTTGTCCCTGCAGCGCGCCTGACCAAACGACGGCGTTGCGATCGAGTGACCTATCTTGTGCGACGCGCTACGCCTGCCACCGCGGAGTTGCCAATGTCCGCCCCGGCAAGTTCGCCAACGGATGGCGCGTTAACGTGACCAATCAAGCTTACCACCCGACGAAGGTTTGTAGGGCTCGCGATGCGGCATAAAATCAGCAGCAATTTTCTGCCGGCCGATTGTAAGGAGTATAAAGCGTGGAACGCCTGCAGGTACCGCCCGACAGTCGCCGTCTGTTGAATCAGGCGCGAACGTCTCGATTGACCATCAAGACAATTTGGGCAGTACTGAGTGCGATTGCAACTTTTGGCTGGATTAGCGCGATAATCTGGACGGCAAGCTGGATCGCTCAGCATTTATTCAGGTAGGCAGCCTCCTGCGACGGCCAGGTGGTTTTTGCGACGCCTAGCAAGCCGGCGCGATAGTCGTGATTGAGGATAAGCGAGCAATTTTCGCAACCGCTTCAATTCAAAAATACTGATTGTCCGCCTACCTGCTCGGACAGTTGGCGGGGTGTTCAATCGCGTCGGCAATGCCGCGCAAAATGCGCATCCCCTCCCCGGCATGTCCCAGCAGATGGCGCGCAGTACTGACGTGCAGCGCCCGCCAGCCAATCGATGGGCACGATGGAAGCCTCGACACCGGGCTCGAGCGTGGAGCTGCGCTGCACACGAGCTTACGACAGCAGTCTGCTCGCCGGGAGGCAGTTCGGTTCAGCGGCTCACTTAGTTCGGCCTGAGCGCCTCGCCGCAGCAAGCGCTGCGACTGAGTACGGGTCTGGCTCAACTACCAAACTTGTCACTCCCGTAAACCGACCAGCTCAGACGTCAGCGACGGCAGACCGTCACGCTCCTCCATCGCCGTCCCTGCCAAACGGGCTGCCGGGAACATCCTCCTTGCACACCGTAGTATCCGTACGGAGCAAAGAGTGGCTTAGGACGGTCCTCGATCTGGACCGTGGGAGGCTCTACCCAGAAGAAGGGGACTAGCTCGGTTGCCTTGGCGCCGCCCGAGAATCCGACTTCACAAAGCGCAAGCGTCGCTAAGAGAGCAGCCGCCAAACGCGACCTGCTAACCCTCGGAGCCTCCAAGCTCGCGACCAATGCCTTCTTAACATTGGTCTTTCTAGGCCCAAGCCACACCGAAATCCGGCTCACCAGGAAAGCCTCCCGCAATGCACTGTGCGATCTAATCGATCGGAATATCTGAATAGCGCTCCGACAAACCGGACGCAAGCCTCGCAGGCCGCAACAAGGCCTCGCGGTTTCCGCGAAAAAACCACCGTCGAGACCGTAAATTTCTCCTGTTTTTAAGGAACCATTCAGGAAATATTAACTTTGCAAGCTTGGGATCGCGTTGGGCTGCCGCAAATTGGCTTCGAATCGCTGGAACACTGCTGCAGATGGGAGTTGGGGCGATATGCTTTGGATATGGCTGTCTGTATTGAGCGCAGGCTTGGTCGCAATGGTCCTAGCTGGGCGCGCTCACAGTCGCTCCCTCGACCGCGCCGAGGCGAGAGCTCAATTGCTGGTCATGCCCTTATCGACCGCTGAGTTTTCGGAAAGCACCCCAGCTGCTGTCGTCCCCATTGCTGTTCTTATGGGCAATCAGATCTTGATCTGCGACGCGCCCGTCGACAAGGCCAGCGAGATCTTCAAGCGTAGCGGCCGGGTGGATTGTGATTCCAAGGCAGCTGAAGCGCCTGGCTTGCAGAGCGGTAGTAACACGATCAGGAAGCCAAAGGGGCATGATGGCTTTCGGCTCAAGGCTTCGTTGAAGACCTCGTAGCGCGACCTTCCTGGCCCTAGATGTCACTATCTTCCTGCGTACACGCGTGGGGCTTCTCGTCCATCAGGCGCGGGTTGTCGGGTTGCAAAACTCAGGACTCCGACACCGGGTAACTTGAAACTGAACGGACTCAAATCGACTCCCGCAACGAGAGTGAACAAGTTAACTTCAATACCTTCGACACGGCCAATTTTCAGACCAAGAACTCCATTGAGATTCAGTTCGAAACCCGTGTGGCTATCGGTCCATCCCAGAAAGACGCCTTTTCTAAAGTCCTTGCCGACAGCGGTAGGTGGCAGATCGGTTTCCAACTCCGGCACCTCACGAACGACCGTTGCCACAAATGTATTGCTGTTCGGCCCCGGCCAGGTTCGATAGTGACCAGCAGTTTCCGGATAGTCGTCGATCGCCTTCTCAATTTTCGGGATCATCCGTTCGGCGTCCTCGCCCTCTACGCTGGCAATTACCTCGGGAACTCTTCCGAACCATTTTCCGTCTGGAGCGAATCTGTTCAGCGAAGGCTGATTGTCCAGCCACTCGCCAGTGAAAGAACCGGTTGAGTCACGGCTGGCGAAACCGAGAACTTCGTATCGCACCCAGGCTGACGCCCCTTGGTGCTTGTACACGATCCAGCTATGGGTGAGGAACCGACCGGGCGATCCAGACAGAGGAACTGACAGAACATGAATGCGAGCAGCAGGCTCCGTCTCAGCCGCTGGAAGTAGGCCAGCGCTTGCCATGTCTGCCACGTCCGTGTTCGCAAGAGCCGACGTCGTAAAGCGATCGCACAGCGCCAAGCCAGCCTGCAAGGACATCGGTAGCACGTAGAAAACCACAATTAGGAAAGAAAAGATTTTCGCAAATCGCACAGAGATCGCTCGCATCTCGCCCGTCATATATTTCAACTGATCGAATAAATGCAAAAAGCCTACCAAGTCTAGATGCTCCAACTTGCCGGCGACGAGTGACCAAGCTGGGCGCTCTGCTTCAGACCTGAAAGGGAACTTGGAAAAAAACGCGCCGGTGCAAGGCATTGGAACCCAAATGAACGGTGCGCTGGCAAGGTCTAGACCCCAAAAGGCATTGCCATTAAGGTAAAGAAAGCAAATGCTTTGGATGGACGACATATTTATAAAATTGGTCTCAGCATCGCGTAGTGTGACGATTTCAGGTGTCGCGATAAAATTTGATTGCAGAGTGTCGCGTTTTAGCGCCACGCGCAAACAGCAGCTTTTGGTCAAGGATCCATTATGGGAAGACCATTTTATCTAAATGATTTTGGAAGCAATGGCGAATCTGCCGAAGACGACCTTTCCGCAAAGTATGATGAATTGCTGAAGTTGCGGCAACGGGTGAAGATCGCGGAGTGCGGCCGCGCCACGGGCCCAGTTCGAATGATCGATTTCACCTGCGATAAACTTCACGACCTGAAGATCAACTAGGCTCGTCGCGCGAATAAGACAGCTATCACGACGATACATCCCTCACGAGATAGATAGGCAAGCGGCAAAAATTCGCTTTGCCCTCGCAAGAGCCACACGACAAATGCCGGGCGTCAAGCGTGCGTATTATGATTTCTGCGACGACGATCACCCGACTTGCGTTTGCCCGTCCTCGGCGCATCGATAACGAATTCGTTGATTGTGGACCCCGCCTTTAATGCTGCTACTAACCAGCGGGGCTGCTTTCCTCTTCCCGACCAAGTTTCGCTAGTATTTTTGGGATTGCGGTACTTCGGAAGCACCTTGGGATATTTGCGGCGCGTCCGCGGAACCGCATCGACTGTCCGCAAGCCGGATGATGCCGCAGTGCGCATATCGTCACGCTGAAGTTGGGCCAGCCGCTTTTCGAGCTCTTGCTTTTCGGTAGTCAGCCGGACCGACAGAATACGGCTGACGTCCTCGTGAAGGCGCCACAACTCGTCGACTGACATGCCCTCCAAATTCAACTTCTGCACGATCGAGGTGGCCATAAACGCTCCGGTTGCAATGATTCGCACCTTCACGGAGCGATAGTGGGTATTTAAGTTCCTCGTTCAGTTTCCTCAAGGACTATCATCGCCCGAAATGGTCACCCAATCGCAGCTTGCAAATTCATTCTTGCACGAGGATTAAGCGGGAACTGTGCGCAAACCGTGGCGGCTCCCCAACGTCCACTCTACCTGACTTCGTGAATATCGGCCTGAACGCGGTGAAGCGTCGCATATCGTCCACCCGTCCGCAGGAGTTCGTCGTGCGTACCGTCTTCCACCAACAGCCCCCGCTCAATAGTGAATATGCGATCACTACGACGGACTGTCGACAAGCGATGCGCGATAATGAAAACAGTCCGCCCTTGGGCGATGCTGCGCATATTGTCCTGAATAACGCGCTCGCTCTCATAGTCGAGCGCGCTGGTCGCTTCGTCAAAAATCAAAATCCGTGGGTTGGTTACGAGTGCCCTCGCTATCGCGATGCGTTGCCGCTGGCCACCTGACAGACTGGCTCCACGCTCTCCGACGACAGTGTCATAACCTTCTGGCAACTCCAGGATAAAATCATGAGCACCTGCAAGCTTGGCAGCCTCTACAATTTGCTCGATAGGCATACCCGGATCGGACAATGCGATATTTGCACGAATGGACTGGTTGAAGAGGACGTTCTCTTGCAAGACCGCGCCAACCTGGCGCCGCAACCAAGACGTATCAATCATTGATAGATCGACTCCATCAATGAGCACTCGGCCGCTTTCAGGAATAAACAGACGCTGAATGAGTTTGGCGACCGTACTCTTGCCCGAGCCGGAAGGACCAACGATACCGATGACCTGACCGGCAGACACATTAAAGGAGACGCCGCGCAAAACTTCGGGTCCATCGATGCGATACCGAAATACAACGCTATCGAAAATAACATCTCCACGGATCGAGGGCAGCGCCGTGCGAGCCGGGTTAAACTTGGGTTCTGGAGTCGTATTGAGGATGTCTCCCAAGCGATCAACGGATAGTCTGGCTTGGTGGAAATCCTGCCAGATCTGGACAAGTCGCAAGACCGGCTGGCTTACTCTGCCCGCAAACATGTTGAAGGCCACCAGTTCGCCGACGGATAGATCTCCCGAAATAACCAGGCGGGCGCCGAAGTACAGAATTCCCGCCATCACGACCTTGTTCACGAACTGAACACTGTTGCTTGCAGTGTTGCCCAAGCGCAGAACCCTGAAACTGGCCGCAACGTAGGCGGCTAGTTGCTCCTCCCAGCGACGTTGCATCTGAGGCTCGACGGCCATGGCCTTGAGCGTATCGACTCCATTGACGCATTCGACGAGGAAAGCCTGATTTTCGGCTCCGCGCTTGAACTTCTCATCAAGCAGCTGTCGAAATCGCGGCGTGGTCCCGACAGAAATCGCGACATAGACCGGTAACCCAGCCATAACGATGCCTGTCAACAACGGCGAATAGACCAGCATTACGCCGAGAAAAACCAACGTGAAGAGCAGGTCGATGACCAGCGTCAGCGCAGAACTCGTGAGGAAGGTTCGGATACTCTCAAGTTCTCGCACCCTCGCGACTGAATCGCCGACGCGTCGGGCTTGAAAATAAGCGGTCGGTAGTGCGAGCAAATGCTGAAACAACCTCGCTCCCAGCTCGACGTCAATTCGATTGGTTGCGTGAGAGAAGAGATAGGTCCGCAATGCGCTGAGAATGGTTTCGAACAGCCCAATGCCAATCAGGCCTATTGCAAGTACGTCAAGCGTACTGAGGCTGCGGTGGGCGAGGACCTTGTCGATGACGGCCTGAAAGAACATGGGCGACGCAAGCCCAAGCAGTTGCAGGAAGAGAGACGCGACAAGGACTTCACCCAACTGGAAGCGATATTTGTGAATCGCCCCCAAAAACCAGGTCAAATCGAAACGGCGCGTGAGCGCCGACAGATCAGCCCGCCTCGTCATCAAAACGATGCGTCCGTCCCAAATCGCCTCGAAATCCGCTTTCGTCAGCAATTCCGGACGCGGCGTTTTGGCGGACTGAGCAACGAGCTTGTCGTCGCCGATTTTCCCGAGCAAAAGAAAGCCGCCGTCCTTGAGCGCCGCGATGGCCGGTAGGGGGGTACGCAGCAGGCGCGCCCAATTGCCCCTTAACTCACGCGACTTAAGGCCAAACTCCTTGGCGCAGCGAACCATGTCGGAGGTACCGATCGCCCCGGTGCCGCAATGGTGCCGAATTTGCTCGGGGCTGGCACTGACACCATGAAACCGCAACAGCATGGCCAGCGTCACAAAACCTGGGTCACTCGGTGCAGGAATTTCCGAACCATCCGTCATTAAATTGTCTCGATTCTGACCGTTTTAGCCTTTGAAATGCGGCAACGGGCACCCACTATAGCGCCCCGATAACGTTTGATTTAATAACTGAATCGGGCAAGGGCTTGGCGCTTTATATTTGACAATTTTGCCCGCGATCAAAGAGAAGATTTACGGTATGCGGCCAAGTTGGCGTTATTGCGCCTCAGGGTTGCGCGCCATTTTCGGATACGGATTAGATGCAGCCGGCCAGAAAAGTAATCCCCTTTCTTGCGCCAAACAGGGCGCGGGCTTCCGAAGAACTGGAATTTCTGCCGGCCGCGCTCGAGATCGTCGAAACGCCCCCCTCGCCCCTCGGTCGAGCCGTGGGGATCACGATCATCATCATGCTGGTGCTCGGATTGGGCTGGTCGATCTTGGGCCACGTGGATATCGTCGCCACAGCGACCGGAAGGGTCATACCGACCGGTCGAAGCAAGGTGGTCCAACCGTTCGAGACAGGCGTCGTCCGCGCAATCAGGGTGGTTGACGGCCAGTTTGTCACCGCTGGCGCCCCGTTGATCGAACTCGACCCCACCATAAACGAGGGTGAAGTCAATCACTTGAAGGGGGACTTGCAGTCCGCACAGCTGGATATTGCTCGCTTGCGGGCTGCACTTGCGGACACCGATGATCCATTAAGCGCGTTTCGGCCGCCAGAAGGGGCTAGCAGGCCGCTTGTTGCAATGCAGCGCCAGTTTTTGCTCGCGCAGGTATCCGAGCACCGCGCAAAAATTGCGTCCCTCGATGGACAGCGAGCACAAAAGGAAGCTGAGCTCGGGACGATCTCGGCGTCCGTCGGCAAGCTCGACGCCGTCATTCCGACGATTGAAGAGCGAGTCAATATTCGGAAATCCCTCAGCGAATATGGCTCCAGGCTTCAGTACTTTGAAGTGCTGCAGCAACTGACAGATAGCCAGCAGGAAAGGCTTGTTCAGAAAAGTCGTGCAAAAGAGACCGAGGCCGCCATTGCCGCCTTGATCGAAACGCGCAGTCAGACCCGGGCGGAACATCGGAGAACCTTGCTGGCCGACTTGACCGAGGCCGAGCGCAAGGCTGTCGGCCTGGAAGCCGATCTATCCAAAGCAGAGCAACGCGCCAAGCTCCAACTCCTGACTGCCCCCGTTTCTGGCACCGTTCAACAATCCGCGGTTCACACTATCGGCGGCGTGGTGACGCCTGCCCAGACTCTCATGGTGATCGTGCCAAGCGACAGCCAGATCGAGATCGAAGCAACGATCAACAATCGCGACATCGGCTTCGTCCATGCCGGTGATCCCGTGGAGATCAAGGTCGATACGTTCGATTTCACGAGATACGGTCTCTTGAGGGGCAAAGTGCGAACCATCTCCTCCGACTCGGTCGCACGAGACGCGAACGACAGAGCCAACGACCGCCCACAAGCAGGCTCTGCTGCTGCTTCCAGTGAGCCCAGAGGCCAGGAGCTCAACTACGTGGCGAGGATTACGGTCGAAAATCCGCAACTGAAAGTGGAAGACAAGCTTGTCAATTTGGCCCCGGGCATGGCCGTGACAGCCGAAATCAAGACCGGGTCGCGCCGGATTATCGGCTACCTGTTGTCGCCGCTGATGAAGTACCGCCAGGAGAGCCTGCGCGAGCGTTAGCCGGCTTTGAAATCGGAGAAGGCCTCACCGGGCGCGGCTTCGGAGTAGTTGTTGCCGGGACCGTCGCTTGCGACGGACGAACTTCCCCGCCGGACGTGTCGACGGATCTAGCCGCGTGTGTGATTGGCGAAGCCGATGACGCTGCCCCAGAAATCCTTGCCTGGCTTTGCGCCCAAGTACGGGAGCGGTCGCCAGGTCGGGCTAGCGGTAGTGGAATGGCGTTTTCTCGTGTCAACATGACCCACCTTCGCCCCCTTTGCGCGAGCCTCGTGGGGGTGGGGAACGCAGGCCCCGATCCCGCCAAGGAGCCGGTCCACATTGGCTCCCCGGATGACGGTGTGATCTGATCCGATGGTATCAGTCCTTGGTCGGTCCATGCCGGCAAGGCCGCGGTCCCAGGAACTGGGCCTGAACCCACCCCGGCGTTTACCGCGCGAACCGGGTCCAAAATCGCCCAAGAGGGCAGCCCTGCCGAGAGAACAGGCCCACGCGGTATTGTGGGAGCGACAACCTTGTCTGGCTGTCCGATCGGCCCCGCTTTCGCAGCGACAGAAGCGGAAGGCCGGACCGGCGCCAAATCAGCATTGACCGGGCGATCATCAATTGATGGCCTCATTTGCGTCGTGTCAAAATCAACCAAAGGATTGTCGCGCTGGCCGGTGCGAGAGGAAGCTGTCGGCGGTACCGGTATCATCAGCGGAGGATCACTTGCGACGGGACGAGCGGCTGCGGAGAGGACAAACTCAGGCGGATCTCCGATGATATCGCGCGGACCCGGTCCGGGTTCAGGTAGGAATGCGGCATCAGCGAGGGACAATGCCGACGGTCCGCTGTAGCCGAGTTCATTCGGTAGCGGTGGAGGGACATCGTATTCAAGACGCCTGAATTTGGCAGGCAATCTTACCGAAGCACCCAGCTTCTCAAGACGACGACGAGCGTCCGCAATATGGGCGCCGGCTGGATACCGCTCCAGATACGTCCAATAGGACTCTGACACGTCTGCCTGGCACGTGCGCCGCCAAGTAATTGCCTCACGGCGCACCGCAAGCATGGCCAAAATTCGTTTACTCAGCGGATCACGCCCATGGTCGGCGAGGAAATCGGCGTATGCGTCGAAATTATCTCGAATCAAGGCCGAGAAATAAGCGTCCTGCGGTCCAAGACTGGCCATCGTCTGCGAACGAAACCATGTTTCGCGCTCGAGCAAACGAGCCCGTTGCAATTGGTCAACCGGACGCTCGGACAACACGGGCTGTAGGTCAAAATTCCAACTGTGCCAAGGCACTTGCGCGCCCTTTGTCAATTCATGGACACGCAGGCGAACGCGAACAAAAGTTTCGGGGAGAGCGAAGCCAGCCTCTTTGACCATCTCGGCAAGGGCTCTCGCATAGGGCCCATAGCCCTGAGCGGTGTCCGGCGAGAGCATCCCAGGCGCCGCGTTGAATGCGATAAGGGTATTCGCCTCAGGCTCGAGCCAAGAGAGCCCGGCCGCCGGCGGGGCGGCATCGACAACGAATGGGCTCTGCCGGGCTGCGTCGAGAACTATGATCGAAGCCCTTGATCGAAGGGCAGCTAGCCGGTGCGCAATATCGGAAAGTCGCACGCCATAACGAGGCAAGTCCGACGCAACGGCAATTCGCGCGTCAACCGGCAGGAGGTAATTCTCCCCTTCGGACTGCAAACCATACCCGGCAAAATAAACGAAAGCGATTGATCCAGATCCTGCATTGCTGAGCTTGTCCAAGAAATTGTTGAAAGCTTGGTGCAGCGCCTCCCGCTTCAAATCGCGGGAATGAATGACTTCAAATCCTGCGGCCTGCAACGTACGCGCGATCAGATCCGCATCGTTCGCCGCCGTGGCAAGCGTATGAGCTTCGTAGGATGCGTTCCCGACAACGAGCGCGAACCGCTTTTCAGACTCAGCTGCACTCGCCGGGGGCTGTGCGCCAGCAAGAAAAAAGACCAGTAAAATCAATACTTGCAAATATGGTCGCATATTCTGACTTAGGTGTCTGATAGGTTGCAGCATTGCTTTAAATGCAATTAACTGCAAGCCGCCTGTCAGGTCGCCGATTGGCTGGATCGAGCTGTCAGAACGCGCCCCTCAGTGGAGGGAGATGCAGTTCATCAGGCCAACGAGTTCTGATAGTGCTGCTGGGCAATCGTTGACGCCGCCAACTGGTAGGCCGGATTGGTGCCACCAATTTCCGAAGTTCCCGTATTACAAGCTGCACCGGTATCAAACGGCGAAGTTGGGAACGCCGATGCGCTGAGCTGCGACCACAAAGCAAGTTTGGAGTCGATCGAATCCAGCCAGGCTGAACTTGTATCCGAGCTAGCCGTCGCGACGTGGCTGTTCTGATCCGTGGAAATCGGAGGATCCACGAGAAGAGTGCCGCCATTTCCATCGCTCGATACGATGAAGTTTCCGAGCGAATAATTGCCGGTCAGAGCGAACGTCGCGGTATTGGTTCCGTCACCAATGCTCAGCTGCCCAGGCGAATTATTTCCGGTGTAGCTGACCGTCGCGCTGGCACCGGCGGTAACATCGCGGAGATCGACGAAATTCGTCGTTGTAAGCTGACCGCCGAAAGTGCCGCTGAACTCCGTCGATTGGTCGAGCACCAGCGTACCAGTCGCGCCCGCGAAGTTGACGGTGCCTGAATAGGCTCCCACTAGCTCAACGATTGCGCCGCTACCGATCGTCAACGAGTTCGCGCCAATGATCGTCCAGCTGCCTGACAGAACGATCACTCCGTCGCCATTCAGATCTTGATGGAAGGTGGCCTCCAATGCCTGGAAGGCCGCATCCGAACCCGAGGTTGTTGTGAGAGCGTTGGATACATAATTGCCCTGGCTGTCGGCGTTCCAGACGGCGTATTGGTCGGAGCCGTTCATCTTCCAGGCAATCAGGTAACCGTTGCCCGACTGCTCTGCACCGATCGCTGTCCATGCTCCTGCATCGCTCGATACGGCAATCTGCGATCCTCCGTAAGTCACGGTAGGTCCGCTCGAGGTGCCATTGGCGAACAACGAGTAATGATTCCCTACGACGGCAAGACTGGTCGATCCATAAGATTCGATCACAGTTCCGGTTACAGGCGCGGCCGCAACGCCGATCACTCCGTCGCCGTTGAGATCCTGCTGGAAGCTGGTCTCGATCGACTTCAATGCTGTGCTCGAGCCCGAGGTTATCGTCAGCGCGTTGGATACATAATTGCCTTGGCTGTCGGCGTTCCAGACGGCGTATTGGTCGGAGCCGTTCATCTTCCAGGCAATCAGGTAACCGTTGCCCGACTTCTCCGCACCGATCGCTGTCCATGCTCCTGCATCGCTCGATACGGCAATCTGAGATCCTCCGTAAGTCACGGTAGGTCCGCTCGAGGTGCCGTTGGCGAACAACGAGTAATGATTCCCTACGACGGCAAGACTGGTCGATCCATAAGACTCGATCACGGTTCCGGTTACAGGAGGGGTCGCAACGCCGATCATTCCGTCGCCGTTGAGATCCTGCTGGAAGCTGGTCTCGATCGACATCAGTGCGGCACTCGAACCCGATGTCTGTGTGACGGCATTGGATACGTATCTGCCCTGGCTGTCGGCGTTCCAGACTGCGTATTGGTTGGAGCCGTTCAGCTTCCAGGCAATCAGGTAGCCGTTGCCCGACTGCTCTGCACCAATTGCACTCCAGGCTCCCGCATCGTTCGAAACGGCAATCTTCGAAGATCCATACGCTACGGCGATCCCACTGGACGTACCGTTGGTAGGCTGCAGATAATAATAGCCTCCCTTCACCACCAGCTTGGTCGCACCAGAAGCCTCAATCACCCCACTTTGATCGACTGAAAGGTTTGAGAAAGTTGCCAACGCTCCTGTCGGATCCACCAAGTTCCCTGCGGAGTCTTTGATCGTAGCGCCGTTGGAAACACCTTGAGTTATCGCGAGTGCCGAGACCGAGCTATCGCTTGCTCCAACGGTGTAGCTAAAGGTCAGCGCAGTGCTGCCCGAACCGCCGGTATAAGTCGCGCGACCACCGTTATTCAGCACCAGGATCGGGGTGCCGCCGGCGACCGTTACCGCTTCACTCCAATTCACCGTCAGTGTCACCACGCTACCAACAGTGAGATTACCACTGTTCGACGTGATGCCATTGCCGGACGCCGCAACCGACGAAACTGTCGGCGATGTCGTGTCGACCCGAAGCGTACCGGTCGGGTTCGTCACCGCACCAGTCAGGTTCGCCGCATTGCCCGTACTGTCCTTGACGGTCGCGGAGTTGAGGTTGACCGCCGTCACCGCCAGGTCAGACGTGTTCTGGCCGGCTGCAACCGTATAGCTGA
>Ga0207426_1000272_pt1 | contig 107804 bp, 108 predicted proteins | sample AraplaMF_Cvi_mMS_FD_184265 | JGI IMG/M metagenome (GOLD analysis project Ga0207426, IMG submission 184265) | Arabidopsis root microbial communities from the University of North Carolina, USA - plate scrape MF_Cvi_mMS (SPAdes) (version 2) | ecosystem: Host-associated > Plants > Roots >... | reverse complement strand
TTTGCGATATCAACACCAATCGTCGTAATCTCTTCCATGGTGGATGGCTCCTCTCAAAGGTTTTGCAACAACCTATCTTGGCACACTCGATGCCGTCGGAGGGCGCCATCCATCACATCAAATTAACCGAATGTCGATCTGGAATTGCGATCAAGCCGCACGACCAAGACCGTCCGTGATCCGCTCAATCGTCGCTACCGATTTCAAGCTGAAGTGATTTGCGCATGCGGTGTGGCTGCATTTCCGGTTCCCTTTGAGCTTACGCATGGTGGAAGACATGCTGGCTGCTCGCGGGATCGCCGTTTCGCACCAGACCGTTCGATCGTGGTCTGAGAAATTCGGTCGGCGCTTTGCCAACACTGTCCGCCGCCGCTCCGCTGGCAGGCTCGGCGATAAGTGGCACCTCGACGAAGCTGTTGTCATCATTGGTGGACGGAAACATTGGCCATGGCGTGCCGTCGATCAGGACGGTTTCGTTCTCGATGTTCTGGTGCAACGCCGCCGCAACCACACGGCTGCAAAGCGGTTGATGCGAAAGCTCCTGAAAGGGCAAGGCCGCGCGCCGCGCGTGATCATCACGGACAAGCTGCGGTCCTATGATGCCGCTAAGCGAGATATCATACCCGCGGTCGAGCATCGATCACACTAGGGATTGAACAGTCGGGCGGAGAATTCCCATCAGCCGATCCGAAGGCGAGAACGTATCATGAAACGCTTCAAGTCATCACGACAGCTTCAGCGCTTTGTCTCTATCCATGATCCCATCGCGAACCTCTTCCGCGTTCCACGCCACTATATCGCGTCAGCCCATCATCGCGAATCAAGTACGCAAACACCGATCTGGAGAGGCCACATTCTGCCGTGGATAAGTGCATATTTTATTTCACAATCGCCGCCCGATATTCGCGCCCAAATTTTTTGCAACGTTTCACTTAGAATTAAGGTCTAGTAGTCGTCCATCGTTTTTGCTTTTATGCACGCAATTGCTGTTTTAAAAAGCCACGTTACCATGTGGGGTTGGATTTATGGCCATGGAAAACAGAGTGCTCGACGGAGCAGCGAAGAGAATAGACAAAGTACTACGAAGCGCTGACGTTGTAGAAAAGCTGCAGGGGGTGGAGGTAGGACGGTTCGCTGCAAGGCGGACCTGAAATGGCGCGCCAATTCATTCTTTTTGCTGTGAGCGCCGCGGGACGAGCTCACATTTTTTTTGTTGAGTCCCGTCTCTGGCGAGGGTTAGGCTTATATGTCGCATTTATCTTACTAGTTTTGTCGTCGTCACTGATCGGCGGTCCAGCAATCGCTTCCAATATACCTCCCTATTGTGCGGACTATCCGAATTCTACATGGCCAAAAGATCCAAACGCCGATACTTCGCGGCCATTCTATTTCAATCTGGGGCCGTATCATTTTGCAGTGCCCTGGAAATATCTCGCGGCGCGCCCTCCGCAAACTTGGCCAAGTTGCACCTCGAAAAAAGACTCTTTCGGCGTCCAATTTTGGATACCAGATGGACGGGCGCCGGAAAAGGACGTGTCCGGCACTCCAGAGTTTCGACCAGTCGAGCGCGATATAGGCCCCCGCGATCCCGACGCAGCAGTCGTTAGTATTCACGAAATTAAATACTATGCCATAGCGCCCGGAGCATCTGATAGCCCTGACAAGCGCGTTGGAAATATTCTGACGCTGTATGGCCCTCGCCAGCTTGAACAATATGGGGACCTGACTGGCGTTAGGCCGTTAGTTCCATCGGGCGAAACAAGAGATTGGTTCAAACTCGGCACCAGCGAAAGCTTGCTCTTCACTTGTGTTGGCCCGCTGGAGGACAAACTTTGTCAAGCTTACGTGGACTTAAAGGACGAGCATCTGGTCGCGTTTGCAGTTGTGCCAAAAAATATAATTCATCAGCACGTTGAAATCATCTTACTGCTCAGGGAACTTTTGCGAAGCTGGCAGTACCACCCCTGACTCGCTGGCTGGTATGGTGATCTGCGGATCAGGTCCAAATCTATTTTCCGAGCTGTAAAGCTCATAGTGCTAACTGGTTTTCCGGAGCCAGATCGGTTCGATCGTTGCGCCCATTCGGGTCATCGACTTCTCACACCTCTTTCACCAGCATCAGCGTATTCAGGGGCATGGATCATGCCGCTGTTGACAACGCTTGTTCCCGGTAAGCTTCCTGTTTCGTCAGCATGGCCCAGAATCTGCGCGCCATCTTGTTTGCCAGCGCGACGGCCACGCGCATTTTCGGCTTGCGCGCCAGCATTCGAGCAAGCCATGAACCTGGTGCCGCCGGTTTACGGTTTGCCACTCTCACATGCGACATTGCGCCGATGATCAAAAGCCTGCGTATGTCAGCCTGTCCCGCCTTCGACACGCGGCCGTGCCGCTCCTTCCCGCCAGAAGAGAATTGCCGTGGTACAAGTCCAAGCCAGGCGGCAAAATCACGACCGGACCGGAATGTCGTCATTACCGGTGCAAATGCTTCAATCGCCAGCGCGATCATTGGACCGACACCGTCGAGAGTGAGAGGGCTTCCTCGGAGGACTACGCCGGAAGAGAGGCATCGTGACAAGCTCGCCCTGATCGAAGCCTGCCAGCGTCGCATCAATCATTTCTTCGGCGTTCATCATGATACCGTAAGGAAGTTTGCTGACGGGGACAAGGCGTTGGGCAAAGTCATGTCGTCATTGATCGCTCCGGCCTATCGTCAATTCGTTGAAAAATGATGATGCGCCAACGGCACGGCGATAATCTTCAGCGAGAATGTTAATCGCACTGTCGATATTTTTTAACCGATATGCCAACAATGATATATGTTTAAACAATGAGTTATGAATGGGCAACGACGAAAAACTTATTTTTCCGGATACGCGACCACTTATATCGAAGGCGCAAAGCGAGCCTTCTATCTCGAGAAATCATAGCCCAAAAATTCTCTGGCTGACCGGACTGTCCGGCGCCGGAAAGTCGACAATCGCGAACGCTCTGGAGACTTTGCTCAGGGCGCGGAATGTGCGGGCCTATGTACTTGACGGCGATGCGGTGCGTCGCGGCCTCAATCGTGATCTTGGATTTAGCGACGAAGATCGTGCCGAGAATATTCGCCGTGTGGCGGAGGTAGCAAAGCTTATGGCAGAGGCCGGTCTGCTCGTCATCGTTGCGGTCATCTCGCCGTTCCGGGCCGGTCGACTGGCAGCGAAAGCACTGATGGCGCCCGGCGAATTCGTCGAGATATTCGTCGACACGCCATTGGAAGAATGCATGCGGCGCGATCCGAAAGGTCTCTACAAAAAGGTAATATCCGGTGAGATCGAAAAGTTCACGGGCGTCGACTCGCCCTACCAGGCGCCGCTGGCGCCGGATATTCACCTGCAGACAGTCGGACGCGAACCCTCGGCACTTGCACTGGACATCATGAACTTCATCAGCCTCGATGATATAGCGTTAAAGTGAAAATTATGCCCGTGGTAAGGTCGGTTAATCCCGGTGGCGTGCTTTTGCTATCGTATTACTCGAGCTGACGCCCGGTACCAAATCGGCGAGCAAAACCGTGCCACCATAAGATTGCACAAGGTCTGCGCCTACCACGCTTTCCAACGTGTAGTCAGCTCCCTTAATCAGGACGTCAGGCTCGATCGCACGAATGAGATCGATCGGTGTATCGGCGCCGAACAGGACGACCACATCCACCATTCCGAGCGCGCCGAGCACGATGGCCCGGTCGTTTTCGCTATTGATCGGCCGCCCCGGGCCTTTCAGGCGCCTGACCGAGGCGTCAGCATTCAAACCGACAATCAGACAGTCACAGGCACCGCGAGAAAACTGCAGCATCGAAATATGGCCCGGGTGCAGGATGTCAAAAACGCCGTTGGTGAAGCCAACCTTCTTGCCTTCGGCCTTGCGCGCGGCGGCATAACGAGTGGCGTTTTCCGTGGTCAGCATGATCGGTTGACCGCGCCGTTCAAAACCGAGCCGCTGGTGTCTGAGCTCCATCAAGAGTTCATCAGGCGAGACGACCGCTGTGCCGCGCTTGCCGACGACGATCCCCGCCGCTGTATTGGATATCCGCACCGCCGCCTCAAACTCCATCCCGACCGCGAGCGCAACGGCAACGGTTGCAACGACGGTATCGCCAGCCCCGACCACGTCATAGACATCGCGCACGGTGCTCTTGATATGGATGGCGTCGGATTGCCGTGGGATCAATGTCATGCCCTTCGGGCCTCGGGTGATCAGAACGGCCGCGACCAATTCGGCTCGATCGAGCGCAAACCGTCCCGCAGCCACCGCGCTCTCGTCGATTGTGGGATCGATGCCGCTGGCCGCCTGCATTTCACTGGCGTTGGGAGTAATCAGCGTAGCGCCGGCATATTTCGCAAAGTCGCTCGCCTTCGGATCCACGATCACAGGCGTTCCTGCCGCCCTGGCTAGCCCGATGATGGCCGCGACGACATCTGCCGTCAAAACGCCTTTGGCGTAGTCCGACAACACAACGACGTCGTGATCACCGATCAGCAATTGCACATGTCGTATGATTTTGGCTGCCGTCACCTCGGAGATCGGGACCGCCTTTTCGTGATCGACACGAAACAAGTGTTGGCCTTGACTGACGAAGCGAGTTTTTTCCGTCGTCGGCCTATCTGCACAGGGCAGGAGAATGGCACGAATGGACGTGGCAGAGATGCTGGCCGTCAACTCGCGGGCACGGTCGTCCTCCCCGACGACACTGATAAGCGTTACCTTGGCGCCAAGCGAGAATATATTGCGCGCAACATTGCCTGCACCGCCCGCAAATACTTGCTGATGACCGGTGCTGAAAATCGGCACCGGACTTTCGGGCGAAATTCGTCTGACGGCACCCTCGATGAAGCGATCGAGCATGACATCGCCGATACACAGCACACGGGCAGTGGCAAAACGCTGCACGCACTCATCAAGCGACAGTGGCGCGGATGAGGATCCGGACATCACGAAAGTCTTCCTGCTAAGGTTGTTGAATTCAGAGCATGGATAGCACAGGTCAGGTGGTAGAGGCTGCTTGCCTTCACCGGCTGGCTCAGGAAGCTGCCATCTGGCAGCATCGCCTCCTGCCAGAGCCCAGCCGGTTCGGCGGTGAGGTAGAGCTCCAGCCCGGCAATAGCCAGCTGTATAAACGCCTCCGCCCGCTGCCGGTCAGTCGGCTGGCTCATCGGATGCGTATTGACCGCATGCCAAGCCTTTATCCGCTCGGTCTGCGGCCAAAGTTTCGCCTGCGGGTCACGAATGTGGAGCCTCCCGTCGAGCGCGTTGATGGCAACGCCGCGCACCATGTCGACGCCATGCGTCTCGCCGATCTCAGCGAGACGATGCGCTGCCCTGAAAGCCCTGTCGTCGCCCGTGCCCATGGACCAGCGATACAGCAGCCAAGACCATTCAAATTGATGTCCGGGTTCAACGAGAGTACCTCGGGCATCGCTCACAGGCTGCCAGGCCGCGTCGAAGAATTCCGACACCGCACCGCTTGTGGGATCAACCAGCCTGGCGAGCGCCAACTCACCGATGGCGTCGGCAAATTGTTGCCATGAGCGAGCGTCATCTCCCATGATCTCCGCCCAAGCCAGAAAGGCCTCAAACAGATGCATTTGTGAATTGGCTTTGAGCGGTAAGGCCGCATCCTTAAAACCACCTTGCGGATGAGCCCAGCCATCGACGAGACGTTGGCGAATGCGGATCGCAAGTCTGTGCAGCACATCCCGATCCGCAAGTCTGCGCGCCGCACTTGCAAGTGCGAGCAGGACGAAAGCATAGTCCAAGGGATCGTATCGATTGTCAATCCGACTGCCGTCGGCGTTGCGCGCCGCAATCACTGTGCCGTCTTCTTGCAACAGATGTGATGTCAAAAAGCCAAGCCCGTGATGGACCAGTTCTTGCGCCGGACCGGTCCACTCCAGCTCATGGCCGATCGCAAAACAATAGATTTGTCGTGATACAAGCCGGGATCGCCGTGGCTCTTCAATGGGGCAAAGCGAGAAGTCTAGCTTCTCGTGAAATCCACCTTGCCTGCGGTCGACACCATGATGCGACCAAAGCGGTAAAGCCGAATTGGTCAGCCATCGGGTCAGCATCCGCTCCTCCGAACGGTCCTTGTTCGACATCCAAGGAGTGGAAGAGAGGATCATTTCAGCAGGTCGGCCGTCCGGGTCAAGGCGTCGCCGAATCCCTTGAGCGACAACGTCAATGCAACCGACTGGCCAGCGTTGACAGCAACAGCCGAGACCTTGAGCGTTGTGCCGCTTTTGAGTGAAGCAACCGCCGCCGTGTCAAAAGAGACGGGAACCAGGCATCCGTTTTCGACGCAGGTGAGAAAACCCATCGGCCCAAGCAGCGGCCGGTCATCCACGACAAAACGCACGCCGGCATCTAGCCGCAAACCAAATTGCGTGATGACGATCCCGTTGACCTTGTTATCGGCCACTGGACGGAGCTGTATCGAAAGCGCACGCTTGCCAGTGTCAGTGTTGCCGATCACCTGCGAAAAGCCGCACTGTTTGACGTTCTGCGCAATGCCGCAGGAAACGGTCCAATCGCCGTGCTGTTCGGTGAGAGAGGATGCACCGCCAGGTAAGGGCGAGACAGGTGTTTCGGATGCGACCGGGGTCGTGGCAGGCGGCTTTGCCTGTGGCTGTGCGGCCCCTGTCTTGGATTGCTGCGCGACAGCGGGCAATCCGGCGACCACCGCAATACCGACCGCGAATAAATTGGAGAACAAGGTGGGCCTGAACATTTTCTTCCTGCCAATGTCATTTAACCGAAATTTGGATTGACGTACCGCCTCGGCTGCTGCTCGATCGCTTGAGGCGGCTTGCCAGAGCGGATACTGGCTCCGTCCAGGAGCCCGGGCTGATTTGTCGGAAAAGTTCTACGGTTGGATACCAGGGCGTATCGCTGCGTTCGAGCAGCCAGCGCCAATCCGGCGCATAGGGCACGAGCATAAATGTCGGCTTTCCCATGGCGCCGGCTAGATGTGCGACCCCTGTATCGACGGCAACAACGCAATCCAGGCCATCTAAAATCGCCATGGTATCGGTGAAATCCTGAATTTCCGCGCCAAGGTTGATGAGAGGCGCACGGCCATAGTAATAACCGATCTGCTCGGTCGCCGTCCCCATCTGCAAGGAAATGAAGCCCGCATCTTCGAGTGCGGTGAGGGCGCTCAGTCCATTGAGTGTCATCGAGCGGTTGAAGTCGTTTCCATGCGTCGACCTTCCTGCCCAGACGAGACCGATGCGACGAAAATCCCCCGGCACGATCGCATCGAGGCGTTTGCGCCACTTGGCCGCCTTCTCGGAATTTGCGACGACATAAGGCACAGTCGCCGGAATCGTCGCAAGCTCCGTACGAAATAGACGCGGCAGCCCCGATAGCGGACAATAGGCGTCAAAATTTGGTATCGACTCCCAGCTATCATAATAGGCGGCAATGCCTGATTGCTGAATGATGATGGGACGCATTTCCGCGCTGCCTGCGACCACCAGATTTGGGCAGAGCTTGGCGACCTCGGGAATATACCGGCAGAACTGAATGCTGTCGCCAAATCCCTGATCGGCGATCAGTACCAATGTTCCATTCCGCATGGGTCTGCCATCCCATAGCGGCCTGTCGTTTTTCGGCAACAGCGGCGGCGCGCTCGGCAGTTCGAAGCGCCACTCGTATTCGGCCCAACCCTCTTCGAACTGCCCTGTTGTCAAAAGCCCTTCCGCCAACTCGAAATGGGCGCACGCCATGGTCGGATCAAGCGCCAAGGCGCGCCGATTGGAGGCGATCGCCTCTTCCATCTCCAGCCGGTCGTAGTGAAGAACGCCGAGATTGTAGTGTGAACCCGGATCGTCTGGCGTCAATTCGACCGCCCGCCTGCCATGGACGATCGCTTCGTCGAGTCGCGATTGGGTGCGATAAATTTCGCAGAGATTGCGGTGGAAAGCCGCCTGGTCCGGTGCAATGCCGATTGCGCGCTCGAGCCGCTCGATCGCCTCCAAAGGCCGCCGCAGCTTGTATGATAGAATTCCTGCAAGATGCAGGGCGGGCAAAAAATTTGGCGCGGAGTCGATAACCTGCGCAACGATCCGTTCGGCCTCTTCGAATCGCCCGGCATCTTGTAACGTCTGCGCTTCAGCGACCCAATCATTCAGCGTTCGTGCGATCGGAGTCTGGAGCGCGCGCGATGCTACGGAACTAGCCATCGATCGAATATCCCATGCGCAATATGGTCGGTTCGAGTATCGGGATGACCGGCGCTAAATGCTTCAGATAGTGACGGTAGCGATAGCGCGAGCTGTCGTAGAGCTTTTCGGTCACCTGGGCGTAGCTGGCGGTGCGCGCATATCGTTTGTTTTCGTGGAATTTCAGACAACGCTTGTCGAAACTCACGCCAACGAAGTTCAACAGTCGACGGACATGCGTTTCCTGATCATCGATAATGTCTTCATAGCGCACCGGTAGATATCGGAGTGTCATTTCACGCCGATAGTGCTCAACGAGATCGGCCACCAGGACGAAGTGGCGCGCAATCGTGTCGAGTGCCCCGGCGCAATAAAAACCATGCGTCAAATGATTGGAGAAGACCGATAGCACAATATCAAGCGGATGGCGCAACACGTGAATGATCGGCGCCTCCGGGAATATCAGTCCGATCAGGCCGAGATGCGTCTCGTTGAGCGGCATCTTGTCGGTAAACCACGTCGCAGCTTGTTGGATAATATCGAGCTGCCGGGCCCGCTGCAAATAATAATCGCGCAGATTGTCGAGCCCCTCGCGTTGATCGCCCATCCATAGGTCCGCCAACGCCTCGGGATAGGCAAGCGGGCTGTTCAGCATCCGTGGCATGATGTTGCTGATCTCATTGACGAAGGGCAGTTCGTCACCAGCCGAAATTCTCGGATGAGCCGACAGTGTCTGTTCGACCATCGTCGTCCCCGATCGTGGAAAGCCGACGATGAAGAGAGGCTGGGGACCCTTTTCCACCGGTTTGGCGCGCGGTACGATGCGCAGCCGATTGGCGGTGAAATAGGCTTTTAGCCGGCTTACGAGCTGGACGGCGTGATCGGCAAGATAGGTAATGCCAGTCTGTTCGACATTCTTGCGCTTGCCAGCAGCGAAAGCAGCAAAGGCTTCGTCGTAATGCCCGATCTTGTCGAGCAAGCGTCCTTTTTCCAAAAGCTCATTGGTGCCCAAGCCGTCGGCAGGATTGCGGCGCTCGATATCATTGAGGATGGAAAGCGCCGCGTCGTAATCCTTTGTGCGGCCCCGCACGACCGCGCGGTGCAGAAGAATGCTCGGATTGCCTGGAGAAAGAGCCTCAGCCTGATCGAGCAGCAGGTCGGCGCGGGTGAAATCACGATCCGTCTCCTCCATTCGAGCCCAACCCAGAACGGTCTGCAGAATCGTTGGATCGAGCTGCATCGATTCTTCATAGAGAGCCCGCGCCTCGGCCATTTTGCCCTGGTTCTTCAAATTCCAGGCGAGATTGGCAAGCAGGATCGGCTGTCGTTGACTGAGAAGCTTCAGGGTTTGGCGGTAGTGATATTCCCCGACCTGAGGTCGATTGATCTCGGTCATGATCATGCCCATCAGATTATGGGACTGCGGGTCGCTCGGAGCGATCCGCACGGCATTGCGCGCATGGAGCTCGGCCTCAGCGAAATCCGCCTTGCCGAACAGAAGCAGAGCCAGTTCCTGGGTCGCCCAGACATTGTTTGGATCGAGCGTAACGAGACGACGCAGCAGCGCCTCAGCGGCAGGCCGGACGTTCCGCGCCCTGCGGATCTGGTAGAGAACCGCAAGTGCTCCGCCCTGGCCAGGAGCTAGTTCCAGGACCTCAAGACAAAGTCGCTCGGCCTCGAACACTGCTCCCTTCGTGTGATATTCGATTGCCCGGTCAACGAGCGGCAGCAAATGGTGGTATGCAGACGCCGGAGCAAGTGTCGCAAAATCGAGTTGGCAACAGCGGACCGCGCGCAGGCCGCTGCCACAGGAGCACAAGTTCGTCTGAATCATACTATTCATCAGTTTACGCCGCCAAAGAAGTCCGGATCTTCGTACCACCGTTCACATCAGAATTTCCAAGTGAAATCGCCCTTCACCTCGTGATCCTGAACATCGCTCGACAAGGTTCCCTTATAGGAGACACCGAGCGACATGTTTGTGCCGATGGCAAGGTCGGCACCCGCCTCGATTAATGCCGCGTTGCGGGCAATTGGCGTGCCGGTCACATCGAAGCCATCACCCGCGCTGAAAGCAAGGCTCGATGCGGGATTGATGTCACCGGTGGCATGCTGCCAGGCAAGCGACATGCGGGGCGTCAGAACGGTGTTGTCACTGAGCGACCAAACCGTACCGAAACGCACGCCGATCGTCGAATAGCCGACGTCGAAGCTGCCGTCGCGTAGGTTGACCGCTGCCGCTCCGCCCGATTCATGGGCCGAATCGGTGTCGAGGTGGACATAGGCAAGGCCGGCAAATGGCTCGAGCGCGACATGCCACCAATTAAGACCATAGCCGACTTCGCCGAAGATCTGGCCGGTGCGGGCATTGTAATCCGAGCCGACGTGTTCGTCGAAGCCGGGGAACCGTACTCTTCGGTTCATCGATACCGCCTGCCAGCCATAGGAGCCGCCGAAACGAAGGTTGAGAGCATCAAAGGAACGTCCGGCATATAGTGCCAAATTGTAGCTGTCGATGTCGCCCGAACTGTCGCGGGACGAGACATCGAGGTTGGACGAGGTCACGCCGCCGGCAAAACCGCCACGCCAGCCGCTGCCAACCTCGCTGTCCACGCCGGCGACGAAACCGCCGCGGGAATTGGTGCTGGAGGCGGCATTGCCATTGCTCTCTGAATTGCCCCAGCCCCCGAAGGCATCGCCCCAGGCCGCAATCGAGGAGAAATTGCTGCTCGGACGGGCGTTGCCAGGTGTAGCCCCCATGCGTTTAACGGCTGCCGCCGCATCGGACACCTGCGCGTCGGCATAGGCCAGCGCATCCGACATCGGATCGATCGTGGTCGGGCCGCCCGCGCCGAGCGCTGCGAGAGCTCCGCCCGCATGCTCATAGGTTGCCTGCCGTAGTCGATCGAACACCGACTGCCGAATGATCGAGCTGTCATCAATGATGGCGGAGTTGACGCTTGAATATGCTTCGCCGGACAGGGCGTCGAATGCCTCTCGAGCGCCCGCGGCGTTCTGACCGATGATCGCCTCGGACAGCGTCGTATCGAGACCACCGCTCTGAATGGCGTCGGCCGTATGAGCCTGGTTCTTCGTCTCGGCAACCGAGGAGAAGCGGATAGGCTCGTCGCCACCGTCGCCGCCACCGTCGCTCGCCGTCAATGTCAATCCGAGATACGCATTGTTGGCATCGTAGGTGAGCGTCGGCGTCAGGAAGGCCAGGTTGCTGCTGACATCGCTGAATTTGCCGCTGATACCGGTGCTCTTGATGATCGTGTAGATGGTCGACGGACGATACGATCCGTCGGCGGCGAGAACCGAGACGGTGCCGCCGTTGAGTGTCGCGGTGCCACCGACCTGCAGTTGCGAGCTCTGACCCTCGCCATCGGCGACCACCTCGAAGGTGCCGCCTGCGTTTTGGACAAAATTGCCGGAGATCTTCAACGGCGCACTGAGCGTCCCAGCCTGGAACGTTCCGGAATTGGTGACGCTGGCGATCGTCCAGTCCCCAGTCGCTGTCCAGTTGGCACCCGATGCGATGGTAAGGGCGCTGCCGGTGCCGAAGTTTGCGATCGTGTTGGCCATGGAGCCTGCGCCGGCAAGCGTGACCTGGCCTGCGCCGCCGCCGCCGTCGATGCCGCCGTTCAGCACGGAGCCGGTGTCAAGGGTAAGATAGTTGGTGCCGCTGTCGAATTGGAGGGCAACGCCGCCAGTGCCCGTGATCGTGCCTGAGTTCGTCAGGCGGGCGCCGGTGCCGGTGAAGAGAGCACCGGTGACACCGCTGAGAAGGCCGGTTGCGTTGTTGACGACAACCGCGTTGCTGGCAAGGGCGACACCTGCGATGTGGTCGTCGATCACCTTGCCGCTGTTGACAAGCGTAGCGCCGCTGCCGATCCGGGCGCCATATTGGCCTCCCTGAATGTAGCCGCCGGCATCATTGGTGAGCATGCCGCCACTGGTCAGAACGACGCCGGTATCGGAGGTGCCGACGATCGTGCCGCTGTTGCTGATCGTGCCGCCACCGCTGAGGCCGATCACATCGCCAGTTACTATGCCGCTATTGACGAAGGTGCCGGACGTTTGAACCGCATTCAAACCGAAAATCGTGCCGATATTCACCACTGTGCCGCTGCTGGTGAACAGGCCGTCGTTTGTCACCGTGCCACTGTTGGTGAATGTGCCGGCATTGGTAAACGTGCTGTTGTTGATGAAGGTGCCGGCATTGGCGATGAGGCCGCTGTTGGTGGAGATGCCATCCACCGAGACGACACCGCTGTTGGAAAGCGATGCAATCGCATCCACCGTGATGATGCCGTTCAGCGTGCCGAAATTGTTAAGGGTGCCGGAAACCACCGTCGGATTGGTGATCGTGGAATTGGGGTCGATCGTGCCCGTGGCGTCGATAAAACCAACATATTGGAAGCCAAGCGCCTGCACCGCCGTCAGTTGTGCGCTGTCCTCCACTAACAATGTATTGATGCCGTGCCTGCCGTCGGCGATGCCGCTGAGTGCGCCGCCGCTTTCAATGACAAGTGTGTTGGTACCGCCGGCAAACTTCACCGCTGTCCCACCTGCTCCGCCGATCATCCCGAAATTGTCGATCGTGCCGCTGCCCGAGCCAGTGAAGAGGATTCCGACGCCGCCGGTGCCGGTGCCGGTAATCGTGCCACGATTGGTGATCAGCGCCGTGCCGCTCGCAACCTCGATGCCGGCGCTGGTGCCGGAGATCACACCGTTTGACTGGTTCGTCACTCTCGCCGAGCCGTTGAACAACACGCCATAGGTGCCGGTGATCGAGCCCGCATTGCCGAGCGACCCCGTCGACAAGGTGACGGCCGCGCCAGACGCCGCTGCCATCAAGCCGCCCGCCTGATTGTCGACCGTGCCGGTGCCGGAGACCGTTACCCCGCCCAGGATCTGGCCCGTATTCGTCAATAGACCAGTATTCGTGAAAGTGCCGGTCGAGGTCAGCGTGCCGGCAGTCGTAATCGTGCCGGCATTGATCAAGGTATCGACACTCTGGGCGCCGGCAAAGGTCCAGTCTGCTCCGCTATCGACGGACACCGTGCCGAAATTGCTGAAGGCGATGGTGCCGGATCCGGACAGGAAACTCAGCGTATTGTTGCCGGCTCCGCCATTGACGCCGCCGGTAAACGAGGCACCGGATGCGACCTGCAGCAGATCGTCGCCGGCGCCGAATTGCACCGACAGACCCGTCAAGCCGTTGATCGCGCCGGAATTGATGACTGTATTGTTGAAGCTGCCGTAGTTGTCGCCGAAGATGATGCCGCGCCCGCCGCTGATGGTGCCGCTGTTGGCAACCGTGCTCGCGCCGCCCACAATGAACATGCCGGCCACGGCGCCCGAGATCGTCGATGCGGAGCCATCGTTGGTGATGTTGCCGCCGGCGGTAAGGAGTATCCCTTCCAGCGACGTGCCAGCAATGTTGCCAGTATTGGTGACACTGCCGGCGCCACGCATGATGATGCCCCATTCACCGCCGGACATAAGGCCGCCGTTGGCAACGCTTCCACCTGCCGTCATGTAGGCTCCGGCTTCGGACGTACCTATGATCGTGCCGAAATTGCTGACCGTGTTCGTCAATGCGCCGGAGCTCGCGTACACTTTGACGCCGTCGGTACCGGCGGAGATCAAAGACGTGGTGTTGCGGTTTTCGATATTGCCGCCGCCCTTGAGTAGAACGCCCTGGGTCAGTGGTGACTTGATGGTGCCCTCATTGGTCACCGTGCCGATACCGCCATTGATATAAATGGCCTGCGCACCACCCCAGATCAGCGATACAGTGCCATTGTTCGCGACGCTGCCGCCGGCAACCAGAGCGATGCCGTCGCCGCCGCCGGAAATCGTACCGCTATTCGTGACCGTGCCGGTCGCACCGAGGATATTGATGCCGCTGCCGCCGCTCACAGAGCCGCTGTTGTCGATGCTGCCGCCTTGCATCATGCGGATGCCGAAGCCGTAGTTGCTGATGCCGACGATCGTGCCCTCATTGCTGACGGCGCCGGCAGCATTGCTGATGTAGACGCCACTATCGCCGCCGGATATCGAGGATGCCGTACCACTGTTCCGGACGCTGCCACCTTGATCCAGTCGAACGCCCCGTCCCGAGGTGCCGACAATCGAGCCGGCATTGGTGACCAGATTACCGGCGGCGCTGCCGATCACCGCATAATCCCCGACAATGCTACCGCCCGCCTTGTTGTCGAGCGTTCCGCCGGCGCTCAACGTGACCGTTCCGGAAATACTGCCGCTATTGTCGAGCAAACCGGCATCCAAAAGACTGCTACCTGGCGCTGCCGTGAGAATGCCTGTGTTGAGGAGCGTGCCCGTGACGAGAAGGGCGCCAGCATTGGTCAGAGTGCCGGCGACTGTAAGTGTGCCGATAGAATTGGCGCCATCGATACTCCACGACGCGCCGGCATCAATCGCCACGGTGCTGAAATTGCTGAAGGTGGGTGCCGTCCCGGCGCCAGAAACGAATTCCAGCGTATTCGCGCCCGCTCCGCCATCGACTGTGCCGTTGAAAACGGCGCCCGCCGTGATCTGCAGCAGGTCGTTGCCCGCGCCGAATTGTACCGCTGATGTCGAACCGGAAATTGTGCCGCCGTTGGCGAGGGTGTTGTCGAAAGTGCCGCGTGCGTCGGAAAAGATCACGCCCACGCCGGTGGCGCCGGTACCAACGATCGAGCCGTTATTGGTTATCGTGCCGCTGCCCCCGCTGACGACAATTCCGGCCGCCGCGCCCGATATGGTGCCGGACGTGCCATTCGTCACGACGCCGCCGGCTTCCAGATAGATCCCATCAAAGGTCGAACCGACAATTTGCCCGTTATTGGTAACGGTGGCGGCACCCAGGTTCGTCAGAACGCCGAAATTTCCCCCATGGATTGTGCCGTCGTTCATAACGGCACCGCCAAGCTCCAGGTAGACGCCGCTGGCACTGGTGCCGGTGATGGCACCAGCATTGGTAACGGTGGTGACGCCGAATAGCCGGAGTCCATAGCCGTGACCCAATATGATGCCCGTCCCGCTATTGTCGATGCTGCCGCCGCCATACATCTGAACTGCGGAAGCGGAATATGATGAAGCGGTGATGGTGCCCCGATTGAGGAGCGTGGTGGCGCCGATCCTGTTCCTATTTAACAGGAGACCGTAATTCCCGCCCGATATCGTGCCGGTGCTGCCGTTTGTGAGGAAGCCGCCGGCGCTCAGGTGGACACCGGCGTTCAGGCGGACACCACCTGCGCTAGAACCGCCTGTGATCGTGCCATCGTTGGTCAACGTCCAGACCGTGCCGGCAGGCCCGTAGACGGCGACGTCGGCCGACGAAATCGTCGTGCCGCCATCGATGGTGAACGGATTGCCGCTAGGGTAGTTCGACAGGTCGACCCCAGTACCCGTGCTAGGCAGCGTGGTCGCCGCCCGCGCCGAGCCAGAAAGCATCACCCCGAGGGGCACGACCTGCGTCATCAGTAGCGCGCCGTGAGCGCAACCATTCAGAAGCATAACGGCCAGGCGCTTCAGAGTTTTGCGACCAGCGCGGGTCGTCTTTGAAGCAGTCGCCAAGCCGAGTTCGGCATTCGTCATTGTTGACTCACAAATATTAGTAATAAAAAATATTAAGCTGGGTACACGCGATATTCTTGCGAGAAATCCATCGCCCGGTAAAAAAGCAATCCTCGAAATATTGAGATATTCCTTTCTAGGCGGAACGGTCCTCCCTTATAAATATTACCAGGATTCCCATTCGTAGTTAGGCGTAATACATACTGCCCAAAATCCAAAGACACATTCTTGGCAAGAGTCGATAAAATTGCTAATCGTTTGCGTTGTGTGTTTATCTCGCCGCAACAACCCGCCGCAAGACGTGATAAAGCACGCTTATGGCGCATAAGGTTTCCAGTTAACGATCCGCCGCTGCAGCGCACTTCCCCGCGAACCGGCACAAGCGGGCCGTTTGCCAGCACTGTACGATGTCAGTAGTCGCAATTGTCGCTTGGCACTTCTGTGGTTGCCGCCCGTATTGCAAGAAGTTTCTGACCTTGTGCGCGTGTGTGATCGAGTGCGGTCACAAACAAAGGATCTTCGCCGAGACCGGTAACTTCTCCGGGTCAGGCCGCGCGCAAGAGGGGTGGCCTGGATTTGAATATTGAAGGCACGTTCGGTTCTGGCTGTCGGAACGGTACCTTCAAGCGATCGCGCAGTTCGCCGTTTAGCGCGGCGGTCCGGACCTGCATGAGCATGTGCGCCCCGTGAAGCGACCATCGCATCTGCTGTTTCTTGACCATCCGCTTTCCAACCAGCGAATTTACGGCCGACTCGGCAAGGGTCGTAGCGACGCGAAGTCCGGCTCGGTAGCGCAGTCCATAATTGATGATCGCACCGCGGTTAGAACGGATAGGTCAGGAGCAGCGTGCCAAGGCTGTGGAGCCGTGCGATCGAGAATTCACGTTCCCCTGCGACTGCTTGAGAACCATGAGGAGCCGCTCCAGGTCGCGAATCGCCCGATCGACGCGGCCGTGCCATAGACGCCACTTCACGGCCCTGATGTCCCTGCCGATTGTAAGCAGTTCCTCGGCACGGTCAGAGTTGGAGCGGGTCAGGTGATTGGCGATCTGCTGCATGGGCTGGATCTTCATGGCGATGTGGAACCAGTCGATGATGTGGGCTGTCGGCTTCGGCATCGCCCGTGTCAGCCGCTTGAGGATTTCGGCACCATCCGAGATCACGGTGACGTCGCCGAAGCCGCAGTACCCTTCACGCCGAAGGGCATGCAGAGTTCGGTCTCGGATTGCCTGTTGGTCGGTTCTGCCGGTGACGAAATAGCGGCCGTCGGTTTCTCCGCTACCGCCGCGGCCGCACCGGGCCACAACCAGCTCGAAGTTTCGCGCTAAATTGGGATCGGCGCTGCGGACATGAGCCGTGTCGATACTAATGACGAACTCCTTGCATCGGTCACCGGGTAGATGCATTTCGAGCTGGCGCCGTTCTTCCGTTTGATGAGACCTAGCGCACCGTTCTTCCTGTGCAATCTGATCGTCCAGCCGCTCGCCGATCGTGATGGTGCGCTTGCGCACGGTGGCATGCGTTTCCGTCGGCTCAATGGGTAGGAACTCGGCCAGCACCTTCGCTGCCTCATTATGCTTCCCAGCCGTGCTGTCAGCTCCATCAACTCGACCGTAGCCCGATCGGGGCAGATTTCTTTCAGCTGTGCGAAGGCGCCGACTATGCCCGGGTGACAAGCCCGGCACAGCACCCAGCGAGGATTGCGGACCTCGACTTTCCCGAATACTGTTCGGATCCGGCGCGCGGTATAGTCCTTGACCGGTCGGAACGTCTGGCAGTCCGGGCAGACCCGACGAAAGAGGGAATAGTCTCTGCCTCGTGATTCACGACCGCGCTTTGCAGCGCCGTCATGATCTTCTTGCCCTCTTCGATCTACAAGCCGACCTCTCCGTCGAACAGGCGCTCCCAACTCTTATCTATTCGCACCTCCCGGCGGCAAGCGTCGTCGAACTCGTTCTTACCCTCAATCGTGATCGTCCATTCCACCGCCACCGTTGCCTCCTTGAGCAAAAGTGACGGTCATGGACCAACCAATCCGGCCTAACAAACCGTGCTCAACCTCGGAGAAGTTACCGGTCTGATCCAGGACGCGGGAGCAACCGTTGGGACGATGTTGATCCGCACATTGAGTGACTTCGTCTGGTGATGAGACGCAGCCAGGCGGAGGATGAACATCTTCCTTCCGCGTTAATATGGCGCAGAGATGCGCATCGCAGGCGCCCTGGATGATCAGCCTCTGACGGAAAATAATCAAATCTTCGCGGAAATCGACACGCAGCCCACTTCGACCGCGCGATCTGCACCCCAAAGAACAGACTTAGAAAGGGCGGCTCGCTATTCTCCCTTGGTATGGAAACAATGCGTAGTGGCTATTGGAAGAATTGGTCGGGTGCTGCGATCAATAATCCGCGCGATGCATGTTTGATCCGTGCAGCGCGGTCGGTGCAAGACGAACAGGAGTCCCTAATGTCCGAGAAATTTCCCCTACCTACCAGACCACGAAGACGTTATCCCGTCACCGACCGTTGCGGAGATCGCTTCAATGATCGGGCGCGATATCGGGCTCGGCCTTCAGCTATTGACCAATGTGCGACATGTCTTCGTAGCTGATGATACCGCCCAGATCGTTTTGGACTGGACCATCGAAGGCAAAAGTCGTGACGGAAACGACGTGCACCTCCACGGTACGGCAAGCGACATCGTCCGTCGCGGGGCTGACGGGTTCTGGCGATATCTTATCGATAATAATCAGGGGACGGTCGTCCGTCACGCCGGCTGAGGGATTCGCGCGACGGTAACGGTCGATAACGGACCTATTTTTCAAAGTGGCGCCGTCGACAACCGCCGCGAAGGAAGATGTCCCGATGCGGGCCGCTTATACCACCCGACAAGCCGGACGGCACTTCTCAAACGCCGCTGTCCTTATAACTGTTGCCGAAGCCGCCTCGTGCTGGCTTGTCGGCCTAACTCAAGTGGATCGTCTGATAGCAGCGAGCGTCATCTCTGAGGTGCACGGAGTGAGAGAAGTGTCCTCGGGGCTCTCGCCAAGCGAAGCCTTGTAACAAGCCTGCGAACAGTGAGCAGCTCAAATGATCGAAAACGACGAGGCACAACTAACATACGGTGCAACGCGCCCACGCGTCGTGTTGACATCGACATGCGCTGGGGCGCTCACGGACATGCCGGCCAGCAGTGTTGACGACCTTCGTGTGGGGCTCGCCACTGGACGGGCCTGGGCGTCGGTCGCCGCGGTTGCGTTTGGCGCATTCATCATCGTTATGACGGAGACGCTTCCGGTGGGGCTACTCCCGCAGATCGCCGCAGGATTGCATGTCTCACTCGGCCTGGCCGGTTTGATGGTACTCGTACCAGGATTTAGTGCCGCCGTCGCGGCTCCATTGTTCTTCCTGGGTTCTGGACGGTTCGACCGACGCTCGGTCATCATCGCGCTGGGCGTTGCTATTCTGTTATCGAACGCGGTCGTAGCCGTCGCACCAAACTACATCGTGGTGCTTGTCGCACGCATGCTCTTCGGTTGCTCGCTCGGAGCCTTCTGGACTGTCGTTTCGCCCGTTGGCCCCAAGCTGGTGGGTCCAAGCGGCGGTACCCGTGCCATCACCATAATTGCCGCTGGCATTTCCGGCGGGACGGTGGTTGGACTGCCAGTCGGACAGTTCCTCGGTGACGTCGTCGGCTGGCGTCTCACGTTCGCTATCGCTACAGTGGCGACACTGCTTGTCGTGATTGCCCAGACACGCGTGCTGCCGGCTATTCCACCTGATGGGCGCACGCACGTTCGCGACCTCGTTGGAGTGGTGAAGCGGCCGGCGGCTCGGCTCGGGATGACGGCCGGCGCGCTCGTTTTTATCGGACAGTTCGTGGCTTGGACCTACATCACCCCGTTCTTGATCGACCACACCCATCTGCCAAGCGGCGTTATCACGTTGCTCTACATCATCTATGGCGGCGGCGGCATTGTCGGCTCATTCGCGGCGGGATTACTCTTCAAACGTGGAGTAATTGGCGTCTTTGCGGCGGCGGCGTTGGTTGTGGCTGCGCTACTGATCGGTCTGGCGATTGTCGGTACCCTACCTTGGCTAACAGGCGTGTTGTTTGTGCTATGGGGCCTATTCTGGGGAGTCGTGAATCCGGGAACACTGGTCTGGATCCTCGACGCTGCTCCGGAGACTCCTGAGGCCGCGTCAGCTGTGAATGTGACGAACCTTCAGATTGCGGTGGCGGCGGGGTCTGGACTGGGCGCAATTCTTGTGACCTCGACGACCTTGGAGACAATATTCTTCGCCGCAGGTTTTATCGCCCTCGCAGCCGCGGGACTCGCGGCAATTGCAGCACGGTTCGTGACACTTGCGCGGCGAGAATGAGCAACTTCTCCAGGTCCACGCAGGCCACCGCCAGGCGAGGCATGCGAAATTCCTGCCGTCTTTCACTTATTACACATTCTTGGTGCGACAGAGGTTTTAACAATTGAAGCGGCCGAGGGGACAGCCTGAACGGCGGCGCCGGCAGCGACACCTATCTCTATCGTCTCTGCGACGGCCCGGACGACATTGGAGACGGATGTCGACACGCTGAAGTTCGTCGACGTCAACTCTGTCGTGGTAGCCTTCTCGCCATTGGCGAATGACCGGCCGGCGACAATTAATTCCACGGGCGGCATCTCGATGGATCTCAAACATGGTGACGTCACTTGGCAGATCAACGGCCCGGATGGAAATGATCAGATCACCGTGCGCCTAGTAGCGACTCTGTTTCTTATTTCCACCATCGCGTACGACACTGCACAGGCCTTTCAGGAGTGCAATGGAAACCCGCATCTTCGTGTGCTGTGGGAGAAGCAAATCATTGAAGTCGACGGAACCTTCTTCCAAATGAAAAAGGAGCAAATCTCTAAGAAGAGGGCGCGTCTCGTCGGACACAACATGGTCGTAGTTCAGAATGGGCACGGTAGCGACACCCTCATTCGAAACGGCGTTTCCACTTCCTACAGCTGCGCCGCTGGCGAAGGTAATGCAGGCCTAAAAAAGGCGGATGTGCAGGCGTATCAAGCCAACCCATTGATAGAGGACAAATCCGTACCGGTGGACGCAACCATCACAGGCACTCGGTCTAGCCCCTCCTCTGCCAACGGACATGGCGGTGGCAAAGGACGCGGTGGTGGCAAACACAAATGGGTACGTGGCGAAGTAGCTAAACCCACACAACAAGTTGGGCTCTGCCATATCGGGCCGCGTCGACTCTTTGCCTTGCCGCTCTCCGCGCGGCGAGAACATCCGCAATGGGGCGAACTCAACCAAGCCGCCTCAATGAAAGTTCCGGCTCTTCACTTTCAAGGTGTCGATATGCAAATCGGGAATTTATCCCGAGCCCGAGACTATGCCGAGCCGGTTCCCTAAAGCCCGCGATTTCCAGTAGTTCCAGATTGAAAGCTCGGCATAGTCTCTTGATGTGTGCTCGGCTGGAATGCCAATAGCGGAAGTGACCAGCTCGTCTCAATGAAGCTCTCGGAACTCCTTTCGACCTAGTGCGCTGTGATGTGGATAAGGTCGACCGAGTGCAAGTCTGCGACCGCGATCTGACTTCCGTTCGGCGAAATCGCCAGCCCCCCAGCAAAGTAACTGATATGAATAATGGCGTCGGCCGTGTCTCCGCAAAGGGCCGCCAAATGCGGATTGTATCCCAACCGTCGGGAAAAACGAGGCAGCCCTGATCGTTGCTCCAAAGTATGGGCAAACTCACCCCACATTCAGTGATATGGTCCGCGCAATCGTCGCCGACCCAGGCGGGCGAATGACTGGCGAGCAATGCGCCGTCCCCGATTCGACGTATATGGATTGCATCTCTGTCAGCCGAAATGGCCTCTAAAACAGCAACAAGCTTTCCGTCTGGACTTAAAGAGAAGCCGTAGTTCAAGGAGCCTGGAAATATCGTGAATGTCACTTAGGCGAGGATTGGCGACCATGGCGTTATCAACGAGGGGAATGACAAGAACCGATCCGTCATCGGAGAACTGCATCGGCCCGATGCCGGGGCGGCTCTCGTCAGGCAGGTGAAAACTAGCAGGTACGTGCCAGTCTGCGGTGTCATAGACAATGACCGGCTCCTTAGGTGCCAGCGTGTTATAGCCAACGGCCAACATCGAGCCGTCCGGCGACGGAGAAAAAACCACCGTCGCTTTCGAAAGGCTTTCCGAAATATCGCCACGCTGTGGCCCCTCAATTTCGAGTGATCAATGATCGACGGAACGCAAACATTTCGCGTTATGGGCCACTTTTTGTCCCAAAGCGCGAAATGTTTGGGAGAAGTCCCTTCGGAACCGCTATCGGGGCCGAGTCCGGCCACGATCAACGAAAATTCCGGCTCTTGATCTTCAGCGTATCGATGTGCATGTCCGGAACGAAAATATCGCGCGACTTCAGATCTGCCCGTGAAGGATCACGCGAAACCGACCTGCCGGGCGTGCCATGGGCGAATTCATCCCCTCTGCCCGTCGGAGGTCTGAAAGTTGTGTCGCGGTCGGCCAGTCCTGAAAGGTCGCCGGACAGAAAGGCTGCGCCGATACGACAGGCGTGAAAATTGGCCGGTGTCCGCAATGGGCCGCCTGCGATCTTCGCCGGACCGCACCAATTGCGTTCGTTGCTGTGATTGGTCTACAGTTCTGCGCGAGCGGGATTATCGGACGGACCAGTGAATGACTGAGGTAAGCATCAATACCTACAGTCCACGGCAATTGCACGCCAAGGCCTGGGCCGAAGAATACGAACTCATTGACCGCCAGCTTTCCCCTCTTGGCCTGCGAGCCATGGAAGAGCTGCGTTTGGGTCCTATGGATACCGTCATCGATGTCGGTTGCGGGACGGGGCAGACGATCTTACAACTAGCGGATCGGGTCGGTGAGGAAGGGCTGGTCTGCGGCGTAGATATTGCAGAACGGCTCCTCTCGGTCGCGGGTCAGCGCACGAGCCATTGCAAATGTGTTCGCTTGATTGAGGCCGATGCTCAGGTGGTGGAGCTACCCCCTCGCAGTGTGGATGCGGTTTTCTCCCGCTTTGGCGTGATGTCATTTCGTGATCCAATAGCCGCTTTCTCCAATTTCCATCGGTCGCTGAAGCTCGATGGCAGGATTGCATTCTGCTGTTGGCGGCCTTTTCTGGACAATGAATTGGACAGGTTTCCGTTACTTGCGGCGGGATTTCAATCGCCAGAAGACGAAACCCCTTTCAGCTTTTCAGACCCGGGATATGTCCGCAACGTCCTCATGTCTGCTGGATTTAAAGACATCACAATCGTACCTTACGACGAAGCAGTGACCAGCGGTGACGTTGACGCAATGACGCGCGTGCTGCTGAGCGTTGGCCCGCTTGGTAAAATTGCTCGCGAGAACCCCACGATCAAGTCGGCGGCTGAACCCAAGTTGCGCGAAGCGCTCGCAGGCCTTGGCCACGCAGCGAGTGTGGCACTCATCGCCTCAATATGGATCGTGACAGCGAGGGCCTGATACCCTCTATGACAATCAGTTGGACTATTCGCAGTGACCGCTTCGGGCCGACAGCCCTATCGGCCGGATCGCGCCAGAGGCAGTCATTCTGATCAATCCAACTGGAGCATGAGAAAATAAACGGCCAAGCCGCAAGACCGGCTAATCAGTCGAAAACTGCTTGAGCGCAGCGTTCCAAACATCGAGCAACTCGCTTTCCGCCAGGAAAGGCGTGTCTGGTTGGACAGCTGTCTGCACAAGCACCAGATGGGTTGTCGGATCAACAATGATCCGTTGCCCCCTCGATCCATCCAACCAAAACATGCGATTGGGTCCAGGGAATACCCAGGTCAGATATCCGTATCCCCATGGATGGGTTGCACCGTCGAGAGCTAAGAAAGAACCCTGCTCAACAGGTTGCGTCGCATCGAGCAGCCATTGGCGCGGGATGATCTGGCGACCATTCCAAAAACCCTCATCGGCAAGGAGCAGACCGAAACGGGCATAGTCTCTTAGGGTAGCGCTGAAACTCGTGTACGCGAATTCCTGCCCGGAAGGATCGATGCCCCATGTTGCGCACGACTCTGCGCCAATGGGTTGCCATATCCGCGTCTGTAGATACTCGGACATGGTCATATGAGTAGCGCGGGCGAGGACCGAGCCTAGAACCTCGGCATCAAGGTTGCTGTAGTGCCAACGAGTATCGGGCGGAGCAATCCGCTTGTTGAACCGCAATACAGCTTCGATGGTGCTAACTTTTTCCTTTCCGACCAGCAAATGATCGAGTCTATTGCCGTCACTCTGGATGTAATCCCCCTCGTCTTGCCCAAAATCGATACCGGACGCCATGTGGAGAAAGGCCCTGATCGGCGTCTTTCCGATTTCTGTTCCGTTCAGCTCAGGCACATAGGTTTCCGCTGTATCGTAAGCGGACAGGCCATCCCACGTAGCATCGAGACGCGAAATCGCTCATTTTCAGCATGAATCATGTTGGGAAACCTATGAGTGAAGATTTGAATCATGATTGTACGTTCGAGATTCTGACGGCAGAGCCGGTGCGAAAGCGGCGGAAACCGAAGTCGTGGTCAGATGAGGCGAAAGCTCTGATCCTGGAGCAAGCCCTCGCTCCTGGCGCGAATGTCTCTGCGGTCGCGCGTGCCCATGGAATGGACCCGTCGCAGCTCTTTGGATGGCGGCGAGTAGCCCTCGCATCTGGTTCGATTCAGCGCCTGAGAGCAACCGAAAACAATGAGGCCTTTACTCGTTTCGAGGCGGTGCGGACGGACACTGTCGAGATCCAGGTGGGCGACACCACACTTCGCGTCAGCGCTTCGATCGATCCGGCGCTGCTGAGCGGCATTGTCAGGGCGGTACGGCATTCATGATCGCTTCGGGTGTCGTGGTATATGTGTCGTGCCAGCCTGTCGACTTCCGCAAAGGTGCAGCATCTTTGATGGCTCTGGTCAGAGACGGTGGTCTCGACCCGTTCAACGGAGCGCTTTATGTATTCCGGTCGAAACGGGCGGACCGTGTTCGCATCGTGTGGTGGGATGGCAGCGGGGTCTGCCTTTATTCGAACGATCGGCGTTCATACTACACCTCTTCCCTCGCCAGTTGATGTTCTTGGCTCGGTTTGCATTTGTCGATACGCAGCAGCGCGATCTTCGAGTGGATTCCATCGGCTGCATTGCTTTTGCGGCAGGTCTCCATCGGCGATTTCGTACAGGCTATAGTGCCCGTTATAGGCATGTCTGGTGATGAGGCCAAATTTGGCCCATCTGGCGACGGTTTGCTCGCTGATATTGAGATGCGCTGCCGCTTCCTGTCTTGTCACCATTCCCCTCTGTCGCAGTCGATCATATCGTGATCGCAGCTTATATTCGTGGATGAGATAGGCGACTTTGATAGGTGTAAAGCGGGCCTCCTGGCAGCCACGACGTGCGGTTCCACCTGGGCGGTGTCCCTGCTCGTTCAGAATCCCGGCGATCTCGGGATAAATGTAATCATCGAGAAGCTTATCGATCAGTTCAACGATACTGGGCTTTGTCTTGATCTGCTGAGCGGAGGATTTTAGGTTCATGGTGGTGACCGTCTCGATTTTGCCACCCCAGATCGCCGCTTGAAGCCTGTTGATCTTGCGACTGGGACGGGCGTTGCCAAAAGGCTTCTGGACGCGGTAACTAGGTCGTGTTGACAAAGTGTTGCTGCCAATGCGAGCTTTGGTTTTAGGGGGACGCCATGGCGACACTTAGGATTTACGATCTCAAAGAACGCGTCCTCGCGCTTGATCTCAGAGACTTACTGCAGCTTTTGGCTCCTCGGTCTTTGGAAGCAAATTGGATCGTTTCGACAGTCAAGTCGTCCCAACCTGGGCACGAATGGTTTGAGGCCACAGGTGAAGGCGGCGAACAACTTGAGGGATTGGCGCAAGACAATGCCTGGCTTTCGGGCTCCGATTTAGCGGCCTTGGCTAAGAATACGCGGCAGGTTATCTGGGGGGAGTTCGTCGGCTCGGCACCCACGCAGTCAGACAAGATCTGGGTGATAATCCGGGCGGTCGACAGCACATTCTACGAGATCGATACGGACGATGAGGCGGTACTGAGTAAGATCAGCTCGACCTACAAAGACGTCCGAACTGGGGAGGCTCCGGTTAGGTCATGGGTTTTGGACCATCCCGGTGAATGATGGCAGCCAGACGCGAACAGCAGCCAGAGCAAGGAAAGCAGCGAACGACCGTTCGGTTTTATCATAGCGGGTGGCTACGCGCCGAAAGTGCTTGAGCTTGTTGAACAGGCGCTCGATACGGTTTCGATCCTTATAGGCCCGAAAGTCGCATACAGGCGGCTCTTTCCGGTTTGCCTTCGGCGGTATAACGGGCCTGATCCCGTGGGTCAGCAGTTCTTCACGCAGGAAGTCGCTGTCATAGCCCTTGTCAGCGAGAAACAATCTCGGTTTGCCAACTGGCATTGCTAGCAAGCCCGGAATGGCATTGTAGTCCGACACTTCGCCACCCGTCAGGATGAAGCCGAGAGGGCGTCCTTGACCGTCTGCGCGGGCGTGGATTTTTGTCGTAAAGCCACCGCGTGATCGACCAAAAGCCTCCTTGTAAGTCCCCCTTTAGCGCCCGCTGCCTGTGAATGACCTCGAACCGTGGTGCTGTCGATCATGTGCTGCCAGTCATCCGTCAGCCCGAGTTCGACTAGGGTCTCAAGCAGGGCATCCCAAACTCCTTGCTCGGCCCAATGGCGGAAGCGCACATAGACGGAATTCCACTTTCCATAGCGCTCATGCATGTCGCGCCAGGGGCAGCCAACCCGAAGGACATGCAGCATGCCGTTCAGATACTGCCGGTTATCGTGCGAAGGCCGAGACTTCCTTCCACGCTCCGCAGGCAACAGCGTCTCAATTATGCGCCATTCTGAATCGGTCAGGTCTCCACGAGCCAAAGCATCCTCCTAAAAGGAAGTCTTGAATCATGCTTCAGGCGATTTTGGAATCGGGGTCGGTGACAACTCGGGCCGCTTCCATCTCTAAGTCTTCATAAACCTTGCCATCACGAACTGCGATGCAGCCGGATTTATGCTGCTCGCCGAAACCGTCAAATATGGTCCACGCTGGCTGGCCCTCGGCGGTCATGAACGAAGCTACATAAAGCCCACCTGTCAACGCAATCGAGAGTTCAGGGAGCCGCCCGTATATCGAGGCATCTTGGACTTTACGGCCGATCAGCGACTTGAAGACCTGCTCCCAACCTTCTTCGTCGCTCCAGCTCCCGCACAGGATGGCGTCTTCGCTTTCAATTCGCCAACTCCACTCGATCATCATGGCCTGCTGCCGGTTTTTCGGACACCGAGTTAGGCTAATCCCACTTTGATTTCAAATTCCATCGGGCTGAGATAGCCCAGTGTCGAATGCCGACGCGTCGGGTTGTAGAAGCGTTCGATGTAGTCGAATACGTCCGCCTTTGCATGGTCTCTGGTTCGGTAGACCTTGCGTGCTGTCCTTTCTGTTTTGAGTGATGAGAAGAAGCTTTCCATTGCGGCATTGTCCCAGACATTGCCGGAGCGACTCATCGAGCAGGTGATGCCGTGATCGGCCATGAGGCGCTGGAACTGCTCGCTGGTGTATTGGCTACCCTGGTCCGAATGATGCAACAGCGCATCCGGCTTGCCTCTGCGCCAGATGGCCATGATCAGCGCGTCGGTCACGAGTTGGGAGGTCATGCTGTTGTTCATCGACCAGCCAACGACACGACGAGAGAACAGGTCGATGACGGCAGCCACATAGAGCCAGCCCTCAGCCGTCCATAGGTAGGTAAAATCGGCCACCCACTTCTGGTTCGGCCGACCCGCTTCGAACTGCCGGTCCAGCACGTTCGGCATGATGACCGGGCGCTCACCGCCATCTTTCGGCAGCCCGCGTCGCCTCGGCCTGGCCCTCAGAGCATTTTCGCGCATCAAGCGTTCGATGCGATGCAGGCCGCAGAAGAAGCCTTCGGCGAGAAGGTCGTGCCAGACACGCCGGGCGCCATAGGTACGGTCACTGTCTTGGAAGCTGTCCTTGATCTTGTCGAGCAGAACCTCATCTTGCCTGGCATGTCGGCTCGGAGAACGGTTGAGCCAGGCATGAAAGCCAGAACGAGAGACCCCCAGCGCTTCGCAGAGCCATGCCACCGGCCAGATCGAACGGTGCTTTGCAACGAACGCGAACTTCATATCACGTCCTTCGCAAAGTAGGCGGCGGCCTTTTTTAAGATATCACGCTCCGCCTTCAGCTTTGCAACTTCCTTGCGCAGCCTCTCGATCTCAAGCTGCTCAGGCTTCATCTGTCCGTGGCCGGGAAAAGCCTGCACAGGGTCGGAGCCATATTCCCTGACCCATTTACGCAGGACGTTCTCGTGAACATCCAAATCGCGGGCTGCCTGCGCAACACTGACGCCCCGCTCTCGCACCAACTTCACCGCCTCAAGCTTGTACTCGCGGCTGAACTTCCTTCGTTGCATTCATGCGCTCCAGTTTCATTGGAAACACCTTAACTCGGCGTCCATGAAACCGGCAGCAGGCCATCACTGTGCAGTCGCCCTGTGAATTGCCGACAGACCCATCGCGCTTCACTTGGGGAGACAAGCGGCCAAACTCCAAGAAAATCGCCGAACCATGACCTCGCCAGACCGCTGACAACGGTTGCGATATGAGCGCAGATCGGTATTTCTCGAAAATTGCTGAAGACAGTGGCAACGCATCCCTCCGAACGCTTGGTGGGTTCAAAACTTCTCCATGATGGAACTTTGTCAACAGAACCTAGTTCCCGAGCATGGTTCGGTCGGCAGGTCAATGTACAAACGCAGACCGGATGGGACGTATGTCATCATGCAGGGGCGGGGGGTCGAAAGGGTTTACAACTCTTTCGAAGAGCCGCAGGCCGCGAGCTTATAACCCAAAAGGGGGAGCTACCGCTTGAACGACCGAAATGTTTTTCACGGAGCAGCCGTGCTGTCGGCCGCGGATGGCAAACACATCTTTCATAAGGCTCGACGCCTGGAGCGACTGGTTTGATGGCGCGCACGGTCGCGCGTGCCACGCTGGCGGGTCTTCCTCCCGCGAAGTCTGGTAGCCCATTCCGCCCACACCTCGCGGGTCGAGAAAAGGAGTCAGCTATATCGATGAACAGATGTGAACCTTCTCCATCGGAGCATGTCGCAACTACAGGGTCATTCTGACGATCGGTTATAGCACTGATGTGGCCACCCAAATAGAAAGTCGTTTCGCATGCCATATTATCTCGTAACTCAAACCTCGCTTGTGGAAACGGAGGATGAGGTTGGGCGGCGGGAAAGCTCCTGGCGAAATTGCGGTCAGATCATTCCGTGATATTTGCCGTGAAATGCGACGAGGAGAATATTTGGCACGTGACCGTCGCCAATGCTGGCTCTGAAGGAACGTCCTCACCTTTCAGTAGGTCCGATTCAGTTGCGGAGACCGCAACGAATGACGTTGTCGATACGATTTCGGCACAAGATCAAATCGGAGCTGGCGACTCGCCGGTAGGAAGGATCAGGCGAGCGTGTGGTTTTTGGACGAGCCCTGTTTGTCGCCGGGCCTATCGGTAGGATTGGTCTACGACCTTCTATTTCACCGAAGCTTTGCCCACTAAACACCGTGTTCGTTCAATTAGCACGCGGCGTTTCGATATCAGCGCGGCGTGGTTCTGTTGACAGCAGCTCCTGTTCCAGAAATTCCATGAACGTGCTAACCCGCTGGCTGAGCATGCCGCCGGTCGTTATCGCATAAAGGTTCGCTTCGCGGATCGAATACGTATCAAGCGCGGTTACAAGCTTACCGGAGGTCAGCTCTCTCCGGATACTAAAGGTATCTCTTCTTATGATGCCGAGCCCCGCGAGCGCCCAATCGCGAAGGGTGAGGGTGTCGTTGGCAACCCGGTCCCCCCGCACGCGTAGCGATATCTGCTTGCCGTCAACCAGAAATTGCCAGGCGGCAAAAGAGGCATCCGGGCGGAAATGTACGAGACAGTTGTGATCAGTGAGATCGTCTGGCTGCCTGGGGTATCCTCGCGCGTTCCAATAATCCGGTGAAGCGCACACAACTCTTCTGGACCGTAGCAGCAAACGCGCCTTTAGCGTCGAGTCGAGCAGCGGGCCGTGGCGGAGGGCGAGATCAATATCGTTCTCAACCAGATCGAGGACATTGTCCGCGAAATACAGCGTGATTGTCACCGCCGGATGTTTGAGAAGAAACCGATCCACAATGGGTACGAGCTCGACCCGGCCGAGTTCCTGCGGTGCGGTGATTTTAATCGGGCCGCGCAATGGCCCATTCCGGGCATCCGCGACCGCCACATCCCAGTCGGCTAGGATACGCCGCGCGTTCGAGAGGAATTGCCGGCCCTCATAGGTGAAAGAGAGCCGTCTGGTGGTTCGCGTTATGAGCGTCGCGCCCGCCCGCTTCTCCAGCTCTCGCAATGCAACCGTGACCGTGGATTGAGCAACGGATTCAAGCCGCGCCGCTGCGGACAAGCTGCCGGTCTCGGCGATACTGACGAAGAGGCGCAGGGCCTCTAGCGTGTCCATTTATCGCGCTCCTCAATAAGTGAATTCGAATCAATCTAGATTATATCCAATCGGGAAATAATCTAAAACCCTGACATCGCCGCCGCTGCCAGATCTTCAGGATCGGAGCGGCATCCACCAAAGCATCTTCTGGAAAGATAAGACTGTGGCCAAAGTTGTCATCGTTACTGGCGCCTCACAGGGCATCGGCGCTGAAATCGTCAAGGGATTCCGTGAACGCGACTATCGGATCGTCGCGAACTCGCGCAGCATCGGGCCGTCAGACAATCCGAACATCCTGACCGTGCCCGGTGACATCGGCGATCCCGCGGTCGCGAAGCGCATCGTGTCCGAAGCAGTCGCACGCTTTGGCCGGATCGACACGCTGGTGAACAACGCTGGTATCTTTATTCCCAAGCCTTTCACGGAGTTCACCGTCGAAGATTATCAGGCAACCATGAACGTCAACATGGCCGGCTTCTTTCACGTCACCAAGCAGGCCCTTGCCCAAATGGAAAAGCAGAAGAGCGGCCATGTACTGACCATTACAGGCAGCATCGACAACGGCACCAGCAACGGGGGTCTTGGTCTGGCCGCGATGACCAAGGGCGGCCTGAACGCTGTCACCCGGGCGCTCGCGATCGAATATGCCAAAAGCGGCATCCGCGTGAACGGAGTAGCACCTGGTGTCGTCAACACGCCGATGCATCGTGTGGAAGATCATGAAATGCTCGGGAGCTTCCATCCGCTAGGTCGCATCGCTGAACCCAGCGAAATCGCCAGCGCGGTATTGTTCCTTGAGGCTGCCGGATTCGTTACCGGCGAAATCGTGCACGTCGATGGCGGCAGCCACGCTGGTAGGTGAAGACAGAAATGGAGCCCTCCGCATTCGTCGCGAAGGGCTCCACAGGAGACGCCCTCAATGCCTGAAACGGGAGACCTACGATGATATATGAACTTCGCGTCTATCGCTGCATTCCCAACGGGCTGCCGGCGTTGTTGAAGCGATTCGAAACAAAGACAATTCGAATATGGGAGAAGCACGGCATTCAACAGGCAGGCTTCTGGACGACGATGATTGGCGAATCCAACCAACAGCTCACGTACCTATTGGCGTGGGAGTCGCTTGCTGAGCGCGAGCGGAAATGGGCCGCCTTCATTAGCGACCCCGAGTGGTTGGCAGTCCAATCCGAAACCGAAAAGGATGGGGCCATCGTCGCCGACGTGGTGAGTTCGATCTTGCAGCCAACCGCGTTCTCAAGCGTGCGTTAAGCGCGACGCGTAAAGTCAGTGGTTATCTATCCGGAGGCCTATCCGGCACCGACCGGGTACCGGGAACGCGGCTGCCAACAGCAAGTGTGCGATCTGGTATCTTCCCCAGCGAAATTCGCAATGTGGCTCGCGCTGCTACCCCATCTGAGAGTGGTGACATGCGATTTACGGCGGCCGCATTAAAGCGGGCGTTTTACGTTTCGGCGGTTGGAAGCGAGCCTCCCTGAGATGGCTGTTCTGCGCTTAGCTGCACTGCAGCATAGTCTCTGTCGGATAATCTGCCGTAGCTTCTAACAACTGCCATCGAAGCAATGGATCTCCTTCCGCAGTGCTTCGTGTCTCAGACGCGCCGCACTCCTCCCAGGGGCGTCTGCTGGGACAGCGACATTCCTCCTATCGGAGAGGCGGTTTTGATCCGGATTGATCTCTGAATAGACGATGTCGCCATTTCGGTCGACGACGAAGCACGCGGGAATCGGTAGAGTCCAGCTCTCCTCGCCGTTCAATGCAGGCAAGTCGATGCCTCCCGCCTGGTGCAAGCCTCGCAAGAGTTCCGGAATCGCCCAGCGGACGCCGAACTGGAAAGTCACCCTTGCCGCCTAAATCTCCAAGAATCGGAACTTCGACGCCGGCGAAATTGCGCGCCCGGCGGTTCTCGGCTGCCGCCTGTTGCGATATGGCGAAAACTTCCGCGCCTCGAACTCTGATCGCCGGGCGCAACCGGTCGAGTGCGACGAGGTCGTTATTGCACGCAGGAGACCATGTTCCGGGATAGAACGTCAGAACAATTGGACCGCGGCTCAGCAGAAACGCCGAAGAAACTGACACGCCATCTTGATCGGCCAGTCGGGAGTTGGGCGCCCGAGACCCGGCGCACAGCGCTCGCTCCGCCTGCCGGGTTGCGATGAGATACTCCACCCCCTCGCGCAGAGCGCGAGAACCGGTTCTCTTCGAGAGATTTGGGCGCCGGCAAATCGGTCCGCGCTCTAGCCGACTTCAACGCCGTTCCAAAAAGCGAGGTAGCCTTTGATATGGGTGGCCGCCGCGGAAGGGTCGGCGTAGTACCAGACCGCATCTCTGTTCGTCTTTCCGTTCACCTCCAAGGAATAGTAGTCCGCCGTACCCTTCCATGGACACCGGCTCGTCGTAGAGCTCGGACGAAGATAGTCCTTTTTTACCGAATCGGGAGGGAAATAGCGGTTCCCCTCGACCATGATCGTCTCGTTCGATTCCGCGATCTTCACACCATTCCATGTTGCGGACGTCATCTCTTTTCCTTTTGTTGACTTGGGGCCATTGAAGGCAACACGCTACCCGTGGGGCACGGCTCGGTTGCGACATTGAACGATAGCGTCGCGTCAACCTCGGTGGAAACATAACCAGGCACCAGCCGCAGGAGTTCGATGCCTACCGAGATCGCCAAACGGTCGGCCGTTGAGGCCGCGATGTATCGAAAGTTTCCATTCTTCGATCGTCCCCAGGCCAACGCCTCTTCGACAACATGGTGGTATGCGTCCGTCCCCAGGGCCTTAAGCACTATCGTGGGATTCGTGGTGCAGTCGGCAGGCTTGAATCGCGCCACGGCCTCGAGGTCGCCTGTGTCGGCGACAATGGTGGTCATAGCTCGCAATTGCTCCAGTTTAGAAGTCATGGCCTTCTCCAATGAAAGAACTCAAGGGGCAAAACAGCTTCATTTTGCGGCTTTCCTCGGGTTCGGTTTATGTTTTGACCGGCATTCGCACCGATCGGCAAAGTCTTTCTTCCGCCGGACAGATCGCTTCGCTGTCCTTCGGTTCTGAACCAGTCTCCAATACGTGACCTGATGCCTGTGGCTTCGGTCACAGAGTGGCGTTCGGCCCCCGGTTTCCCATTCTCCTAAAGGAGCGCAGCCCAGTCCTGCCGGGCTCGCTAAACGGCCATCAGGACAACCGGGATGTCGTCGACGCGCCTTCCGTGGGGCTGGTGCCGCGCGGCTCGTAAGCGCGCTGGTCACGCAGGATCTGGAAGGCGATCGTCAAAAGCTTGCGCGCGATGGCCACGCGTGCCTTGTTGGTTCCTCTGATCTTCAATTGTTCATACTGGGCGCGAAGCTGCGGATCGGTGGCGATGGCGGGAGAGACCGCTTCCACGAAAGCCCAGCGCAGCCACTTGTTGCCCTGCTTGATGATCTTGCCGTGGAAGGTCTTGCCGCCGGAGGAATAGGTCGACGGCACCAATCCAGCATAGGCGGCAAGTTTCTTCGGGTTGCGGAACCGGCCGATATCGTCGATCTCCGCATCGATCAGCCGGGCGAAGAACTCACCGATGCCGGGGATCGTCTTCAACAGCTTCACATTGGCATTGGCCCTGGTCATCGCCCGGATCGTTGCTTCCGACTGTTTGATCCGCCCATCGATGTCGCCGATGAAGGCGAGGCCACGATCGATCTGGATGCGATCGATCTCCGAGACGTTGACCTGTGCCAGCTGGATGCGGCCGGCCTTGCCGAACAGGTCGCCGAGCTTCTTCAGCTGCGCCGTCTGCTCCGGATAACGGTCGAACACCGTGACGATGCGGTTCTTCGTCATCGTGCGCAGCCGCTCGTAAAACATCCGCTCGCGCAGGGCGACGCGAAGGTCGCGTGACTTCTCGCTTGGTGCCCAGGCCTCCGGCACCAGATCGGCTCGAAGCAGATGCGCCAGCACCGTCGCATCGATCTTGTCGGTCTTGATCTTGGCGTCGGCGATCGCCTTGACCTTCAACGGATGGGCGAGAACGACATCATCACAAATGTCGTCGAGCCAGTCGTACATCACCATCCAGTTGCGCGTCGCTTCTAAAACCGCATGCGAGTTCTCGCGGTAGCGTTCCAGAAATCCGCCCAGCGACTGGCGGTCGTTTCTCACCCGGCCGGAGCGCAGCGTCTTACCAGCCGAATCCTGCACGACCAGATGGCTATAGGATTTGTGATAGTCCACGCCGATATGGTAATCATAAGAGGCAGTCATGCTTCCAACTCCCTTATTGAGATTTGCAAAACCCCAATAAGATAAGCCGCAAGGCTGGAAGTGTGACTGTCCCTCAATCATCACCTGCATCTCAGTGATCCGTTCTCTCAACCGGCGCGGCCTCTTTCATGCCACCTCCTTTTGACTTCTTTACGCACGCGCTGGGAGTGGCATATCGGCTAGCCGTGGGCTGGGCGCTATTGGATCGCGTCCAGCCGTCGGTGCTTCCCGCACGTCCGGCGTTTAGTTCAGACCGACTGTCCCGACTTCTCTTGCTCGAAGGTCACAGCAACTGCCGCGATTGCAGACAGGCGAACTTTCTGGCCTTCGACTTCAGCGACCAGGCCGAGATCAATGAAATGGTTGTGGCTCTTATGCGGGCCTTCGCCGCTGTCACGCCGCATAAGCCTGATCCGATCTCCAACAACGGCGCCAACTGTGCCGACGTGAACACCGTCCGCGCCGATCACTTCCATTTCTCGAACAATGTTCATACTTTCCTCCTTTTGATGGATTTCGGCCTGCCGGGCCACCGGCGTAGATATTCAGACCAACGCCACCGCCGCGGGGTCGGTACTTGGCACCCGATGCAAAGATGTCGGCGATCCTATCTGTGGCCTAGAAGTACGGAACCGGAGTTCATCGGTCCAATGACCAACAGGAATTGAATCGATGCCTTGGATAGGGCAGAGGCGGCCGGCGGGATCCTCCATACCGCGATCCTGAATCAACGGATCATAATTATCTCTCCTAGTGAACTTTGGAACTACAGAGCCGGTGAAAGAGATGTCGCCGCTTCCTCATCAGGCAGATCGAACCGTTGATACCAACGCTGATCCTGTGGCATTCCTCACGGTTATGGATCCAATTCCTTTACGCCGCTTTCGCCAAAACCTAACGATTCCGGAAAGTCGACTGAAAACGCATGAGATGGCGGATCGGTGGCGATGCGATCAGGTAAAGCAGGGGTTGACGGGTGGAAGAGATAAGCCGACGAGCAGACTTTATGGAGCGGGAAGAGCAGGAGATGCTCGACCGCCTGAGACGCTTACGACGCTCGCTCCGCGTGCACGCCGCGGACGAGATGCCGGCGAGCGAACGCGTGACGTTCGGACAGAGGATCGCCGATGCAGTCGCGAGCGTCATGGGATCATGGACGTTCATTATAGTACAGAGTGTAATCCTGCTTGTTTGGATTGTGGCCAACGTCACGGGCGCGATGAGGGGCTGGGACCCGTATCCGTTTATACTCCTGAACCTCGCTCTCTCCTTCCAGGCAGCCTACGCGGCTCCTGTTATCATGATGAGCCAGAACCGGCAGCAAGATATCGACCGCCGTGCCGCCGAGAACGACTACAGGATCAATGTGAAGGCAGAGCTGGAGATTGAGCTCCTTCACGAGAAGATAGATCAGCTCCGAGAGCAGGAGGTTCTCAAGTTGACAGAGGCGGTAATGCGCCTGACCTTGCTGCTTGATCGTGCCACAAGCGAAACACCGCCGCCCGTCTTGGAGCTGCGCGGGGTAGTCGACCCCGCCCCATAACGATCGGCTATAGAGTCGATGGCAACAGGTGATTTCCCCTCCAGAGACCAAGGGGCCAATCTCTTCGACACATGTGCGCGCTCAAGCTTACGACCGTTAACCAATAGAAAGAGGTTTGCCATGGTTACTCGCGGATTTATCGGCAGGCAATCAACGGATAATCACTCCGACCGCATTCCGCCCGGCCAACATCTCGTCGAAAACTTTCCCGTGCTTTCGGCCGGCCCGACGCCACGCGTCGAGCCGGAATCCTGGAAGTTCACGCTGAAGATCGGGCCGCGCCCGGTGAAATCCTGGACCTGGACGGAGTTCAACAACCTCCCGCAGACGAAGATGACGCGGGATATACACTGCGTGACATCCTGGTCCAAGCTCAACACGGTTTGGGAGGGCGTCATGGTGGACGACATCTTCGCAGACGCTGGCATCCAGGCACCGACAGACTTCGTTCTCGCCCATTCCTATGACGGGTACTCCACCAATGTGCCCCTTGCAGACCTTGCTTCCGGTAAAGCGATGGTGGCCGTGAAATACCAGGGCCAGCCGCTGCCGCGCGACCATGGCGGGCCGGCGAGGCTGCTCGTGCCGCATCTCTACTTCTGGAAGTCCGCCAAATGGATCAATGGGCTGCAGTTCACGGAACGCGACGAGGCCGGGTTCTGGGAACTGCGCGGCTACCACATCTACGGTGACCCTTGGCGCGAACAGCGGTACGCCAATGACTGACAGCGCGCCAAGTCAACATGTCCAATGGCAAAAGAGCTTGGTTGTTGAGATCGTCGATCGGACGCCCAGCATCAAGAGCTTTTTCCTACGGCTTTCCGCCCCGTTTACCCATCAGGCGGGCCAACATGTCGACGTGCGGTTGACTGCACCCGATGGCTACGTCGCGATGCGAAGCTACTCTATCGCTTCAGCACCCGACCCTACCGGCATCGTAGAGCTCGCCATCGAGCGCTTGCCGACCGGTGAGGTATCGCCATTCTTCCACGATGTTGTGCGGGTCGGAGATGAGATAGAGCTCCGTGGTCCTTTAGGAGGTCATTTCGTCTGGCCGGGCGATACTTCCGGACCTGTCCTGCTGATTGGAGCTGGATCCGGCGTGGCGCCGCTTGCCGCTATGGTCCGCTACCGCCGCGCGAGCGGACAGCGGGTCCCGACCGCGTTGCTAATGTCTGCTCGCACGAGGCGAGATACGCTCTTCGGAGACGAACTCGTCGCCGCTGAAGAACTCACGTCCGGCTTCTCGTTCGCCCTTGCCTTAACCCGGGAGCCGGCGACGCGAGGTTCGGATTTCGGCCGACGTATTGACGCGGCGATGATCAGCGACGTTGTGGCGAGACTGCCCGCCCCGCCAGGCATTGTGTTCGTGTGCGGGTCGAACGCTTTCGTCAATGTTGCCGTCTACGGTACCCTGACGGCGGGGATTGATGCCGCAGCAATCAAGACCGAGCGATACGGCGCTTGAGAGCGGCAAGCGACCAACCGATCGGAAACTCGGGTGTACCGGACATTTCCTTTGAACGGAGGGGCTTCCTCGCATGAAGAAGGACGCACTGTCGGTTGCACTGCGCTGGATTGCCGGCAATCCATTGGGTTGTTTTTGGCAAGCGCGGGATCAAAAATTTAGCTCGCGTGAGCCGCCGATGACGACAGGCTATCGACTTGATGGCGACAGGTGATTTCCCTTTTACGGCTCCCGATTACAATGTCTGCGCATCATCGTTCCCGACACTTTCAAACCTAGAGGCCGATATGCAAATGGCTGAGTCAACGAGAGTTTCATCGCTCCACCTGGAATGCAGTCCCGTCATCGGAGTACTCTCCGATGAAATAGTCGTCCTGGCGGAGCGCGGCGGAGTTGCGATTGGGCCGAGCCGCGGATACAGCCCTTCTGTCCGCTCACCGGATTGCTTCTCAAAACAAGGATCCCTGGCGAGGACCCGATCGATCGAGATTCCGCTCATCGGAAGTGACGGTGAAATTTCCGGCGTCTTTTGTCGAGAAATCCCGTATTCGGAAGAGATCATTCGAAAGTCTCACCCAGAACCCCTGAACGAGCAGGCGATGGAGGAGATTGCCAAGGTCTTCGTCCATGACATCAACAATGTTCTGTCGGTGATTGTTAGTGGTCTTCGCTTCTTAGAGCGCCAAGGCGATTCGGACGCTCGAACGGCCGTATTCGAGAGAATGCATCGAGCAGTTGACCGTGGCGCCCGCTTGAGCCGGAACCTTCTCGAGGCTGGCAGAAGTACCCGTCGAGGAGATAGAGCATATGCTTGTCGCGCCGATTTGCTCGCTGCTATCGAAACTTTGGAGCACGCACTTGGCGTGCATGCCTGTTTGCATGCCAATGTTAGTTCCGACCTCTGGGAATTCAGTGCGGAACCTGGACAACCCTATCTCGCACTGCTGAATCTGTGCCGAAATGCCGACGCCGCAATGCCGTATGGTGGCACCGTATCGATTTCCGCGATCAACGTTGACCCTATCCCCGCAGCACCTGACGGTGCCGTCATAATTGCAGTAACTGATAACGGTTCGGGTATGCCCGAGGAGGTTCTGTCACGAGCCTTCGAACCCTACTATACAACAAAAGCGAACGGCGAAGGCACGGGATTGGGTCTACCGCAGGTTCGCAGGTTCGTCGAACAATACGGCGGCGCGATCCGCTTAGCGTCCGAAGCCGGCATCGGCACCACGGTGCGCATGGTTTTTCCGCGCATATTACCTGGCTCGAGCGAGGAGCCGGCGACCACAGGCGGTAGCTCAAGCCCCGGTATCACTGTGTGTCAGGGCAAGATTGGCTACCTGCCGTCACCTACAGGCGGGACATTTTTTCTCGCTGGCGCCGACAAAGATAACATTTGAATGGCAATCATTAGGGGAAGAGACTCTATGCCGATAATAATCACCCGACGGCAGCAGTAAAACTCGCAACAATGCAAACGGAGACAATTCTTCCTTTACTGTCCCGATTTCCACGCAAGGTCACGTTTTCTCAAAATTGGACCTTACCGCGATCATGTGGTCTTCCTCCGATCAACTTGATCTTGGCAGGGAACTCCCCACTACGCGGCATCGGTTCCGATTTGTGATCCCAGATCCCTTTAATTTTACTGATATGAGGTAAGAAAGCGTGGTTGGCGTTACTCTCAAAAGACAGCACGGCGACTATACGATCGCCCAGCTTCCGGTGTTGTCGCCGATACCGTCGTGGTGTGATGGTGCCGGCTTCGTCAGTGTCAGCCGCGGGGACGACGAACTTTCGGTGATGCCGAAAGGATCGCGTGCCTGCAAGAGTTCGAACCGATGGCGGCTGGCAGGTACATTGTCGCTGACCATCTTGCGGATCTCCTCCGCCCGTTCCCAACTGATATAGCCTTCGTGTGCATCCGGGATCAACGCAAGCCATTCATGACGCGACTTGCGGCGAATTCCAGATCGGCCACCGTATCCCGGCACAGAACGACTCTTACCATAAGCATAAGCGCCGCCGTAGATCGGGTTCTCGATCATCCGCTGGATGGTCGCATAGTTTGGCCTGCGCCAGAGGACATCCCCATTTGGCACGCCTGACAGGCAGGTCCAGCCCATGTTCGAGGAACCATAGCAGGGCCTGCCTTGCACTTCCGAGTTGGGCGACCTTGTTGAAGACCAATGTAATGGCTTCCTGAACACGTCGATCGGGATCTTTCTCGATTCTGTCACCGGCCTTTACGAAGCCGACCGGGGTAGCGACGACAAGCTCGCCACGGCGGGCCTTCTCGTACCTTGCGGAAATTGAGCGCTGACGCAGAAGATCGAGTTCATATTCGTTGAGGCTGCCCTTCAGTCCCAGCAGTAGGCGGTCATTACCCTGGCGCGGCGCATAGACCGCTTCCTGGTCGATTAGAACGGTATCAACGACACGGCACATCTCGATGAGTTGTTGCCAGTCTCGGCTATTGCGGGCAAAGCGCGATACCTCTCGTGCCGCAACCGCCCCAACCTTTCCAAGGCAGACCTCGGCTACCATCCGGTCGAAACCGGCGCGGATCACGCCTCCGGCTGCCGAACGGCCAAGATCTTCATCAACTGTTTCGATTTGCGACCAGCCAAGTGCCTTCAGGCGATCACGCATGGCGTATTGAAGGGCGCTGCTTTCGCGATTGTGCAGAACCTGATGAGCCGACGATTGTCGGACATACAGAATGGCCTTGCGCTCAAGATGGTGCGCGCTGATCTTCTCATGCATCATGACCGGCCTCCCTCGACTGGGAGGCGCTCTCGCCGTTTGCGTGGTCGACGAGCAGTCGCACTATGAGGGCCGTCAGCGCCTGGCGCGTCCCTTCCGATAACTCCTGCCATTGCGGCATCTCCACCGTCTTTCCGTTGTGCAGGCCCGAGAACAGATCGAACTGATAAGTCGTGAACTGGCGTGGCATGGACATCTCTCCGACTCGCTTCGTGAGAGACCAACGCTGCGCCTATCTCTTCTCGTTGTGATGGGGTGCCAGCCTCTTCGAGTATCCTGGCCAAAGCACACAGGCTGGCGAGTTCAACATGCGGAAACGGCATGGCGCGCCAATGCGCGCTGGCAATTCAATCGAACATCCAGACCGGGATCTCCAGCCATCGGCCATCGGCATCACCCGTAAGGCTGCAGCGGAAGACGGCAATCCCCTTGTCGAGCACTTGATGGATATGGATCAGCCGACCCGACCAGGGGTGCCACGGATATGAGAGCTCGCGAACTTCAGTCCCGTGGGTGTCCTGTTGCTCTGTTGTACAACCATTTCCGGCCACACTCATCGCTCGGAGACCAGACCCCGGCAGACTATGCTGGGTCCATCGCCGCAACCGGCTCCAACGCTGCGCAAGATGAAAACTTCGCGCTTCCGCCGGTTGCTCACACCGCGCCACTTGGCGTATTCAAGACCGCCGGGACTTTAGTCGCCGCTGGATGAAAGTTCAGTGGCAGGTCACACTCCGGAGCAGGCTTTTCCGATTGTCATTATGCAGTGTGTTGATTGCTGCCCCGAAATGCCGGGCTCACTTCACGCGGACCGTTGCCAATCCGTTAGAACATTCAAGAGGCTAAGTTCACCAACGCAGGTCAGGGCTTGACCAAAAGAGTGATCAAATCTCTGCGACAACCAACGCTCACCCTGAAAAGGCGTAGGGCATTTGGATCGGATGCGATGCACGGAAATCTGACCATCGCAATAACGGCCGGCTATCAACACAATGCCAAAAGGTAATTTCCATTTGAAGTATTGCGGAGCCAAGATCCAATGTGCGGTTGTCTGACGGGTGAAAAGTGGTCTGAATTTCAGTTATAAGAAGACCAGGGCGTGCCGCCGGTTCCCGCCAGAACAGATGGTCTTCTCGCCGACTGTAGTCATGGGAAAAGCAGACTTGGGCAAGCTCTCCAATAAGCCAAAACATATATTGCGGGAAATGGCTTACATTGCCGTCTCATCAGGGGGCGATCTGGATGACGTGACGGAGCTTTCGATTATGAAGCGTCTCTGGCGTCGCACAGTTAAATACTCGTCTAGCAATCGCGGCAATGATGTCCGTTGCCTATTAGCGTCTAAGTGCGCACCGCCAATCGCAAATTAATGGTCTTAGTTTTCAACCAATCAGGGACGGCAAGATGCGCCTTCTGACGATGCACCACAAAACAACAACTAATCCGGAATCTTTTCGCGCTGGTCGGAAGCCGGCGCTGGCCATCGCCCTCGTGGCCATACTAGGCCTGACACATCCCGCGTTGGCGGCGACCAAGCTGCATCTGATCGAACATTCGACCACTGATGCAATTACCGACCTAGGCGAGAAGGGCGATAGCGCCGGAGACTTGCTGACCCTCTCCAATGACATGTTTGCCACCGACAACAAGACCAAGGTAGGCAGCGACAATGGCTATTGCATCCGCACAGTTGCCGGCAAGGCTTGGGAATGCTTCTGGACATTGAGCTTGGCCAAGGGGCAGATCACCACCGAGGGCCCATATCTGGATGGCGGCGATTCCGTCCTGGCGATTACCGGCGGTACCGGTGCCTATAGCAATGTAAGGGGTGAGATGGCTTTGCATAAGCGTGACGCGAAGGGCACGGAATACGATTTCATCTATACTCTAAAATGACCCGCTAACGGTTGTGCACTGTCGATCGCGTCTTGACCCTCACGGCATTCAGTTTGCTGCATGCCTGCAGAAGAGATCTGTTTCAACTCACACGAGTACGCTCAGCGATCACGTTGGAAGAAATTGGGTAGCCATTGAAGACGAGGATCAACCGCTCCGCGTAGTCCTCTCATATTTGGCTTCCCCAATGATTTTCTCAAATGCAACGCCTCCAGGGACCCATCGGTTGGCCATAAATCGACAGAGAAGCCAAGCATCTTGATCTCCTCCTCGACGACCCCGGGTGACTCCGTCTATAGGCTGATCGGTGCGTCATTGTGTTCTCAATCTTCACTGCGCATGCAGAGTAATCCAGCCCTTCGGTCTTCAGCTTCAAAGCTCTGGAAGTCGCCATGACGTCACCTCGACAATTTCGATACGAGATCCTACGTCGAGCTTGTCCCAACTACTGGGCCAAGTGATGTCGGCCAACATTCTGATGATCGGCACGGCCACCCAAATGGAAAGTCGTTTCGCATGCCATATTATCTCGTAACCCAAACCTCGCTTGTGGAAGCAGAGGATGAGGTTGGGGCGGCGGGAAAGGTTCTGGAAAAATTGCGGTCAGATCACTCCGTGACATTTGCCGTCAAGTGAGACGAGGAGAATATTCGCCACGTGACCCTCGCCAATGTTAACTTAGAAGGAACGCCCTCACTTGTGAGTGGGCCCGATTCACTTGCGGAGACCTCATCGAATGACGTTGTCGATACGATTTCGGCACAAGATCAAATCGGATCTGGTGACTCGTCGCGAGGAAGGATCTCAGTCAAGCATACGGTTTTGGACCAGCCTTGTTTGTCGCCGGCCTATCGGTAGGACTGGTCTACGATCTCAAAGTGAGATTGACCCACCCAAGCGGACATCTCGGCAGAGGTCCGAACGTCGCCGCGATACAATGCGCGAACCTGCCGACGGCGGGAAGAGCGACGCATCGGCCCAATCGATATTTATCGATCGCGGCGACCCTCGTCTGAGGAACTCACAGCTCTTCAGGAAGAAAATCGACGATTAAAACTGCTCCTGACAAAACATCTGCGTCAGCAGAATCTGCAGCTACGAAAGATACTTGAGCGGTTTTCTATCAATGTGAGTCAACGTCATTGATTTCCGCCGCGACTCACGCTGGGCCAGCTGACATCCGCGGCGCAGTAACCAGTCTTGGCGAAATCGGCACACGCTCCAAGAGGCGGCGAGTACAAGCGATGACCTTAAGGGTTGCGGGCACATCCTCGGAAATTGGGAACGACTGGGTGCCGCTAAATCTTGATCGCGCTTGCCTTATAGCTCTCGTCAATGCTGCGAGAGAGCGCCTCATCTACTTCCGCATCCGTCATGTCATGACGAAGATCTTCGACCAAGGCGCGCGAAAAACTCGCGATCATTCCCCTGGTGTGGCTGAGCCTCTCGCAGGCATCATGACGGCTATAACCGCCGGAAAGTGCAAGCACGCGGACGACATTCGGGTGCTCGACCAGCCCCTTATAGAGGTCAGCGACCGTCGGAATCGTCAGCTTGAGCATCACCTTGAGGTCGGCCGGCAGAAGCGCGAGCTGCTTGCCGATCTCCTCGCAAAGGATCACCTCGGCGCCGGCCTTGTCGGGACTACTGATCAGCACTTCGGGCTCGATGATCGGCGTCAGGCCGTAACCCGAAATCTGGTGCGCGACTTCAAACTGCTGAGCTACGACGGACGCGATGCCGCTCGCAGACGGAAGTCTCACCACCGATCGCATCTTCGTGCCATAGATGCCTTTCTTCACGGCGCGCTCGAGCAGCGCATCGAGCCGCGGCATCGGCTTCATCATCAATACGCCGTCGCTTTCCGGCTCGCGACCACTGTCGACCTTGAGCAAGGGCACGACACCGCGATCCTCCCAGAGATAGGAGGGGATCGGCTTGCCGCCGACATCGCTATCCATCGTCCGTTCGAAGAGGATTGCTCCAATGACCTTTTCCCCGGAAAAGGACGGAGCTGTAACGATGCGCAAGCGCATCTGGTGAATGAGCTCGAACATTTCGGCATCGCTGCTATAGGCGGTATCAGGGATACCATAGAGGCGCAATGCTTCCGGCGTCGATCCACCACTTTGGTCAAGCGCTGCAACGAAACCCGGTTTGCCGGACATCTGGTCGGACATCTGTTGAAGGTTCATGGACCCTCTCCTTGGTTCAAATGAAAGCGCTTATCGTCCTGCCTGAACGTGACGAACAAATGACTCGAAGTCGCTTTCAGGAGCAAAACCCTGAATAGTCTTACCGTGGGCCCACCATGTCGGCGTGGCAGCGACACCGATCTGGTGTCCCAGATGCTCACTTTCACCGAGCCACCCGAAAGCCTCAGCGTTCGCGAGGCTTTCCTGCAGCTTGGCGCGCTCTTCAACGAACTCCCCTACACAGTCCAATACGGTGTCGAGGTTGCCGATATCCAAACCATCCGCAAAGTGGGCGCGAAACAGCCGGGGCTGAACACGCTCGAACGAAGACGCCTCCTTCCGGCGAACCCATTCTGCCGCGGCAAGCGCAAGGCGTGAATTCGGAAGACGCGGCGGCCAGTTCAGCGGGAGGACTTGCGCGGCGGCATCGCTTTCAATCCTCGCATACATTGGGCCTACGCGCTGCCCAATGTGGATACCCTCCCTCGGAACGTCCGGGTGAGCCTGGAATGGCAGTTCAACAACGGTCAGGCCGTGGTCCTGCAGAAACTGTGTGCGTACCTGCCCCAGATAGCAAAAGGGACAAGTAAGATCATACCAGTGCAGTACGATAGAACCGGTCGCCGCTGTGGCGGCCAGTAGTGAAGGTCCGGCGGAATAGACCGCATCATCACCGGCAATTATATCAGCCATTGAATATTATACCTCGCTGCATCCGCGAACTCTGGGCCATTACCTTGCGCGTGTTGCCTCGAAGAGGAACCAGAGGCGCCGCTCGGCTCCGTCGATCTAGTTCTCGATCAAGCTGGTCGTCGCGAAGTCGGAATATTCCGATGTGAGCTCATGCAGTTGGCGCAAATAGCCGACCAGTTGCCCGTTGTCCTCGCGCAGCTCTGCCAGCATGTCCTCCGCGGTCACGTAGTCCGCATCGTTGTCCTGCAGGCGCTGGAGCCGGCTGATATGGTCGACCGAGCGAAGGCTGGTTCCGCCGACCTTTCGGGCGCGTTCGGCGATGTCATCGGTCGTGGCGAACAACTCGTCGCCCTGCTCGTCGAGAAACAGATGATAGTCGCGGAAATGAGGGCCGGACATATGCCAATGAAAATTCTTCGTCTTGATCTAGGGTGCGAAAACATCCGCCAGCAGAAGGGTCTGTGCTCCGGCAATATCCTTTACGGCATCGGCTGGTATGCCGCTTGGCGTCGATAGCGGCGCACGGCGAATATCTCTGGCTACTTGGCGATCCATTGAGGGTCTCACAATTCAATTTTCTGGGTGCGTCGAGACGGATAGAGGGCATCGTGAAACCATTCTCGACGGCTGGCGAAGCTGAATGCCAAACGCCGGCGGGGTGATTTTATGGCGATCAACCTATTCGCTGTGCGCCTTGAAATCCATCGCGCGCCGATTATCGATTTCATGACCGATGGTCATGGTAAAAACTGTAATCGAGCCCTGCCGACAACGATGGTAATCGGGGGCATTCCTACCTAGAGAGTATGGGCACGGCAACGAGGAGACTGACCGCCGCTTTTTGATTTTTCTGTCCAATTTACAACGGCTGTCTCATTTCTCGGGCTCGCCTAGTTACCGTTTCCTTTTCTTTCTCTTGACACGGAATCACCGGTACCTATTATCAACTGGTATGGTGTTTGGTCCACTTGGACAGTTGATAATATATGCGCGATGCTACGAATAAATTTTTGTTCGGCGGCGCCAGCGGCCTCGGGAGCGGGCTTGAGCGCCGTACGCTTAAAGACGCGATCGTCGACAAGCTCTCGGCATTGATCGCTTCGGGTATTCTCGTCGTCGGCGATGAGTTGCCGGGAGAGCGCGTCCTGGCGTCCTCGCTGTCCGTGAGCCGGGAGACAATGCGCGGCGCAATTCAGACTTTGGCAGCCCGCGGCATTCTCGACGTATCGCAGGGGATGCGAACCCTCGTCGCCAAGACGGACTTTTCCACCTTGTCGCTCGGCATCAGCACCAGGATGAACATCGACAATTATGACATTCATTCGGTGCACAGCGCGCGAATGCTCATCGAGCAGCAGGTTGTGGGAGACGCGGCGGAGCGGATCAGCGCGGACGCGATCGCGCGCTTGCGAAGCAATCTGGCCGTACAGAAGAAAAGCCTGACCGATCCTGTGCGCTTCCTGATTTGCGACCGGGAGTTCCATGTCACAATCTACCGCGAGTGCGGCAATACCCTTCTCGCTGATATTGTGACGGATCTCTACACCTACATCTTGGACTTCCGCCGGCGCGCCATTTGCCAACCGGGCGCGATCGACGGAAGCGTGAGTGATCATCAATCGATTCTGACCGCCCTGGAACGGCGCGATAGAAAAGCGGCCATGGCGGCCTTCGCGGTGCATGAAGAACGAATCTACGAGACATCAAAAAAAATACTGGCGATTTCTGAGGAGGAACTTGGTGTTAATCGCCCGTAGGGCTTGAAGGCGTGGGGGATATAGGGGGCGGTACCGTTCGTGCGTTCTTGGGCTTGGATCCCAAGACGAATGGTTAAGTGCGAGGATCCGAATAACCCCAGGCATAGAGTGGAGAACAGTTCCGTCGCTCATAAGGGTTTGACGGTCAAAGATACAGGCCGGTTTCGATTTGGACCTAACCGCCGACTTGCAATAACCCCTGGTCCAAAAAGTGGAGGAGCAAATGAAGTTATTCGCAAGGATAGCCTTAGGCGTTAGCTTGTTCGCCTTGGCAGCTACGTCGGCGGCGGCACAGGACAAGACGTTTCGCATCTGGTGGTTCGCCAGTGCGGACAGCGCCCAGGGCATTGGATTTGCCAAGGCGCTGGAAGAATTCAAGGCCAGTCATCCCGATGTCACCGTGCAGTTCGAACTCAAGACATTCGAGCAGATCGTCAAATCCGGCAACATGATTCTCAATTCCGACCAAGCTCCCGATCTAACCGAATACAACAAGGGCAATGGCGTCGCCGGCCTGGCCGCGTCGCAAGGGCTATTATCCAATCTCGAGGATGTTGCCAAGCAGCGCGGCTGGAACCGTGTTCTGAATGATGCCAATACCCAGCTTGGCCGCTACGACTCTAACGGAATCTACGGCTCCGGGCCGTTGGTCGGCATTCCCAGCTACGGCGAGTTCGTATCGATCTTCTACAACAAGAAGATGTTCGATCAATATCAGCTCAAGGTGCCCACCACGCTAGAGGAACTGGAATCCGTAATGGGTGTCTTCGCTAGCAAGGGCATCACTCCCATGACCACGTCGGGCAACGGCTATGGTGTCCAGCAGCTCACCTATTCGATCGCGCTGAGCAAGGCCAGCCCGGAATGGGTGGCCAATTTTCAGGGGCAGAAGGCGCCTCTGGATGTTGCGCCGCTGGTCTATGCCGGCCGAAAAATACAGGAATGGGTGTCCAAGGGCTATCTGTCCAAGGACGATATCGCCATCAAGCCGGACGATATGGCGTTGCAGTTCAGCAGCGGCAAGTCGCCTATGGTTCTGACCGGCACCTGGTTCAGCACCCGCTTCTCCAAGCTTGATTTTCCCACCGGCAAATTCCTATTTCCCGGAGCGACGATCGTGCCCGCCTCGACCGGCAATATTCTAATCGTTCCGAAAAATGCCAGGAACAAGGAGCTGGCATACGAGTTCATCGATCTCGTGCTTGGGCAGGAGATCCAGACCGTCATGGCCAACAATGGCGGCATTCCGCTGGCGGCGGACCCGGCCAACATCACCGACCCGCTCGGTAAGCAGGATGTCGCCATCTTCGACGAGATCGTCAAGCGGAACGGCCTCGGCTTCTATCCGGACTGGCCTGTATCGGGTTTCTATGAAGCCATGTTGAAGGCCAATCAGGCATTGATGGCCGGGACGGTAACGCCCGAGGAATTCGCCGAGCGCTTGCGCAAGGTCTATGACGACGCGCAGGCCGAACACTGAAGAGGTGCGAGGAGGCCGCGAGACCTCCTCGCTCTTTCCAAGGGATGATCAAATGAGACCAACCAGGCCCCGTAGCGGCGCGGGATCGCCGAGCACTTACCTGTACCTGCTTCCGGGGCTGATCGGCTTTGTCGTCATCGTGCTGGTCCCGGCTATCATGAATGCGTGCATCAGCCTGACCACCTGGAAGGGAGTCGGTATGCCGCATTTCGTCGGGATGCAGAACTATCTGAAGCTTGTCCAGGACAGCGCGTTCTGGGCGTCGCTGAAGAATACGGCATTCTTCGTCATCGCCATGGCGGTGATCCCAACCGCATTCGGCCTTTTCCTGGCGGCGGTATTATTCGACTACATCAGTTCCCGCTTCGGCGCGGCGGTGTCGAGCTTCTTTCGCGCTGGCTTCTATCTGCCGCAGATATTGCCGATCTCCGCCGCCGGCATCCTGTGGGCCTGGATGTTCAATCCAACCGGCGCGCTGAACGCGCTGCTTAAAGCGGTCGGATTGGGCGCGCTGGCGCAGAATTGGCTGGGGGACCCGGCCTTCGCCTTGGGCGCGGTCATGATGGTCATGGTGTGGCTGCAACTGGGCTATGCCCTCGTCGTGTTCATGGCCGGTCTCGGCCGCGTCGATCCTTCCCTCTATGAAGCCGCAGAGCTGGATGGGGCAGGCTGGATGCAGCGGTTTTGGTACGTGACCATTCCGATGCTCAAGCCGGAAATCTTCGTCATCGGGCTGACGACCACCATTTCGGCGCTGAAGGTTTTCGCGCCTGTCTTCGTCCTGACGGCCGGCGGCCCGGATGATGCAACGATGGTACCGTCTTATTTCGCCTATTACCACTTCTTCTCCACATTCCGCGTCGGTTATGGCGCCGCTATGACGACGGTGCAGATGTTGATGACCGTGGTGCTGTCGATCGTCTTCCTGCGTGTGCAGGCACGCAATTCTGAACATGGAGAGTAATGTGAGCGCAGCGTCCGTCATGTCGCCGTCTGTCAGCCCTGCCGTCAAGGCCGAAAGGTCCCGCTTTTCCCGTGGTCCCGGCCGCTGGGTCGTGTTGGCCGCGCTGCTCGGGCTGTTATTCCTGTTCTCGTTGCCGTTTCTGTTGGCGTTCACAAATGCCGTCAAGATATCATCGGACTATGCCGCCAACGGTCCGCTGGCCTTGCCGCGGAGTTTCGACTTGTCGGCACTCGCAAAGTTCTGGGTCGACGTCAACTTCACCCGGAAACTGGCCAACAGCGTGCTAATCAGCACGCTCGTGGCTGCGATCGGGGTGCTGATCAGCCTGTTCAGCGCCTATGCCATTGGCATCGGCCGCGTCCGGGGCGGACGCAAGCTGCTGGTCGTACTGATGATTGGAATGATGATCCCGCAGGAGGCGCTGGTCTATCCGCTCTATTTCATGGCCAAGTCGGTCGGTCTGTTCGATACGATTTCCTCAGTCATCATCATCTTTTCGGTACTGATGAGTGCCTACGGCACCTATCTTCTGGCGGCAGTGCTGGGAACCTTCCCCAAAGAGGTCGTCGAAGCGGCTTGGATCGACGGCGCGAATTCCTGGCAGATCTTGTGGTTGGTTGTCGTTCCCATCCTGCGCCCGACGCTCGCCGTGCTGGGGACATTCTTCTTCATCTGGACGTGGAATGAATTTCTCTTGCCGTTGGTGCTGCTAGCGTCGAACGACAATCAGACGGTTTCGGTCTCTATGGGCGTTCTCTCCGGCCAATATAGCGCCGACCCCACAGCCATTGCCGCTGCTGCACTTTTGGGCATCGCGCCGACCTTTATCTTTTTTCTGATCTTCCAGCGTACCTTGACGCGTGGCGTAGTCGTCGGCGCAGTTAAATAAGGTTTACGTCCGCATTGCCAACACGAGAGAGGTCGCTGATCGGGGCTGGATAGTACCGCGATTAATTGAACCAGTGCTATGTTCTCTTGCCATGACGATGATTGCCGACGAGTCTTCGAACGACGTACACGCTCAAAGCCATGGTGCTCTCGCGAGAGGCGGAGAATGCACTGTCATGACAACTGGGATATTTATGCCCAGACTGATCGCGACTTCCGGCGCAATTGGACCGGGTGAAAGTGCGTTCAAACCGGCGAATCGGACGCTGCCGGTTGGTGTGTAGGCAAAACTGGGATACCCGCCTTTCGCCGAGGTTATCCTGAAATGGTTGATTCATGTTCGACATTCGCTGATCGTCGACGAATATCATTCGGCGCAAACGCAGTCGGGAAAGTTTCGATCTTGAGGGCTAGCAAAATAGCGAAACCAGAGCGCGGCAACTAGTGCCTCCACGCGCATGCGTAAGCGTCGTGGATCAGCGAATAACGAAGTAGGTGGTCGATCGAAATGCTGTCCTCTAGTGCGACAGCGGTGCCGGGGCCGCCGCAACGGTCCGGTATGATCTGTTCGAGAAGCAAAGGCTCTGCCACCCCGTCTTCGGTCGGGTCGACCCGTGGCGGCCGGCCGAACGTGTTTTGCTTTCGCAGCAGTTCTACCGATGTGTTCAGAAATCCACAGTCGAGGGAAGGGGGTGATCGTCACCACCTCGCTGGCGCGGAACTGATCGAACTACGGGGGAAGCTGCGGGGCCGGCTGGCAATACGCTATTGCTCCTTAATGAGCGCTGGTCGCACATCAATGTTCCAGCTGTCTACCGCTGCGAGCCATTTATCTCCTTCTTTCACGAAGGTGATAGCGAAACTGCCTTTACGAACCTCGCCCTTGTTCGGGTCCTTCGGGGTTGTAATCCAATGCCCACTAATGGCAACGACTGTGTCGCTTAGCTTTTCCGTGTGCTCGCAAGTACCTTTGAACGTGACGTCGGCGGGTGCCTCTTCATAGCTTTTTCGAATTGCTTCCCGACCGATCAGTATACCTCCAGGGAGCGTGGGGCCGATGTACGTCGCCGTTTCTGTGTAGAAACCATTGACCAGCTGCGCCGTATCACTCTTTGCTGCCAACGCACCGAAATTGTCGCACGCTTTTTTTGCACCGGCCACGGGATCGTCATTATGATGGATCTTTGGCGTCTTTGAAACTTGTTGCGTCTGTGCTTTAGCAGCAAAGGGAGCGCAAACCAGTTCCACAGTCACGAGCGCGGCAATTGCTAATACTCCAGTCTTCATCTTGGTTAGTCCCTTGTCTGGCTATACGGTGGTAGCGGCGGCGTTTCACCAGGGTGCGGGCGCAACACCAATGGGACATTGCCTTGGAAGACGAATATTTTGAAATTCCCTCTAACTATCGTTTCGATATCAGCCGGCTATGGTGCAGATTCGGAATTTATGCCGAACCGGAGATGTGCCGAGCCCCTTCTGTTAGCCCGAGATTTCCGGTAAAAGCCGCAAGCTAGGCATATCGTCAATGCGCTCGAAGACGGGGGTCGGCCCGAAGCGATCACTGACCTAAATTCTCATATCGGACAACATGTAGTCCTGCCCCTCTGGAGCAAAGGGACCTCGCACCATGTATCCATTGTCATTGGGCTGTTTAATCTCTGGCTGCCAGGACAGGCGATCCGGTGTCAGGTGAACCTCCACCTGCAGGCCATCGAAATCAACTGTCCTGACGATTTCGTCGACTGAAGGGACCGTAGAAGCCTCGACATCAAGAATGGAAAGAGAAGATGTGTCTTGTTTGACAGCGACAACTGCATTGAGCTCTGGAAGGTGGAGCAACCTGATTTCCGGCGTCAATTTCGCTTTCAACATGAACAACGCCGGGTGGTCACATGCCGATGCCCATAGCGATGTCGGCGCGCGAGCAACAAAAGCCTGGTTGAGTAGCGCGATATCGTCGTCGCTCTCCAAGGAAAGCTCACGGCATGCCACCGTTGAGCCACGCCACGTTAGCTTTGGAATGAACAGCATTTCCTCGATTTGGCGAAAGCCAAAACGTCTGTAAAAGCCCGGTGTCCCTGTTGCTAGGATGACCAGGTCTGATCTCTAATCGGCATAACGCAATGCTCGCCCCATCAAATCGCCGAAAAGACCCTTGCGCCGCCATTCGGGGCACGTCGCGACCGATTGTAATAACCTGCTGTCCTGAAGCCAGAGCCGACGTTCATATAAGCTCACGTTGGCAACCAGATGCTCATCCTGCCACCAGCCGAATGCGATAACACTGGGGTCATGGCCGAGGCGATCCAAAGACGAGATATCAACCTCAAAGACGTCCAAGATTAGCCTGCCCAGTTCCCTCAAGCCGTCTTTCGAGTGAGCATAATCCGATCGAAAATGAAGGTTGAGCATGCCATTGCCCTATTCTGTCGAAGTTGCCACAATCTATCAATCAATGCGCTCGTGTCGATAGCCGCACGCACTCGCATAGCGCTTTGCACTTCGCTGGTATATGTCGTGTGGCCGGTGAAGGCGTGGCATTGGTTTTGCGCCGGAGACGACGATGCGACGATATAGAAGAGCAACGCAGATTGGCATCCTTCCACTGCAAGACGCTTGGGCGACACGGCGGCTCCCGATCTGCACCCTCAGCGAAACCGAGTTAAGTCCCCTCGTGCTTGATCACGTCCAGCACCTAGTCGAAGAATAGTCAACTGAAGTCTGCTAGGCCGGGCAACCGAGTGCAGAGTAACTTCACAGCGACGCCCGCTGCTGTGGCCTAACAATACCGAACCGGCAAGGCAACAAATGCTCTATGGCGATGGGCCGTCTTTTAAGGATCGGCCGAAGTGGCCGATCCCATCTGCAGAAGGTTACCACCGGGCAGGGTTTAGATCGACCCCGCCGGTTTAACTGCGGGAAAGTCCTTCTCCGGATCGAATACGTTGTTGAAGAAGTTCGTCAGCGAGTACATAGCCGCCAGCGCAATGATTTCCATGATGTTCGCGTCGCTGTAGCCGGCATCGCGAACGGTTTGCAGGTCGGCGTCGCTGACCTTACCGCGGGTCTCGATGACCTTGCGCGCAAGCTGGACCGCGGCGTCTCGCTTCGGATCGGTGGCATGCCCATTACGGGCGAGAATGATGTCTTCAGCCGGCAGCTTGGCCATATGCTCGGCCGTGAAGCTGTGAACCGTCAGGCAATAGTCGCAACCGTTCACCTCCGAGACGCAGAGGCCGATGCTGTCGCGTGTCTTCACGTCGAGCGCCTTGCTCAGGGAGCCAAGCAGGGTGGCCCATGCGTTGAACGCGATCGGGCTCTGCGCGAAGGCCGCCATCATGTTGGGAGTGAACCCGATGTTCTTGGTGAACGCATCGAGTGTCTGTTTGGATTCGGCCGGCACCTGCTCCGGCGTCAGCGCAATAGTTCTAGGCATTTCAGTCTCCGTAAATGGTCCGTTGAGTTGAGGATTATGCGAAGTCCAGGACATCGGCGACGGGCATGCGCGGCTTCTGCGGCCAGTTGCCGGCACGCTCCGGTCCGACGGTCAGCAACATCACCGGGATTTCGTCTTCGGCCAGGTTGAATACGCTGTGCACCGCCTCCGCGTTGAAACCGATCATCGGTGTCGAGCCGAGGCCAAGGGAATGCGCTGCATAGATGATCGCCGCGGTGCCGAAGGTCGCAGTCCGTACCGCCTCGTCGCGTTGCCGCTGAGGCTGATCGTCATACAACCCGCGAGCCGGACGTTCCCATTCCGCCACCAGATGCGCAGGCATGATACCGGCTTCCACCACCGGGGCGAGGCGCTGCGGGACGGTACTGGCATCAGCCAACCTGCCGATGATAATGAACGTGACGGCGGCGTCGGTGATCGCGGGCTGATCCCAAGCGATGGGTCGTAGCCGAGCCTTTGCTTCAGGTGTGCGCACGGCGATAAACCGCCAGTTCTGCAGGTGGAAGGATGTCGGTGCCGAAGTGCCAATCCGAACGAGGTCGCGTATCTGATCGTCGCTTAGTGTGGCGGTTGGATCGTAGTATTTGGTGGCTCGACGGCTCAGGATAGCGTCGATCACGGCATTCGTCGGCAGCAGCCGTTCGGAGGCAGCAAGCCGATCGATGTTAACCGGTTCGGCGGCTGCGTTTTCTTTGGAGGCTATGCTGATGTAGTTCATTGGGTGGCTCCTTCATCAAGTGATTACTGAGCCCAATCTACGGCCAGATGTGAAATTTTCGAGACTGAATTTGCTCAATATGATGTGCGAAAGGATCAATGTGACGCGCATTGTGTCTGCCCGCGGGTCTAGCTGCCACCGTGCGCCAGTCGGCGCCATTCCCCCGGCGTCATTCCCATCCTCTCCGCAAACACACGGCGGAATGCCGATACAGATTGATACCCAACCGTCTCGGCTATTGCCTCAGTACTGACCCCTAGCTTTTTCAACTCGTTGGCCGCCAGACTCATGCGGAGATCGGTCAACAGGTCGAGCGCGGAGCAACCTAGGTTGTCTTGAAAGTGCCGCATGAACGTAGCGCGTGACATGCCGCACAAGTCCGCCAAATCGGGAAGTTTCCAGGACCGCGTTGGATCGCCGAACATCGCCGCGATAGCTGGTGCCAGGCGCGGATGGCCGGCGAGGGCCAACAAGCCGTAGGGGGCCTGTTCTGATTCGCTCGCGGCACGCAACACCAGGGTGAATAGCACCGAGGAAAGCGCGTTGAGAACGGCGCGTCCTCCCGCTCGTTCGCCGCTTGACTCCATTCGCATCAACCCCACCAGACTGACCAGTTGGTTGGAAGCAGACCCGATGCCTTCTTCTCCCCGACCGTCCATTGCCCGCGCCACTAGGTTCGTCGGCAGGTAGCTCCGGATCAGTCGATCATGAGGAGGCGCGATGAAAAATCGCCCGCACAACAGATCCAGTTGCTCGCCCTCGCCATCGTTCTCGCTCAGCGTCCATCCGGCTGGGTTTCGGCTCTCGTGTGTGCGGATTGGTGTTTGTCCGCTCCCGTCGTGCAGCACATGCGCCGCACCGTGAGGCACCAGTATAATATCTCCGCCCACTAGCTCCCTTGCTGTTCCCGTCTCAGGATCCTCGAAGATAGCCCGGCCCTTGACGATGACGTGGTAGGGAATTTCGTTAGCCGCGGCGCGGTCCCAAGCCACACGCCATGGCGCACCATACGCGCAGCGAATCTCGAGCTGGCCGGTAACGGTGATGATTTGCAGGAGATGGCTCAACCAATCGGCTTCGGACATGGGACCTCGGGCATCAAAGAACACGGACGTCCTATCCTACTTGCTCATAGGCCGGACTAGCTATTGGCTTTGTGTTTAATGCGGACGGATATGGCATTGTCCAGGTTCGCAAGGCGCGACCGCGTATCGTGCGGCGGTCGAGCGCAAGCTACGCTCTCATGATGGCGGTCAAAATCGCATTGACTATCTGACGAGAACGAATGCTGCGAGGCCACACAGAATGAAAAGGGCTAGGCCGCACGCAAACTCGAACGCCACGTTTCCAGCTATGATTGGGATCCCCTTATTGCGGAGCGCTTCACAAATTGAATTGAAACGATCGTGTGAATCGGTGACGTATCGGTATTCCTTGTCCTCTAGTGGAAACTCGAGGACAAATACCCCTCGATTGATTGTCACGAAGCATCTGCTCGATTTTAGGACCTGATCGAGAATTTCCGCGTCATCGACCCGCACGGTCGGACTATAGGTCGACATCTCAAAATACATTGCAAACCCCACAATTGCTGTGACCAGTCCGGCCCGCGCTCGACTCCTGCAGCTTCTCAAACTGTTTCATCTTCGCATACAGCGTTTCGTCATTCAAGACGCTCTTTCGCCGATCACATGAGTTGAGACACTTTTTTAGCCCCGCAACCATGTCGAGCGTTGCGACGATCGCCCAGCCTCTGTTTTGCCTCGTTGACAAGGCCGACTGATTCTATAATTTGAGAACATCGTTCTCCCTTGGAGAACCAGCTGTATTGAATGCGGTCGCTGATGACCGGGTTGGACAGGTCGGGAGTCGCCATAACGGTGGGCCGGCTTGCAAGCGAGAAGGAGGCTTCAATGGAAACGCATGCATCGAGGACGCCCGAACAAGAGGCAAGAATCGCAAAGATCTTGATTGGCGCGGTTGATCCGCACGTACATAGCGGTCCTTCGATCGCCGCTCGCGCTGTCGATCACCTCGATCTTGCCAAGATGTATTCGGAAGCCGGCTTCATTGCGGCGATGACGAAGGATCACGATTATGCGGGGGTTGCCACGGCGCAACTGATCGCCCGCCATTATCCGGACCTGAAGACGAAGATTTACTCCGGAATCGTGCTCAACAACGTGGTCGGCGGGCTTAATCCCTACGCGGTCGAGCATACCGCGGCGATGGGCGGAAAGATCGTATGGATGCCAACGCTTGCGGCTGAAAATCACCTACGATGGGAAAAAACCGGCAGCTGGGCTCATCCGGCATCGACCCAGAAAATGCGTCCTGCAACAGCAGTACCGGTCCTCGACGGCCAGAAGAGAGTCGTTGACCAATTGAAGGAAATCCTGGACGTCATCGCCAAGAACAATATTGCTCTCGCGAGCGGCCACATTCATGTCAGCGAGACCTGGATCGTGTTCGAAGAAGCAAAAAGACGAGGTATCGAAAAGCTGATCTTCACCCATCCCGAAGATGTCGTCGGTGCCTCTCTGGATGACGTTCGCGGGATCGCGGCCATGGGCGCATACGTCGAACACTCGCTAGCGTTTTTTGTGGAAGGATCGAAGTTCAAGATCTGCACCTCCGACGACATGAAGAACCTCGTTGAGGCCGCCGGCATAGATCGTACCATTATCTGCTCTGACCTCGGGCAGGTCGGGGTGGTCGACCCGCTCGAAGGTTTCAAGCGCGGCATCACCATTCTTATCGATCTCGGCTACACGGACGACGACATCCACAAAATGGTGGCGACAAACGCAGCAACGGTTCTCGGTCTTAATAACTGAGTTTGTCCGGCGTCATTTGCGACGCCGCGCACACTTCGAAACTGGATCATGTTCATTCGCTCTGTCGTCGCGGGGCAGATCAATTAGGCCGAAGGTCCTACGTCACCTGAAATTCGACGGCTGGCTGGAAAGCCGGCCTTCAATCTCGGCCGCGGCCTTCTTCGTCGTCTCATGTAAGAATTGCAGCCTGCCCTCCTTGAACCGAGACATGATCGCGGCCGTAGTCACCGCGCCAATCGCCTTTCCGAAGGGATCCTTGATTGCATGTGATACGGCCCATACGTCAGGCACGACGTGGTTCTGCGTATGGGAATATCCTCGCTCTCTCGCCGCCGCAACGTCGCTTCGGATCCTGTCTGTGGTTATCTCCGGAAAATGCTCGAAGGCAACGCGGTTCTCCTGCAGCACCTGCTCCGCATCGCTTTCCGACATGGTGGCCAGGATCGCGATGCTCGCCGCCCCGACGCCGAGCGGCCTCTGATCACCCACCTGGATCGTCAGCGTCTGCACCGGATAGGTGCCGAGCACGCGATCAAGACAAATCGTATGGTTGGCGCTGCGCAGCGTAAGATAGGCGGTATCGCCCGTCATGCCGGCGAGATCGACAAGCGCGTCCCTGGCGAGCTCCGCCACCGGAAAACTTCGGGTCGCCGCTATGCCGAGGAAAACCAGTTCCGGACCAAGCCCAAACGCTTTCCGATCGCGGTCGGCTTCAGCAAATCCTTGCTCAACGAGCGCCTCGAGCAATCTCAGCGTTGTTGGAAGGCCGAGTCCTGTCAGCCTCGACACCTGCGACAGTCGCAGGCCCCCCTTGTCCGCGCCGGCAAGTGCTTTGAGAACTTTTGCGAAACGATCTAAGCTTTGCAATCTGGATCCCGATAGTCTTTGCGATTAGATGCGGGAAACCTCACGACGACCGGCGCCGCATACGACCATAACCGACTCGCCGTCACGGATCGCATCTAGACGCTGCCCAATCCCCCCAACAGGATATATTTGACTTCCGTCACTTCTTCTATGCCAAAGTGTGAACCTTCGCGTCCAAGCCCCGACTGCTTCACGCCCCCGAACGGCACAGTTTCTGCGACGATTTGAGTGGAATTGACCCCGACCATGCCGCTTTCGAGCGCGTCGCTGAGGCGAAGCGCCCTTCCAAGGTCTCGGGTGTAGACATAGGCCGCCAGGCCACAGACGGAATCGTTCGCGAGTCTGATCACATCCTCCTCGGTTTCGAAGCGAATGAGCGCCGCCAGCGGACCGAATGTCTCTTCGTTGCAGACCAGCATGTCGGCGGTGACGCCTGTCATAACCGTTGGCTCGAAGAAGTTGCCTCCCAGACTATGCCTGCGTCCACCGGTCAGCAACTTCGCTCCTTTTGCCGTGGCGTCTTCTATATGACGTTCGACCTTGTTGACGGCGGCCGCGTTCACGAGCGGCCCTTGCCCGATCGATGTGTCGAGACCGTTGCCGACGGTGAACTGGGCGACGCGGGCGCTGAGCTGCGCGGCGAAGCGATCATAGACGCCCGCCTGGACATACATCCGATTCGAGCTGACGCATGTCTGGCCCATGTTCCGATATTTGCTCGCCAATGCCCCTTGCAGAGCGGCATCGAGATCGGCGTCGTCGAAGACGATGAAAGGCGCGTTCCCGCCCAACTCCAGGGCGACCTTTTTGACGGTCGACGCGGCTTGAGACATTAGCAGCTTTCCGACCGCGGTCGAACCCGTGAAGCTGACAAGGCGAACGGCGGGATGCGAGGTCAACACAGTGCCGATCATGTTCGCGTCGCCAGTGACAACGTTCAGGGCACCAGCCGGGACGCCTGCCTCGACAGCGAGGGCAGCGATTGCGAGCGCGATCAAAGGGGTGTCCGGCGCAGGTTTGCAAACCACGGTACAGCCCGCGGCCAAGGCCGGCGCCACCTTCCGCGCAATCATCGACGCCGGAAAGTTCCACGGTGTGATGGCAGCGCACACCCCAACCGGTTGGCGATTGACGACGATACGAGCATCCTCGACATGCGTTGGTATGGTCGTGCCATAGACACGCTTTGCCTCCTCGCCGAAAAATTCGATCTGGGCGGCACTGGCGGCAATTTCTCCACGCGCCTCGGCGATCGGTTTTCCCTGTTCGCTGGTCAGGATCGTTGCAAGATCCTCCGAATGTTCCAAGAGGAGATCCGCCCAACGGCGCATGATACGAGCCCGGTCTTTTGCGAGCCGTTTCGACCAGGTTGGAAACGCGGCCTCTGCTGCTTCCACGGCAGCGACGATTTCCGCCTTTTCAAGGGCCGGCGTCCTCCCGATCTCTTCGCCGGTTGCAGGGTTATACACCGGCACCTGTCCTTCACCCGTCCATTGTCCATCGACAAGACATTGGCTACGAAGCAACTGCTGATATCTGATCTGCATGGCACACCTTTTGTTTCATTGAATGAAAGACATTCTGGTTTCTTTATACCTTTAAGCGGCCTTTCTCGCAAAAATTAAAATGATTTGTTGGTCCAGCCTGAATTGGAGAATAGATTTGCATCATGGTAATTTCATCCAATGAAACAAATGGTGCGTCATGGCCGATTCTCTTCGACGTAGCGTCTTTCTCCCCGGCGTTCCCCACCGAAATCCAATCCCGAACGCGTCCCTCGTCCGCGGGGTGCTGATGTCGAGCGTGATCAACGGCGTAGACGACAGTTCCGGCATCGTTCCAGAGACGCTTGAGGAACAGTGCGAATTGATGTTCACGAATGCCCGGCGCATCGTCGAAGCCGTTGGCGGAAACGTGCAGGATATTGTGAAGATGAACGTCTGGCTAAAGGATCTGGAGGACAGGAAGGCTCTGAATGTCCAGTGGGAAAAGATGTTTCCCGATCCGGCAAATCGTCCAGCTCGACACGCTCACCAAGGACATATGAGAGCCGAACTACTCATCCAGTGCGACATTGTCGCCGTCCTACCCACAACTTGATCCGGACCTAGTCAATCATGCCAGACTATCTCCCCTTCGATCCCGATCCGCTTCCGCCAAAAAACAAGACGCCCGCCGGCACGTGCGACAGCCAGTTTCATCCCTTCGGAGACGCTGCCAAGTATCCGATCCGACACGGCGCCGCATACGAAATGCCGGGCGCCACCATTGCCGAAGCTCTTCGGATGCATCGTGTTCTTGGGATCGAGCGCGGCGTGATCGTCCAATCGACGACCTATGGCTCCGACAACCGCATCTTGCTGGATGCGTTGGAGACGGCAGGCCCTGGCTATCGGGGCTGTACTGTCGCCGCGTCTCTATCGTTGAGCGACCCCGAGATCGACCGGCTTAATTCAGCGGGTGTTCGGGGTGCGCGGTTCAACTTCCTCAGTTCGTTAAATCTTGCGACGTCGCAGGACAGTTTTGCGCGATCGATCGACCGCGCACGCGAACTCGGCTGGTACGTCAAGATCCAGCCGAGTGAGAACGGCATTGCCCCGTCACTCGCGCAGATCAGGGATCTCGACTTGCCTGTGATCATCGACCACATGGGTCGACCGGATTTGAGCAAGGATTCTGGCGCCGAGACGGTGCTTGTGACCGTCGAATTGTTGAAGCGTGGCAACTTCTGGGTCATGCTCTCCAACGGACACAAGTTTTCCCGCGACGGCGCGCCATGGGACGATGTCGTCCCGATCGCGCAACGCTATATCGAAGCAGCCCCCGATCGGGTGCTCTGGGCGACCGACTGGCCGCATCCTCTTTCCAAGACACAGCCTCCCAATGATGGGGATCTCTTCGATCTCCTGTTTCGCTACGCGCCCGACGCGGAAAGTCGTCAGAAGATCCTGGTCGACAATCCCGCAAACCTGTTCGGCTTCAATTCGATATGACGGGAAGCTCCATGACGTCCAGAATGCAACTGGCCACTGTGACAATTGCCGGGCGCAAGACATTCGGCGCGGTGATCGAAAGCGGGTTCGTCGATCTTGGCGGCCGATATCCGGAATTCGCCGATCTGCGCGACGTTATAGAACGATCAGCGCTTGCGTCGGTCCGGGATAGGCTTGCGGGATTACCCACGGATCACGGATTGGATGAATTGCGCTATCTCTTACCAATCACGGCACCGCAGAAAATTATCTGCGTCGGCGTCAACTATCCCGAGCGGAACGAGGAATACAGGGATGGGCAGGACGCACCTGCAAATCCCTCGCTTTTCGTTCGCTTTCCAGGCTCCTTCGTGGGACATGGCGAAAGACTGGTCCGGCCATCCGTGTCGGAGGAGCTCGACTATGAGGGGGAGCTGTGCCTGATCATCGGCAGGACCGGACGCCATATCCCGGAGCGCGATGCGCTGTCCTACGTTGCAGCTCTTACTCTTTGCAACGAAGGCAGCGTTCGCGACTGGCTCAGGCATTCCAAGTTCAATGTGACGCAAGGCAAGAACTTCGATCGAAGCGGTGCGATCGGCCCGTGGATCGTTCCATTCGAAACAGAAAGCCAGATTGCCGATATTCGACTGACGACGCGGGTCAACGGCGAGCTTCGGCAGGACGACCGCACCAGTCGTATGATCTTCAGCTTCCGTCGGCTGGTCGCCTACATATCGACATTCACGACGTTGATCACCGGGGACATCATCGTGACCGGTACGCCGACCGGTGCTGGCGCCCGCCTGAATCCGCCTGTCTGGCTGAAGCCTGGAGACGTGGTGGAAGTAGAGGCTGAAGGTGTTGGAATGCTTTCCAATGTCGTCATCGACGAGGAGCCGCGATCACGATGAAAGACGGAGAGATCGAACAATGCGCTCGCAACCTCGCCAAGGCGGAGAAGACACGGATCCAGGTCGGGCTTATCAGTCTTGCTAATCCGGCAATGACAATGCAAGACGCCTATGCAATCCAGGCCGCATGGATGCGGCAGAAATTCGCCGAAGGGCGCCGCGTGATCGGTCACAAGATTGGTCTCACATCGAGAGCTATGCAATCCGCGCTCAATATCGATATTCCAGATTCAGGCGTTTTGCTTGATGACATGGCGTTCGAAGATGGCGGGGCGATTCCGCCCGGCCGTTTCATCGAGCCACGCGTGGAAGCAGAAATCGCCTTCATCATGAAAGACGATCTGCGAGGGCCAAATGCCACAAACGTTGATGTCTTGAACGCAACTGCTTTTCTCCAGCCGGCCTTGGAGATCCTCGATACTCGGATCCTGCGTATCGACCCACAAACAAAAAAGACGCGCAATGTGTTCGATACGATCGCCGACAACGCCGCCAACGCCGGCATTGTCATGGGCGGACGCAGCATAAGGCCGCTTGAGGTCGACATGCGCTGGATAGGCGCCATCGTTTCGAAAAACGGCGCGGTGGAGGAGACAGGCCTTGGCGCCGGCGTTTTGAACAATCCTGCCACCGCCGTGGCATGGCTGGCGAACCGGTTGGCGGAGATCGGTGAAGGGATTTCCGCCGGCGACATCATCCTGTCCGGCTCTTTCATCCGGCCGATAGAGGCCACGCCCGGTTCGACGATCTTCGCCGATTACGGACATCTTGGAACTGTCAGTTGCCATTTTCGATAGGAACGAACATGCCCGTCCGCCAAAACACGTTCAAGGCCGCAATCGCACAGAAGCACCTTCAGATAGGCCTTTGGCTTGGATTGGCGAACGCCTATACGGCGGAGATCGCCAGTGGAGCAGGTTTCGACTGGTTGCTTTCGATGGCGAGCATGCACCGAACGACATACGCCGCACGCTTTCCCAATTGCAGGCGATAGGCGCTTCAAGCCACACCGTCGTTCGTTTGCCGATAGGTGAGACCTGGATGATCAAGCAGGTCCTGGATATCGGCGCGCAAACCATTCTCGTGCCGATGGTGGAAACAGCTGCGCAATGCTGGTCGATGCCGTGCGATATCCGCCTCGAGGGGTGCGGGGCGTCGGTGCGGCTCTTGCTAGGACCTCTGCGTTCAATCGAACCACAAACTATCTTCAGACGGCTGATGATGAAGTCTGTTTGCTGGTGCAAGTGGAAAACCGCCGGGGCATCGCGGCGCTCGACGAAATCCTCGCCGTCGACGGCGTTGACAGCGTTTTCGTCGGGCCGGCGGATCTTGCGGCCGACCTGGGCTTCCTCGGACGGCCGGGCGCATCCGAAGTCCAGTCCGTTGTTGAAAACGCGCTGTCTAAGATCGTTGCGTCTGGCAAGGCCGCCGGCATTCTTACGGCCGACACGACGCTCGCCCGCCGCTATATCGAGATCGGAGCGACCTTCGTCGCGGTTGGCACTGACGTTGGTCTTTTCTCAAGTGCGACATCCGCGCTCGCAGCAGCCTTTGATACCCGACCTCAGAACCGCGCGCCGGAGAGACAAGACGGCGCTGCTTATTGACAATAACGCCCCTTGCTCAAAATGAGCTGCTTTTTTTTGAGATGGGCCACTTCGAGGCGCGCGGCGGTACTGGTTGCGCGGCCGTAGTTCTATATTTTCTGTCGTCTGCCATCCGCCCGACCCCTGACGATCAGGGAAATCACCAGCAGGACCGTCGAGAACACGATCATGGTCGTGGCGGCAGCCGCAAGCGTCGGTGTAATCGTATCGCGGGCCGCCGAGAACATCTCTCGTGGCAGCGTTCTTTGGCCGGGTCCGGCGAGAAAAAGCGTGACAACGATCTCATCCAAGGAGGTTGTAAAGGCAAAAAGAGCGCCTGACGCAATACCGGGCGCGATGATCGGCAAGGTAATTTTCCGAAAAGCATGCCCGGGTTTGGCGCCGAGGCTCGCCGCCGCCCAGAGTAGCCGCCTGTCGAGCGCGGTCATGGCGGCACCGACGGTAACGACAACGAACGGTGCGGCGAGTGCCGTGTGTGCTAGAACGAGCCCGAATGTCGTCTGTGTCAGGTCCAGCAGCGAGAAGACGAAATAGATACCGACCCCTACGATTACCGCGGGGGCAATGAGGGGCGCGAGAAGCAAGGTCTCGATGATCTTTCGTCCCTTGACCTTGCTGTTTGCAAGGCCGATCGCGGCCGCCGTCCCGAGCACGGTAGAGAGGATCATGGTAGCGAGCGCGATGGTCAGGCTGTTGATGAGCGCCTCCCGCCACGTCGGAGACGAGAAGAAGTCTTCATACCAACGCCAGGTGAATCCTACAAACGGAAGCGCCAGATAGCGGGAGTCGTTGAACGACAACGGCACGATCACCAGAATAGGCAGGATCAGGAAGCAGAGGGTAAGCCCCGATACGATTGTCAGCAGCATTTTGCCGGCTGAAGGTTTTCTTCTTCGAACCATCGTGATCAACCCAAATTAATTCCGCCGCGGGAAAAGCGCGTCTGGAGCGTGAACAACACGGCGGTTATGACAAGAAGGAATAGGCCGAGCGAGGAGGCTAGTCCCCAGTTCAGCGTGGCGGTCGTGAACATCGAAATATAGTAACCGACCATCTGGTCACCCGGTCCGCCAAGAAGCGCGGGCGTAATGTAAAAGCCGATTGTGATAATGAAGACCAGCATCGCCCCGGTCATCAACCCCGGCAGTACCTGCGGCAGATAAACCCGGAAGAATGCGTAGACCGGGCGCGCGCCCATCGATGCAGCCGCCCGCATCAGCCGTGGATCGGCAGCACGCATCGAACCAAGCAGCGGGAAGATGAGGAATGGCAGCATCACATGCACCATGGCGATGATGACGCCTGTTCTGGAAAACAACAGCCCCAGCGGCTGGTCGATGACACCCAAATTCTGGAGGACCATATTGACCACGCCTCGATCCTGAAGAAGGACGATCCAGGCAGTTGTGCGAACCAGGATGGACGTCCAGAACGGAAGCAAGACGATGATCAACAGAATGTTTCGCATCTGGTCGGAAAGCCCGGCCAGAAACACGCAGAGTGGAAATGCCAGGAGGACGCACACAAGCGTGGTGACAGCGGCGATGCCGAAGGTTCTCGCCATGACGCCGCGGTAGATGGCGCCCTCGGGTCGGGCCTGGATGATGCCATTTCCATAGTCTCTCTTCAGATCGAGAGCGGACAGAAGATGATAGGTGTTCACCGGTCCGTTCGCGCGCTTCATCATCTGCCAAGTATCGGATTGGCCCCAGCGCGCGTCGACCGCCGTCAATTGCTGACTGGCGTCCGCATTGGCAGCACCCGCAGCGGCAATCTTGCGTTTTGTGCCCGTAAGGAGTTCGCGGGCGCCCGGGTTTTCATAGGACAGCCGTCTCGCCAGCGCAGCGAGACGAGCCGGCGCGACATCGCCGATCTCGCCTCCGAGCGCTTCGAAGGTCGCCTCCGGTGGGAGCCCGATCCCGTTCCAATCGTCGAGCGCTGCTGCGGTTTTTGGCAGGGCCGCCGTCAACTCTGGATCGGATACGCTTCGCCACATCACCATGCCGAGCGGCACGAGGAAAACGGCGAACATGAACAAAAAGAGGGGCGCGATCAGGACATAGCTGCCGAAGCGCTCCCTGGAGAAGGTGGTAACCATGGCCTGATCTCTCTATTCGGCTTACTGAGCGCTCCAGGTCGTCCACCGCGCGTTGAGGGTATCGATGTTGTCGATCCAGAACGCGTCGTCGATCTTCAGTACATTGGCGGCATTTTCGGGAGCCGTCGGTAAATCGGTCAGAAGCTTCTTATCGATCAACCCGAGCGCTGCCTTCGAAGTCACGCCGATCGGTTGATAGGAGGGCATCTTGGCCTGGTATTCACCCTTCGACGCGAAGTCGAGAAACCTGTAGGCGGCGTCCTTGTTCGGTGAATTCGCCAGGATTACCCAACTATCCGTTGTCTGCAATGACTCGTTCCAGACCAGTGTGAATGGTTTCTTGTCGACGTTGATCGCCGTCGTCACTCGACCATTGTATGTTGTCGTTGCCGCCACCTCGCCTGATGCAAGCAATTGCATCGGCTGCGCGCCGGTCTTCCAGAACACAAGATTTAACTTTATGCGGTCAAGCGATTTGAAAGCTCGGTCGACACCTTCTGGCGTCTTAAGTGTCTCATAGACCTTCGCAGGCGGAACACCGTCCGCCATCAAAGCGATTTCCAGGTTGCCTTTCGGCCCCTGGCGCAATGCGCGCTTGCCGGGGAATTTCGCGATGTTGAAGAAGTCCGTCCAGTTCTTCGGGCCATCCTTGAAGACGCTGTTATCGTAGGCCATCACGAAATTGTATATTGCAGAGCCGACACCACATTTGCTGACGGCGCCGGGAACATATGCGTCCTTTCCTCCGGCCCGGTTGTAGTCAATTTCCTCGAAGAGACCTTCAGAGCATCCGAGCTCCAATTCTTCCGATTCCACCTCGACAACGTCCCAGCCGCTGTCGTCGGCTTCGGATCTGGTCCGTAGGATACCGATGCCGCCATCCCAGGAGTCTTCAACAAGCTTGGTGCCGGTTTCTTTGGCAAATGGCTCGAAGATTGCCTTGCGTTGCATGTCCTGGAACGTTCCGCCCCAGGAGGTCACCGTTAGATCCCGCGCCATGCCTAAGCTGGGTAGTCCGAGGAGGATGGCCGCAGCAATAAATGTTTTCCCAGTCATGTATTTCATTTGGTAGGTTCCCTTGTTTTGGTCGCCATGCGGCAACATTGGTGGCTTACGGAAGAATGGCGCAGCTTCCCTCCGGAAGATCGAGTGCGACCCGATCTCCAGGCTGCACGCGACCGCTCTGGGCGGCTGAATTTTCCTTGATGTGAATGTCTTGTCCTGCATCCGTAAAGACACGGAAGCGCAGATGGTCCCCGTGGAAAACCACGGACGTGACGATGCCCTGCAGGGCTGACGTGAGATCGGTGCTCAATCTTACCGTTTCCGGCCGGCTGAACACGACAGCTTTCTCCCCGACAGCGAGACCCGCGACCGCGCTGCCACGGATGATTGCGCCGTCACGGGTCTTGACGGTGGCTTGACCCGCTGAAACGGCGACCACCTCAGCATCGACGAGATTGGCTTCCCCGACGAAACCGGCAACGAAGCGATTGGCGGGGCACCGGTAGATCAGTTCGGGCCGGTCGATCTGGGCGATCTTTCCTTCGTTGAAGATTGCGATGCGATCGGACATCGTCAGCGCCTCGTCCTGGTCATGCGTCACGTAGACGAAGGTGATGCCAAGTCGTGCATGTAGCGACTTAAGCTCCATCTGCATGGTTTCCCGCAACGCCTTGTCCAGAGCGCCGAGCGGTTCGTCCATCAGGACGATACGAGGCTCATAGACCAGCGCTCGTGCCAGGGCGACACGCTGTTGCTGACCGCCTGACAGCTGTTGAGGCTTTCGGTCACCGACAGACGGGAGCTGGATCAGATCCAGCATCCGGCGCACGAGGCGGTCACGTTCCGCGCGCGGCAGCTTTCGCACCGCCAACGGAAATGCAAGGTTTTCGGCGACGGTCATGTGTGGAAACAGTGCGTAACTCTGGAAGACGACGCCCATCTTTCGATCATAGGGCGGGCGTCTCGTGACGTTTTCTCCCTCGACATGGATCTCGCCAGAATCTGGATTTTCAAACCCTGCAAGCATCATCAGGGTCGTCGTCTTTCCAGAGCCGCTCGGTCCGAGAAGTGTCAGGAATTCGCCGTTGTAAACGTCGAGATTGAGATCGCTGACGATCGTGTTCGAGCCGTAGCTCTTGTAGACCCCGCTAAATGTCGCGATCGGCTTCGAGCTGACATCACTCTTCGAATTGCTCATGGGTGGCGTGGCCTCCGCACTCCATTCTGTCTTTAGTTTTACGACGACCATGCTCAGAACCCCATTTGATTCACGCGCCCGTTTCTGACGTCAGGCCTGCGAGTAAAATTTTCACTCAGTGGTTCATGATCTCGCGGCCGTGTCACGGAATTTAGCTGGATAAGCCAAAAATAAGCAATTTGGATCATAAAATACCTCCGCGACATTTCATCTATTGATATTTCTAGGATGAAATTTAGCCGTTTTTACTCGTTCGCGGCCAACCAGATCACTTACCTGCCATAGGGGCACGCAAACTTTTCCGCGTTCGGCGCGGCACACGACATCCTCATCCCGTTGACAACGGTAGCCGGAAATCCCGGTCGGTTCAATTGATTATTGTAACGCGATGCGATATTGCGTTTCGTATCACGGTACGGAGGATACAAAATGCCAAGTAATTCGATGCGCGAGCGCGATATAGAGGGACACTTTCATCCGCAGACGGATGCGAGACTGCATGAACAGATCGGGCCGATGGTGATTGAATCGGGTGAAGGCATCTACGTGACTGATTCCGAGGGCAATCGTTTCATCGAAGGTATGGCAGGCCTCTGGTGCGCCTCGCTCGGTTTCAGCGAGCGGCGTTTGGCGGATGCTGCGCATCGGCAGCTTCTCTCTCTGCCCTATCAGCAGACTTTTGCCCATCGCAGCAATCAGCCAACCATCGAGTTGGCCCAGGCGCTCCTGTCCAAGGCACCGGCGCCAATGTCTAAGGTCCTTTTCCAATGCTCGGGATCAGAAGCGGTCGATACGGCAATCAAGCTCGTCTGGTATTATCATGCCGCCGCCGGCCGGCCGGAAAAGCGCAAAATCATTTCCAGATTGAAGAGCTATCATGGCACAACGATCGCCGCCGCGAGCCTGACTGGATTGCCGAATATGCACAAAGGCTTCGGTATTCCCTTGGATGGTTTCATCACGGTCACCGCACCCTATGCCTACCGCAATGCCAAGCCGGGTGAGAGTGACGAGGATTTCGCGGCAAGGCTCGCAGCCGAACTGGAGGAGGTGATCCTGCGGGAAGATCCCGAGACGATTGGCGCATTCTTCGCAGAGCCGGTCATGGGCACGGGCGGTGTCGTCGTGCCTCCGGCGACATATTTCGACAAGGTGCAAGCCATCCTCAAAAAATACGACATTCTTTGCGTCGCCGACGAAGTGATCTGCGGCTTCGGGCGCACGGGGGCTTACTGGGGATGCGACAGAATGGGCATCAAGCCGGACATGCTGACCTGCGCCAAGGGACTTTCGTCAGCTTATTTCCCGATATCGGCCTTGATGATCTCCGAGGCCATCTATCAGGTCCTTGCCGATCGCACCCATGAATTCGGAGGCTTCGGCCACGGCTTCACCTATGGCGGTCATCCAGTTGGCGCCGCTGTCGCGCTGGAGACGCTAAAGATCTATGACGAGATGGATATCGCAACCACTGTAAAGGGGTTGGAGGAGCAATTCCAGAACGGTCTACACCGGTTCGCCGACCATCAGCTTGTCGGTGATGTTCGCGGAATAGGCCTGATGGGCGCACTCGAGCTCGTTTCGGACAAGACCGACAAGGTCCCCTTTGATCCTTCGCTGAAAGTTGCGCAAAGAGTGTCCGATGCGCTACGCAAGCGGGGCGTCCTGCTTCGCGCGCTAGGCGATTCAATCGTCTGTGCTCCGCCGCTGATCATCAAGCCGGCAGAAATCGATATGATCGTCAACGCGCTTGCGCAATCTCTGGACGAGGTAGCGGCTGGTCTTTAAGCGACGGAACGACGCTCGATTTCCGGGAAGCGTGCTCCCCGGTCCCGCGGGGCTTGGTTCTCATGCGGTCCGACCAACAGAGCGAGTGACGACGCGACGGTGAGCGCACTCAGTTTCCGTGAAACGGGCGATGGATTGTATGCTATATCGAACATACCCTTATAAGGCAGGCCGGCTGCTCAGTTGCGTTCAGCCGGTCTGCACAATATAAACCCCGCCGTACTTATCTCCGACAGGAGCCTTGCGCGTCGAGCAATCCGTAGAGAACTGTGATTCCAAAGGAACAAGCGCCCATCGCGGCCGAAGATGAAAAACGTGAGAATGGCGTAAAGTCGCTTCATCTTGCTTTCGACGTGCTCGAGGCCGTTGCCTCCGAGGACGGCGAAATTGGTGTCAGTGAGCTTGCGCTCAAGCTCGGAACGACCAAGGGTACCGTATTTCGCCATCTGCAGACTTTGGTGGAGCGAGGGTATCTGGCGCAGAATCCCGCGACCCAGAGATATCATATGGGGGTCAGGTCCTATCTGCTGGGCCAGGCCGCCGCCGGTCGAATCGATATGCTTTCTGCATCGCAGGATGCGATGAAGGCGCTTCGCGACGAGATTGGAGAAACGGTCGTCATATCAGCGATCGGTTCCAGGGGCTTGACGGTTCTTGCCACACTATTAGGAAAGTCGTCTCTGGAGATCGGCGTTCGTGTGGGAAGCACGCTCGACCTACATGCAACATCTCAGGGAAAGGTCGCGCTCGCCTATTGCGGCAGTTCGCTTTTTCCACAGTTACGTCGGCGGACGCTTGCTGCCTTAACGCCTCATACCATTACGGACATCGACCAGCTCGAAAAGCAATGCCAAGACGTTCGACAGCATGGTTTTGCGAGCTCGCCTAACGAGGACACTATTGGGATCAACGCGCTCGCCGCACCGATCTTCTCAGGGAGTTCCGACGTCGTTGGCACTCTCGCAATCGTTGGTTCCATTCAGCACGTTGCTGTTCCGCCGCCTCAATCGCAGATCGATGCCTTGTTGCGAACCGTTCATCGCATTTCCTGGGGCCTCGGCTACAAGGGCAAAATTCCTCCGGTGTGAAGCCGTCGCGAACGGCGCCGACGAAGGCAAGAGTTGGTCGACACTTCGCTTCGCATCACTCCGAAGGTAGAATTCCGTTCCCCAGTGCTTTGGATATGTTGGTTGCGAGCGAGAGGATCGTGTCGATGATCTCCGGTGTGTTTTCGCGTGGCAGAAACTGTATCGAACCGACGAGACCGACACTCGCAACGAGCTTGTCGCGATAGTCGTAGATCGGCGCGGCCACCGCGTTGACGCCAAGCAGGGATTGTTCCGGAGCGGACGCGTAGCCCCGTTTGCGCACTTCACCAATTTCGTCCGCAAGGTCGGCCACTGACGTCAGTGTATACTCAGTCAATCTGGGCAATTCGCGCCGTGCCAAATTGTCGGTCAGGGACTTCGGGCCATAAGCGAGGAAGATCTTTCCCTGTGCGGAGGCATGCAATTCGAGCTCGCTGCCCGGCCGCACGCCGATTTCGATTGAGCCATTTCCTGACAACGTTAACAAAACGAACGCGCTTCGAGGGGTCGGCGTGCTCAACACGACCGCAAGTCCGGTTCTGCCGCGCGCCTCGCGCATGATGGGCTCGGCCACGGACGCCATGTCGTCGGCGGATGGAGCAAGCTTCGCAATGAGCCAGGCCTTTGGACCAAGCCGATAGCGTGAAGAAACGGAATCTTGGACGACATAGCCACGCTCAGCGAGCGTATTTAGATGCTTGAAGACTGCGCTTTTTGCGATGCCGACGTCATGGGCGATTTGTGTCACGCCAGGCGGCTCGGATGCAAACGCCACCCGTTCAAGGATATGCAGCGTCGTATCCGCTGCCCTGACACTCTCCGAATTCAAAGCTTTTCCGTCTAACGGCTTCATGCGCTCACCCGCGATTTTCTTCTGTCTTATTCCTATCCGGTCAGACCTGCAAATCGCCCCTTTCGATCCGGCCGCAACAAATCACAGACAGCCTTCGTGAAGGCTCCATCAAGATCAGGCCGTTTTTGAATTGCAATATTTGAGAACACAGTTCTTTACACGAGAACAATAATGCGGCATTCATTGACTAATGATCATGTAGCGGTTCCGTGGAGACGCGCGGGACGATGAATCACCAACGCGAGACGGGAGGACTAATGTGTACGCACCAGCATTGCCACGCTTCGGTCGCCTATGCCGGTCTTTCGACGTTTGGAACGTCAGCCTGAGCATGACCATCAACGCATCAGAGGCAGCCGGTTGCTGCGTTCACAGTGTCCCGTTCTCAGGACTCCGCCATTCTTCCATGGCGGACGGTCCCGCGCAGATTGAGGTAAGATAAGATCGAAATGTCTGTGAACTTGGAAGTAAGTGTCGGCAGCCTTCGCCTCAAGAACCCGGTGATTGCTGCATCCGGAGAGCATTTGATCGACGAAGCCGGCATACGGTCCGCAATTGTCGCAGGGGCAGGGGCCGTCGTCGTCAAGTCCACCAACGAATCCGTGGCAGCGAAAGACCAATTGCTGAGAGCAGAGTACATCGCCCTCGGCGCCGATTGGGAACCCGTTGCTTGGGGAGCGGAGGCTCCGTGCGATGCGACGCTCGTAACCCGATCCGGTCTGACCCCGCTCGGATTCGAAGACTGGCTCGACCAGAGCGTTCGAATGGACCGACTGGCGCGTGAACACGATTGCTTGCTTATTCCGAGCCTGATCCTCGCAGACATGGACGAGGCGCTCAAGATGGCGAAAGCCATTGAAGCCGCTGGATTCCGGTCGCTGGAATTCAACATCGGCACCCCTTATGCGAGCCAGGCGGCGAAGGGGGCCGTCAGCACTGAACTGTCGCCCGAACGGGTCGGCACAATAGCGGCCGCCATGCGCGAGGCGATCGATCTGCCATTTTGGATCAAGGTGACCGGGCAGAGCGAGCGTGTGCCCGATCTCGCTCAATTCGCCTTTGACGCCGGCGCTGAAAGCGTTGTCATGGCAGGTCGCCTGCTCGGTCTCGTTCCGGATCTGGAAACGTTTGGCCCGGTTCTCGGTACGAGCTGTGGCATCGGTGGTTTCTGGAATCTACCCCTGACATGCCACTGGTTGGCCCTGACCCGCCGCCAGCTCGGCGCCGGACGCGATCTGGTCGGCATCAACGGTGCGACGAGCGGCCGGGATGTCGCACGAATGATGCTCGCCGGAGCTTCAGCCGTCGGCATGTCGTCGGCAGTTATGATGCGCGGTTTTGGTCTGATCACCGAAACGATCTCTGAACTGGCAGCCTATTGTTGGTCGAAGAACATCCATGCGTCGGATCTGATCGGCCGCGCGGCCGACGCCCGAAAGACTTTCGCTCAGATGCCCTTGCTCGACAATCACTGGCGAAATTTCATTCCTCAACCTCTCGACTGACAGCAGGCAAGCAGGAGCACACGATGGCAACACTTCGTACACGCATCAAGGCAGGCGACACGTTAATGGGTACTTTCATCAAGACGCCGTCTCCCCATGTCGCCGAGTTGCTAGGGCTTGGTGGGCTGGATTTTGCGGTTGCCGACCGTGAACATGCTCCGATCGGCATCGAAGCGCTCGATCTTCTCGTTGGCGCCGCGCGTGGCGTTAACCTCCCGCTTCTGGTTCGGGTTCCCGCCAATGAACCAGTATCGATTGCTGCGGCGTTGGATTGTGGCGCCATCGGTGTGCTGGTGCCGCATGTGCGCAATGCTCAGGATGCCCGCGCGGTTGTCGATGCGACGAAATATGGAAACCGCATGAGAGGTTTTTCGCCTTCTGCGAGGGCAGGGCGCTATGGCACAGAGGATGCCGCCTCGTATCGGGCCCGCTCGGACGCGGAAAGTGTCTTGATCCTCCAGATCGAAGATGCCGAAGCCCTCGATCACCTCGATGCAATTGCCGCGATCGCGGAGATTGACGCGTTGTTCATCGGTCCAGCAGACCTCGCGCTCTCCCTGGGCTGTGGCCCAACAGATGCTGCGCTTGCCGAGGCGATCGATCGCATTATCGAGGCTGGCAAGCGGCATTTGAAACCGTTGGCGATTTTCGCTACCCGCAGCGACCAGGTGGCCAGTCTGATTGAAAAAGGAATCAGCGTTTTTGTCTGCGGTTCCGATCAATCCATCTTGCTGGCCGGAGCCCGTCAGACTGCAGCCGCGGCAAACAGATAATTCAAGACGCCCTCGTTAGATTGGAAGGAGACGAGACATGAATATTCCAAACGTCAATTGGGAAGAGATGGAATGGACACCAGTCCGGTCCGGTGTCGAGCGGAAGGCCTTCTCAGGGAAGGGAGCCACTCTGGCTCTGCATCGCCTGCAACCGGGCCACGAGCCGAAGCCGCACAACCATGTCCATGAGCAGATCGTCTATATCGTTTCTGGCACCGTCGATTTCTACATAGGCGACGAGGTCTTGAGGCTTGGAGCCGGCGGTCTCGCTGTAGTGCCGTCCATGGTCATGCATCACGCGGTCGTTGTTGGCGACGAACCCGTCATCAACCTCGATGTCTTCACGCCATCGCGCCCCGAATACGCATAGGCCTCAATTTGGCCGAGCTTGGTTGTCGGTCGGTCCCTTGTACCGGTCCACAGATGGATACCTCGAGCACGCCAGCAAAACAGGAAAAACATGATGACAAACAGTCTCTTCATCAACGGGCAGTGGACTGCCGGTTCCGGCAACCGACGCGGCCGGCTAATCAATCCCGCGACTGGCGTCGACATCGGAGAGGTAGCTTTCGCCGAGAAGACCGATCTCGACGACGCCCTCGCTGCGGCCGAGGCAGGCTTTAAGGTGTGGTCCAAGGTTTCGGCCTACGAGAGGGCCAAGATCCTTCACAAAGCCTCCGATCTGACACGCGAACGCGCTGGCGTGATTGCGCAAGCCATAACACGCGAACAGGGCAAACCGCTTTCGGAAGCACGGATGGAAGCGGGTGGTACCGGTGACCATATCGATTGGTATGCTGAAGAAGCCCGCCGAGCCTATGGCCGCGTCATTCCAGCGCGCACGCCGAGCACTCAGCAGATGGTTCTTCTGGAACCGGTTGGCCCGGTTGCTGCCTTCAGCCCGTGGAATTTCCCGATCGGCCAGATTGTCCGCAAGATCGCCGGTGCACTTGCCGCCGGCTGCTCAATCATTGCCAAGGCTCCGGAAGAGACGCCGACCTGTGTGATCGAACTCGTCAAATGTTTCGTCGAGGCCGGTGTGCCAGCCGGCGTCCTCAACCTCGTCTTCGGAGTGCCATTAGAGATTTCAGAGCATCTGATCGCCTCGCCGATCATCCGTAAGGTCTCCTTCACCGGTTCTGTTCCCGTTGGTCGCCATCTCGGCGCGCTTTCAGCCAAGCACCTAAAACGTACGACGATGGAGCTTGGCGGTCACGCTCCGTTTATCGTGTGCGACGACGTCGATGTCGCGTCGGTCGCCGGTCTCGGAGTCGGTCTGAAGTTCCGCAACGCTGGTCAGGTCTGCGCATCGCCGACCCGCTATCTTGTGCAAGACGGTGTCTATGACAAGTTTCTCGATTCTTTCGTCACCGGCGCTCGCGATCTCAAAGTCGGTGACGGTGCAGCCGATGGAGTCCAAATGGGCCCGGTCGCCCATGCCCGCAGGCTCGATGCCATGGAAGCCTTCGTGCGCGATGCGGTGGAAAAGGGCGCCAAGCTCGAGACTGGTGGCAAGAGAATGGGCAACGAAGGCTTCTTCTTCGAACCGACGGTTCTCTCCAATGTGCCGCTTTCTGCCAACATCATGAACGACGAACCTTTCGGACCGATCGCCGTGGTCAATCGCTTCGATGATATTGAAACAGCCATCACCGAAGCAAATCGCCTGTCTTATGGACTGGCGGCGTTCGCCTTCTCGAAGCGTAACGACCGTACGGACCGCATCATGCGGGGCGTCGAGACGGGTATGATGTCGATTAATCATTTCGGCCTCGCCGCGCCCGAAACGCCTTTTGGCGGAATTAAGGATTCCGGTCACGGCAGCGAGGGCGGTTCAGAGGGTATTCAGGCGTATCTGACACCCAAGTTCGTGAGCCAACTCAACGCTTGAGGATCGTTTCTATCCTTTGACCAAACTGGCGAACATCGAACCGGCTTCGTGCTTCGAAGCCGGTGGATCAGTGCATTGAAACGACGACGTTTAAACAACAGTGATGGGAGCACATGAGGAAACTTTACGGAAGTGCCGCGGAGGCCTTAGCTGGCACGTTGGCCGATGGAATGACGATCATGTCGGGGGGGTTCGGCTTGTGCGGCATCCCGATGAGTCTCATCGAGGCCATCCGCCTTTCAGGTGTCAAGGACCTAACGGTCATCTCAAACAACGCCGGGGTTGACTGTTACGGCCTGGGCATCCTCCTCGAGACGCGCCAAATCAGAAAGATGATCTCGTCCTATGTCGGCGAAAACAAACTATTTGCCGACCAATTTCTTTCCGGTGCTCTGGAACTCGAATTTAATCCGCAAGGTACGCTAGCCGAAAGGATCCGTGCTGGCGGCGCCGGCATTCCAGCCTTCTACACAAAGACGGGCGTGGGTACGTTGATTGCCGAAGGAAAGGAGATTCGCTGCTTTCACGGTGAGGATTATGTCATGGAAACCGGCCTCTTCGCCGACATTTCCATTGTCCATGCCTGGAAAAGCGATAGCGAAGGAAATCTCGTCTATCGCAAGACTGCCCGCAACTTCAATCCCATGATGGCAACGGCGGCAAAGATTACGATAGCTGAAGTCGAGCACCTGGTGCAGGCTGGCGAGATCGATCCGGACGAGGTTCATACACCTGGAATCTTCGTGAAGAAGATCGTGCATGTTCCCGACGGTAAAAAGCGAATTGAACAGCGAATGGTGCGCCGGAAAATCGAGACGGAGGCTGCCTGATATGGCTTGGACACGTGACCAAATGGCAGCCCGCGCGGCCAAGGAATTGCAGGACGGGTTCTATGTCAATCTAGGAATCGGCATTCCGACGCTCGTCGCCAACTATATCCCGCAAGCAGTTGAAGTGACACTGCAGAGCGAAAACGGCATGCTGGGTATGGGACCATTTCCCTACGAGGGCGAAGAGGACGCCGATCTCATCAACGCGGGTAAGCAGACGATCACCGAATTAAAGAAGACGAGCTATTTTTCCTCGGCCGATAGTTTCGCGATGATCCGTGGCGGCCATATTGATCTGTCGATCCTCGGCGCCATGCAGGTCTCGCAAAGCGGTGACCTTGCGAATTGGATGATACCGGGCAAGATGGTCAAGGGTATGGGTGGGGCGATGGACCTTGTAGCCGGTGTCAAACGTGTCGTGGTTGTCATGGAACACGAGGCAAAGGGCGAACCAAAGCTGCTCAAGGAATGCAACCTGCCAATCACCGGAAAGCGGGTTGCAGATCTTGTCATCACCGATCTCGGGGTATTCACAATAGCTCGACAGGGTGAGACGAACATGACGTTGGTCGAAGTTGCTGATGGCGTTTCGTTGGAGGAAATAAGGGCCAAGACGGAAGCCGAATTCCGTATCAATCTGATTGGCCAATAAGCAGGCTTCCGCCAGTCTATTTTTCAGAAACGCACGGGAACGATTGCGGCTACGATAACGCGGACCTCGCTCGGCAACTGTCGATGACACTGAAATATCTGGCGGTAATTCCGGCCCGATGAGGTGACACCAAGGGCGCGGCTGATGATACCTTCGACCTTGAACCTTCGTGTCACAAGATCCTCCACATGCCGCACTGCAATAACGATCGTTTATCGACTCTATGGCGAGAGATGATTTCCTTCGAGTGAATTAACAGGCCAATCTCCGGGCGCAATAGAAACCCACCTGGAGATATTCATGAAAAACGTAATCAACTCTCTCGTCCTTGCTGGCGCCGTGTCGGCGGCCCTTGCCAACGTTGCGGCCGCCGCCCCCCTGACCAAGGCGGAAAACGATGCAGCACTCGCCGCCAAGAAGGAAAAGTGCTTCGGCGTCGCGCTGAAGGGTCAGAACGATTGCGCCGCGGGTCCCGGCACGACCTGCCAGGGAACTTCGACCGTCGACTTTCAAGCCAATTCCTGGAAGTTCGTACAGGGTGGCACCTGCACCAGCATTCACCTGCCGAATGGTAAGACCGGATCTCTTAAGTCAGCCTAAGCCGCACGGCCAGTCCAACGAGTAAGCAGGAAAGCGGACAGAAAGAATGAGCGCGGTGACCGCCCCAGCCCTAGCCCATGACATGCCTCTTCGCTTTCCTGCATTTTCACCTGACGGACTTGCCGGTACCAGCTTTAAGCATGAGCATTTTGCAGCGATCCACGCGGCGGAAGCGCATCGAGGCTTCTTCGAGGTTCACGCCGAAAACTATATGGGCGCCGGCGGACAGCCACATCGCATGCTTGAGGCCATCCGCCGCGACTATCCTATATCGCTGCATGGTGTCTGCATGTCGATCGGCGGCCCGCAGGCGCTCGACAAGATGCATCTTTCACGTTTCCGCCATCTCGTTGAACGCTACGAGCCCGCGATGGTCTCGGAGCATCTTGCCTGGTCAACACACGGAACCACATTCTATAACGACTTGTTGCCTTTACCCTACACGCCAGCAACGCTCGAACATGTGTGCGACCATATCGACGAAGTCCAGGAGGCGATCCGCCGGCCTTTGTTGCTGGAAAACCCCTCAAGCTATCTTGCCTTTCACCACTCAACCATGAGCGAGACCGACTTCATCCGCGCGGTGTCGCGCCGCACCGGGTGTGGTCTCCTGCTGGATATTAACAACGTCTTTGTGTCGGCCACCAATCATGGCTTCACCGCTTTGGACTATCTCGCCGACTTTCCGCTCCCTGCTCTTGGCGAAATTCATCTTGCCGGCCATGCCGAGCACGTCGACGACGAGGGCGCTACGCTCTTGATCGATAGCCATGATGAGCCGGTCGCTGATGCTGTGTGGAAGTTATACGAGATCGTCATCGCACGCTCCGGCCCGATCCCGACATTGGTCGAATGGGACGGCAAGATTCCGGATTGGCCCATCCTGAAAGCGGAAGCAGCGGCGGCGCAAGCCATTCTCGACCGTCACCAGCGAGGCCTCCGTCATGCGGTCGCTTGAGCACGAACCGTCGTCCTATGCGGCCGCGTTTGCATCGGCGTTGATGAATCCCCGATGCCCGACGCCTGCGATCGTCCGTGGGCCTGCCGGGAAGGATGCGGTGAAGCGCTACAATGTCTATCGCAACAACGTCATGGTCAGTTTGATTGATGCTCTGGCGGCAATCTTTCCTGCAGTTCAGCGGATCACCGGCATCGACTTTTTTCGTGGGATGGCACGTCAATTTGTACGGCTGACGCCCCCGACGTCACCATTGCTTTTTGAGTACGGTTATAGCTTTCCGAGCTTCATCGAAAGTTATGAGTACGCGCGGACCATGCCTTGGCTCGCTGACGTCGCGCGGATCGAACGCGCCTGGCTCGACGCTTATCATGCCGCGGACGCTGAGCCCCTTGCTGCGAATGCACTTGCGGCCATCCCGCTCGATGGGTTAGCAGATGCGGTTCTCCTGACGCACCCGGCCGCACGCATCGTCCGGTCATCCTTCTCGGCGGTGACAATTTTTTCCGCCAATCGCGATGAAATCACTCCAGGTCTGATCGATGCCAGCATCGCCGAAGATGCGCTAATCACGCGCCCCGATGCCGATGTCGTCGTTCGGCGCCTGTCTGCCGCTACTGCGGTGTTCATGACCAACCTCATGGCTGGTCGTCCGCTCGGCGAGGCCGCTGTATCGGCATTCCAATATTCGCCCTCTTTCGACCTTGCCGCCAACATCGCCGGCCTGATCGAGACAGGTACCTTTGTTTCAATTGCTACGAGGCAAACATGAAGATCGTCGATCAGTATTCGGCCGCCAGCGAGCGCGCTCTTCCACTTGGTCTCCTCCTGGACAAGGCAGAACGTTTCGTCCAAACGATCGCCCAGCCGTCGCTGGCACAGTTCGTCATGCGGTTGGCGCTTGCAGTGCCTTTCTGGAAGTCCGGGATCTTGAAATGGGATGGCTTTCTTCAGCTGAACGACACTGCGGTGACACTGTTCACTGACGAGTTCATGTTGCATTTGCCGGGCGGCCCCTATCCTTTTCCGGTGCCCACATTGACGGCATTTCTTTCCGCTTGCGGCGAAGTTACGTTTCCGGTGCTTCTGGTGCTAGGCCTGGGGAGCCGATTTGCAGCCCTCGGGCTGTTGGTCATGACCATGATAGTGGAACTCACCGTTCCGGACGGCTGGCCGATCCACATCACCTGGGCCGCAATGGCTTTGGGGATCATGGCGTGGGGTCCAGGACGGATTTCCGTCGATCACTGGCTGAAACGGATGCTTCACGCGTGTCGTAGGTGATCGTCACGAACGAGCGAGGTCCTTTGACCGGGACTGAGGGCTGCACTCGCAACCATAGGGGCTTTCCGCCAAGCCTGTGTTCAACTTTTCGCCGTCAGCACCGCCTTTCGGCTTTTAACGCCGGTGGATCTACAATTATCTGTTCTGGCACTATCAGGCCCACCGTAAGCCTCCGGCGAGGACCGCGGTCATTGGATTGTAGGTCTAGCCGTGATGCGCGACCGTCTTTGCGGCTTTATCGCAACGCTCAGTTAGCCCCTGATACGAAAGCCTCATTTGCTCGGTCGCAACCTTATAGAGATACCGAGAGATATCTTCAGCAGAAGCACCTTGCTTGAGCATCATGTTCACAACGATGTCGGCGTAGGCGTCATACTCGTCCGCCGCCCCGGGGATGCCTGATATCCCAATAGGATCCCATTCGTGGAGCAGCGTTTCCCGAACGATCGGCGTGAGGCGTATTTGTTCCGCTTTTTGATCCATCGCTGATCCTACGCCGCAGCGGCTGTTGTTTGTGCCTGTGTCCAATCCCACGGAAGCAGTTGCTCTAGCCTGGTAATCGGCGTGTCGGCGATGCGGGCAAGAACGTCGGCAAGCCACGCCTGCGGATCGATGTCGTTGAGCTTTGCCGTCATGATCAGCGTGGCCATGAAGGCGGCACGGTCAGCACCACGATTCGATCCGGCGAAGAGCCACGATTTTCTGCCGAGTGCGAAGCCTCTGAGCGCCCGCTCGGCCGCATTGTTCGTCAGGCAAATTCTGCCGTTCTTCAAGAATGACGTGAAGCCATCCCAGCGCTTGAGCATGTAGTCAATCGCTTCTGCCACCGGAGAACTGCGTGATAGCTTTGACCGCTCGGTTTGAAGCCAGGCCTGCAGTTCGACGACGAGCGGCAGGCTTTCCTTGTGGCGGCGTTCCAGGCGTTGATCGGCGGTAAGTCCGTTTATATCCCGCTCGATATCGAACAGGGCGTCGATCCGTTTGACGGCTTCGAGCGCCATAGGCGAGATCGGCGCAGCGTTCTTTCCACGCTTGGCGTTTGCGGCAATGTCGGCGAGCACGATGAATTTGCGCCGCGAGTGCGCCCAGCAGAGTGCCTGCGTCAAAGGTCCGGGCTTGCGGTCGACCTTGAACAGCGGATTGTAGCCGCCATAGGCGTCCGCCTGCAGAATGCCAGCGAAGGTCTTTAGATGGCGCTCCGGATGTTCCTGCCGTCGATCTCGTGATGCATAGTAAAGGGCTGCCGGCGGTGAGAGCCCTCCGAACGGCCGATCATCTCGGACATAGGTCCAGATGCGGCCCGTATCGGTCTTTCCCTTGGCCAGGATTGGCACGGTCGTGTCGTCGCCATGCAGACGCTCGGCGGCAAGGACATGCGCTTCGATCAGAGAGTGAAGTGGCTTCAACGCCGCGAGGAGACGCCCGCCGAAGCCGTCAGTCCTGTCAGTGTTTTGATTTTGAATCGAATCTCTGCGGCGATCTCGGTTGCAATTTCCATCCCTTTGAGGTTTTCAGTGACATCGAGATAGGCTTCATCAAGCGATAGCGGCTCGATGATCGACGTATACTCGGCAAAAATTACTCGAATTTGCAGTGAGATGGCTTTATAGACCTCAAAGCGATGCTTCACAAAAATGAGGTCCGGGCACTTTCGCTGGGCTGTCACCGACGGCATAGACGAATGGATGCCGAATCTGCGGGCTTCGTAGCTTGCCGCCGCGACAACGCCTCGAGGTCCAGCACTGCCGACAGCGATCGGCAAACCACCCAGCTCCGGATTGTCGCGCTGTTCGACGGACGCGAAGAAGGCATCCATATCCACATGGACTATTTTCCGAGTCCGTGCGCTTTGCTCATCACCTGCCGTCATTCAGTTCCCGTGTCGGACCAGCCTGTAGCGTGGAAATGGCGAAATTACTGTTTCTGGTATCCACATCTGAAAAATTTGTCTCAAGCGATACAGTCAATGTCTATAGTCTCGTAGAATGCCCTTATATGGTGTTTGAAAATCCACTCGCACTAGCGGTCGCTTGCGCTCGCCCATCAATTTTTTTAACCAGCGACATCGCTGGCCAGCAATCTCGGTTTCTCTCTGGACGACAAAGTGATTTTGTTTGCGCAGAGCTGGACTTGTCTCGCCATCGGACACGGCATTTGCTTAAGCCCAAGAGGTCCCAAAAGCTTATTCTATTGATGACTCATCACAATTTCGACGCAGGCGCGGGCCAGTGGCAGCCGCTTTCTCTGATCTCTTGCTTCTTTTGCTGTGAGGCCGGGTCCCGCCGCAAAGGTTCGAAGAGATTTGAGCCGCGTCCCTGGAAGTCTCCAACCGCATTATTTCGGATTCTTCTTCTTCAATTAACTCGCCAAGCTGACCGGTGTCGCTTTCGTTCGTCGCTGCTTCCAGAAGGTTAAGTAGCCGATCTTTAGCATTCGCGATACGCGAATTCAGATCATCGTCCGCTGTTTTCGGTTCACTCAAGGTGTCCTCCCTCATCGTGTGCGCGTTCGCCGCTCGGAATTGCACTCGATTTCATGCCTGGTTGCGCGATCGCCAAAACAGCAATTTCAGTTGGCGTTCTTCGGAGGCGCTTAGCTTGTGCGTCCGTGCATAGGTTTGGATGCAATGATCCTCGATCGACATCTGGCCAACGGCTTCATTTGTACTATTCGACATTTCTTCAACTTCGTCTGAAACCTGCCGTTCATCTGAGAAGTTGCCGACCGCGTATCACGGTCAGAGGGCCAATCCGTCTGGGTAATGACAGCAAAGGTTTTGATCGGTGACACCTGGGCTATCAGCTCTACGGTCAATCGAGAGGAATTCCTGTCGAGGGTAAGCGACAAGCTGGTTACTACCGCATCGCGGGAGCCGACTTGCGCGCGAACGCGTAACTCTCGATGGACGCGAATAGGAGGTTCAGCGATGCGGCGAACAGCACTAGATCCTTTAGGAGAAACTGTCCGATCGGGGCCGAGATAGCCGGAAAGCCGCCTGCCGTCGGTTCCGCGACACCGGGTGTGCTGAGGAAGAATGTCAGTGTGATTGCGAACGTTATCGTCGACATCCCAGCCCCCACCGCTGAGAAGAGGGGTACGAACGCGCCAGCGATCAGCGCCGCTGCAGTCGACAGCTCAATCGCGCCGATCACGTAGCTGGCACCTTGTATGCCGAAGGCGACGTTCATCCAGCTCATGAAAGGGCTGTTTGCGATCAATCCCGCATTGCCGTTAGCCTCGTAGGCCGTGAATTTCATGCAGCCGAACCAGATAAATACGACGATGAGGGCGATACGGAGCAGGATAAGCGACATGCGCGAGCCGGTCGTTCTCTCTGCGATCATGAAATTTGTTGCATTTTTAAGCCCTTTTGTCTTTGAGAGCCGCCTTCCAATGTTGCGGGTCTCGGCCCGGCAACGCCGGTTGGTGGCCAGTGGTTGCGAACGGATAAAGTCGATGGGGAAGGCTACCAATCAGCAGGGCGCGGCGGAAATTCCCTGTCGTTATCTTTTGATGTCTGATAGGCATTCGTTCCGTTCAGGGACGAAATGTCTCGCCGCCCTTGGCATCCGCAAAATATTGAGGGGCCTCGCGACGGTCGTATTTTCCGTAGTCGCGTACGATCCGCACCCTACGGACCCTGGCCTTATCATTGGGCGCGGAGGTGTCTTCGTAGGCGCCGGCCGCTGCGGCGTCCTTCCATGATATGAGCAGGATAAGCTCTCCGGGCGTGAGCACGGCGTCGAAGATGTCCCAGGACATACTGTCGGCGGCAAAGGGGTTTAAGCCCAGCCACTCAGCGCACTCGTACGGGTTATTGGTCTCGTTCCATTCCGCGGGACGGGTTGCGTTGATCAAGGTAATTGTCGTTGCTTCGCCAGCTTCAGTCTCGTCAAGCCGCTGCTCCCTGAGGCGATATCCCGCGGGCAGCTGATTGTCGGCGGTAATCTGGCCGACGCGCATATGGTAGTCCGCGAGGATCTCGTCGCGTCCCTTGTGCTGCATCTCGTGATGGAACCCGTGAGTGCGCCAGCGCACGAGAGACTTCTCGTCCCGCCAGCTTGAAAGCGACAGGATCCAACCCTCCCGGGTCAGGCTCTTGTAATGGACGTTGTCGACGAAGCCCTCGACCCGCTCCAGTTCGGGGCGCAGCATTTCGGCGTTGTCGAGGTAGTCATCCCAATTTTCTTGATTGGGAGAAACCTCGAAAATTACTGAAAACATGATTGGATCTCACTCTTTTGAATAACAGCGCGCAATCGAAACCGGCAGCGAATAAGTGCGGCCCTCTGGGTTGGCTTCGATGCGCAGAACTTTGCCGGGCACGTCGGCCCGCCGCCAAAAAACGCGCCTCGATTCTAGTGCGGGGTCGCATCAAGCGCAGAAAGCGCCCGCCAAGCCATCTCGACAACTTCCGTTTCGGTTATGCTGAATGCTGCAAAAACATCCTCTGCCTTGCCGGAAGCGCCGAAGCTTTCCATGCCTATGAAATAGCCGTCGTCTCCAAGATAACGCTCCCAGGAATCGCGAACACCGGCTTCTATCGCAATCTTCTTTGCACCATTTCCGAGGACTGACTGCCGATACTCAATTGGCTGTCGATCGAATAGATACCTGCAAGGCATCGAGACGACCGACGTCGGAACGCCCTCTTCCTCTAGGACTTTTCTCGCCGCCACGGCTAATTGAAGCTCGGATCCCGCCGCCATCAGCACGACTTTTGGCCGGTCTCCGCTGGCTGGCAACAACGTATAGCCTCCGAGTGCCGACTTGTTTGAGCCGCCCTGTTCGACGCGAAGACGGGGGACCGACTGCCTGGACAACGCGATGAGTGAGGGACCGTCAAGCCGGTCGATAATCGTTTCCCAGCATTCCGCCGTCTCGATTGAATCTGCGGGGCGAAAGACGGCCAGATTGGGCATCGCTCGCAGGGCTGACAAATGCTCCACGGGCTGATGTGTCGGGCCATCTTCACCGACCCCGATAGAATCGTGGGTCATTACGAAGATCGTTTGAGCATTCATCATGGCGGCAAGGCGGATAGCCGGCCTGCAATAATCCGAAAATGTCAGGAACGTGCCACCGTACGGCCGAAAGCCACCATGCAGGGCGATCCCGTTCATGGTCGCGGCCATGCAGTGCTCACGCACACCGTAGTGGATATACTTTGCCGAAAAATCCTGTGGGGCGACCTCTTTCTGGATATTCGTCTTTACATTGTTCGAAGGGGTGAGGTCGGCCGAGCCCCCAATCATTTCTGGGATCGCCGCAGTCAGATGCTCGAGGACAATCCCGCTTGCCTTTCGGGTTGCAACATCTTCCTTCAACGCACTGAGCTCAATTTTCGCCCGCGAAACTGCAGATCTCCATTCGGACGGCAGCGCGCCACGCTGACGCCGCTCGAACTCCATCCGCATCGGTATGGGAGTATTAGCTAGGCGGTCTTCCCAATCCGCGCGTTGGCGCCGACTTCCCGCGCCAATGGATCGCCATTTCCTGAGCAAGTGATCAGGAATTTCGAACGGGGGGAGCTCCCAGCCCAGATTTTTGCGGGCGCCCGCGATCTCGTCCTCGCCTGGAGCATCGCTATGGGCCTTCCGCGTCCCTGCGATCGTCGGGAAACCGAATCCGATAATTGTTTTGCAGGAAATAAGAGACGGCCGATCCTTCACGTCCTGGGCAGTTTTGATTGCCGCTCGTATCGCATCTGTGTCGTGTCCATCAATCTCCTGAACGTGCCAGTTCGATGCGCGGAATCGAGCGGCTTGATCATCCGAAACGGACAGATGGGTTGGCCCATCGATCGTCACCGAATTGTTATCGAAGAAGGCGATCAGCTTTCCCAGCCCCAGATGGCCTGCCAACGAAATCGCCTCGTGACTGATCCCTTCCATAAGACAACCATCACCGATGAATACATAAGTGTGGTGATCGACAAGATCATCCGAAAAGCTTGCATTCAAAAGCCGTTCCGCGAGCGCAAATCCCACTGAATTTGCGAGGCCCTGTCCCAAGGGGCCAGTGGTCGTCTCAATGCCGGGAATGTGCCAATATTCGGGATGACCAGCTGTCTTGCTTCTGATTTGTCGAAAGTTTCGTATATCTTCGATGGTGATCCCGTCGTATCCGGTGAGGAAGAGAAGGGAATAGAGCAACATACAGCCATGTCCGTTTGAGATCACAAATCGATCTCGATCGGGCCAGGAAGGCTTCATAGGATCGAATTTCACGAATTCGCCGAACAGCACCGTCGCTACGTCTGCCATACCCATTGGCATGCCAGCATGTCCGCTCTTGGCATGCTGCACCGCATCCATAGACAGGGCACGAATGCAATCGGCAAGCTTCCTCAATCGCGGTTCGCCTGCTTTCGGGAGCTCGGAAGGTTCTACTGCGATGTCGGCTGACATGAAATGGATCCTCTGATTTCTAACTTATTCCCCGACCGCGTGGTTCCGTGGGCTTGTCGACGTTCACGGACGCCAATGGAAGGCAAAGCGGGAAGGGACAGGGAGACAATATTAAGAAGGTCGCGTTGGCGGAAATTCCCGGTCGTTATTCAATCGATGCGGAAAGGGCATGAACTCCCAGTCGATCGTTTCGTCTGTACAAGCTCCCGTCGTTTCGCTCTGATAGCCCCATCCGATCAACTCTGGGGGATCGGCGCAGTAAGTCACATGGTTTGTGCAGCCAAGCGCTGGATCGATCGCCGAGGGTTTATAAGCCACGGCGAGTGTTAGTCGCCGGGCCTTGATGGCAGGCAGACGCGGATCAAATAGCGTTGCCGGTACCCATTGCTCGATGCTGTGGTGCCTCCTGACCGGGCGCGTTGAAGACGGAAGTGGTCAGGAGAACCGCCACGCCCCGCACGCCATAGTACCAAGCAGCAATGCCTGAAAAGCCGAACACGAACAGCACGGCAAGGAACACGATTCCAACAGCCGCCCGATCGACCCACAAATGAATGGGATATGGAATAATCTTGATGAAGCCGGTCGGATGATCGGTCAGCATGGGCAAGATCAGCGCCGCGACGCCCACGATCACGGACAACCACATCGCGACTCCGCCGCTCTGGCTGAGCTGCACTGCGAAAGGCGCAACCAGCAGAACGACCGCAACCGGATAGTAGGCATGGATATTCTTAGTGACGAAACGGAACGGCACGGCGAGTCCACCTCAGAACCACTGGGGATTGCTGAGTTTGCTCGTGCGGATTTACGTCTTTTGAGGAAGTTCGGCGCAACGAAAAACTAGAATTCCGCCGAGCGCTTTAGAAATGCCGAGTCGTTATGGTTTCCATTCCGTCACCCGATTGGCGACTATTGAAATTGCTGAAGGCTCAGACGCCCGCAGTATCTAGACCGCGAATAGCGTCTGGCGTCGCGGCTCCAGAAGCGCCGCAATTACGAAGTCTCGTCCCCGACATTGGTCAGAAGGAATGCGCGGCCATTCGGCGACGCAACGAAGGAAATTGTGTGGCGGCCGTGCTTGGCGCCGGCGCAAGGATCAGCGCTCACGATCGGCGAATCGGACAAGACGCGCGGAAAGATCATGCGCACCGCCGTTCCGACGCCCTCCTCAGACTCGAGCCGGATTGCGCCGCCGTTGTCTTCGACGAAATCGCGGACCTGGGAGAGGCCCAACCCCGACCCGTGGCCCGCGGCCTTGGTGGTGTAATAGGGTTCAAATGCGCGAGACAGGACGTTCTTTGACATGCCCGAGCCATTATCTGCCACCGTGATCAAGACAGCTCCCTGGGGTGCGGCAGGGACGGGATCAAGATTTGTCGCTGCGATGGAGACCACCCCGCCGCACGGCATTGCCGCGTCGGCGTTTCGGCACAAATTCAGCAGTGCGAAATAAAGCTTCTCCGGGTCCGCGCCGAACTCCCAGAGATCCGAGCTAATTTCAATTTCCATCTCGGTCCGCTCGCTGAGGGCTTGGCCAAGCGTTTCAGCGGCCGCAACGACATCTGCGCGAGATGTGGCGTTACCGGTGGGTGGGCCGGGATGTTTGCCGGCATCGAGTAAGCTTCTGCTGAGGGCCGCTCCGCGCGCGATTGCCTTGCGCATCCGTGCGAAGATAGCATCTTGAGTGGCTGCGTCGCATTGACGCTCGAGCAGGTTCAGGCCGCCCCCGATCACCGAAAGCAGGTTGTTGATATCGTGAACGAAGACCTTGGCGACCTCGTTTCCTGCCTCGGGGCGTCGAGGCTCCGAACGGATTGCGGGATTAGGCGGTCCGACAATCGGGACATCGCGGCACAAGACGCCTGAAATTTCCCCGTTACCGCCGATCAGCGGAATCTCGATTGACCGTGTCCTTACGTGAGATATCTGTTTCACACTGCGACGTACCGAGGATCGGCCAGCTCGACCAAGTTCGATCGCTATTCCGCCGCACTCCGCCAAGACGACTATTTCATCGGGAAATGCGTCAATCACAGGATTGTTTTCCAGTCCAGGCGAAGGAACTCTCGTTAGATCTGCGGTTTGCATATCGGCCTCCAGATTTGAAGTTGCGGGAACGACGATGCACGGCACACTGTCGTTGGGAGGAGCGAAATGGAAATCACCTGTCGCCATCAAGTTGATAGCCAGCCGTTATCAGCCGCCGAATGGCGCGTATCGCCGGCGACCAAACCTCGTGAGACATTGTTCTCGGGCGTTCGGGCATTCGGTGGCGAAAAGGTACTGCATCCGCCGTCGCGAAAACTTATACTCTCGCTCCTAAATGGAGACGCAAGCGAAAAAGGGCTGACCCGCATAGCTGCATTCCTCGTCGCTATCGAAATTATGCGCGACAGCTATTGGATAAACACGCCGCGCGCTGCGAACAATAAGAGCGACAATCGCAATTTGCTTCAAGCTCTCCGTTGACGTCCAATAGGGAGCATGTGCGACATCGGCCGATCATTCGTTGAGTGACAGCCCACTCTCAACGCACTTACGAGGCAGACATGGCTTTCACATTAAAGATCAATGGCACACCCCATGAGGTCGACGTTGACGGCGACATCGCGCTTTTATGGGTGTTGCGCGACGTGCTTGGCATGACCGGTACCAAGTTCGGATGCGGCCAGGCGCTATGCGGCGCCTGCACAGTGCATGTCGATGGCCAACCCGTCCGCTCATGCCAGACGCCAGTCGAAAGCGTCGGCGATAGCGCGATCACCACGATCGAAGCGATCGGTGATGCGCCAGAAGGGGCAGCCTTGCAGAAGGCGTGGTTGGATCTGGAGGTGGTCCAATGCGGTTATTGTCAGTCCGGTCAGATCATGTCGGCGGCAGCATTGCTGAGGGATACGCCAAAGCCAACAGATGAGGACATTAACGCCGCCATGTCCGGCAATATCTGCCGATGCGGCACCTATCAGCGCATCCGCGCTGCGATCAAACACGCTTCCGGAGTTTGAGATCATGGCTGAGAGTAATCTCAAAGAGCGTAATATCGATGAACCAGCGATGACGCGGCGCTCCTTTCTTCAAGGCACTGGTCTGTTCCTTGGTTTTACATTAGCCGGCGTAGGCGAGGACCCGGTATTCGCAGCGCCCGCATCGCAAATTGTCGAAGACGATGTTATAGGCGCTTTCGCGCCAAATGGATTTATACGGATCAATCCGACAGGCGCCGTGACCTTGGTCATGCCGATGATAGAAATGGGGCAGGGGGTTTATACCTCGCTCTCGATGCTTCTGGCGGAAGAATTGGGAGTGAGGCTTGACCAGATTCAAATTCAGCATGCGCCACCTAATGAGGCGCTTTACGTCAATTCAATCATAGGCATTCAAAATACAGGTGGTTCCGCGTCAATTCGCGCCTTCTGGACGCCGCTGCGTCAGGCCGGTGCGGTTGGGCGCAATCTGCTGATTGCGGCGGCCGCAAACCAATGGAACGTGGATCCTCAGGCCTGTCTCGCCCATGACGGGGTCGTGTTCGATGCGTCCGGCTCGAAGTATCTAAGTTACGGCGAACTCGCCGACGCCGCGGCGAAGTTGCCCGTGCCGCCAGCCGCAAGTGTAAAATTGAAGGATCCGAAGGATTTCACCTTGATCGGCACCCGCGCAAAGCGTGTGGACTCCCCGATCAAGGTCGATGGGCGCGCGCTCTACGGCATCGATACGCGACTGCCGGGTATGAAGGTTGCGGCGGTTGCGATTTCGCCCGTACTCGGCGGCAAGGTGAAAACCGTCGACGAGAAGGCTGCGCTGGCGATAAAGGGTGTCCGCCAGGTGGTCGACATCGAAGAAGCCGTTGCCGTGGTGGCGGATCACAACGGCGCGGCGAAAAAGGGACTCGAGGCCGCCTCGATTACGTGGGACGACGGGCCAAACGCTCACGTTAGCAACTCCGATATCGTCAGGCAATTGGAGGAGGAATCCCAAAGGGCCGGCGTAGTCGCCAGTAATGTCGGTGATGTGGGAAAGGCTTTTGCAGAGGCGGCGCAACGGGTTGACGCCATCTATCAGGTGCCTTTCCTGGCCCATGCGGCGATGGAGCCGATGAACTGTACCGTTCATCTGCAGAAGGATCGTTGCGACATTTGGGTCGGGACACAAGCGCCCACGATCACGCAGTCTCAGGTGGCCGAACTCACCGGCCTGCCAAAGGATGCGATCAAAATTCACAATCATCTGATTGGCGGGGGCTTCGGTCGAAGGCTGGAGGTCGATGGCACGATCCTCGCCGTCAAGATCGCCAAACATGTCGACGGCCCGGTGAAGGTGATCTGGAGCCGCGACGAAGACATCCAGCACGATATGTATCGGCCGTACTATCTCGATCGGCTGTCGGCCGGACTTGATGCGGCCGGCAAGCCGGTGGCCTGGACGCATCGGATCGCCGGCTCCTCAGTCATGGCTCGCTATTATCCTGCTTACGTCAAGGACGGATTGGACCCCGATGCGGTCGAAGCGGCGGCCGAGCCGCCCTATGCACTGCCCAATATCCACGTCGACTTTGTCCGGGTCGAGCCCCCGGGTGTCCGGACGTCTTGGTGGCGGGGTGTCGGACCGACTCACAATGTTTTTGTGGTCGAAAGCTTCATAGATGAGCTCGCGCACGCCGCGAAGCAGGACCCCGTCGCTTATCGCAAGGGATTGCTTGGTCACAATCCGCGAGCGCTTGCCGTTCTGTCGCTTGCCGCGGAAAAGGCGGGGTGGGGGTCATCATTCCCCGCTCGGCATGGCCGGGGGATTGCGGTACAATTCGCATACGGAAGCTACACTTCACAGGTCGCCGAGGTCGAAGTGGCGGCCGATGGATCCGTCAAGGTCAAGCGGATCGTCTGTGCGATTGATTGCGGCATATGCGTCAATCCCGATACGATCGAAGCACAGATTCAAGGTGGAACAGTTTTCGGACTGACCGCTGCGCTCCATGGCTCGATCACCTTCAAGGATGGACGCGTCGAGCAGAGCAACTTCGACACCTATCTGCCGATGCGTATCGACGAGGTGCCGGTGGTGGAGGCGCACCTGGTTCAGAGCGCGGAAGCTCCTGGTGGCGTTGGCGAAGCTCCGACAGCGATTGTCAGTGCTGCGGTGACAAATGCGATCTTCGCAGCGACTGGCAAGCGTGTGCGCACCCTTCCGATCGATGCAAATTCACTAAAGTCATAAAACGCTTACCTGTCACTCAGTGTACATCGCATGCGGATGAAGGGTCAGCATCAAAGCGATCGAGAAAATCGGCGACGAGGCCAGAAGTCCGGTTATAGGAACGAGAATAACAGCGCCCCGCTAATCCATTTAAAACGGGCATCAGAATCCTATCGGAATCGGAAGCCAAGCAGTATAGGTACAATAGATTTATGCGAAAGCTTTCAAAAGCCGTTCAAAGCCAGAATCCTGTCGGTCAGAACGTTTCGTTGCCCGCCGGATCTACTTTCAAACTGCCGACAACGGACCTCAATAACTTGATGCACGCTCTCGATATCGATGTCATCGCGATGACTGAGATTCTGGTGCCTCACGGCCACCGGGTCGAATTCGGGACAATTGATGCGCCAGCGATCCACTATAATTTGAGTGGCCGAGGATATATCTCCATCAGCGGCGGACCGGCGATGCCATTAACCCCTCACTTGCTCATCATAGTGCCGCCGAACACGCCGTTTTCGATCGAGGTCGACGGTGGAATTGGCCCACGGAAGCTTATTTCGAGAGACTGTTGGACCCGTGAAGACGGCATTCTGCGCGTCGCGGTCGCGAATGAACAGCCGGAGATTGTTGTAATATGCGGCTTTTTTAACGCATTTTTCGGTCAATCGGTGAGGCTGTTCGGAGAGCTCCGCGAACCCGTAATCGAGCAGTTCGAACCAGCGGACAAGATCGATCTGAAGCTTCGCGAGGCTATGGACGAACTGCTGCAGCAAGAGGTCGGAGTTGGGGCAATGACATCGTCGCTGCTCAAGCAGATCATCGTCTCACTGGTGCGACGGTCCCTCAAGTCATCTCGGCAGTGGACTGAGCGATTCTCGGTACTTGCCGACAGGCAGATTTCCCGCGCTTTTGCAGATATGGTCGCGCGACCAGGAGCGACCCACTCCGTTCAAAGCTTGGCGGATTCCGCGGGACTAAGTCGTTCGGGATTCATGGCGCGATTCTCCGACATCTTCGGTCAGTCCCCAATGGCTATCTTGCGAGACCTCAGAATGCGCCAGGCTGCTATCGACTTGACGTCAACGACCCTGCCGATCGAAGTCGTCGCAAGTAACGTCGGATATAAGAGCCGTTCAAGCTTTGTGCGAGCTTTCCAGCAGGCTTACGGACGTGATCCGAGCCACTATCGACGGACGGCCAGCGTGAAACCCGGGCAAGGAAGCTAAGTGTATGCGCTACACTTCAACCTGACGAAAGGCGCGACGTTCGTTTGCAGGAAGCCAACATTCATCGTCAAGACGATGATATTGTCTCGAATGCTCACTTCCCCGCGTTCGCGATCTTCATTTGCAAATTGAGGCATCCAAAAGCGGGTTAATTTAAGCGTCCGCGCGAGATCCGGTCCGCCCGATAGAGCGCGACGAGACGCTTTTCCTGACTTGGACGCCAAAGCTCGCGCGTGCAGTCACGGTGCGAGTGCGCCCCGGCTCGGGTGCCGATAGGACGGTTTCACGAAACGCGGCTTCGGAAAGAGCTTGTTAGCCTCCCATCGACAGCTGATTAATGTCACCCTCGTTTCTTCGAAGTGACTTGCGAGAAATCAGCATCGAGACACCGATCGACGTGGCCGGCGATCCGGCCCCGCGTTCATCAATATCCGAGCAATGCGTCGCTATTTCAACGTTGAAAGATAGCCTATTACGTCAGCCCGATCCGAGGCATCTTTCAACCCCGCGAAGGGCATCCTGGTCCCGGGAACGGCTTTTTGGGGCGCCTCCAGAAACGCATTGAGCGAAGTCGGGTCCCAAACTGTTCCAAAATTCTTCATGGCGTCGCTGTATCGGAAGCCGAGAGCTGTACCCGCCGTCCGGCCGACTACACCTTCCAAGCCGGGACCGACCCGGTTCGTATGGTCGACGGAGTGACATACCGCGCAGGCTTTGAATACGATCTTTCCGTGATCCGCGTCCTGGGCGTGCCCAACGCTACCGACCAAACCTGCGCACAAAAGCACGGCACCAAACATGGTCAATTTTCTTGTATTCTTCATCGACAAATCCATTCTGTTTGCAAACTTTCCATTAGACAATGATTAAGCGGCCTCGTTTCAGTCGATATGGGAGAATAGGAACGCTTAGTCCTTTGTCTGATCAAAGGCCTGAAGGGCGCTGGCTAAGAATGATCTTCGACCGCCGGCGCCCATCGGAAGAAACGTTACATTCGCTTGATATCTTCGACCATCATCGCCGTCGCGTGGCGCGCAAGCGCCTGTGTCGGAGCGTTGGTGTTTCCGCTGGTGATGTTCGGCATAATGGAGGCGTCTATCACCCGGAGGCCATCGACGCCACGAACCCTGAGCCTGCCGTCAACGACCGCTCGTTCATCCTCACCCATCCGGCACGAGCCGACCGGGTGCCACATCGTCGTTACGGCCCGCTTCACCCATTCGCCAATCTCGGCATCCGATTGGACGCGTGGGCCGGGCTCCATCTCTTCCTCAATCACTGGGGCCAACGACGCCTGCGCCATAACCTTGCGGATCGCACGCACCGATTCTATCGCCGCCTTCAAATCCTCCTCCTCGCCCATGAAATTCGGGTTGATGAGGGGCATCGACATCGGGTCGCTGTCGGCCAGACGCACCCAGCCGCGGCTCTTGGGCTGCAGCACCACAAGTTCGAAAGTAATGCCCGAGCGGTCGCCCGCCGGTCCGAGTTGCTCGTTCAATATGATGGGAGCGTGATAGCATTGGATCGTGGGTTCGCCAGAAAAGTCTGATGGATTCCAATGCGTCACCGTTTCGATACCGTTGCCCGATGCCGGACCGTCCTTCGTGACGAGATATCGCAGTCCCGCCTTCACGGTGCCCAGGCCGTGCGCTGCTGCCTGATAACCGAGATCGCCCTTTACATAGGCGCGAACCGGTACCATTGGATGGTCGTGTAGATTTTCGCCCACGTCAGGAGAATCGACGATGGCAGCGATACCGTGTTGACGAAGGTGCTCGGCCGGTCCAATGCCCGAGTGCATGAGAAGCATCGGGCTATGGACCGCGCCTGCGGAGAGCACTATTTGCCCGGCCAGGATTATCTCGGAGCCCCGGTCCCTCAGCTCGACGCCGACAGCCCGCTTGTTTTCGATGAGGATCCGAACAGCCGTCTTGCCGGTGAGAAGAGTGACACGGCCGGAAGCGAGGTGTGGACGCAGATAAGCATCGACCGCGCTGCACCTGCGCGCGTCCCCCACCGTAGACTGTACCGGCGACACGCCGATCTGGCTCTCTCCGTTATAGTCGGGATTGAATGGAACCCCATACTCCTGGAAGGCCTTGAGGCAATATTGATTGAGCTTGTTGATGCCCCTGGGCTGCTGGATGGCGAGGCCGCCATCAATGCCGTGATATTCGTCATGGAACGTATCGTTGTTTTCCTGAGCCATGAAGACGGGGAGCAGGTCTTCATACGACCATTTCCCAGTCTCGCCGACCGCGCGTTGCCAAGCGGCAAAGTCACGCCTCTGGCCTCGGACATAACACATCGCGTTGATTGACGAGCCGCCGCCAAGGACCTTTGCCGAGCGATAAGCACGCTTGATGCCGTGCTGAGGGATCGTCTCGTATGTCCAGACATGCCTGTCGTGAACCAGCATATTGGCAAAACCGGCCGGGATGTGGATGAATGGATCGCGATCCATGTCGCCCGCTTCGATCAGGGCGATCGACTGATCGGTGTTTTCGGCGAGATAACTTGCGACGACGCAGCCGGCTGCGCCCGCTCCGACGATGACGATGTCATAGGCTTCCTGGGGCATGGGTGTCTTTCTCTTTCGCGTCATTTGAACTGTTCAATCAGCAGGCGTGAGTGGCCCGATATCGGTCGAGAGCTGGATGCGGAGATGAATGGGACCAACGTTGGGAAAATGACCTTGCGATGCGAACGAGGGAAATCATCTCTCGTCATGGAGTCGATAGACGGTCGTTATTGCAGCCGTCCCTGCAACGCGTTGAAGCAGGGAGCATTCCGCCGACATGAATCACGGGGAAATTGACGTGGTTGTGCTGTGGATGGGTGAACCGCTTCGATCATTATTTGTCGAAAAACAAATGAGAACATGAGTTGGTTCGAGAGGGCGGGCAGCCCGGATGTCCGGTGGCGCGGTGGTTCACTATGTGAGAGGGTCACTCGGTTTTGCTTTGGTTCCACTGATTTTCAGCGTCAACATCGATCATCCCTAGTTCTTTGTTTGATCGTTGGCGCCGGCTTCGTCCTGGCGGTGCTGCCGCGAGCTGAAGCAATCCTTGTGCGTTACGTCGATTGATGCATTTACCGGCTCGATGACGAGAGTGGACCCGCGGAGAGAGAAACATTAAACGCGGCCAATTCTATCCTCTGTGATAAGGCGGTGTACTCCTGGCTCATTTCACGGCTAATCGGCCACGCAAGGATGGGCTTTTGTTGAGGGGGGCGGCATTTGGAATCCGAAATTCATCCGGGAAAAGAATGAAAAACAAAGAAACGATGAACGACCGACTTACCGCACTGAAACTGTTTGCCCGCGCAGGCCGCGTAGGCAGCTTTTCGAGCGCAGGTCGCGAACTTGGTCTCTCTCAGCCCTCGGCCTCGCGACTTATCGCAGCGTTGGAGGCGGATGTCGGCGCGACGCTCTTTAGCCGAACAACCCGTGCGGTCACGCTGACGGACGCGGGAACGGCGTATTTGGTGCGTGTAGAGGCGATACTGTCCGCACTCGACGAGGCAGACCACGAGGCTCGAGGCACCGGAGAGCTGCGAGGGGTGCTTCGGATCGGCTCACCGATAAGTTTTGGGCTCAGGGAGATCATTCCGCGACTTTCCACGTTTATGACGCTGCACCCGGCGCTGAAGATCGAGCTCAAGGTGACTGACCGCTATCCGGACCTGGTGACCGAGGGCATCGACGTGTCGTTTCAGTTCGGCTCTCTCGCTGACTCGAGCTTGAGGGCGCGCAAAGTCCTCCACCAGCCAAGGATACTCACGGCGTCTCCGGAGTACCTTAAGGAGCGCGGCACGCCCATGATGCCGTCGGACCTTGCGCAACACTCGGTGATCCTCAGCCCCGCCCATCCCTCGCCGACGTTCTCGTTCCGCAAGGACGGACGTACTGTGTCTGTGCGCGTAGACGGCCAGCTCTCCAGCAGCATAAACGAGGCCGCCATCGTCAGCGCCGTCGCGGGGCTCGGGATCGCCACGTCGAGCAAAACCAGCGCGCGGGTGGAACTGGACGCCGGAGAGCTCGTGCGGCTGCTACCTGACTGGGACTTCGGCTCTATGGAAATCAGCGCATTGTTCGTGAGCGGAAGGACTATCAAGCCGGCCGCGCGCGCGTTCACGGATTTTCTCATCGCTGAGTTTCGACGCTGACTGCACGGAGCATTCCGTGCAGCTATACTTATGATAACTTTACCCTGAACGCGCATCGGACCTATTTGTCGAAAGCGCCGGTCAGAATGGATCTAGCGCTGCGGACTGGAGAGAATTCCGACATCGTTGGCAATACTGCAGACGTTGGAATGCTCCATCAGGAAAGATCGATATCGCAGTTGGCGACATCGTTGGCCCGAACACACAAACGCGATGGAAGAGCACGCCATGACAATCGAGGGCACCAAACGCCGTAAAATTCTCGTCACGAGCGACCGCGCCAATCAAGGCGCGCTCGGTGGCCATTTCAATCAATCTGAATTTCCTATCGGAATTTCAGACGAGTGGAAGTCGGTGTTACCTTCCAGCACGGCGCCGACGGTGAAAGGGATTGGTTCGAGCGCGTCGTTATCCTTGACGGAGACCTCGACGCACGACAGCGAGCGTTCTTGTGGGAAGCCGCAAATCTCTGCCCTGTCGGTAAAATTCTCGGCATTGGGGCCGATATCCGGACGCGCACAGAGGCCGCATGTCCCATGGGTAAACAGAGCAATGAAGCTTCCTATCACGACGATATCGAAGAACTCGAGATCCCGTATATCGATGCGGATTGAGCCAATCCCTCAAAAGAGTCCAAGCCAATCTCCGGAGTCCGACTCGCGCAGTTTGTTTTATTGCCACAACCATTATGATTGGATTTGTGGCCTCGGCTTCGCGATTTCTGGTCCGCATCCCGCTCAAAGGACGAGCTTCCCGCGAAGTGGAATATTGAAGCGTTAAGCTACTATAGGTAACATGGGGACGAAACGTCCCCCATATCGTGTAGGAAAGTCAACCTTGTTTTCACTTAGTGACAGTGCTCGGCCCCAGTTAGGATAATTTCAGTGCCACTTCATATTGAACTTGATGCGGTAAGGGCGAGACGTTGTGAAAACACGCCCCCGCATATCCTGCGGGTCCGCCAGGACACGATCGACGAGTTGACCAGCTCGGGCATCGCCGAACGGGCCGTCCATGCTGGAGAGCATGTTCCTGAGTTCCGCTTGACCGATGCCGATGGTAGGACAATTACCTCTCAAGATGTTTTGAGCAGCGCCCCGGTTCTGATTGTATTTTACAGAGGAGGATGGTGCCCGTACTGCAGGCTCGATTTGCGCGCGGTCCAGAGTGCCTCCCGCGAACTTCGCTCAATGGGCGTATCGATCGTAGCAATTTCCCAGCAATCCGCATTCGAAAGTCGCTCGACAGAACAAATGAATGGCTTATCGTTCCCGAGCCTCGTCGACCGCGGTGGGAAGGTAGCGCGCGCGTTCGGCCTGCGCTGGAAATTATCCCAAGAACTGCGTGCCGCGGAGATAGAATCCGGTCTCGACCTTGCCGTTGTTAATGGCGAGGCGAGTTGGACACTAACGTTGCCAGCTTTGTATGTGGTTGGAGAAAGGGGAGTCATCGAATACGCAGACATCAGCGCGGACTATACCAGGCGTTGCGACCCGTCGGACATTTCTCCTCTCCTTAGCCATATGCGTGCTCGCCAGTCGCACTGATTTCTCTCCCTTTTCTGCTCGCGATTCCAGAATGCGTGTCCGTCCGTCCATGGATGCCCGACACGGGTTCCATTGCGCCAGCGCCAGTGGCAACGTAGTACCAGCATGAGGTGCCTGCAGACCGTAGCTGTGCTGCGTCGGCGTTGGCGGGAACAGGAAACGGTGAACATCCGATGGAGCTCCACCAGGTACGGTACTTTCTGGCTCTCGCGAACACGCTGAACTTCACGCGTGCCGCGGAGATGTGTAACATCACGCAACCGGCACTGACGAAGGGTGTGCAAAAGCTCGAGCAGGAACTCGGCGGCCAGCTCATCTACAGAGAACGCCAACTCACCCATCTTACTGACCTGGGCAAGGCGGTGTTGCCGATGCTTGAGCGCGCGCTTGCGTCGACAGAGGCTGTTCGGCGCCGCGCACGTGAGTTTCAGCAAAAGGAGATGGCGCCGCTGGCGATTGGTCTTGCCCCGACCGTTTCGGCTTCGCTCGTTCTGGATCCCATCGCCGAAATTCGCAAATTCGTCCCCGGCCTCCATGTCCAGCTTCGCGAAGAGCCGCCGAGTCGCCTCATCGAACTTCTGCTGGAGGGCGAAGTCAATGTCGCCCTGGTTGGCGATCTCGACGATATGCCGGAGCGGATCGACGATTGGCCCCTGTTCGAAGAGCGCTATGTCGCCGTTCTCGCCCCGTCACACGAGTTTGCAAATCTTCCGGCGATCGGGATCGATGCGCTGCGCGAAGCCATCATCCTTGAGCGCATTTACTGTGATGTGGCTCCGAAGTTCCACCGTCTTTGCTTTGCCGATGCGCCGCCACCCGCGCAGCCCAACCATCGCAGTTGCCACGACTTGCACCTGCAGCATCTGGCAGCCGCAGGTTTTGGAATTGTCCTGGCGCCAGAACATATGCCACGGCTACCTTCCCTGAAGGCCCTTCCAATCGAGGGAGATCCTGTGTGGCGCGAGGTCCGGCTTCTTGCCGTGCAGGGCCGTCGTTACTCGCCGGCGCTCGACGCCTTTGTAAAGGTTGCGCGACTGCGAGACTGGTCTCTCCACCAAAACCATGTCGAAGCCGCCGGTACGGCCGCATGACAATCAACTTTGCCCATTTCTTGATATACCCGGTATGCTGATGAACGTCGAATTGATGTCTGACCATTTAACCAAGACCCTCAATCAGGCGCGCAGCGAGCTTATGGCCGGGTTTAGTGACGCCGATCAGGAATCGTACCTCTTTCTTGTCAACTGGCTTCGCAAGACGAATATCGCGTCACATGCATTGAAGGTCGACGATATCGCGCCTGATTTTCTTCTGCCTGATGCCCATGGAAGGCTTGTCTCGTCAGAGCAGCTTCGCAGTGAAGGGCCGCTTGTCGTCAGCTTCTATCGGGGAGGGTGGTGCCCATTTTGCAATGCAGAGCTTCGCGCGCTTCAGGCAGTCAAGGCTGAATTCGATCGCCTGAAAGCGAATCTCGTCGTGCTGTCTCCGGAGACCAGGGATCTGCCGAGGCAACTGAAACATCAGTTGAACCTCGACCTCACCATGCTGGCGGACGTCGATCACGGGGTGGCGATATCATACGGAGTTCTGTTTCGTGTCCCTGAGGAAACCAAGAAGCACTACTCCGGGCAAGGTCACAACTTCGGTCATCGCCATGGATCGAGCGAGTGGATGTTGCCGATCCCAGCGACTTTCGTGGTTGGTCAAGACGGCATGGTCAGAAGCTCCTTTGTCGAGCCTGACTTTACCATCCGTCAAGAGCCATCCGACATCCTAAACAATGTCCGGCCACTTGTAGGATCAAAAGCAGACGATGGTGGTCAGGCGCAGGCATGATCGGTTTCCGCAATCCATCCCGCCTCGCCAATTCAGGTTGTTTCTCGCACGATCGGAAAACCGTGCAACCTGAATGCCCAAACAGAGTTCACGATGACAAACAATCCAGCGGTTGCCGCCTTCGCACCGGATGACCATTTCACACATGAGTAGCGGGCCATCCGTCTCGGTATCCCGATCATCCGATAGGGGCGTTGAGCACGACAATACTCCAGTATTAATCTGCGAAATTGATGTCGATGGCCTTGGGCACAGGTTCGATCGTGCGTGGGAACTATTTACCGGAATCGGCTCAAGTGACCTGACAGAAGGTGCATGGATAACCGCTGTGCATTCGGAGGACCGCGAAGTTCTTACACGCGCAATCGGCTCCGGCGAGTACTCTCAGTTAGTCGATGTCCGAATTCAAGGCCGAAATGGTCGGCACCATTGGTTTCTAGTCCACGTCGCGCCCTCAACCCACAAAGATTTTCCACGATCCCTGAAAACCCTGGTGGCGATTCCGATTGAGGAACGTAAGGCTTCTGAGGCCGCAAAAGAGGCAGAATCGACGGACTTCCGTCTGATGCTTCAAAATGTGCCGACGATGATATGGCGGACGACGGCAACCGGGCAGATGGACTATGCGAACGAACGTTATCTCAAACGGTGGGCTCAAACACTCAACACGATCCTTGGTCAGGGATGGAAGGATTCGGTCCATCCTGATGATCGTGATGGAATCGTAAACTACTGGATCAATCACATTGGATCCGCTTCCGACGGGATGTACGAGTTCCGCGTAGGTTCTCCCGCAACCGGTTATCGTTGGCATCTATCACTTTGCACACCTCGATGTGACGAGAACGGAACGGTTGTTCAGTGGTATGGTGCCACATTTGACATCGAAGATAGAAAACGTGCTGAACATCAACTCCGCTGGAACGAAGCATTTCTGCGTCAAGGCCAAGTGATCAGCAAGTCGGGCAGCATTGGCGCGGACCTTGGAACCGGCGAGCATCATTGGTCGGACGAAACCTATCGCATTCTGGAAATCGACAGGGATGTGGAACCGGGGTTCGAACCGTATCTCGAGCGTGTTCATCCAGACGACCTAGAATTTGTTTTGCGAAAGCTTGAAGGTATCAAGCGCAACGAAAGCGACGTGGATTTTGAGCACCGACTTTCCTTCCCAGATGGTCGGATCAAGCACCTGCGAATATTGATCAATCCGGCACACGCTTGTTCCGACGGCCTTAGCACTGTTGGAGTCATTATGGATATTACTTCGGCAAAGCTCGCCGAACAGGAAATGCATCGCGCTCAATCCGAACTCACTCGCATTACCCGTATCGCAACAATGTCGGAGTTGACCGCCTCGATTGCGCACGAGATTAATCAACCTCTTTCCGGAATCCTCGCCAATGGCGAAGCCTGTCTACGTTGGCTTAATCGCGAAAAACCTGACATTAGCGAAGCAACTGAGGCAATTGAGCGTGTCGTCCTTGGGGCTCGACGGGCGAGCGACGTCGTACGGCAGCTTCGGGCGATCTTCACTCGCAAGGATCCGGTTCCATCCAGGTTCGACATGAACGAGCTCGTCGCGGAGACTGTGCCGCTGCTGCGCTCGCATATCGATCATCACCGAGGCTTGATAACTCTCAGCTTGGCGAACGATCTTCCGGCAATTTTTGCTGATCCGGTGCAGATTCAGCAAGTCCTCATCAATCTATTGATGAACGGACTGCAGGCCCCGCGGAGACCGGACAAAGCCGAACGACGCATCACAATTGAAACCGCATGTGAGGGGACTGGAATATCGCTTAGCGTCAGTGACGACGGGGTCGGAATCGCAGCGGAACACACGGCGAGTATCTTCGAACCGTTCTTCACGACAAAGCATGATGGCATGGGAATGGGATTAGCCATTTGCCGATCGATCGTCGAATCTTATAGTGGCCGAATGTTTGCGCACTCAGGTGAGGGCCCTGGAGCAACCGTCGGCTTCACAATGCCGATGAAACTGAGCTGATGACGCCGATGATCAATATTTTCCGCTTCTCGTGCCGTAAGTTTGTTTGCCATGCAGTCGACCTCTAACATCGCACCTATAGTGCTCATCGTCGACGACGATGAGCTGGTCCTAAAATCGATCGATGGGCTCGTCAGATCCGCAGGATATCGCTCCGCTCTTTACGCAAGTGCAGTTGACCTTTTGTCAAAACCCCTTCCTGAGGGCGTGCGTTGCCTGGTTGCCGATGTGCGCTTGCCGCTGGTGAGTGGTCTCGATCTTCAAGCCGAGCTCTTAAAGCGCGGAGAGCGCATACCAATCTTGTTCATCACCGGCCACGGCGACATACCGATGTCAGTGCGAGCGATGAAGGCAGGAGCCGTCGACTTTTTATCGAAGCCGTTCCGTGACCAGGACATAATGGACGCCATCGGGTCCGCATTGGTTGAGGATATGCGCGTCAGGGATCTCGAAAACGAGCTCAGATCCCTCCGAACACGATACGAAACACTGACGTTGCGGGAGCGCGAGGTTCTGCAGCTGGTTTCGCGCGGGCTTCTCAACAAGCAAGTGGGAAGCGAGCTCGGACTGAGCGAAATTACGGTCAAGCTTCACCGGGGAAGTGCAATGCGTAAGATGCGCGCTCGGACGCTTGCGGAGCTCGTGAGAATGATGGAAGCGCTAGAAAGGGGCGCTCTGCAAGACCATACGCCGGTATAGGCAGGTCAACCATACGTTCAATTGCCGTAACGACTACGGACGTTAAACTATAATCGATCTCTTATTTTTTCTGAAAGGTAGCCTCTTGGGCGCGAATGTCGCGATCGTAGACGATGATGAGCTTGTCCGTACTTCGATGGCTGGCTTGCTGCGCTCTTTCGGAATGAGCGCCGCCATATTTGAATCCGCGGATGCGCTTCTCGTGGCGGGAGTGAAGGGTTTTGACTGTATTGTTTCGGATCTCCAAATGCCCGGAACCAGTGGGCTGGAACTGGGGCGCATTTTGAACGCTCAGGAGTTAGCCGTGCCGGTCATCATCATGACTGGATTTCCTGAGCGTTTGAAGCATGATCGAAGGATCGGTGAGGACTTCCCATTGATCGAGAAGCCGGTTGATAGCAGGGAGTTAGTCGCTTGTATCGAGAGTATCCTGGCACGCCGGGTCGACTGACCTGAAGGGTGCTGGGATGCCGCCCGGTTAATAAAACAAACTACCGTATAATTTTCAATGGCCAATTTTTCAGGAATAAATCAGCTCATCCGGAGGTGGAGGTATCGAAAGCGATGTCAATCGGTGATGCCACCGCCCAAAGTGTCAATTGGTTTGTCGGCCTGACGTTCCGTCGTCCGGTGACTCACGTCTTTCGGTCTGTTCAAAGCTTCTGACGGCGAGGGGTTAGCCTCGCTTACAGATACGTATTCGTACACGCCATACGGCAGTCGCTTTCCGGGGCGTGTAACGATGCGACGCACATGGTCAAAAATCGCGGAATAGGAAACGGTGAACATCCGATGGAGCTCCACCAGGTACGGTACTTTCTGGCTCTCGCGAACACGCTGAACTTCACGCGTGCCGCGGAGATGTGTAACATCACGCAACCGGCACTGACGAAGGGTGTGCAAAAGCTCGAGCAGGAACTCGGCGGCCAGCTCATCTACAGAGAACGCCAACTCACCCATCTTACTGACCTGGGCAAGGCGGTGTTGCCGATGCTTGAGCGCGCGCTTGCGTCGACAGAGGCTGTTCGGCGCCGCGCACGTGAGTTTCAGCAAAAGGAGATGGCGCCGCTGGCGATTGGTCTTGCCCCGACCGTTTCGGCTTCGCTCGTTCTGGATCCCATCGCCGAAATTCGCAAATTCGTCCCCGGCCTCCATGTCCAGCTTCGCGAAGAGCCGCCGAGTCGCCTCATCGAACTTCTGCTGGAGGGCGAAGTCAATGTCGCCCTGGTTGGCGATCTCGACGATATGCCGGAGCGGATCGACGATTGGCCCCTGTTCGAAGAGCGCTATGTCGCCGTTCTCGCCCCGTCACACGAGTTTGCAAATCTTCCGGCGATCGGGATCGATGCGCTGCGCGAAGCCATCATCCTTGAGCGCATTTACTGTGATGTGGCTCCGAAGTTCCACCGTCTTTGCTTTGCCGATGCGCCGCCACCCGCGCAGCCCAACCATCGCAGTTGCCACGACTTGCACCTGCAGCATCTGGCAGCCGCAGGTTTTGGAATTGTCCTGGCGCCAGAACATATGCCACGGCTACCTTCCCTGAAGGCCCTTCCAATCGAGGGAGATCCTGTGTGGCGCGAGGTCCGGCTTCTTGCCGTGCAGGGCCGTCGTTACTCGCCGGCGCTCGACGCCTTTGTAAAGGTTGCGCGACTGCGAGACTGGTCTCTCCACCAAAACCATGTCGAAGCCGCCGGTACGGCCGCATAATTGGCGTGTCGTCCAAGCGGGGTGGCAATCCAAATAAATGCATCGGGCTGTAAAGCCCGATGCGGCTTTTTTTGCGACCGGCAATTCTGTTGGCGCGAAATGATCGGAACGAACCGACCGTTGCGTCTTCTATCTTCTGATACCTTGAACCTCGAGACACTTGGATGTCCCGTCTCGGCATAGTCCGATGACATTTGCGCAGGCTGCAGCGATCATCACAGGATTGATCGGTTCCGTTTCCGAGCGCAATTTTTCGATATGAGATCTTCCCCGCGCCACGTGAATGCCGGAGCGTTCCTCGATGGCATCGTTTCCATAGCCAACCGTCATTGGACCCGCGAGGTTCGCGGGTCCTATCTTAGGTCGTCTGCAAAGGAACTTGGAAGATGACGACCTACATCGCGCAGGTGGACGACGAAGGCGATCGTGGTGATGGACATGGCAGCGAACTCAACTGCCTAGCGCCATCAGGATCGATTGGAGGCGCCTCACCGGCGCCGCAGGGGCAAACCGGGTAGCCACCCAAGAACCCCCAGGTAAGAAACGTCGGACTGACACCACCCCAGCAGCATTTAAAACAAGAGCGAAAGCACGCTTGTCGCCAGGCCTTTCTTTCACCCATAGGAACGACCATGACCAACGAAACCACCATGACCAACGCGGTCATCGAAGCTATCCTGAGCCGGCGCGCGACAAAGTACTATGACCCCGCTGCCACCCTGAGCGACGACCAGATTCGCGAGCTGGTGCGGATCGGCACCAGCGCGCCGACATCCTTCCACTTGCAGAACTGGCGGTTCATCGCCGTCCGTACACGTGAGGCCAAGGCCCGGCTCAGCCCCATTGCCTGGAGTCAGCCGGCGATCACCGAAGCGGCCGTCACTTTCATCGTCTGCGGCCAGCTGGCCGATTCAAGCGTCATACCCGACCGTCTGGCACCGGTCGTTGAAGCGGGCATCATGCCTGCAAGGTTGGTGCCCGAGTGGGAAATCCCCGCACGTGACCTTTACATGGAATACCCACAGCGCCAGCGCGACGAAGCGGTACGCACCGCCACTTTCGGCGCCGCGGCGATGATTTATGTGGCTGGCTCGCTTGGCCTGGGTTCGACGCCGATGATCGGATTCGATGCCGACGCCGTGCACCGCGAGTTTGATCTGGGCCACGACGAAGTGCCGGTCATGCTGTTGTCCATCGGACCCGAGCGATCCGGTAACTGGCCTCAGAAGCCACGCCGCCCGGTCGCCGAAGTCCTCGATCTTATCTAACCATTCGCGAAATCAACAGTTTACGGAGACCATGATGTCTAGAATTCCAGCGCCGAAGCCGGAACAGGTCCCGGCTGAGTCGAAACCGACGCTCGATGCTTTCACCAAGAACATCGGCTTCACGCCAAACATGCTGGCGACCTTCGCGCTAAGCCCAATCGCGTTCAACGCATGGGCCACTTTGTTCGGCTCCTTGAGCAAGGCGCTCGACGTGAAGACGCGTGACAGCATCGGCCTCGCCGTGTCCGAAGTGAATGGCTGCAACTACTGCCTGACGGTCCACAGCTTTACCGCCGAGCATATGGCCAAGTTGCCGGGCAATGAAATCATTCTCGCCCGCAAAGGCCATGCCACAGACCCGAAGCGGGACGCCGCCGTCCAGTTTGCGCGCAAGGTCATCGAGACCCGCGGTAAGGTCAGCGACGCCGATGTGAAAGCGGTCCGCGATGCCGGCTATACGGATGCAAACGTCATGGAGCTCATCGCGCTGGTGGCTTCTTACTCCCTGACGAACTTCTTCAACAATGTGTTCGATCCGGAGAAGGACTTCCCAGCCGTTGCCCCCGCCGGCTCGATCTGAAGTCCAATAGCTCGCGTCGCTTTTGAGGATCCTCCGGCCTCAAGCGATGAGAGCGTTCCCGGGAAAGCCCGGATGCTCCCAGAAAGGATTTTGGGAAAGCATCCGGGCTTTTGTAGGCCGACAAGGTTTGGAAAAGCTTATTTTCGGTGAGAGATGCTGACGTCGACAGTGGGCTGAGCGCTGGGCACTGAGCGCTTTCGAGAGCGGCCAGGAGGGGCGTGGCCCTGTCGCGTCGCTCATGAAACAACGAGATTGACCGACCTTTTAGGAGCTCACGATGCCTTTCACTGAAATCAAAGCTGTTGAAAGTTATCATTTCGATAGCTGGCTTCCGCTCTGGAAGAATTACCAGAGATTTTACGAGGTAGACATCCCCGAATCCGTGACGCGGGAGACGTGGTCGCGCTTCTTGGAACCCGTCGAACCCATGGAGGCGGCGATGGCTATGAAGGGCGAACAGGCATTGGGTTTTGTACATTTGCTCTACCACCGATCCACTTGGACGAAGGGCGACTACTGCTATATCCAGGACCTCTTTGTCGCCGGCGATTCGCGAGGCGGCGGCGTCGGGCGGGCACTGATCGAGCACGTCTATGCAGAAGCAAGGAGCCGCGGCGCGCCGTGCGTATACTGGACAACGCATGAATCAAACCGCGATGCAATGCAGCTTTACGACCGAATCGCTGACCGCTCGCCTTTCATCCAGTACCGAAAGCTGTTGGCGTGACTGCGTCGGCGTTAGCAACTCGTCGCAAACGGTCACTTCTGCCAAAGCCTGAGTGACCCCTGGGAAGCGCTCTTGAGCCGGGACCGAACTTCCGGATGGCTCGTCGCTCGAAAGGACGGACGCCGTCGTACGCAAGGTCGCCGATATCGCCAGGAACACGCCCGGCGTCAAGGATGCGGTGGAATTCGCCGGCTTTAGCGGGGCAACATTCACCAATGCATCCAATGCCGGCGTCGTCTTCACAGCGTTCAAGCCGTTTGCC
>Ga0207426_1000271_pt1 | contig 108392 bp, 112 predicted proteins | sample AraplaMF_Cvi_mMS_FD_184265 | JGI IMG/M metagenome (GOLD analysis project Ga0207426, IMG submission 184265) | Arabidopsis root microbial communities from the University of North Carolina, USA - plate scrape MF_Cvi_mMS (SPAdes) (version 2) | ecosystem: Host-associated > Plants > Roots >... | reverse complement strand
TCGAGCAGCCAGACGGCGGTCGCCTTGGGCATCAGAGGTGCGTTGCTCATGGCAAATCTCCTTTGTGCTTCGCCCACCCCTCTGGAGGCGAAACCGGTGGTCATCAGCGATGACAGGGAATTCGCGCTATATAAGCCCGGAGGGGGTAGCCACGCAATGGTTCTGCTATAGATAGTGCCTTGACAGCGCCCGAAAGGGGGCCCAATTCCCTCTCTAGTCCCGTAAGCCCGTACCTAAGCCCTATTCATCCATCCGACCGCTTTCCCGCCCATTTGGCGAGGTGATTCGGTCCCGAGATCGCTCAATGTCAGCCAAACCAGACCTCAAGATCGTGCTTTGTTCTCCCCGCGGCTTCTGTGCCGGCGTGGTCCGAGCGATCGACACCGTGGAACGGGCGCTCGATAAGTACGGCGCCCCCGTCTATGTTCGCCATGAGATTGTGCACAACAAATACGTCGTCGACGGGTTGAAAAAGAAGGGTGCCATCTTCGTCGAGGAGCTGGCGGAAATCCCGGAAAATACCACCGCGCCGGTGGTGTTCTCGGCCCATGGCGTGCCGAAATCGGTTCCGGCCGACGCCCAGTCCCGCAATCTATTCTCGCTGGATGCGACCTGCCCGCTGGTGACCAAGGTTCACCGCGAGGCCGCGATCCACTTCAAGCGCGGCCGCGAAATCTTCCTGATCGGCCATTCCCATCACCCCGAGGTGGTCGGCACGCTCGGCCAGCTTCCGGTCGGCGCCGTGACCCTGATCGAGACCGCCGAGGACGCCAAGACCATCAATCCGAAGGATCCTGATAACCTCGCCTTCGTGACCCAGACCACGCTGTCGATCGACGACACCGCGGAGATTGTGGCGCTGCTCAAGGAGCGCTTCCCGAACATCAACGGGCCGCACAAGGAAGACATCTGCTACGCCACCACCAACCGTCAGCTCGCGGTGAAGAAGGTGGCGCCGGTGGTGGACGCCCTCATCGTCGTCGGGGCCCCCAATTCGTCGAACTCGCAGCGCCTGCGCGAGGTCGCCGAGCGCGAGGGCTGCAGGATCGCGGTGCTGGCGCAGCGTGCCACCGACATCGACTGGAGCAAGTTCGGCAACATCGCGAGCCTCGGCATCACCGCAGGCGCATCCGCGCCGGAAGTGATCGTCGAGGAGATCATGGACGCCTTCGCCGAGCGCTACACGCTGCACGTGGAAACGGTCTCGGCCGCGGAAGAGAACGAGTTCTTCCCGCTGCCGCGTCAGGTGCGCCCCGAAGCTGCCGCCGAGTAAGCTTTTATGGCGGTCTACACCGACGTTGCCGCCGACGAGCTTGCGGATTTTTTGAATCAATACGATCTCGGCGAATTGCTCTCCTACAAGGGCATCGCCGAGGGCGTCGAGAATACCAACTTCCTGCTGCACACGACCAAAGGCGCGTTCATCCTCACGCTCTACGAGAAGCGCGTGGCGAAGAACGACCTGCCGTACTTCCTCGCGCTGATGACGCATCTGGCCGAGCATGGCGTGACCTGTCCGCTGCCGGTGAAGGCCAATGACGGTGAGGCGCTGCGCGAGCTGTCGGGACGCCCCGCTGCGATCATCACCTTTCTCGAAGGCGTCTGGCCGCGCAAGCCGAACGCGACCCACTGCGCAGGTGTCGGCGAAGGGCTAGCCAGGATGCATCTGGCCGGCGCGAACTTTGCGGTCCGGCGCGCCAATGCGCTGTCGGTTGCGGGTTGGCGGCCGCTGTTCGATGCAGCCGCGAACCGCGCCGACGAGGTGCAGCCGGGCCTGCGCGCATTTCTCGCCGCCGAGCTCGATTATCTCTCGGGCGGCGTCTGGCCGAGCAACCTGCCGGAGGGCGTGATCCACGCCGACCTCTTCAACGACAACGTCTTCTTCCTCGGCGACAAGCTCTCGGGCATCATCGACTTCACCTTCGCCTGCAACGACATGCTGGCCTATGACGTCGCGATCTGCCTCAACGCCTGGTGCTTCGAGCCGGATCACTCCTTCAACGTCACCAAGGCACGTGCTTTCCTCAACGCCTATGGCCGCGTGCGCAAGCTGAGCGAAGCCGAAGAGGCCGCACTGCCGCTGCTGGCGCGCGGCGCCGCCATCCGCTTCCTGCTGACGCGGCTGGTGGACTGGCTCAACGTGCCGCCGGGCGCGCTGGTCAAGCCAAAGGATCCGCTGGAATATGTCCGCAAGCTGCGCTTTCACCAGAGCGTCACGAGCGTGCGCGATTACGGGCTGATGCCGTCAGGACTGGTCGCGTGAGCGAGCTCCCCAATGTCACGATCTATACCGACGGCGCGTGCTCGGGAAATCCCGGGCCCGGCGGCTGGGGTGCGATCCTGAAGTTCGGCGACAAGGAGAAGGAGCTGAACGGCGGCGAGCGTCACACCACCAACAACCAGATGGAGTTGATGGCGGCGATCTCCGCGCTCGAAGCGCTGAAGAAGCCGTGCACCGTCGATCTCTACACCGACAGCCAGTATGTCCGGCAGGGCATCACCGGGTGGATCCACGGCTGGAAGCGCAACGGCTGGCGCACCGCCGACAAGAAGCCGGTGAAGAACGTCGAGCTATGGCAGCGCCTGGATGCGGCGCTGAAGGCGCACGAGGTCCGCTGGCACTGGGTCAAGGGCCACGCCGGCCACCCCGAGAACGAGCGCGCCGATCAGCTCGCGCGCGACGGGATCGTGAAGGCGCGGTTGCAGCAGCGGGTCGCGGAGTAGGCGACGCGCTGTCGGCATCGCGCGGTTTCGTAGGGTGGGCAAAGCGAAGCGTGCCCACGGCTTCTTCTCAATCAAGGACAGATCGTGGGCACGGCGCTGCGCGCCTTTGCCCACCCTACGGCACTGTCTCTCCTTTCGTCATGGCCGGGCTTGACCCGGCCATCCACGCCTTGCCGCGCGGAGCCAAGAACGTGGATGCCCGGGACAAGCCCGGGCATGACGTCGTCCTTGGATAGAGAGGGGCTAAAGCTCAGAGCTGCCCGAGCAGCGTATCGCCGCCGGAGACCTCGACCTTGCCGGGCATCGCCTCGAGGTTCAGCTTCTTGACCACGCCGTCCTCGACCAGCATCGAATAGCGCTTGGAGCGGATGCCGAGGCCGTTGGCGGAGGCATCGAGCTCCATGCCGATCGCCTTGGCGAACTCGGCATTGCCGTCGGCGAGGAAGATCGCCTCGTCGCGCTGGTCGGTGTCGCGCTTCCAGGCGTTCATCACGAAGGCGTCGTTGACCGAGACGATGGCGATGGTGTCGACGCCCTTGTCCTTCATGGCGTAGGCGTTGAGGAAGATGCTCGGCAGATGCATCTTGTGGCAGGTGCCGGTATAGGCGCCGGGCACGGCGAACAGCGCCACCTTCTTGCCCTTGAAGATATCGTCGGTGGTCTTCACCTGCGGGCCTTCCGCCGTCATCACGCGGAATTTCGCCTCGGGCAGCTTGTCGCCAGTCTGGATCGCCATCGTCAGTCTCCCTGAAAATCGGTCCCGCTTTTTAGACCGGGCCGCGGGCGTGCACAATATTGCCGGCGGGGAAAGCGGCAGCGGTGGCCGCCCTTCACCGCGATGTCATCAGCCGGAAAAGCCGCCATTGTCGAGGAAGGCCTGCTCTTCCTCCGTGGTCGGACGCCCGAGGACGCGGTTGCGGTGGGGAAAGCGGCCGAACCGGCGGATAATGTCGGCATGCACCCGGGCGTATTTCAGGTTCTCGGCACTGTCAGCCTCGTTGGCGACATTCTCGGCATTCTGAAACAGCGCGACGCAATGCTCCTGGTCGGGCAGGTGCTCGGAATGCATGAACGGCAGATAGAGGAATTCGCGCAGCACGGGATCGACCCTGCGGTCGGCGCCGCGATCGATGGCCCGGCGCGCGACCTCGCGTGCCAACGCATCGCTTGAAAACGTCCGGGGATCGTCGCGGAACATGTTGCGGGGAAACTGGTCGAGCGCGATGACGAGTGCGAGCGCGCCCTCGTCGCTCGCCTCCCAGGCTGCCAGCTCGCAGGCCGCCGCCTTCTGCCACAACGGAAGAAAGCGGCGCCGGACCTCCGCGTCGAAAGCGTCGCTGCGCTCGTACCAGCGCTCGCGGCCGGCCTCGCGCCAGAAGGCGAGAATGCCCGATGGCGTGGTGTCGTTACCTTCAGTCATGCATCAAAAGGCAGCCTCAGGCCGCCTCCGCTTTCTTCTCGTCGCGCAGCTGCCGGCGCAGGATCTTGCCGACATTGGTCTTCGGCAGGTCGCTGCGGAATTCGATGTGCTTGGGCACCTTGTAGCCGGTGAGCTGCTCCTGGCAGAACTTGATCACGGCTTCCGCCGTGAGGTTCGGATCCTTCTTCACCACGAAGGCCTTCACCGCCTCGCCCGACTTGGAATCGGGGATGCCGATCACGGCGCATTCGAGCACGCCCGGATGGCTCGCGATCACTTCCTCGATCTCGTTCGGATAGACGTTGAAGCCGGAGACCAGGATCATGTCCTTCTTGCGGTCGACGATCTTGGTGTAGCCCTTCTCGTCCATCACGCCGATGTCGCCGGTGCGGAAATAGCCGTCCGCGGTCATCACCTTCGCGGTCTCCTCCGGCCTGTTCCAGTAGCCCGACATTACCTGCGGGCCCTTGGCGCAGATCTCGCCGGGCTGGCCGAGCGGGACTTCGTTGCCGTCGTCGTCGCGGATCGAGATGTAAGTCGACGGCACGGGAATGCCGATCGATCCCGTGAACTCCGTTGCCGTCGCCGGGTTGCAGGTCAGCGTCGGCGAGGTCTCCGACAGGCCGTAGCCTTCGGCAATGAAGCAGCCGGTGATCGCCTTCCATTGATCGGCCACGGGGCGCTGCACCGCCATGCCGCCGCCGTTGGAGATCTTCAGCTTGGAGAAGTCCAGCTTCTTGAAGTCGGGATGGTGCATCAGGCCGTTGTAGAGCGTGTTCACGGCCGGGAAGCTGTTGACCTGGTACTTCGCCAATTCCTTGACGAAGCCCGCGATGTCGCGCGGGTTGGGGATCAGGAGATTGCAGCCGCCGGCGCGCACCGCCAGCAGGTAGCAGGCCGTCAGTGCGAAGATGTGATAGAGCGGCAGCGCGCAGACGATCATGAGCTGCTCGACATGCGGCGGCGCGGCTATTGCCGGCTGCAGCCAGGCGTCGTTCTGCAGGACGTTGGCGACGATGTTGCGGTGGAGCAGGGTCGCGCCCTTGGAGACGCCGGTGGTGCCGCCGGTATATTGCAGGAAGGCGACGTCGCCCGGCGACAGTTTCGGCTTGTTGAACGTCATGCCGCGGCCGGCCGAGATCGCGTCGTTGAACGACACCGCGCCCGGCAGCGCGAAGGCCGGCACCATCTTCTTGACGCGGCGGACGACGAGATTGACGATCACGCCCTTGAAGCCGAGCAGGTCGCCCATGCTGCCGACGATGACGTGCTTCACGCCCGTCTTGGCGATCACCTGCTCGACGGTGTGCGCAAAGTTCTCCAGCACGATGATGGCTTCGGCGCCGGAATCCTTGAGCTGATGCTCGAGCTCACGCGGGGTGTAGAGCGGGTTGACGTTGACGACAGCAAAGCCGGCGCGCAGCACTGCGGCGGTTGCAATCGGATATTGCAGCACGTTCGGCATCATGATCGCGACGCGCGCGCCACGCTGGAGCCCGCGGCCCTGCAAGTACGCGGCGAGCGCGACGGACATCTGGTCGAGGTCGCGATAGCTGATCGACTTGTCCATGCAGATGAACGCCTTGCGATCGGCGAACTTGCTGAAACTCTCCTCCAGGAGGTCGACCAGCGATGCGTACTGCGTCGGCTCGATATCGGCAGGCACGCCGGGCGGATATTGCTTGAGCCAGATGCGCTCCATGGAAAACTCCCCTCAATTTACCAGAGCCCGTTGTGTCTCGGGCTTGCCTCATTGCCGCCAGTATCGAGCCTGCCGGAACGGGTGGCAAGTCGTCGAGGCTTAGGGCAAAGGTCGGGGGGAGGCTACTGGAATCGTCGCAAACCGCGTTGCCGCAAGTGCGAAGTGCGGGGCGCGCGGTTTGATTCCGAGGCGCGTTAACTGTTGTTGGCAGGCTTGGCGGCGGCAGGCTTTGTCGCGGCCTTGGGCTTGGGCTTGGGCGCCGGATCGCCGCTCGCCGGCTTCTCGGCGGGTTTCGCCGCCGCATCGTGCTTGGCGGCGGCATGCTTGGCGCCGGCCGGCTTGGCCGCGGTTTTGGCGTCGCTCTTGGCGTCAGCCGGCTTGGCCGCCGCCGTCCTGGCGTCCTTCTTGTCCGCGGGCTTGTCGGCCGCGTCAGGCTTCTTGGCAACGCGCGACTTCTTGCCACGCGGCTTGGAGGCGGTCTGCTGGTCGGCATCGGCTGCGACCGCCGCGATCAGGGCGGGGCCGGTGCGGGTCGGGCCGGTATAGACCAGCACGGGCTCAGCCGGCGCCGCAGCGGTGGCCATCAGTTCGGACGCCTTCATCAAAGGCGGCTGCAGGCCGGCCGTGAAGAACGTCACCTGCGCTTCGCCGCCGGTGGCGGAGGCCGATCCGCTGGTGCCGCCATTGGTGGCGATCAGCGCATCGTCGTCGTCGCTGGCCGGCCGCTTGCGGTGACCGCCGCACATGTCCTCGCGCAGGTTCGGCGGCGAGGCGTCGACCGGCACCAGCTTGTCGACGGTGCCGAGCGAGGGACGGAGCCAGGTGAGATTGTCCTGGGCGAAGCCGCGCTCGAGCAGTTGCGCCGCCTTCACTGCACGCGCCGTGCCGGAATTGGCGCCGAGCACGACGGCGATCAGCCGGCGGCCGTTGCGCGTGGCCGAGGCCACGAGATTGTAACCGGAGGCGCAGATGAAGCCGGTCTTGAAACCGTCGGCGCCGGGATAGCGGCCGATCAGCTTGTTGAAATTGCCGGTGACGCGCTTGCCGAACCGGATCGCCGGGATGTGCACGAAATATTCGTATTCCGGCAGGTCGCGCAGGAACGAGCGGGCGAGAATGCCGAGGTCGCGGGCGGAGGTGATCTGGCCGTCCGCGGGCAGGCCGTTCGGATTGACGTAGCTCGTCTGCGTCATGCCGAGCTTCTGCGCGGTGTCGTTCATCATCGCCGAGAAGCCGTCGATCGATCCGCCGACGCCTTCGGCGAGCACCACGGCCATGTCGTTCGCCGACTTGACCATCATCATCTTCAGCGCGTTGTCGACGGTGAGCTGTGTTCCCGGCCGGAACCCCATCTTCGACGGCGACTGCGAAGCGGCCGTCGGCGACACCGTCAGCAGCGTGTCGAGCGTGAGCCTGCCGTCCTTCACCGCCTTCAGCGTCACGTAGGCTGTCATGATCTTGGTGACGGAGGCGGGATACCACGGGATCGTCGCGTTCTCCGCCTGCAGCACCTTGCCGCTGTCGGCTTCGATCAGCAGCAGCGCTTCGGCATTCGCGACGCGCGGCGCGAACAATGCGGCGCATGCGAGGGAGGCAGCGAACAGGTTGAACAGCGATTTGCGAAGCAGCGGGCGAAGGGCGTGCACTATCCGATTCCGGTCCTTGGAGAGCCGCCTGATACGGGCGGTTCTCGTGATCTGAGTTCGGGTTTTGAAATCCGGCGCCGCCGCTTGCGGCGTCGCAAACCTATACCGGCTGGTGCGTCGAGAATAGGGGGACCGGTGCGGTATTCCGCAATGAAATAGGCCGAATTTCGACGGTCCTCCCGGGACTTGCTAGGGGGATTTGGCTGCTGTCGCGGCAGCCTCGGCCGCCGTCACGCTGGCCCGTGCGGTCTCCTGAACCATGAACTGGGCCCTGGCCAGCTCGGCAAAATGGCCGCCTTTGGCCACGAGTTCATCGAAAGTTCCGCTTTCGATCACCCGCCCATTCTCGAACACCAGGATCCGCGTGGCATTGCGGATGGTGGAGAGGCGGTGGGCGATCACGAAGGTGGTGCGGCCCTTCATCACTTCGTCGAGAGCGGCGTTCACCTTGGCCTCGGTCACCGCGTCGAGCGCGGAGGTCGCTTCGTCCAGGATCAGGATCGGCGGGTCCTTCAGCAGCGCGCGGGCGATCGACAGGCGCTGCCGCTCGCCGCCGGACAGCATGCGGCCGCGCTCGCCGGCATTGGTATTGAAGCCGCCGCTGCGCTCGATGAAGTCGAGTGCCTGTGCGCGCTCGGCCGCCTTCCGCATCTCGGCCTCGGTCGCGTCCGGCTTGCCGACGCGCAAATTCTCCTCGATCGAGCGGTTGAACAGCAGCGCTTCCTGGAACACGACGCCGATGTTCCGCCGCAGCGAGGTCAGCGTCACGCCGCGCACGTCCATGCCGTCGATCCTGATGATCCCGGATTGCGGATCGAAGGCGCGATGCAGCAGCGCGATCGCGGTGGACTTGCCGGCGCCGGTCGGGCCGACCAGCGCGATGGTCTGGCCGGGCAGCGCGGTGAAGGTGAGGTCCTCGATCGCCGGCCGCTTGCCGTCATACGAGAAGGTGACGTCGTTGAACTCGACGAGACCGGACAGCCGCCCCGCATCGATCGCATCGGGACGGTCGTGGACCGCCGGCACGGCATCGAGCACGTTGAAGAACTCGCGCAGGCGCGGGGCTTCCATGAACACGTTATTGATGAAGCTTACGACCTGCTCGAGCTTCTGGATCAGCATGGTCGCGAAGCTCACGAACATCACGATCTCGCCGACCGAGGTCAGCCCCTGGTCGTGCAGGGCGATGCCGAGCGTGAAGATCGCCAGCACCGTGATGGTGGTGGACGCGCGCGTGATCACGGTGACCAGCGCCCACCAGGACAGCACCGGCATCTGCGCGGCGAGCAGATCGTCGGCGACCGAGCGCAGCCCCTTCACCTCGGATTCGACGCGCACGAAGCTCTGCACCAGCGCGACATTGCCGAGCGCGTCGGAGGCGCGGGCGGAGAGCTCGCTATAGTGCTCCTCCACCTCCATCTGCATGCCGAAGGTCTTGCGCACCACGAACGTCGTCAGCGCCGTGAAGACGATGCAGAGCACGAACAGCAGGATCGCGAGCCGCCAGTTCAGGTATAGCGACAGCGGCAGCAGCACCACGACCGAGAGGATCGCGGCGAAGTGCTCGCGGAAAAAGCCGAGCCAGAGCCGCCACAGCGCATCGGTGCCGTTGAGCATCACCTTCATCAGCCGGCCCGAATGGGTGCCGGAGTGGAAGGTCAGCGGCAGCTGCAGGATGTGCTCGAAATAGTCGGTCAGCACAGCCTGGCGCTGGCGGTGCGAGAGCCGGTCGGCTTGCAGCGCGACCAGCGCGCTGCAGGCGATCGTGAACAGGCCGAACGCCACCCAGGCGGCCAGGAACGGCCAGGCCGAGCTGGAACCGGCCACCGACTTGCCGGAGAGCACGTCGACGATCCGGCCGAACAGCACAGGCTCTGCGAATTGCGAGGCCGCCAGCAAGAGATTGGCGATCGCGAGCAGCCAGCCCAGCCGCGCCTCCTTGCCGAGCAGTTCGAGAACGCGGGTGTAGAGACGGAGGATGGACATGCGGACGGCAACTCGGGCAGCTGATGGGGGCCGTATTCTAAGCCGGGATCGCCTGCGAGATACAGCGGAAGCTTCCGGTTTTGCTCAATTGATGAGCCGGCTCTCCACCGGCGGCAGGAACTGGTCGTCGAAGATATCGCCGGCTGCCGGCCGCTTGCGGAATTTGAAGTCCTTGGCGATCTGGTCGAACGAACGCTCCAGGCGCGCCGGATCGATGCCGCCGAGGCCGTTGCGCCTGACCTCGTCGGTCAGGATGTTGTCGACGAGCACGGTGCGCAGGCGCTCCAGCTCGAGATCGCGGTCGCCGTCGTCGATGCGGCTTGCGGCTTCTTCCGCCGCGCGTGCCGGCTCCTTGGCCGTCGCGTTGATGCCTGCGACCAAGGCGCGGACGAATCCCTTCACCGCATCCGGCTTCGCTGCGGCGAAGGCGGGGTTGGCCACCACCGCGAAGCCATAGGCCTCGCAGCCGTAATCGGCAAAGCGCAGCACGACGAGATCGCCGCCGGGCACGCCGCGGTCACGCAGGTTCACCGCCGAGAGATAGCTGAAGCCGGCGACCGCATCGACCTGTCCCGCGGACAGGATCGGCTCGCGCACCGCGGCGCTGATCTTGTGGAATTTCACGTGCGCAGTGTTGATGTTGTTCTGCTGCGCCAGCGCGGGCCACAGCCGCATCGTCAGGTCACCGTCGGCGACGCCGACGGTCTTGCCGTCGAGATCGGGCAGAAGATGGATGCCGCGGCTCCTGCGCGCCACGATGGCGTAGGGCGCGCGGTTGAACAGCACGAACACCGCCTTGATCGGTGCGGCATCCTCCTTGTCGCGAAAGCGGATCAGCTCGTTGATGTCGACAAGTGCGAGCTCGCTGTCGCCCTTGGCGACACGCGCAAGCGCCTCCGGCGATCCGGGCGCGCTGTTGAAGGACACGTTGAGACGCTCGGTGCCGAACTTGCCGTCTTTCGCGGCCAGGAAGAACGGCGCCATGCTCGCGTCGATGGGACGGTCGAAGGTGAAGTGGATCGCTGTGGAAGGCGCGGCGTTCTCGGCCGCTGCGGCGTCGCGCGCAGCCAGCGCGGCGAGCGGGATTGCAAGGGCCAGCAGGCCGCGAAGGATGATCGTCCTGAATCGTGACATCGATTTGCGCCGGTCCCGCATTGTTGTGGTTCGTGACGCTCGCAGCGCCGGCCGGCTTGGACGGTGCGCGCGTCAACATGAACGGCGGATGAGCGGCAGTTGCGGCATCGTTACGCAACCTCGTTCAGCTTGCGTTGGGGTTGGGGAACCTAACTTAGGTGACAGGTGTTTGAGAGACATGAGCCTGTCTCAAGGCACCATTCGAGGTCCCAAGGAGGGTCCAGGACATGTTTGACCGCATTTCGAAATTGACCGGCCGCAAGGCCGTTATGGCCACCGTCGCGGTGCTGGCGCTGACTGCTGCCGCTCCGACGGCCTCTTACGCAGGTGGCCGCCACTGGCACGGCGGTGGTGGCGGTGCCGCGGCCGCGGCCGCTTTCGCAGCCATCGGCACCGGCCTCGCCATCGCTGCGACCCGCGACTCCTATGCCTATGACTACGGTCCGGGCTACGGCTATTACGGCGGCCCCGCCTATTACAGTGCGCCTGCCTACGGCCCCTATTACGGCCCGGGCCCGAACTACCAGTATCAGCGCTATGGCGGCACCGCCCCGTCCGAGCTCTGCGGCCAGGGCTACTACCAGAACTGCTACTAGACTTGCAGCAGCCCCTGGCTACCAAAGGTTGACCAAAACAGGCCGTCGTGCTTGCCGCGACGGCCGGTTTTTTGCTTTTATTGCCGGGCGTTAACGCGCTCGCCATTGGTTTAGAGTAGTTTTTAGTACCATGAGTGATTCGCTTGAGCGGCTATATCTGGCTGTGCTCGCGGCCAGGGATCTTGATCCGGCAACATCGCGCACCGCGCGCCTGTTTCAGCGCGGACCCTCCAAAATGGCGAAGAAACTGGCCGAAGAGGCCATCGAAGTCGTGATCGATGCGGTCAACGGCGACAACGAGGCCGTGATCCGGGAAAGCGCCGACCTGCTCTACAATCTCACCGTGCTGTGGGCCTCGGCCGGCGTGCGTCCCGAGGACGTCTGGCGCGAGATGACGCGGCGGGAAGATATGCTCGGCATCGCCGAGAAGCTGCCGAAATCGCAGATGAAGCTGCCCAAAGTTGCGTCACCGCGCGTCGCGGCCAGGCGGCCAATTGTCGCGCTCGAGAGCCGCACGGCCCGAAAGCGCCATTAAAAGCTTCACAAAACTCGCGATGGACAAATCCGTCCCATGGTGCTTCATCGCGGCGCCATGCTGAAACGTATCTACGACTGGTGCATCGACGCCGCCCACAAGCCCTACGCGCTCTGGATCATGGGAGCCGTGGCTTTCGCAGAAAGCTCCTTCTTTCCGGTTCCGCCGGATGTGATGCTGATCCCGATGTCGCTGGCGCGCCCGCAGCGCGCCTGGGTCTACGCCGCGGTCTGCACGATCACATCGGTGCTCGGCGGCCTGCTTGGCTACGCCATCGGCGCGCTGCTGTTCGACTCGGTCGGTCACTGGCTGATCCAGGTCTACGGCCTCGGCGACAAGGTCGATGCCTTCCGCGCCTCCTATGCGGAATGGGGCGCGGTGATCATCCTGCTCAAGGGCCTGACGCCGATCCCCTACAAGCTGGTCACCATCACCTCGGGCTTTGCCGGCTATAATCTCATTCTCTTCATCGTGTGCTCGATCGTCGCGCGCGGCGGCCGCTTCTTCATCGTGGCGATCCTGCTCAACCGCTATGGCGACTTGATCCGGCACAAGCTCGAGGAGCATCTCGGCCTGTGGGTGACGCTCGGCGCCGTCGTGCTGGTGCTGGGCTTCGTGGTGGCGGTCAAGCTGATCTAAACCTCCGCGCTTTGCCGCCGCGCTGGCTTCGGCTACGGTTGCACTCATGATGGTTCGATCCGGCAATCCGGCCGTGCGGCTCGGGACGCTGATGTCAGTCGCGGCGCTGATCCTGCTCGGTGCCGGCGGGGCGGGATGGCCGCAATCGTCGCCGCCGTCGCTCGGTCTGCAGGAGCAGGGGCCGCAGGCCGCGCCTCCGCCGTCGACGCCGGCGCGCGAGGAAAATCCCGGGCTGATCAACGAAATGGGCAAGCTGTTCGACAAGCTGCCCTCGATCCTGCCGCCGATCAAAAGCCCTGGCGAGACCATGAACGACCTGTCGCGGCTGGCCAAGCCCTCGACCATGGTGTCGGGGCGCGTGGCCTGCCCGGCCTCGTCGAACGGCGCGCCCGACTGCAAGCAGGCCGCCGACCAGCTCTGCCAGAGCAAGGGCTACAAGGAAGGCAAAGGCGTCAACGCCGACTCCGCCGAGAAATGCTCGGCCAAGGTTCTCATTCCAGGCAGGCAACGCAAACCGGACGATTGCCGCACCGACACTTTCGTGACCAGCGCGCTGTGCCAGAACTGACGTGACGACCGCGCGCGCATGCAACAAGGAGTGCCCATGAGCCGTACGGAGCAGGACTTCCTCGGACAGCGTGAGATCGCCGACGACATCTACTACGGTGTCCAGACCATCCGCGGGAAGGAGAACTTCCACATCACCGGCATTCCCATGAACCAGGAGCCTTACTTCGTGAAGGCGCTCGGTTACGTGAAGAAGGCCGCCGCCATGGCCAACCGCGACCTCGGCGCGGTCGACGCCAAGGTCGCCGATGCGATCATCCACGGCTGCGACCGCGTCATCGCCGGCGACATGATGGATCAGTTCGTCACCGACTTCATCCAGGGCGGCGCCGGCACCTCGACCAACATGAACGCCAACGAGGTGATCGCCAACCTCGCGCTGGAATCGCTCGGCTTCAAGAAGGGCGACTATCAGCACGTCAGCCCCAACGACCACGTCAATTACGGCCAGTCCACCAACGACACCTATCCGACGGCCTTCCGCCTCGCGCTGATCCTGCGGCTCGAGAGCTACATGACCGCGCTGCGTCAGCTCCAGGAGGCGTTCTTTGCCAAGGGGCGCGAGTTCGACCGCGTGCTGAAGATGGGCCGCACGCATCTGCAGGACGCCGTGCCGATGTCGCTCGGCGCCGAATTCCGCGGCTGGGGCACGACGATCGGCGAGGAGGTCGATCGCATCTCCGAGGCGCGGGCGCTGCTGCGCGAGATCAATCTCGGTGCCACCGCGATCGGCACATCGGTGACCGCGGCCGTCGGCTATCCAAAACTTGCGGTCCGGCATCTGAGTGCGCTGACCGGCGTCGACTTCATCCTCGCCGGCGATCTCGTCGAGGCGACCTCGGACACCGGCGCCTATGTGCAGCTCTCCGGCGTGCTCAAGCGCACCGCGAGCAAACTGACGAAAATCTGCAACGACATCCGCCTGCTGGCCTCGGGCCCGCGCGCCGGCTTCAACGAGATCAACCTGCCGCAGCTTCAGCCGGGCTCCTCGATCATGCCGGGCAAGGTCAATCCGGTCATCCCTGAAGTGGTCAACCAGACCAGCTTCCTCGTCATCGGCCTCGACACCACGGTGACGCTCGCCGCAAGCGCCGGCCAGCTCCAGCTCAACGTGATGGAGCCGGTGATTTCATTCGCGCTGTTCTTCTCGATCCGCACCATGGAGCGCGCGGTCAACAGCCTGCGCGAGAATTGCGTCGTCGGCATCACCGCCAACGAGGAGCACACCCGCAACATGGTGCTCAACTCGCTCGGCATCGTCACCGTGCTGAAGCCGCTGCTCGGCTACAAGCAATGTGCCGAGATCGCGCGCGAGGGCTACAAGAGCGGTAAGTCGCTGCACCAGATCGTCGTGGTCGAGCGCAAGCTGCTGACGCAGGAGAAATGGGACGAGATGTTCTCGTTCGAGCGGCTGATCAATCCGGATCTGATCGGGTAGGCGTTGAACCGCCGCTCTCACGTCGTCATTGCGAGGAGCCCTTGCGACGAAGCAATCCAGAATACCTCCGCGGTGACGGACTGGATTGCTTCGCTGCGCTCGCAATGACGGAGAAGACGGATAGGCTGTACGTGGGATGGAATTCCGCTGCTTGGAATTGCGGTAACGGCTTCCACTGCGGCGCCAAAACGCAATACTTGACAGTGGAAAGATTGCCTTGTTGGTATGGCTCCCGACGTCGATTTGACCGCCAGAAGAGGATCGTTCCGCAATGTCCATGCCCGCCTTGTTCAAGGGGCGCCTGTCGATCCCCGTGATCGGCTCGCCGCTCTTCATCATCTCGGTGCCCGATCTCGTGATCGCGCAGTGCAAGGCTGGCGTGGTCGGCTCGTTCCCGTCGCTGAACGCGCGGCCGCCGGAGCTGCTCGACGAATGGCTGGCGCGGATCACCGAAGAGCTCGCGGCCTATGACCGCGCGCATCCGGAACGGCCTTCGGCGCCGTTCGCGGTCAACCAGATCGTGCACAAGTCGAACAACCGGCTCGATCACGACATGCAGCTCTGCGCCAAGTACAAGGTGCCGATGATCATCTCATCGCTCGGCGCGCGCGAGGAGCTGAATCAGGCCGTGCACGGCTGGGGCGGCATCGTCTTCCACGACGTGATCAACCAGAAATTCGCGCACAAGGCGATCGAGAAGGGCGCCGACGGCCTGATCCTGGTCGCGGCCGGCGCCGGCGGCCATGCCGGCACCATCTCGCCGCTGGCTTTCGTTGCGGAGACGCGCAAGTGGTTCGACGGCCCGATCGCGCTGTCGGGCGCCATCGGCAACGGCAAGGCGATCCGTGCCGCGCGCATCCTCGGCGCCGACTTCGCCTATATCGGCTCGGCCTTCATCGCGACGAAGGAGGCCAACGCGGTCGAGAAGTACAAGGAGATGATCGCAGGCTCGACGGCCGACGACATCGTCTATTCCAACCTCTTCACCGGCGTGCACGGCAACTATCTGAAGCCCTCGATCCTCGCCGCCGGCATGGATCCGGAGAACCTGCCGACCTCCGATCCCTCCAAGATGAATTTCGGCACCGACGCCTCCGGCGAACGCGCCAAGCCGAAGGCCTGGAAGGAGATCTGGGGAAGCGGCCAGGGCATCGGCAGCGTCGAGGGCATCGTCGGTGCCGCCGAGCTGATCGCGCGCTTCAAGAAGGAATACGACGAAGCGATCGATCCGCCGTTGTGAGTGCTGTCGTCCCGGCCTAGCGCGCAATTGCGCGCTAGGCCGGGACGACACCTATTTCTGAACTCCGAAAGTGCGCCACGGAGAAGCCATGCCCTCCATCTACCGCGTCGACGGCAACAACGTCGTCACCAGCCCGGATGCCGCCGGTCCATGGGACCGGCGCATGCAGCACGGGTCGGCGCCGGCGTCGCTGGTGACGTGGGCGGCCGAGCGCATTCCGACGCAAGTGCCGATGAACATCGCGCGCGTGACTATCGACCTGATGCGCCCGGTGCCGGTGGCGCCGCTCACCATCGCGACCGAAGTGCTGCGCGAGGGCCGCAAGATCCAGCTCTGCGAAATCAAGCTGCTCGCCGACGGCGTGCAGGTCGTCGGCGCCACCGTGCTCAAGATCAAGGCTCAGGCGCAGCCACTACCTGATGACGTCAAGGAGCTGCCGGTCACGCTGCCCGCGCCGGAGGACTCGCTGGTCGAGGACGGTCACGCCGCCACCAGCCCGTTCGTGCGGTCGGTCTCGATGCGCGCCGCGCGTGGCCGCTTCGGCCAGGCCGGTGCCGGCGCGATCTGGTTTCGCGTCGATCATCCGCTGATCGAAGGCGAAGCCATCTCGCAGGCAATGCGCGCCGTGGTCGCCGCCGACTTCTCCAACGGCACCGCCTCGACGCTCGACTTCCGCGCCTGGACCTACATCAACGCCGACCTCTCCGTGAGCTTTGCGCGCCAGCCGGTCGGCGAGTGGATCCTGCTCGACAGCGATTCCTGGATCGGCCCCGATGGCGCGGGCCTTGCGATGTCGCGGCTTGCGGACCGGCAGGGCTATTTCGGCCGCGCGGTGCAGAGCCTGGTGATCGAGAAGCGGTAGGGCGCGTCGAGCCCGGGCGATGACACCTGCTGTGTGAGAACTATGTCGCGCATTGCGCGCTTGAACGGCAGGCTTCCGCCGCCGCGGAAGGGATGCTTGGCCGTGCTTGACGCGGCATCCTGCCAGTTCACAAACCGTAGAAGATCTTGATCTCCCACAGCACCACGATGATAGCCGTGATCAACGTAACCGCGGCGACTGCACTTTCCAGGGAAGCGACTCTCATGCGTTACTCCGCTTCCCAGCCCCGTCAGCCGGTCTAGGTGATTCCCTGATTCGCGGGCAATCGGGTGGGCACCGCCGGTGCGCACTCCGTTGCGCGCTGTGGTGCCGGAGCCACAACGCCCCCGTGAAATCCCGGGGTTTCAACCCACCATCCGGTCCCGCCCGCTCCAGAAGCCCGCACGGAGTACCTTCTTGTCCACCTTGCCGACGCCGGTCATCGGCAGCTGCCTGACGAACTGGATCTGCTTGGGCGCATGGGCCGAGCCCTTGCGTGACCTCACGAGATTGATCAGCTCATCGGCATCGGGCGTGGCGCCCTCGCGCGGGACGACGACGGCGGTAACGGCCTCGCCCCATTTCTCGTCGGGAATGCCGACCACGGCGACCATCGCGACGTCGGCGTGTTGCGACAGCACGTCCTCGACCTCGCGCGGAAAGATGTTGAAGCCGCCGGAGACGATCATGTCCTTCTTGCGGTCGAGGATGAACATGTAGCCGCGCTCGTCCTTGCGCGCGATGTCGCCGGTGTGCACCCAGCCGTTCTTCAGCGTCTCGGCGGTGATGTCGGGCCGCTTCCAGTATTCCGCCATCGCATGCGGCGCGCGCACGCAGATCTCGCCGGCCTCGCCCGTCTTCACCTCCTGGTCGTCGTCGTCGAGGAGCTTGACCTCGCAGGCCGCGATCGGGAAGCCGCAGGACAGAAACAGCTCCGGCGTCTTGGGATCGTGATCCTGCTTGCGTAGCACCGAGATCGGATAGCATTCGGTCTGGCCGTAGAGCTGCGAGAACACCGGGCCGATGCGTTCGATGCCTTCAACCAATCGGCTCGGCGACATCGCGGAGGCGCCATAGAGCACGAGCTCGAGCGAGGACAGGTCGGTCCTGCTCAGCGCGGGATGATCGAGCAGCACATAGATCATGGTCGGCACGAACAGCGTGAAGTTGATGCGCTCGCGCGCGATCGTGGCCAGCACGGCTTCGGGATCGAAGCCTTTGAGCATGTGCACGGTGCCGCCGCGCATCAGGGTCGGCAGCACCTTCGTGCCGGCGACATGGCTGATCGGAGCGACGGTGAGATAGCGTGCGGCCTCCGGTATTTCGAAGTCGGCGAGGATCGCGCCGGCGGCTCCGCTGTTTTCACGGTGATAGCGCAGCGCGCCTTTGGATTTCCCGGTCGTGCCGCCGGTGTAGTTCAGCGTGGAGAGATCGTCGGGGCCGGCGAGACAGAGCGGGCTGGCGTGGCCTTCGATCTCGATGGCCTGCAAGAGATCGACGCCATAGTCGGCGGGGCCCATGGTGAAGACCGCCTTGAGCATGCTCGCCTTGCCCGCGAGCTCGCCGCCGCGATCGCGGAAGGCGGCGGCATCGACCACCAGCATCTCGGCTTCGGAATCCTCGAGCTGGAACAGCTGGTCGCTCTGCGATCCCAGTGGATGCAGCCAGGTGATGCAGAGGCGCGACAATTGCGCAGCGACGCCGGCGCACCAGGTGTCGGCACGGTTCGCGGTGAGAAAGGCGACGCGTGCGCCGGGCTGCAAGCCGAGCCGCATGAACACGCCCTGGATCCGTCCGATCAGGTCGATCGTGCCCTGATAGGTCAGCGATCCCCCGGGCCAGGCGAACGCGGTGCGGCCGGGATAGCGCGACAGCGCGCGTAGCGTCTGCGCGCAAGTCGGGGACGATGCATGGAGCGGATCGGCCATATGTTTCCTCGTTGCTTTGTCATCGGCTTCTGGCGTGCCAATGTTTGCCGCAACGCTAGCACAGGGAATGCGGGAGGAAACGACAGCCCGCGCGAGGGAGGCATGCGTGACGTCAGACCGACTGCAAATTTTCGGCGATCGTCTCGCCCTGCCGCTGATCGCCGCGCCGATGTTTCTGGTATCGGGCGTCGAGCTCGTGGTCGCGGCCTGCCGAAGCGGCGTGATCGGCAGCTTCCCCACCGCGAATTGCCGCAGCACGGAACAGCTCGATGCGTGGCTCGGTGAGATCGAAGCGCGGCTGCTGCAGCACGAACAACAGGCCGGACGCAAAGCAGCGCCGCTCTGTCCGAACCTGATCGTGCACCGCTCCAATGTGCGGCTAGAGCAGGATCTCGCCATCCTGCTGCGACACAAGCCGGAGATCGTCATCACCTCGGTCGGCTCGCCGGCGCCGGTCTTGAAGCCGCTGCACGATGCCGGTGCGCTGGTGCTGGCGGACGTCGCCACGATCCGCCACGCCGAACGCGCTGCGGAAGCAGGCGCCGACGGGCTCGTGCTGCTTACCGCTGGCGCGGGCGGTCAGACCGGCTGGCTCAACCCTTTCGCCTTCGTCCGCGCGGTGCGCGCATTCTACGACGGCATCATCGTGCTCGCGGGCGGCATCAGCGACGGCCGCAGCTTGCGTGCCGCGGAGGTGCTCGGCTGCGATCTCGGCTACATGGGCACCAAGTTCATCGCGACGCGCGAGAGCATGGCCGACGACCGTCACAAGCGGATGCTGGTCGAGAGCAGCGCCGACGACATCCTGCTGACCACGGCGTTCACGGGCCTTCAAACCAGCATGCTGAGGCCGTCGATCGCCGCTGCGGGTCTCGATCCCGACAACCTGCCGGCGCGCGGCGCGATCGACATCGCCAGCGATATCGACGTCGCCGCGCGCGAGAACCGGCCAAAGCGCTGGCGCGACATCTGGAGTGGCGGGCACTCGACCTCGGGCGTGACCGACGTGCCGGCGGCCGGCGATCTCGTTGCGCGGACCATCGCGGAGTATCGCGAGGCGGGCGGTAGTCTCCTTCAGCTCTCCCCGTAACAACGGGGAAAGGGAGGGCAGACACCGCCGCATCGATCACAGTTAATTCCGCATGCCTCCGGCCCGGTTCACTTAACGGCGGATTAACCAACGCCAGCCAACAATCCCCCTCACGGCCGCCAATCAGGACGAGAGGGACAGGCGATGGACTTCGATTATCTCAACGCCAAGACGGCGGCATCGCTGGATGAGATCCGCGTCCGCGTCGCCCATGCGCTGGCCCGCCATCCGCTGTGCCGCAACGTGCGCTTCGACATCGTCAGCGTCCCCCGCACCCGCCGCGGCGGCAATTGGACGGTGACACTGCAGTCGGTCGAGCCGCGCGCGGTCTGGGAAGCCTCCGAGATCGTCGCGGACATCCAGGATGCCTACGACCTGGCGGCAGCTGCCTGATTTTGTTGGGGTTTTCGGCGACGTCGCCGCAGTCCGCGCGATTGCCGCCGCACAGGCACGGTTAAGCCTTAATTACCGCCCAGTTTCCGGGCACTGATCACGTGGACTTGAAGTTGTGGGCGCGGAGAGACGTTTGTCCAAAGCCATCACCATCGTTGTGCTGACCTGTTTCCTCGTCCTTGGGGCCGCCACCACCGCCATTCTCGGCCGCGACAGCGTCCCCAGCGTCAGCGCCGAGATGATTTCCGAAGCCCCGCCGGCCAAGCCCCTTGCCACCAACCGCGCCGCCAAGGCCGATCGTCTGGTTCCGACGTTGGCCCTCGCCTCGGCCGCGATCGAGCCGGTCCAGGTGCCCGCGGACAAGCTCGCCCAGGCGCCGGTCTTGACCGAGCCGCTGCGCCAGGCCTTTGCCGCCGCAACGCCCTCTGATTTTCCGCTGCCGAAGAAGGGTTCGTCGGCTGGCGTCAACGAGGCCCCCGCCGCGGCCGAAGTTCCCGCCGTCGAGGTCCCGGCCAAGCCGAAGGTCGCTGCCAAGCCGCAACCGCAGAAATCCTATTCGCTGCTCTCCGACGTCCAGATCTCGGGCATCAAGGATCGCCTGAAGCTGTCGTCGTCGCAGGAATATTACTGGCCTTCGGTCGAGACCGCGTTGCGCAACGTCGCGCGCAGGATGCAGGCGAACAAGCTGTCGAATCCGAACGCGCCGCCCAGCGCGCAGATCGATCCGAATTGCGACGAGGTGCAGCAGTTGAAGTCGGCCGCGATGCCGCTGCTATTCCAGTTGCGCGACGATCAGAAGGAAGAAGTGCGCAAGCTCGCCCGCCTCATCGGGCTCGAGAAGGTCGCGCAGCAGATCTGACACGGGCCGGTTTCCCGAACCGATCAATGCCTAGGGAATGAGCCAAAGCGCGATGGTTCGCATCGCGCTCTTGGAACCGCAGGCCATCAGGAACATCTGGTAATCCCCACGCGTTGCCCGCCTCGAAAGAGGGAGTGGATCAATGCGCGCCTCGACAGCCTATTTCGTCGGTGCCGGAACTATCATCGTGGCCATTGCCATTGGTCTCGGCGGCGGCATCGTTGCCGGCAACATCATGAATCCGATCACGCCCAAGCAGGGGGCGGATGCCAGCAAGATGGCACAGCGCACGGATGCCGCCAGCACGCCGGCCCAGACCAATGCGTCGTCGGAACGCGTGCAATATCTCACGGGATCACAGGCTTTCGGTACTGTCATCGCCGCGCCAGCCCAGGCCGAAGCAAAGCCTGAGGCTGCGAAGCCCGACATACAGGCCACTCAGGCCAACGCCGAGCCATCAGCGCCGCCGCCTTCGCAGGCGGCCGCGGTTGAGCCGCCGAAGCCGGCACCGGCATCGCCTGCGAAACCTGCCGAGCTGCAGGCTTCGACGAGCCAGTCCTCCTCATCCGACAACGCCTCTGCCAAGGATGCCTATGCAAAGGCGAGAGACTCCGACGTGAGGCGTGCCGCAAGCGAGCGGCGCCGGGCCGAGCGGCGTGAGCGCTGGGCCGAGCGCCGGTACTATGAGTCCCGCGACCCGCGGGCCATGCGCGACCGCACCGATTGGGACGACGTGGCCCGCAACATCCGTGAAGATTCAGATGCGCGCGCCGATGCAGGCCGGTCGCGCGGCAGCTTCCCGCAGATCAGGCTGTTCGGAGCTGACGACGATTAGCGTGCCGACGCGCCCAGCTCGTCGCTGAGCGCGCGATTGTCTTCCGCAACTCTCAGCCTCCGTGCGACTCCACGACCTTGCGGCAGCCGTCCGAAAGCTTCGACTTGTTCTCGCGCAGGCAGGCGTTCATCTGCGGCGGCTTGCCGATGTGTTCGGCGCAGAATTTGCTGGCATCGCTGCGGCAGGCCATCTGCTCCTGCGGCGTCGGACCGGATTGCGCTGCGGCGGGCAGGGCGGTGGCGGCAAGCAGCAGCGCGGCAAGAACCGAAATCTTCATAAAGCACCTCTTTGGAATTGTCGGGCGTGGGATCAAGCGGGCGGACCATGTCGCGAAGGCCCGGTGCCGGTCCATGCCATGTTCATGGCATCGGCGCGCCGCCTCGACGGATGCACCCCCATCTTCATGGCATGTTTCCGCGCGCCGTATTTTGCCATTCAGGCTGCACGTCGGCTGCGAGACCCGGTGAATTGCATCGGGCGCCGAACGGGAAGCAGGAGAGCAAGAATGTCGAAAAGAACGGGAGCGCTGAGCGCCGGGCTGACGGTCATGGTGCTGGCGGGTGCGGCGATGGTGTCGCTGGGGACGAGCCCGGCACAGGCGGTGGTTTATTGCAAGACGGTCGGCGTGCCCAAGGGCTGCGTGGTGCGGCCGACGGCGGCGGTGGTGGTCGCGCCGGTCGCGGCGGCTGCGGTTGCGACCCCCGGCGTCGGTGCGCCCGGCGTCGGCGTGCGCGCGGGTACGCCGATGAATCGCGGCGGTCCGGTCAATCGCGTCGGTGTTCGCTGACGGTCTCGTTCGATTGAGTCGATTGCATCGGGCGTAGGAGCTGCGGACGAACCCCCCGTCCTCCGCAGGCAGACAATCCGGCCCGTTCCCTCTCTCCGCGCGTCCCACACGTTCGGAGAGGGGGCTTTTCAGCCACCGGCGGCGTCGCTGTCGGGAAAGACCTGCGGCAATTGCAGCCGCACCCGTGTGCCCGAGGCATCCGAGCGGAGATCGAGCACCGCACCACACCGCGCAGCGCGGCTTCTCATGTTGCGCAAGCCCCGTGCGGTCTGGCTCGCGCCGGCGGCCTCGCCGGTCTCGGCCCGCGCGAAACCACAACCGTCGTCGGTCACGCTGATCACGCCATACGGTCCCTGGCTGCCGTCGAGCGTCTCGATGGTGACCGCGATGGTGCGGGCCTGCGCGTGCTTGACGGCATTGGTCACGGCTTCGTCGAGGATGCGCACGATCTGAATCACGTGCCATGGCCGCAGCTCGGGGTGCAGCGGCAGGCCCTGCGGCGTTGCCACACGCCAGTCGAGGGCGATGTCGTGCGGCCGCAATTGCGCCGTCGCGCGCTCGCGCCAGGAGCCGAGCGCGAGCATGAGGTCGCCGCCGATGTCGTCCATGGAATCGATGACGAGGCGCAGATCCTTCAACGCCGCGCGCGCGGCGTCCGTGATGGTCGCGCCCTCATGACCGCGCTCGGACAGCGCGACGATGCTGACGAGCTGGCCGCCGAGGCCGTCATGCAGATCGCGCATCAGCCGGGTGCGCTCATTGGCGAGTGCGGCCGCGCGGGCACGCTCCTCTTCGCGGGCGAAGCTCGCCTTCAGCCGCTCCTCGGCCTCGCGCACCCGCGTCACCAATTGTCCGGCAAAGCTGTCGACCTGGTTCAGCGCGCGGGCGAAGCGCCAGGTCAGCCCGGCACCGATCGCGACCAGCATCGCCGAATAGGACAGGCGCGACACGAAGATGCGTTCGTTGGTGACGATCTCGAACACCGACAGCATGTCGTGGACCCAGCAGGTCAGCACGATGGTCACCGCGCAGCCGATCGTGAAGCTGGCGGCATCCTGCCGCCGCACCACCGCGGTCGCGGTCACGCAGGCCATCAGGAACAGGCAGATCCCGACGGTGGGGATGCCGAGCACGAGAAACAGAATGCGCGGCAGCGGCGGGCCGGCGATCAGGCCGACCACGAACACGATGAGGCCCGGCGCGAACAGCAGCATGCCGTAACGCGGCCAGCGCCAGCCGAAGAACAGCACGCCGAAGGTGACGATCAGCGCGCTTTCGGTCGGCGCGGACGCGAGCAGCACCGCGGCAAGCCGCGATACGGCGGCCGGCGGCACCGGCGGCGGTATGAATGCCTGGATGACGCCAAGCACCATCGCGACGGCCAGCACGCCATAGACCGGCTCACGCCGCCGCATCAGCCACATGATCGCGAGGATGACGGCGAGGATCGACTGCCAGGCGGAGAAAGCTACCTGCAGCGTCACGAACAGCAGCGTGCGCGTCTCGTAGGACGGACGCAAGGACGCGTCCGGTCCGACATAGACCGTGTCGAGAAAGCCCTTGAGCGGCCCCCACACGAACAGCCGTACCGTGATCTCGTTGCTGCCGTCACGCAGCAGCGAGGCGGGAATGACCGCGATCTGCGGCGTGTTGCGATCCGGCCGGTTGGCATTGGTATCGCGGCGGGAGTCGAGCACGACGACGCCGTTGACGGCGACCTCTACCGCGTTGCTGAAGCGCGGCAGATACACCGACCAGCCCGACCCCGCATCGGCGCTTCTGAAGGTGAAGGCGCTGGTGTAGAGCGGAGGATCTGTCAGCGAATAGCGGGACGAGCTGAAGTGCGGCAGCGTCGCGGGGCGCGTCACGCCGTCCTCGCGCAGCGAAAACTGGCTCATCGCAAAATCTTCGGGGTCGCTGGGCTGGAGCAGCCGCAGCCCGAGGATGGTCGCGATCACGATCAGCGCCTGGAGCAGTAGATACGGCACGAGCCGCGACATGATGAGCCGGCGCCGCGGACGGGTGGGGGCCTTCGCCGCGATCTCGCTCACAGCTTGATCAGGCCCTGCTGCACCGCCTCGAACACGGCTTCGCTGCGCGTGTGCACCTCGAGCTTGCGATAGATGTTCTTGATGTGCCCGGGCACGGTCTGCCTGGACAGGCCGAGATGGCTGGCGATCTCGGCATAGCTGAAGCCCTTTGCGATGCCCCAGAGGATGTCGATCTCGCGCGGGGTCAGCTTCGCCGTGTTGAGCACCGGACCCGGCGCCGCTCCGGCCGAGCTCTGCGCGGCGCCTTGCGTCCGGCGCACGATGAAGCGGGCGATCGAGGCCGAGATCGGGGAATGGCCGGCGACGAGATCGCGCACGGTGGTGGCGATGTCGGTGGGGAAGGCGTCCTTGAGCAGATAGCCGGTGGCGCCGACCGTGATCGCCGAGATCACGCTCTCCTCGTCGCCGAGCGCCGAGATCACCATGATCTCGGTGTCGGGAAAGCGCTGCCGGACCTCGCGGATCAGCTCGACGCCGTGGCCGTCGGGAAGCCTGAGATCGGTGAGCAGCACGCGCGGTGCCGCTTCGGCCAGTGCCGAGCGGGCCTCGGCCAGGGTGCCGGCGCTGCGCACCTCGTAGCCGGCCTTGACCAGCGCGTCCTGGAGCCGCCAGCAGGTCGGCGCATCATCCTCGACGAGGAGGATGGTGACGGTCTCACCCGTCTCGCCCTGTTCGCTCATGCTTCATCGTCCCGCACCCGCGTGTCCCCCGCGGCGCGAGGCCAAGTTTAGCCGCGGCGCAGAGCCCGCGACACCCATAATCATGGGGGCGGTCAGGCATTCCTCGTGTCCGTTGTGGATCGGTGTCCTGCCGGGGAGTGGGCCCGGTTGCGAGGTCGCCTCTCCCCGCAAGCGGGGAGAGGTCGCTCAGCACTTACCTGCCGTTGCCGCGGCACGCGCCGCCGGGACCGATATGGTAACCGCGCGGGCAGGCATGCGCGGCGGGGTTGGCGTAGTTGCGCAGGCAGCCGCCATAGGGGCCGCGGTGCCAGCCCTTGCCGCAACCGCCGGCGACCGCGACGATGTCGCCGTTTCCGCCGGTGAGCGGAGCCAGCGGCATGGCCTGGGCAGAGCCTGTGATCGCGCCGAGCGCGAGGCATGCAACGAACACGATGCGCATCATGTCTGGTTCTCCCGATGCCGTTGCGTCAGCGGCCGGCGGCGAACGCGATGCCGGCGCGCACTTCGCCGATCGCCTGGTCGATCAGCCCGATCGCCTTCTCGCGGTGGCCGCCCTTGTTGGGCTCGGCCTTGCCGAGCTCGACACGGGCCGACTGCAGGATCGCAATGGCTTCGTCCATGTGGGGCTGCGCGCCAAGCGCGTAACCGACGCAGAGGCTGGTCGCGATGGCGCCGCCGAGCACGAGGCTGCGGGGTAGAGAGGTTCGCATATGATCGTCTCCTCCAGCGGGCGTCAGGCCGGAGCCGCCCGTTTGCCCGGACTCGGTCCCGTCTGTGCCGGGGTGCCGCATCCGTTGCCTGAATAGGGGCGGCGCGCGCGCCTCGTCTTGGACTGTTCGGCGCCGGACGCCCGCCGGCTTGGACTGACCGGCGCAGCTTGATTCACGTTGGCGTGCTGATAGCCTGTCGTGGTCGCCTTCAGCGTGCATTCATGTCCTGCCGGCGATTTTCGGCCGGTTTCGTGCACGATTTTTCTCGAAAAAGTCTTTCCTGGAAGTCCTTTCGATGTCCGTGACCAGAAAGTCGCTCTCAACCGACATGCTGCCGCAAGGCTTGTCCGACCGCCAGCGCTTCATCCGCTTCGCCGAATTGTTCGAGCATTTCTCCAACACCGGCGAGCTGGATCCCGCATCGGACGTGCCATTTCACGCCGCGATGAATTCGATCCACATCGGCACCACCATGCTCGGGCGCTGCGACGGCAGCTTCGTCACGGTGCGGCGCGAGAAGCGCCAGGTGATCGAGACGGGCGACGATCGCTTTTGCCTTGCGCGCAATACCGGAGACCGTCCGTCGCAAGTGATCCATCGCGGACGTGAGTTCACGATGCGGCCGGGATCGATGGTGCTGCTCAAGCTCGACGAGCCGTTCTTCGCTGCCGACGGCGCCAGCCACAAGCGCTTCACCAACGTGCATTTTCCGGTCGATACGCTGCGGGCGATGGTGCCTGATGTCGACGATCTCGTCGGCTGCGAGCTCGAGCCGGGCGGCGCGCTGACGCTGGCGATGGACTACAGCGATCTCCTGCTGCACCATCCCGTCGCCGCGGACGAGGCCGGCATGGCGATCGCCGCCCACCTGCTCGATCTCGCGGCGATCGGTCTCGGTGCCCGCAACGATGTCGCCGCCGCTGCACGCCGGCGCGGCTTGCGTGCCGTGCGGCTCAAGGCGGTGCTGCTGATCCTTCAGGCGCGTTTCCACGAGCCGGATTTTTCCGCGCAGAAGCTCGCCACGGCCGCCGGCCTCTCCGAGCGCTACGTCAACGAGCTGCTGTTCGAGGCCGGTGCCAGCTTCACCACCCGTCTCAACGAGCTTCGCCTGCGCAAAGCCGCCGACCTGCTCACGCATCGCGAGGGCCGCATCAGCGACATCGCCTTTGCCTGCGGCTTCAACGACCTCTCTTATTTCAACCGCTGCTTCCGCCGCCGGTTCGGGCTGACGCCGACCGCGGCGCGGGGGAAGTGAGACCTGCCTACAAGGCATCCACCCGCGGCGGCGGATAGCGCCGCGCCAGTGCCGACAGCGGCAGATGCCGCTCGCCCTCCGGCAGCTCCAGAAACGCCAGCACCAGCGGCCGCTTCCAGTCACCGACGCCGAAATCCATCGTCATCCACTTCTGCGGCTCGGGGCCGTCGAGGCCCCGGACCCAGACGAAGAAGCGGGGGAAGTCGTCGGCGTCCGCTTCGCTCGTGCGTCGTCTGGCCATCAAGCTGCTCGCTGCGTCACCATTCGTTGCGGTAGGATATAGATAGGTATCGGCTTGCTGAAGTCGAATTCCCGGCTGCCTGATCCTGTCAGGCCGGATTGGTTGGTTAACGCGCAGGCCTGGAAATATGAACGAAGCCACGATCGAAGGCTGGGGTGACATCGCTCAGATCACGCAGAAGCTGATCGGCTCGTGGTCCCTCGACCGGGTCATCGAAAGCCAGGCCACGATGCAAGGCATCGCCACCTTCACGCCACTGGACAGGGAATGGCTGGCCTATCGCGAGCAGGGAGATCTGAAGCTTGCGAACGGCGTCACGGTGCAGGCCGGGCGCGAATACGTCTTCAGCGGCAGCGACGGAGGATTCAAGGTCTTCTTTAGGGAAGATCCGCCGCGGCTGTTTCACGAGATTTCACTGTCCGCATCGGCCGGAGGAGGGCTGAGCGGCCGTGCGTACCATCTTTGCAGGCGCGACGAGTATCAATCGGCCTACATGTTCCTGCCGGATGGCACGTTCGTCGTCCGCCATGTGGTGTCGGGTCCAGCCAAGGACTACACGATCAACACGACCTACCTGCGTCTGTCGTGACCAAGCCGGCGCGATGGCGACGGCGGACCGCCTTTCACTGCCAGAGCTCGCTCTCCGCCACGCGGTTGATATCGGCGAGGCGGCGGTCGGGGTCGGCATTCGGATCGATGCTCGCGACCAGCGCCAGCAGGCGGTGATAGGCGCCGTCGGCGACCTCGACCGGCAGCGGGGCCTCGTCGAAGGCCTCGACATAGCTGCCGACGAGGCTGCTCAACACACGGCACAGGCCGCGTTGGGCGGGATCGTCCCGGCCGATCGTCTCGAGCTTTTGCTGGAATGTCCGGAAGGTGCGCAGGCCGTGGTGCTGTTCGGAAAGCCACGCGTGCAGGTCGTTCATGATGAGCTCCTTCAGTTAGAGAAGAAGCTACCGGCTTATACAGTTTGGATGTGACGGTTGCTAGGGCGGGGGAGCGATTCAGCCATGCCGCGATGGTCGTGCGTCTTCGCAAAGGCCGCGCCACGCGGAGCCCAAAGGCGAAGCGTGGTGCCCCTGGCCGGAATCGAACCAGCACTCCTTGCGGAACTCGATTTTGAGTCGAGCGCGTCTACCAGTTCCGCCACAGGGGCCCTCGGTCGGCCCCTTCCTTAAGGGGAGGGCGTCGCGAAGCCGGCGGACTATAGCCATGGGCATGGCGGGGTCAACCCGCGCCAAAGTGATGCCGGCCGTTCTCGACAGCCGCCTGGGCCGGGGCTAGAGGCATGGGAGCGCGACCGATCGGAAAGAGGCTGCCGTGACGACCCAGAGTGCTGCAGTACCTGCGTTCAAGCCGGCGGCCACCAGCCCCGCGCTGGCCGCCTCGCTTGCGGTCACCCTGATCGCGGCAGCGACCATCGCAGGCGCCTGGTTCTTCCAGCTCGTGCTGGAAATCCTGCCCTGTCCGCTGTGCCTGGAGCAGCGCTACGCCTACTACCTCGTGATCCCGGTCGGTGCGCTCACGGCGCTTGCGGCGCGCAGTGGCGCGCCACGGCCGCTGCTGCTGGCGGGACTCGCGATCCTCGTACTGGCGACGCTCGCCAATGCCGGCCTCGGCACCTATCACTCCGGCGTCGAATGGGGATTCTGGAAGGGGCCGACCGACTGCTCCGGTCCCGTGATCAATCTCGGCAACGCCGCTGATCTGCTGTCGAAGCTCGATACCGTGAAGGTGGTCCGCTGCGACGAGGTGCAGTGGCGCTTCCTCGGCCTCTCGCTCGCCGGTTACAACGTGCTGATCTCGCTGTTGATGGCCGCGATCGCCGCGTGGGGATTTGTGCGGATGGCGAAGCGCTAGGCAAGCTGCCGTAGGGTGGGCAAAGCGACTTGTCCGCCATAGCTCGAAGAGCGACGGCGGAAGCGTGCCCACCATCTCCGAGTGATAAGGTCGTAAGAGCACGTGGGCACGGCGCTGCGCGCCTTTGCCCACCCTACGAGAGCTGGGCCTCACTACGCGAACTGCGCTCCGTCAATCGTCCACGTCGTCCTGCGTGCGCCCGAACAGGTGCACGATGCCCGGCGTTGCGATCGTGACGAACACGAAGCGCGACAGATGGTGGGCGCCGACGAAGATCGGGTCGATGTGCAGCGTCAGGGCCAGCGCCAGCATCGCGTCCATCGCGCCCGGCGCGAAGGCGACGACGACGTCGGAGAATTTCACCTGCGTGGCGAGCGCGACGATGCCGACGAAGATGGCGGAGACGGCGATCGCGACCGCAAACGAGCCCAGCGCCGCGTTGATGTGACCGGCGAGCGTCTTGATCCGCATGCGGGCGAAACGGCTGCCGATCAGGGCGCCGATGCCGACCAGCGCCACGCCGCGCACCCAGTCCGGCAGGCCGCCCTCGACCCAGCCGCCGCCGTGCAGCACGCTGGAGCCGATCATGGCGCCGAACATCCAGCTCGCCGGAAACTTGATCAGCCGCAGAACGAGCGCTGCAGCCAGCGAGGCCGCGACGAGCGCCGCGAGCCCGAGCGGCGAGGCGATCGTGCTCGTCAGCGACGGCGCGGCGGAAGGCGCCACGCCCGCGATCGCCAGCACCATCGGCAGTGCCGCGGTGAGGATGATGACGCGCATGGTCTGCACCACCGCGATGCCCGGCAGGTCGGCGCCGCGCTCGACCGCCAGGATCGTGATCTGCGACAGCGCGCCGGGGCTGCCGGCAAGGAAGGCCGAGGTGCGGTCCCAGCCGTGGATGCGCTGCAGGTAATAGCTCGAGCCGAAGGTCGAGCAGAACGTGGCGAGCGCGAGCAGCCCGATGGTGAGGGGATAGGCGCTGACCTGCTGGATCAGGTGGCGCGAGACGACCGAGCCCAGCGAGATGCCGAGCAGCACCAGCACGGTCTGGGTCAGGATCGGCGGCAGCGACAGTTGGCGCCCGGCGATCGCGGCGATGGCGACCGCGATCATCGAGCCCGAGATCAGGCCGCCGGGAAGGTGTGCGAAGAGAAATACGAGACCGCCGGCGGTGCCGATGGCAAGCGTCTCCACCGTGCTCAGGATCTTGGCACGGCTTGGCCATTCGATGGGCAGGGAGGCGGTGATTTGCTTCACGCCACCTTATCGCAAATCAGCGAGAGGCGCACAATTGCGGCTACGTCATGCCGCAATGCGCACGCCCCTCGCGGATGCCAGCGAACCGTATTGCGACGGATTTACTTCTTGTCGGCAGCGGGCGCAGCGGTGCCGGCCTTCGCTTCCTTCATGCACTCGCGGCGGAATTTCTTGCGCTCCTTGCCCTTCAGCCCCTTGGCGTCCGCCTGTTTGGAGCATTCGAGCGACTCGGCCGAGCGCTCCTTCGGCGCCGCCTTCTTGTCGGCGGTGGCGGCGGCATCGGTCTTGGCGGCCGGCGCGGTGGCCTGCGCGAAGGCGGCGCCGGAGGCGAGCAGGGAGGCGAGAGCGACGGCGGCGAGGCGAGAGGCGAGGGTCATGATGTTGCACTCTTTTTGGGGGAATTGCGAAGAGCTGGGAACGTCGGCTCGCGATGCTGAACGCGACATGAATGATCTGAACGGCGCGATCACTATATTTTTGCGGCGAAAGCCGTCGCTTCCTTGTCGCGAGCGGGCGGCACGCTAGGATAGCAATCCTCGTTTCACTTCCCCAAGGCAAAGTCCAGGGGAAGGTCATGGGAAGACCAAGGAGGAGACAACGGATGACCATTCAAGCAAAATTGTTGTGTGCGGTTGCGGTGTCGGGCTTCGCCATGCTGGCAGTCTCGGCGCCGGCCCAGGCTCTGACCTCGCAGGAGTGCAGCGCGAAATACCAGGCCGCCAAGAAGGACGGCTCGCTCGGCACCATGAAGTGGAATGACTTCCGCAAGGCCCAGTGCGGTGCCGATGCGACCCCTGCCGCTGCGCCGACCGCCGCGGCTCCGGCCGCGCCTGCCGCTCCCGCCGAACCGAAGCAGGCCAAGAAGGAGGCGGCCCCCGCTGCGGCGCCGACGCTGCCGGCCGGCCCCGCGATCTATCCGAACGCGGTCGATCCGAAATACGCCAAGGAGACCGCCGGCAAGGCCCGCCTTCACACCTGCGTCGACCAGTACAATGCCAACAAGACCACCAACGGCAATGGCGGCATGAAGTGGATCGAGAAGGGCGGCGGCTATTACAGCGAATGCAACAAGAAGCTGAAGGGCGCGGCCTGAGCTTCGAGGTGACGTGACGCGATGGCCGGAGCACCGCTCCGGCCATTTTCGTTTGTCCCGATCGCCTAGTCCAACAGCTTCTCGGCCGATTTCGCCACGAGCTGCGAGCGCTTGCGCGGTCCGCGCTCGACGAACAGCAGGCTCTGGCCGAAGATGAAGCAATAGAACAGGAACGCCTGCGCCTCCGCCGCCTCGGCGTCGAGGCCGGTCGCGCGATAGAGCTCGGCGACGTGCTTCAGCCGCGCCGCATCGACGCTTGCCACGGCCGCCGCGGCGTTCTCGTCCGAGCGGGCCCATTGCCGGATCGCGAGCTCGATCGCCATGCCTTCCGGGTTGAGCCGCTCGGAATAGAGCTGGATCACCGCCTTCAGCCGCTCGCGCGGCGCCTGCCCGTCGAGGCTCGTCTGTTGCGCGATCGATGCCGCGCGCCCCTCGCGCCAGCGTTCCAGCATGGCCCCGAGCAGCGCGGCGCGGTCGGCGAAGCGGCGGTAGAAGCCGCCCTTGGTGACGCCGAGATTCTTGGCGAGCACCTCGACCCTGACACCCTCGACGCCGGAGCGGGCGAGTTCGGCAAACCCCGCCTCGACCCAGACATCGCCCTTGCCGTCGCTCATGGAGAAAACCTCACCGGTTCTTGATACGGTACCGTATTGCTAGCGCAGGATGCTCATGATACGCTACCGTATCAAAAATGAAAAAGCAGGAGGATCGGCGATGGAGCAGGAGGCGAGCTATCGCGGCACGGTATATCCGTGGCAATGCGACCATGTCGGCCACATGAACATCATGTGGTATGTCGGCAAATTCGACGAAGCCAACTGGAATCTGTTCGCCCGCCTCGGGCTGACGCCGAGCTACCTGCGCAGCTCCGGGCGCGGCATGGCCGCGGTCCAGCAGAACATCGCCTACAAGCGCGAGCTGCTCGCCGGCGACATCGTCGAGATCCGCAGCCACCTGCTCGAGATTCGCGACAAGTCGATCCGCTTCCGGCACGACATGAGGAATGCGGAGACCGGCGAGATCGCCGCGACCTGCGAGATCACGGGCGTGCATATGGACCGTCAACTGCGCAAGTCCGCACCGTTCACCGATGCCATCCGCGAGATCGCGATGAGGCATCTCGCCGAGCCCGCCGAGGTCTGAGCCATGGCCGCGTTCGAGCCGAAAAACCCGGGCTATCGTGCCGCGACCATTGCCATGTTCGATGCCCAGCCGGCGATGCGCACGCTCGGCGTCATGATCGTCCGCCTCGCGCCGGGCGAGGTCGAGCTGGCCATGCTGCATTCTGCCGCCTTCACGCAGCAGAACGGCTTCATCCATGCCGGCATCATCACGGCAGGGCTCGACAATGCCTGCGGCGTCGCCGCCTTCACCCTGATGCCGGAGCAGGCCGACATCCTCACCGTCGAGTTCAAGACCACGCTGCTGGCGCCGGCCCGCGGCGAGCGGTTTGTGTTCAAGGCGGAAGTGGTCAAGCCCGGCCGCACGCTCACGTTCTGCGAGGCCAGGGCATTTGCCGAGCACGAGGGCAAGACCACTTTGATCGCCACCATGACCGGGACGCTGATGGCGATGCTGCCGCGCGAGGCTCCGCAGGCACCGCGCATGTCCCCCGCCCGGCGCGGCGATTGACAAGCCTGCCGCCGCATCCCTTGATGCGGCGGTCATGCTCGCGAGTCTCGGTCTCATCCTGCTTTGCCAGTTGATCGGCGAAGCCGTCGTGCACGGTCTCGGCCTGCCGCTGCCGGGGCCCGTGCTCGGGCTGCTATTGCTGCTAGTCCTGCTGCTCGCCCGCGACCGCTTCTCCCTGCTCGCACGTGGCCCCTTGCGCAACGACGGCGTCGAGACGGCAAGCAAGGGCCTGCTCGCGCATCTGTCGCTGCTATTTGTGCCGGCCGGTGTCGGCGTGGTGCAGAAGCTCGACCTGCTCGCCTCCCACGGCGTCGCCATCGTCCTCGTGCTGGCGCTGTCGGTCGTCGTCACGCTGCTTGCGACTGTGCTCACGTTCCGCCTCGTCAGCCGCCTGTTGAGCCGGCAGGACGCACGATGAAGGACAACCCGTTCTCGCTCTGGGTCTATCTCTCGCAATCGCCGCTGCTGTGGCTGACCGTGACCCTGCTGGTCTATGCGAGCACGGATGCGCTGTCGCTGGCGACGCGGCGTCATCCGCTCGCAAATCCTGTGCTGCATGCGATGTGGATCATCGGCGCGTTCCTGCTTCTGACCGGCACCTCCTACACGACCTATTTCGCCGGCGCCCAGTTCGTGCACTTCCTGCTCGGGCCCGCGACCGTCGCGCTTGCCGTGCCGCTCTACGAGAACCGCAAGCGCGTCGTCTCGTCCATCGTGCCGATGCTGGCGGCGCTCGTGGCGGGCTCGCTCACCGCGGTGGTGTCGGTCGTGCTGCTGGCGGAGCTGGCCGGGCTGCCGCGTGAGGTGGTCCTGTCGCTCGCCCCGAAATCGGTTACGGCCGGCGTCGCCATGGGGATCGCCGAATCCCTGCATGCAGATCCCTCGCTGGCGGCAGTCGCCGTCATCCTCACCGGCATCATGGGCGCCATCATCGTGACGCCGCTGATGAACCGCACCGGCGTCACCGACTACCGCGCCCGCGGGTTTGCCGCCGGCCTTGCCGCACACGGTATCGGCACGGCGCGGGCGTTCCAGGTCGACGAGATCGCCGGCGTCTTCTCCGGCATCGCCATGAGCCTGAACGCCTTGGTGACCTCGTTCCTGGTCCCGCTCGCAGTCACGCTGCTGGTGCGATGACATCGCCGCTGCGACACTCTATATGGTCGGTAACAATTCCCGGTCCTCAGCCGTATTTGGCGAGGATGGGACCGAAACGGGACGAGATATGACTGGATCCGGAAACAAGAGCCGACTGGTGACGACGCGGCGTACGGCGCTGACGCTGATCGGGGCGAGCGCGCTCGCGGCCGGCGGCATCACCTCTGCGCTGGCAGCCGCCGACGATGACGAGGTGCTGACCGAAGCCAAGGTGCTCCGCGATCCCGATACGCCCGTCGCCGGCAATCCCGACGGCAACATCACCATCGTCGAATGGTCCGACTACAATTGTCCCTATTGCCGCAAGCTCGAGCCTGAGCTGCGCCAGGTCGTCCAGGACGACGGCAAGGTGCGGCTGGTGATGAAGGACTGGCCGATCCTAGGGCCGGTGTCGGTCACGGCGGCGCGGATCGCACTCGCGGCGAAATACCAGGACAAGTACCATCAGGCCCATGACGCCATGATGGGCGTCAGCTCGCGCCTGACCGAGCCGCGCATCAACGAGTTGCTCGCGGCCGCCGGCGTCGACATGGACCGCCTCAAGCGCGATCTCGCCGGCCATGGCAGCGACATCGATGCGCTCCTCAAGCGCAACAACGAGCAGGCCGAGGCTTTCGGCTTCCGCGGCACGCCATCGTTCATCGTCGGCAAATACCGCGTGCCCGGCGTGCTCAGCATGACCGAGTTCGAACAGGTCATTGCCGATGCCCGCAAGGCCAAGATGAACTGACGCGGCATCGAAGCCGCCAACACAAAGGCGCCGCCGCGGATCCGCGACGGCGCCTTGTTCATTTGGTCGGGACGTTATTTCTGCGAGATGCGGACCCAGTCCTTGTGCGCGCGATCGCGCAGCGCTTCCCAATCGGCCTTGGCGACATCCCAGTTCACGATGGTGCGATTGGTCGTTGCGACCTCGCCATTGGCGACGGACGAGGTCTGCATGGAGTCGTAGACGTAGACGCCGCCGGCAAGAAGCAGGGCGCCTAAAATCATTCCAAAAAACGTTCTCATAGCGAACCTCCGGTGACGCGCCGATAACGTCGGCACCGCGCGATGGTTCCGCGGCCATGCGGCGCATCTAAGGAGAGGTCGTTCATTCCCCATTCAGCCATTGCAGCAGCTTCGCGTTGATCTCGCGCGGATAAGTGTGGCTGAGATCGTCGATTTCGCGGTAGGTGACATCCGCACCGGCGACGGAGAGCGCGGCCTGGGTCTGCCGCGCGGTCTGCACCGGAAACATCCAGTCGAGTTTGCCGTGGGTGATGAAAACCGGCAGGCCCCGCATCCGCTCGGCATCCGCCATCTCCGCCATCAGCGGATGGAAGGTCGCCGAAACAGGCGCAAGATGCGTGAAGGGCGAGGCGCCGTCGAGGCCGGTGACGTAGCAGAAGGTGCCGCCGTCGCTCATGCCGGTCAGAAGCATGCGGGAAGAGTCGATGCTCCAGCGGCTGCGCACCGTCTCGAGGATGCGCATCAGGTTTGGCGTGTCGGCATCGTCGCCCATCAGCGCCCAGGTCGGCCCTGTCGCGGTCGGTGCCACCAGGATCGCGCCGAGACTGCGCGCGTCACGCAGCCAGCTCCACAGGAAGCCGCGGCCGTTGCCGCTGCCGCCATGCAGCGCCATCACCAGCGGCATGGCGCGATCGGGCCTGTAATATTCGGGCACGTAGACCGAGAAGCCGCCGCGGCTGCCGGGCTCGTTGTGGTCATGGAAGATGCCGGTGTGCTCGCCTGCGCCGACCTCCAGCCGTGAGAGCAGGTCGCCGTTCTCGCGATTGGCGGCGTTGAGGAAGAAGCTGCTCACCGGCGGAAACTGCGCCGCCAGCGGATACAGCGCCTCCTGTGCGCGCGGGACGTGGCGCAGCGCGCGGAACACGGCGACGAGATCGCCGTTGCCGCGCTCGACCTCGCGAATGCCGGCGAAGGCTGCGAGCGTCTCGCTGCAGGCGCGGTCGAGCCGCTCGCGCAGCCCGGCGAATTGTTCCGGCCAGTCTCCGATCGCCGTGTGTGCCGTTTGCAGCGCCTCATCCGGCGTGCCGATCGCATTCATCACCGAGGCGAAGGCCGGGGGATGCAGATGCCGCTGGAAGAAGCCGAGAGCTTCAAGTGCATTGAGCAGCGGCGGCAGCACGGCCACGATGTCGTCGATCACGGCCTCGCTCATTACGACTTCCCTTGGCAGCTTCCCTTGGCGGCCTTCTTGGCGGCGCTCTTCAGCGCGGGATCAGTGCAGCTTCGGCGCCTTCAACAGCTTGAAGCGGTCAGTCGAGGTCACCGTGACGTCGAAGGTGACGCCTTCATGATGCACGGTCAGCGGTACGTCGACGCCGGCGGCGCCGAGCGCCCACATCTTCTTGTAGAAGGCGGTCTGGCTCGTGACCTTCTCGCCGTCAACGGCGAGGATGACGTCGCCGGTCTTGAGCTCGGCGCGGGCAGCCGGGCCGCTGGCGGAGATGCCGATCACCACCACGCGGTTGTCGATTTCGGTCGAGTAGAGCCCGAGCCAGGGCCGCGACGGCTTGTTGACGCGGCCGAACTTGCGCAGATCCTCCAGGATCGGTTTCAGCAGGTCGATCGGCACGATCATGTTGACGTGCTCGGCCTTGCCGTCGCGCTCACGCTCGAGCTGGAGCGAGCCGATGCCGATCAGCTCGCCGCGCTCGTTGAGGAGGCCGGTGCCGCCCCAGTTCGGGTGCGCGGGATAGGTGAAGACGGCCTCGTCCAACAGATATTCCCAATAGCCGGCGAATTCCTGCTTGGCGACGATCTGGCTCGCCACCGATCGCGTGCGGCCGCCGGCGCCGCCGACCACGACGCGGTCCCCGACACGCGTGTCGGCCGAGTTGCCGAGCGGCAAGGGCTCGATATCGAGACGACCAAGCGCCTGAACCAGGCCGAAGCCGGTGACGGAATCGAATCCGAGCGCATGGCCCTCGACGACCCTCCCGTCGGCGAGGTGCAGCCACACCGATTCCGCTTCGGTGATGAGATAGCCGATGGTCAGCACCAGCCCGTCGTCGATCACGACGCCGTTGCCGGCGCGCTCGGTGCCCAATGTTTCGGCGCTGAAAGCGTCCGGCGGGATGATGGCGTGCAGGCCGACGACGGAGGCGAGCGCGCGGTCGAGATCGAAGCCGTAATCGCTCGCTCGCGGCTGATTGGCCGGCGGCACTCTCCATTCGGTCAGAGCGGGCATGGAGTTCTCCTCGCTGAGCAATTGGGTCGCCACAGCTGGCAGGACGACGCCTCGAAGCACGCATAATTTATGCCGGAGATGGCCGTCTTGAAAGCCTCGTTCGCCAACTATTGCAGAGAACGCCGTGTGAAATGTTGGAAAGGCACGGAAACGCCTTGGTCACAGGCAGATGACCGGCGTGATCCGGCACCGGCTGCATGGCTGCCGTCCCGCGAGGTGCTAGGCGGGCCGCAATGAAGCTGCTAACCATTGCCGCTTCGTTTGACCAAGAGATCACGGACCGAAGCATGGATAACCGCAGCGACATCTGGCGTGGCGTCGACACGATCAAGGCGCGTTTCATCGACCTCAGCGACAAGGTCTGGGGCACGCCCGAGGTTTGTTACACCGAAGCGCGGTCCGCCGCCGAGCATCTCGCCGAGCTGCGCCATCAGGGCTTCCGCACTACCGAGAACGTTGCCGGCATCCCGACCGCGCTGATGGGCGAATGGGGCGAGGGCGGGCCGGTCATCGCCTTCATGGGTGAATATGACGCGCTGCCGGGCCTCAGCCAGGAGGCGGGCGTTGCGGAACATCGTCCGGTCGAAACCGGCGGCCATGGCCATGGCTGCGGCCACAATCTGCTCGGCTCCGCCGCGCTGCTGGCCGCGACCGCGGTGAAGGACTGGCTCGCCGCGAACAAGGTGCCGGGCCGGGTGCGCTATTACGGCTGCCCCGCCGAGGAAGGCGGCGCGGCCAAGGCGTTCATGGTGCGCTCCGGCGCGTTCGAGGATGCCGACATAGCCATCACCTGGCATCCGCACAGCTTCTGGGAAGTGGCGGTGACGCCGTCGCTCGCCAACACGCGCGCGGACTTCATCTTCACCGGACGCACCTCGCATGCGGCCGCCTCGCCGCATCTCGGCCGCTCCGCGCTCGATGCCGTGGAACTGATGAATGTCGGCGTGAACTACATGCGCGAGCACATGCCGAGCGATGCCCGCGTGCATTACGCGCTGCTCGACACCGGCGGCATCGCCCCCAACGTGGTGCAGGCGCATGCGCGCGTGCGCTATTCGATCCGCGCGCGGGATCTGCCCGGCATGAACGAGCTGGTCGGACGCGTCAGCAAGATCGCCGAGGGGGCGGCGCTGATGACCGAGACCAAGGTCGAGATGAAGATCATCTCGGCGGTCTCCAACATCCTGCCGAACACGCCGCTGGAGCAGGCGCTGCACCGGGTGATGGAAGAGCTCGGACCCCCGCATTTCGACGATACGGACAAGGGCTTCGCCACCCAGATCCGCGCGACGTTGAGCGACAAGGATATCGCGTCGGTCTATTACGCGATCGGCATGGAGCAGACCGACCGGCCGCTGGCCGACTTCCTGGTGCCGCTCGATGCCAAGCGCAACCCGCTTGTTGGCTCGACCGACGTTGGCGACGTCAGCTGGGTGGTGCCGACCGTGCAGGTTCACGCACCGACGGTTGCAATCGGCACGCCCTTCCACACCTGGCAGGTGGTGGCGCAGGGCAAGAGCGCGCACGCTCACAAGGCCATGGTGCAGGCGGCGAAGGCGATGGCCGGGCTCGGCATCAAGGCGCTCACGGAACCGGAGCTGATCAAGGCCGCCAAGGCGGACCTGCAAAAGCGGACGACCAAGACGCCTTACGTATGTCCGTTGCCGGACCACGTGGAGCCGCCGCTGAATATGTCCGTGGCGTAGAATTTTCGCCTCGATACTTTCGTCTGATCCGGCGAACAAATTTTCTGCAGTGCAACGTGGAATCCGGCGTGTTTTGACGCCGGATTGCCGAACGCTTGGGCTGCGAAACAAAGTTTTGCCCAACGGACAGCCAGAACACCGTTTGCACACACACGGTCGCAGTTGACGGGCAGCCTATTCGGTGTGCCATCTACTGTCAGAGAAAACCCGGCGGCCGCTCGCGGCCGCCTGCATCCATACGGGAACCAGACGGGGGACAACCATGCTGGATAAAGAACTGCGTTCGATGATCGGTGACGTGAAGGACGGGCGGATGGATCGCCGTTCCTTCATCCAGCGCCTGGCCGCCGTCGGCCTCGCCGCGCCTGCGGCCTACCAGATCCTGGCCATCGGCGGTGTCGCCATGGCGGAAGGTCCCTCGGTCTACAAGCCGACCAAGCGCGGCGGCGGCGGTGCGCTGAAGCTGTTGTGGTGGCAGGGCCCGACTCTGCTCAACCCGCATTTCGCCACCGGCACCAAGGACCAGGACGGCTCGCGCCTGTTCTACGAGCCGCTCGCCTGCTGGGATCCGGACGGCAACATGAAGCTGGTCCTCGGCGCCGAGATTCCCTCGATCGAGAACGGCCAGCTCGCGGCGGACGGCAAGTCGGTGACGTGGAAGCTGAAGCCCGGCGTGAAATGGCACGACGGCAAGCCCTTCAGCGCCGACGACGTGATCTTCACCTGGCAGTACAGCAAGGACCCGGCCACCGCGACCGTCACCACCGCCGTCTATCGCGACATCGTCGTCGAGAAGATCGACGACCTCACCGTCAAGATCACCTTCCCCAAGCCGACCCCGTTCTGGGCCGATGCCTTCGTCGGCGCCGGCGCCGGCCAGATCCTGCCGAAGCATCTGTTCGCCGACTACATTGGCTCGAAATCCCGCGAGGCGCCGACCAACCTCGCGCCCGTCGGCACCGGCCCCTACAAGTTCGTCGAGTTCAAGCCGGGCGATCTCATCCGCGGCGTGATCAACTCCGACTATCACATGCCGAACCGCCCCTATTTCGATTCGATCGAGATGAAGGGCGGCGGCGACGCCGTCTCGGCGGCGCGCGCGGTGATCCAGACCGGCGAATATGATTTCGGGTGGAACATCCAGGTCGAGGACGACGTGCTGCTGCGCCTGGAGAAGGGCGGCAAAGGCAAGACCGTCTACGCCGTCGGCGGTGACACCGAGTTCATCGCGCTCAACTTCACCGATCCGAACGTCGAGGTCGACGGCGAGAAGTCGTCGATGAAGACCAAGCATCCGCTGTTCTCGGATCCTGCGGTGCGCAAGGCGCTGTCGCTGCTGGTGGACCGCGAGTCCGTCAAGAAGGCGATCTACGGCCGCGCCGGCCGCACCACCGCGAACTTCCTCAACGGTCCCGAGAAATTCGTCTCCAAGAACACCTCGTGGGAGTTCTCGATCGAGAAGGCCTCGAAGGTCCTCGACGACGCCGGGTGGAAGCCCGGCGCCGACGGCATCCGCGAGAAGGACGGCAAGAAGCTGAAGATCGTCTACCAGACCTCGATCAACGGCCCGCGCCAGAAGACCCAGGCCATCGTCAAGCAGGCCTGCCAGAAGGCCGGCATCGAGGTGGAGCTGAAGTCGGTGGTGGCGTCCGTGTTCTTCTCCTCCGACGTCGCCAACCCCGACACCTATCCGAAGTTCTACGCCGACATCGAGATGTTCCAGATTCCGCTGAGCCAGCCGGATCCGTCGCAGCACATGCGCCGCTATCTCTCGGCCAACGTGGCGACCAAGGAGAACAAGTGGCAGGGCACCAACTTCCCGCGCTGGGTCAACAAGGACTACGATGACGCCATCAATGCCGCGGACGCGGAAATGGATCCGGTCAAGCGCGCGGCGCTCTACATCAAGGCCAACGACCTGATGTGGCAGGACACGGTGTTCATTCCGGTGCAGCATCGCCTCAAGGTCGAGGCCGCCGCGAACACGTTGCGTCCGGTGATCTCGGGCTGGGCCAACGAAACCGACAATCTGTTCGACTGGTACCGCGAGGAATGATCACGCACGCCTAGGCGGGATCCCTTCCTATGTCTCAGTATATCCTGCGTCGCCTCCTGATCGCGATTCCGAGCCTGCTCGGAATCTCGGTCGTGCTGTTCGTCGTGCTAGCGCTCGCCCCCGGCGATCCGTTCTCGGAGCTGGCGACCAACCCGAACGTGCCGCCCGAAGTGCAGGCCGCGCTTCGGGCCAAGTTCGGCCTCGACGATCCGATCTATCTTCGCTACCTGCATTGGATCACCGCCATGGCACATGGCGATTGGGGCTTCTCCTTCGTCAGCCGGATGAACGTCGATACGCTCATCCTGCAGCGCCTGCCGGCCACGCTCTATGTGATCGGCTCGGCCCAGATCCTGGCACTGCTGATCGCGATCCCCGTCGGCGTCTATGCGGCGACGAAGCCCTATTCGCTGTTCGACCAGATCGCCAACACGCTCGCCTTCGTCGGCTTCTCGCTGCCGACCTTCTTCACCGGCATCCTGTTCATCCTGATCTTCTCGGTCACGCTGGACTGGCTGCCTTTCGTCTACACCACCGACGTCAAGGCGACCGGCATCCATTGGGTGCTGGAGATGATCCGTCAGGCAATCATGCCGGTGGCGGTGCTCGGCTTGTTCCAGGCGGCGTCGATGACGCGCTTCGTGCGCTCGGCGATGCTCGACGTCATCAGGCTCGACTACGTCACCACGGCGCGGGCCAAGGGCCTCGGACAGACCAAGGTCATCGTCAAGCACGTGATGCGCAACGCCATGATCCCGGTGGTCACGCTGATCGCGCTGCAGATGCCCGCCGTGTTCGGCGGCGCCATCGTCACCGAGCAGATCTTCCGCATTCCCGGCATCGGCTCGCTGCTGATCTCCTCCATCCTCTCCAACGACACGCCGGTGGTGATGGCCGTCACCTTCGTCTTCGCGTGCCTCGTGGTGCTGTTCAACCTCATCGCGGACGTCCTTTATGGCTGGCTTGACCCTCGCATCTCCCTCCGCTGAGCGGGGCGTCTACTCGCCATGGCGCGAGACGTGGCGGCGTTACAGCCGCCACAAGCTCGCCGTGGTCAGCGCCTTCCTGCTCCTCGTTCTCATTGTCGCCGTCGTGTTCGGGCCGTTCATCTGGCGCGTCAAGATCAACGACATCGACGTGCTCGCCGGCATGCAGGGGCCCTCGCTCGCGCATCCCTTCGGGACCGACGATCTCGGCCAGGATATCCTGGCGCGGATGATCTATGGCGGGCGCATCTCGCTTGCGGTCGGCCTTGCCGCGATGCTGGTGTCGGTCTTCATCGGCGTCCTGATCGGCGCGCTCGCCGGCATGTCGCGCGGCGCACTCGGCCACGGCTTGATGTGGCTCACCGACCTGTTCCTGTCGCTGCCGCAACTGCCGCTGCTGCTGCTGCTGATCTATCTCTTCCGTGACGGGCTGAAGCAGGCGTTCGGGGCCGAAGGCGGTATCTTCGTCCTGATCGTGCTCGTGATCGGCGGACTGCGCTGGATGCCGGTAGCGCGCCTGGTGCGCGCGCAGTTCCTGTCGATCCGCGAGAAGGAGTTCGTCGAGGCCGCCCGCGCGCTCGGCGCAAGCCCGGTGCGCCAGGTAGTGAAGCACATCCTGCCCAATGCGCTCGGTCCTGTCATCATCGCCGGCACTATCGACGTTGCCGCCGCCATCATCGCGGAATCGACGCTGTCCTTCCTCGGCCTCGGCTTTCCGCCGGACACCCCGACCTGGGGGCGGCTGTTGTTCGACGCCAAGGACTTCCTCGACATCGGGCCGCACTGGGCGCTGTTCCCGGGCGGCGCGATCTTCATCGCGGTGGTTGCGATCAACTTCATTGGCGATGGTCTGCGGGACGCGCTCGATGCGCGGCGGGTGATCTGATGGCACCGCTGCTCGAGATCAAGGGTCTCAAGACCCATTTCTCCACCGACGACGGCATCCTCCAGGCCGTCGACGGCGTCGACATCACCATCAACAAGGGCGAAACGCTCTGCGTCGTCGGCGAATCCGGCTGCGGCAAGACCGTGACCGCGATGTCGATCCTCAAGCTGATCGCGATGCCGCCAGGCCGCATCGCGGCCGGCCAGATCATCTTCGAGGGCCGCGACCTCGTGCCGCTGACGAGCAACGAGCTCGACGAGATCCGCGCCAAGGAGATCGGCTTCATCTTCCAGGAGCCGATGACCTCGCTCAATCCGGTGCTCACCATCGGCGAGCAGATCGCCGAGAGCCTGCGCCGCCATGAAGCGGTGACCAAGAAGCAGGCGCTCGAGCGCACCATCGAGATGCTGAAGCTGGTACAGATCCCCAACGCCGAAGGCCGCGTGCACAATTATCCGCACCAGTTCTCCGGCGGCATGCGCCAGCGCGTGATGATCGCGATGGCGCTCGCCTGCAAGCCGAAGCTGATCATCGCCGACGAGCCGACCACCGCGCTCGACGTCACCATCCAGGCGCAGATCCTCGATCTCCTGCAGGACATGAAGGAGCGCTTCGGCATGGCGGTGATGCTGATCACCCATGCCATGGGCGTCGTCGCCGAGACCGCGCAGCGCGTCGTCGTGATGTATGCCGGCAAGGTGGTGGAGGAGGCGCCGGTCGACGATCTGTTCGGCGATCCCCGCCATCCCTACACCCAGGGCCTGATCCGCTCGATCCCGCGCATCGACCTCGACAGCGAGCACAAGACGCGGCTCGAGGCGATCGGCGGCTCGGTGCCGATCCTGATCAATCCGCCGGTCGGCTGCCGCTTTGCGCCGCGCTGCAAGTTTGCCATGAACGTCTGCATCGAGAAGGAGCCGCTGCTCCGCGAGGTCAAGCCCGGCCATCGCATGGCCTGTCACCTGGGAGATGCGCAGTTGGGAGCCGCCTCATGAGCGAACCCTTGCTCCGCGTCAGCGGCCTGAAGAAACATTTCCCCGTGCTCGGCGGCGTGTTGTCGCGCCAGGTCGGGACGGTCTACGCCGTCGACGGCGTGTCGTTCTCGGTCAATCGCGGCGAGACCCTCGGTCTCGTCGGCGAATCCGGCTGCGGCAAGTCCACCACGGGACGCTGCGTGCTGCGCCTGATCGAGCCGACCGACGGCGAGGTCACCTTCGACGGCCAGAACGTGCGCGAGCTCAGCGGCACCGACCTGCGCGCGATGCGCCGGAACATGCAGCTGGTGTTCCAGGATCCGTTCGCCTCGCTCAACCCGCGCATGACGGTCGGCGCCATCCTCGGCGAGGCCTTCACCATCCACAATCTCGCATCCTCCGCCAAGGAGCGCGAGGAGCGCGTCGCGGCCCTGCTCGTGAAGGTCGGGCTCAAGGCCGAGCACATGCGGCGCTATCCGCACGAATTCTCCGGCGGCCAGCGCCAGCGCATCGTGATTGCGCGCGCGCTCGCAGTCGAGCCGAAGCTGATCGTCTGCGACGAGCCGGTCTCCGCGCTCGACGTGTCGATCCAGGCCCAGGTCATCAACCTGCTGGAAGACCTCCAGGCCGAGCTGAACCTCACTTATCTTTTCGTCGCGCACGACCTGTCGGTGGTCGAGCACATCTCCGACCGCGTGGCGGTGATGTATCTCGGGCGCATTGTCGAGCTCGCCAAGGCCAGCGACCTCTACCGCAACCCGCAGCATCCCTACACCAGGGCGCTGCTGTCGGCGGTGCCGGTGCCCGATCCAAAGCTCAAGCGCGAGCGCATCCGTCTCAAGGGCGACGTGCCGAGCCCGATGAAGCCGCCGTCAGGCTGCCACTTCCACACCCGCTGCCCCATCGCCCAGCCGCGCTGCGCGGAAAGCGCGCCCGAGCTGAAGGAAGGGGCGGGCGGGCACTTCGTGGCGTGTCATCTGGCCTAGTGCGCAGAATCTGTAGGGTCGGCAAAGCGCAAGCGTGCGCACCCTTTTTCATGCAACAGACGGTGGGCACGGCGCGACGCGCCTTTGCCCACCTTGCGCATCTTCATCCTGGAAGCAGGCGGTGCGCTGAAAGTGCCTGCCTGAGCGACTCCACCGACGTGTGGTGATGCGCGAACAGCCCCGCCTCGCGCGCCCCGGCGACATTGGCGGCGAGATCGTCGACGAACAGGACGTTCTCCGGCGCCACCTGCAGCTCCGACAGGCAGCGGCGATAGCAGTCCAGGTCCGGCTTCGCCGTCTTGAATTGGGCGGAGGCGTAGATTTTCGCGCCGAACAGCGGCCGCAAGTCCGGCAACAGCGTGTCGATATGGTCGGCGACCAGCGTGGTGTTGTTGGTCAGGACGGCAACATCGACGGTCTCGCCCAGGCGGCGGGCGATCTCCAGCATGGCGAGATCGGCCTGCATCGAACGGCGCCGCGCCTCCACCCACTCTTCGAGCGATAGCGGATAGCCGATGCGTTCGCCGAAGCCGCGCAGATAGTCCGCGGCGGCGAGGGTGCCGGAATCGCCGAGCGCCTCGAAGCCGCTCTCCCAGATCGCCGCGTAGACGAACGCGCTGGTCGTCCCCGCCAGCTCTGCCAGGCAGGCAACGCGCTTTGCCCTGTCGTAATCGCAGAGCACGTTGTCCATGTCGAACAGGACGAGTTTGATTGTGTCAGTCACGACAACACTCTCGGATTGGCCGAACATCCGGCCGCGACGGCAGTCATATCGCGCCGGAACGCGGCCGACAAATCGGGGGAAGCGCCGTGGCTATGACGTGCGGTGACGACCCAGCGACAATACGCTGCTCGCGATCATCGCGGTCGGTTTTCTGCTTCTTCACGTCTTGACCGCGGTGTTCCTGATCCCGCCTTCGCCAACCTGGACCGCGGCTCCAGCGCTCGAACTGACGCGGGCTGGTCCAGGGAAGCGACGTTGGAGGTTGGATTCTCGAACGTCACGCACTCTTCGCGGGCCAGGGCACGACCTGTCCTGACATCACCAGCCGGTCGCGGCCTCTGTTCTTGGCGGCGTAGAGAGCGCGGTCGGCCGCCGCCACCAGCGCGGTGGAATCCGTCGTGGTCTGCGACGGAAATCCCGTCGCGCCGCCCACGCTCACGGTGACCAGCCGTGACGGTGGATTCTGCGCATGCAGCATGGCGAGGTCGCGCAAGGCATCGCGGATCTCCTCACCGACCTTGGCGCAGCCATCTGCATCGGTGTTCGGCAACAGCAAGGCGAATTCCTCGCCGCCATACCGCGCCGCAAGGTCGGCCGGTCTTCGGGCGTGGGCGGACAGGATCCGACCCAGCGCCCGCAGGCACCCGTCGCCGGCCAAATGTCCGTAATGGTCGTTGAACGCCTTGAAATGATCGACGTCGATCAATAGGAGCGAGAGCTGCGCGCCATCGCGTCGGGCGCGCGTCCATTCGTCTGAGATCCGCTCGTCGAATGCCCGTCGGTTGGCGAGGCCGGTCAAGCCGTCGCTCGTCGCAAGCGAAGCAAGCTTGTCCTGCAGATCCTTCTGCTCCGTCATGTCGCGCACGACCGCGACCACACCGTCGATTTCGCCGCTGTCGGAGGCCCGGGTCACATGCAGAGCCGCCTCGGCCCAGATCTCGCCCTTCTCACGGTGCCGCTGCCGATAGACGAACCGTGCCTCCTCGGCCTCGCCATTCTTCAGCGCGGTGATGGCCTGTTCGACCCGTTCAATGTCCTCGGCGTGGATGCCGGCTACGGCCGACGTGCCCAGCAATTCATCGGGTGACCAACCGATGATGCGCTCGCATGACGGAGAGACGTACAGCAGCTCGTTATCTCGCCCGATCCGGGTCACCATGTCGCTGGATTGCTCGGCCAGCATGCGAAAATGGGCTTCCTTGGCCGCCATGGCCTGAGCCATGCGCTGCCGTTGCACGAGTTGGCGGACCAGGTAGAAGCCGATCACGGCAATCAGGAGGACGAGGCCGGAGACGAAGGTCATTCGCGTGGCCGCTGCGCGCCGCCAGGGGGCCAGCACGTCGTCCTGCGACTTGCTCGCCAGCACCATCAGGGGATAGCGGGTGCTGCGCTGATAGTAGCTCAGCCGCTGCACGCCATCGAGCGGCGACATGAAATAGTAGACGGCGGCAGCCGGCCGGCTCTTCCATTGCCGGAACAGCGGCGCGTTGGACAGGTCACGTCCGACGAAGGCGCTCTTCTCGTCGTGGCTGCGCGCCAGCATGATGCCGTTACTATGGAGCAGTGACGCCGAGCCGTTCGGTCCGAAATCGAACCGGTCGTAGAATTTAACGAAATAATCGACATCGATCGTGACCAGCGCAACGCCGGCGAAGCCGCCGTCGGCATCATTGATCCGGCGGGACGCGGTGATGATCCATTGGCCGCCCGCGCGGCTCTTGATGGGTCGTCCGATCAGCGTGCCCGGATCCGTCGAGTTCCGATGGTGCTGGAAATATTCACGGTCGCTGTTGTCGAGCTTGGAGAAGTCGACGCGCTCGGTCGTGGCAAGCCAACGGCCGGTGGCATCGTAGACGAAGATGCCACGGATGCGGTCCGATGATTTTCGGGTTGGCAGATAGGCCTGGAGCTTTGCGATCGTATCCGGACCCGTCCCGTCGAGCTCGAGCCGATGAACCAGACCAACCAGGATCGTATCCACGAGTTCGAACGTGTCGTCCGCGTGCTGGAGCAGTGAATGCGCCAGATTGGTTACATCGACTTCAGCGCTTCTGAGCTCGGTATTACGCGCTTCCCATTCGCGCCAGCCGCTGAGCCCAAGGATGGCGAAGCAAATCAACGCGACGAAACCGCCCGCCCAGAGCGGAAGACGCGTCTTTCCAAGTTCGCGGCCCGTGGTCATCAGGCTTGCTCCATTTCGGCGCAAGCCTCTCACTTTGGCCTTAACGGCCTGTTGCGTCATCCGCGTGGATTGTGCCAATCCCGTATTTGGCCGGAACCTGCCGCCGATGTTTCGACAGATTATCGCCGGGGGATGTTAACCACGTCGGCCTCGCGCGTCGGCTCCGATGGCGCCGCAGGCTCACCCTTCCAGGGTAAATCCGACCCGCAGCGTGACCTGGTAATGGCGCACGGTGTTGTTCTCGATATGGCCGCGCGTCTGCACCACCTCGAACCATTTCATGTCGCGGACGGTCTTGGCGGCGCGGCCGACTGCGTTCTTGATCGCATCCTCGATCGAGGTCTCGGATGATCCGACCAGTTCCAGGATCTTGTAGACGTGATCCTTCTCGGCTGTGGGCATGAGGTGTCTCCCCTTGTGCTGTGGCGGGTCCGGATACCGCTCCCCCGGTCGGGAGCATCGGGCCTCACTGTGAACGGGCACCTGTGCGCCGGGTTCCGTGCCCGGCGATGGCCAGCATGCACCAGCCGAGGTGGAGTGGCCAGTGCCTAGCTGCTAAGCGCGGGCCATGGATTCGGCGCGGCGCGACAGGACGATCGGCTCTCTCTGCCTCTGCGTGACCGCGTTCGGCTGGGCGCTGAACTGGCCGCTGATGAAGCTGCTGCTGCAGCAATGGCCGCCCTTGTTCGCCCGCGGGCTTGCCGGGGTCTGCGCCTCGCTCATTCTCGGGGGCCTGGCGCTGAGCCGGAAGGAGTCTTTCGCGGTGCCGCGCGAGGCGATCCCGCGGCTGCTGTTTGCGACCCTCACCAACGTCTTCGCCTGGATGGGGCTCGGCACGGTCGCGATGAAATACGTGACCGTGAGCGAAGGCGCGCTGCTCGCCTACACCATGCCGATCTGGGCCATGCTGTTCGCCTGGCCGGTGCTGCACACGCGGCCGACCCTGCGGGATGTTTGCGGGCTCGTCCTCGGCGTGGCCGGTGTTGCGCTGCTGCTGAGCGGCAACGGCCTTGCATTCAGCGCCGACAAGCTGCTCGGCATTGCGCTGGCGCTGCTCTGCGCCATCCTGTTCGCGCTCGGCAATGTTCTCAACCGCAAGCCGCTGCCGATGCCGCCGCTGGTCGTCGTCGCCTGGCAGGTCGGGCTCGGCTGCGCCACCATGCTGGTTCTCGGCGTGCTGTTCGAGCATCCCGATGTTTCGGCGATCACTCCGCTGGGACTGGGCTGTTTCGTCTACATGACGCTGGTGCCGATGGGTCTGTGCTACGTCACCTGGTTCGACACGTTGCGCCGCCTGCCGCCGACCACGGCCTCGACCGGCATGCTGATCGTCCCCGTGATCGGCGTGATCTCCGCCGCGATCATTCTGGGCGAGCCGCTGGGCTATCGCGAATGGATGGCGATGGCGCTCACGCTTGGTGGCGTCACGCTGGCATTGCAACGCGCTTAGAGACGTTGCGCGGCTTGCGGCGAAGCCGGCACGGGCTGTGCTCGTCTCCACAGCAATCCCAGCAGGAGAAGCAGCAGCGCCATCAGCGCGAAGCCGCCCATGGCGGGCGCGAAATCCTGGCCGGGCTTCTGGCCGAATTGCACGGCGAGCCGGGCCGACTGCAGCAGCCCATAGGCGCCGGCGAGCAGAATCAACCCGTACATCCAGCCCCGCGCGCGCGGGCTCGCCAGCCGGGCGAGGTCGGGCAGGATCAATGCAAGACCGATCCCCAGCATCGGCAGGTCGTAGTCATAGGCGTAAGGGCTGATCATCACCGATACCATCACCGTGATGCCGAGTGCGAATTGGGATGATGTGCCGCGTGCAGTGGCGAACAGGACCGCGAGCAAGGCCAGCGCCGCAACGGCTACCTGTCCCCAAAAGGAGATGTTGGCCGAAAGGCCGACTTGGTAGAGCGCCGCATAGGCCGAGATCATGCGATAGAGCGGATAATAGCCCTGCTCGAGATAGCTCGCCGATTCCTTGATCGCGCCCAGCCACGCCGCCCAGATCTGCCAGCCGAACAGGAGCGTGCAGAGCAGCGAGCTCGCCAGCACGACGAATGCGGCGGTCGCGAGCGCGACCCAGCGCCGCGTCGCCAGCAGATAGACGCCGAAGGCGATGGCGAGATGCGGCTTGATCACCATCGCGCCGAGGGCAAGGCCTGCGAGAAGCGGCCGCCGTTCGACGTTGAGGCACACGAGCGCGATCAGCGCGCCGGTGAGAAAGCCGTTCTGCCCGGAACCGATGGTGATCGCCAGCGCCGGAAACAGGATCACCAGCACGTGCGCGAAATTCACGCCCGCGATCCTGCGCAGCACCGCGAGATAGAGCGCGAGGGTTGCGGCCGTGAACAGGAGATAGGCGAGGCCGACCGGCAGGAGGGCAAGCGGTGCGAGCAGGAGCGCGTATTGCGGCGGATAGGTCCAGGGCATGAAGCCGGTCGAGCCGCCGGCCGCCTCGAGCTGCATCTTCAGCAGCGCCGCGAAGTGATAGACCTGGTCGAGGTCGCCGCGCCAGACGCGCTGTGCGACGATGTGGAAGGCGTCGAAATCGGCGAGCTCGCGGTCGCTCCAGCCGCCCCAGCGAGCGAACCAGAACGTCTTGAAAGCGACGATCGCCACCAGCGCGGCCAGCACCAGACGCACATAGGTCGCCCGCTTCGACGGCGAGAACTGAACCTGTTCCAGTGTGTCGGCCAGCATGGCGGCGGCAACCTCGTACCTGACGGATTGGCGGCCGGGCGGGCAGGTCCGCAGATCCCTGCCAAACTGCCATTGGAGCCTTAAGGGACGGTAACGAATCCGGAAGGATTTTGGCGGGTGGTTCCTCCTTCAGGAATCAAGGCACGAGATTCGGCCGGATCGTCATCGGTCGCGTACCGGATGACTCGCTGTTCGTTTCGCGCGAGCTGTCGAGATGCCTTTTCGAAATCGCCCGGGGGCGTCGGCTATGTCGCTTGCCGGTTCAGGGACAGGCAAGCTAACTTCGGCGCGCTTCCTTGAATGTGCGATGTGCAGCGATGATCGACCGTTGGACGAAGGGCGTTCTGATCGCGATCGGTCTGTCGGCTGTGACTGCACCTGTCGTCGCGCAGGACGATATCGACGTCGCACCCAGCACGATGTCGCTGCAGATCACCACCGATCCCTCCACGATCGAGTGCCGCAAGCTGGAGACGGTCAATCCCACCTCGCTCGCGTTCCTGTCGCTGCGCCGGACCTTCAACGACGATTTCGACGAGCACCCGCTCGCGACGGGGCGTTGGGTGCCGCACTATGCCGGCGGCGCGGCATGGCCGGAGGCGCGCTATTGGGGCGGTGACGGTTCCGACTTCAAGCGCAAGACCAGCGCCAATGGCGAGCAGCAGATCTATGTCGATCCGCGTTACGCCGGGCGTGGCGCCGCGCCTCTCGGGCTCGATCCGTTCAAGGTCAGGGACGGCGTATTGTCGATCGTTGCCAGTCGCACGCCGTCGGAATTGAAGCCGGTGCTGTTCAACAACGAATACATCTCCGGGATACTGACGACCCAAGGCACGTTCGCGCAGAAGCACGGCTATTTCGAGATCCGCGCCAAGGTCCCGGTCGGCCATGCGGTGTGGCCGGCGTTCTGGATGCTGGCGGACGACGGCGGCTGGCCGCCGGAGGTCGATGTGCTGGAGGGGCGCGGCGAGCGGCCGGGCGATCTGGTCATGACCACGCATTGGCGGATTCCGTCGACCCAGAAGATCCAGTCCTGCGGCTTCGATTTCGCGGTCGGCGATGCGTCGAGCACCTTCCACAATTACGGTGTGCTGTGGGCGGAAGATCGCCTGGTCTATTTCATCGACCGCAGGCCGGTTTCCGACATCAAGGTGCCGATCGGCTTCGACGATCCCATGTACATGATCGTCAACCTCGCCATCGGATCGAAATTCTTCGTCGGTGTCGGGCCGGTGGACGCGGAATCGCCACCGAGCGTCGCCTTCGAGATCGACCGGATCTCCGTCTATCAGATCGACATGGAGCAGGCGCGGAGATAGCGATGTCAGCTGATATCTCGCGGCGCGAATTTGCCGGGCTTGCGGGTCTCGCCGCGCTTGGCGCGGCGACCGGCGCAAGGGCCGCGGAGACCGCGCCGGCCGACCCGCACGCGCCCGCGCCCTTTCCGAAGGATTTTCTGTGGGGCACGGCGACCTCTTCCTATCAGATCGAAGGCGCCGTCAACGAGGACGGGCGCGGCAAGTCGATCTGGGACGTGTTCAGCCATACGCCCGGCAAGATCGAGGACGGCTCGAACGGCGATCGCGCCAACGAGCACTATCACCGCTACAAGGAGGACGTCGCGCTGATCAAGGCGCTCGGCGTCAAGGCCTATCGTTTCTCCATCGCATGGCCGCGCGTGTTCCCGGAGGGATCGGGCCAGCCCAATCCAAAGGGGCTCGATTTCTACAACCGCCTCGTCGACGAGCTGCTTGCGAACGGCATCGAGCCCTACGCCACGCTCTATCATTGGGATCTGCCGCAAGCGCTGCAGGACCGCGTCGGCGGCTGGCAGTCGAGCGACACGTCAAAGGCCTTTGCCGACTACGCAGCTTACGTCGCCGCTCGCATGACCGATCGCGTGAAGACCATCTTCACCGTGAACGAGGTCGGGCGCTTCCTGAATTTCGGCTATGGCTGGGGTATCGACGCGCCGGGCTTCAAGCTGCCAACCGGGCAGCTCAACCAAGCCCGCCATCACGTCGCGCTGGCGCACGGGCTCGCCGTGCAGGCGGTCCGTGCTTCGGGGCGGGCCGGCACGCGGGTGGGCGCAGCCGAGAACATCGCTGCTTGCGTGCCGGCGATCGCGACGCCGGAGAATATCCGCGCCGCCGAGATCGCGACGCGCGAGCTCAATGCCGGCTTCCTCGGCGTGGTGCTGGAGGGCAAGTACACCGACGGTTTCCTCAGCTTTGCCGGCGCCGACGCGCCGAAATTCACGCCCGAGGAGCTGAAGATCATCGGCACGCCGAACGATTTCGTCGGCCTCAACATCTATGCGCCGCAGTACTACGTCACCGCCTCCGACCGCGCGCCGGGCTTCCACGTGCTGCCGTTCCCGACCTCGTTCCCGCACATGAATTCGGAATGGCTGCGGGTCGGCCCCGAGGTGATCTACTGGGCGCCCCGCCTTGCCGCGAAGATCTGGAACATCGAGAACATCTACATCAGCGAGAACGGCACCTCGTCCGAGGACAGGATCGCCGCCGACGGGCAGGTCTACGACCTCGACCGCATCATGTTCCTGCGCAACTATTTGACCCAGATGCAGCGCGCGATTGCCGAAGGCGTGCCGATCCGCGGCTATTTCCTGTGGAGCCTGATGGACAATTTCGAATGGATCTTCGGCTACAGCAAGCGCTTCGGCCTCTATCGCGTCGACTTCGAGACGCAGGCGAGGGTACCGAAACTGAGCGCCGCGTTCTATCGCGACGTGGTGGCGCGGAATGCGATCGGGATGTGAGCGCTTAGGGACGTTTGCGGGGCGGATAGTCGCGCTCAAGCCGCGCGATTTCCTCAGGCGGCGCAGTCAACATCATCAATTTGAGTGGCGAAAGCGGACCACCACGGCAAGGACCGAACTGGCCGTCGACCCGCCCGCGATACAGCGTCTTGCCATTGCTGGTGACCTTGTCGGGGCTAGGTGCCACTCCGATCGTGAGCATTGCGCCGGAAGCCCATTCGAGCGGGTGGTGAGCGCAGCCACCGTCACACCATCTGTCGAACGCGACCATCGCAATCCCGTCGGTCCTGCTGCGAGCAAGCACGCCCTTCAGGACTTTGACGTCCCTGAATTGAAGCAGCTCAATCCCGGAGTCCGGTTCGGAAAGGTGGCGCACGCTGGCGAGACGGCCGCTGAAGACAATCGGGCTCAGCGTGTCGAGAGCGACGCGCGCTTCGAGATCAGCCGCCTTCCTTGTCTGATCGACATTCGGGTTGATCGAGTCAAAAGAAGCGGGAATCGGAAGGCCGCAGTCTAGCGCCTGGACCGTGATGGGCCAGCCAATTGCGACCGCAGCCAGGACACTGGCTGACCGAATGCTGCGAGGAAAGCCGAACCGCATCGCCGGCGCCGACCCTACGGATCCAGCTCCGTATCCCAGTACAGATAGTCCAGCCAGCTATCGTGCAGATAGTTCGGCGGGAACAGGCGGCCGTTGCGGTGAAGCTGGTGCACGGTCGGTGCGAACGCGGTCTGGCGCGGAAACATCTTGGCTTGCGCGGGCGTGAGATTGCCCTTGCGCAGATTGCACGGCGAGCATGCCGCGACCACGTTCTCCCAGGTGGTCTGGCCGCCTTTGCTGCGGGGGATGATGTGATCGAAGGTGAGGTCTTCGGGCGAGCCGCAATATTGGCAGGCGAAACGATCGCGCAGGAAGACGTTGAACCGTGTGAAGGCAGGATGTGTGGTCGGCTTGACGAAGGATTTGAGCGAGACGACGCTCGGCAGCTGCATTTGCAGCGTAGGACTGTGGACCGCCTGATCGTAATGAGCGACGATGTTGACGCGGTCGAGGAACACCGCCTTGATCGCGTCCTGCCACGACCACAGAGACAGTGGGTAGTAACTCAGCGGCCGGAAGTCCGCATTCAGCACCAACACCGGCCAACTGCCTTGCGAGACATGTGCGTTCAAGTAACGCTCCCGGCCTCCAATGTACGCTGCGAAGCAGCATGTATTGACATACTACATGCAGCGTGACGGGATTGTGAAGCCCGTTGAGCGACTTATTCAGGCGCATGCAATGCGGCGACGGGGTGGCAAAGACGCTCAAAAACGCCGCGATTCGGGGAGGGGTCCATGCGAGGCTGGCTCGCCGCGCTGCTCGTGGCCATGTTCGGCGCGGGGCCGAATGGGCCTGCTGCGGCCGAGGATTATCCGGCCCGCCCCGTCACCATGATCGTACCGTTCCCTGCGGGCGGGGCCACCGACACCCTGGCGCGGTTCCTCGGCGAACGCCTGAACGTGGTGCTGAAGCAGCCGGTGGTGATCGAGAATGTCGGCGGTGCCGCGGGCTCGCTCGGCGTCGGCCGCGCGGTGCGCGCTGCACCCGACGGCTACACCTTGTCGATCGGAACCTCGACCACGCACATGCTGACGGGCGGCTCTACGCCCTGCCGTTCGATCTGCTCCACGATCTCGAACCGGTCATCCTGATCGGCAGCGAGCCGCTGCTGATCGTCGGCCGCAAGGATCTTCCTGCCGACGATCTCAAGCAATTGATCGCATGGCTGACGGCGAATCCGGACAAGGCCTCGGTCGGCATCGCGGGCGTCGGCGCCACCGGCCATCTCGCCGGCATCGCGTTGCAGAAAGCGACCGGCACGACATTCCAGTTCGTGCCCTATCGCGGCAACGGACCGGCGATGCAGGACCTCGTCGCCGGCCAGATCGACGCGATGATCGAGCCCGCTTCGAACTTCAAGGCGTCAGGGGTGAAGGTGGAGTAGGGGGTGGCAGTGTTGAAGGCCGCGACCACATCCTCCGCTGTCGTCCCGGCGAAGGCCGGGCCCCATACCGCGGAATCTGTCCGTGACGAACGATGCCAGTACCGCGCGACGACCAGCCTTAGCCAAACTCCTCCCTGTGGGTATGGGTCCCGGCCTTCGCCGGGACGACGTTGGGGAGATGGCGTTAGACAACGACCCTACTCCCGCACCCGCTCCAGCTTCTGCAGGCACCGCGTCGCGCGCACGACAGCGGGCATCTCCTCGTCCGGGAAGCTCGCCTTCCAGTTGGTCACGCCGACCTCGCCGACATAGATATCGCCCTTGGAATCCAGCGCGAGGCCGTGCGGTGCCAGGAATTTGCCGCTGGCGACACCCGGACCTTCCTCGCCGCCGAGCCGGGCGATGCGGTTTCCTTTGGCATCGACGATCGACAGCCGCGGGCCGAGATTGGGCACATTGCGGTTGATGTCGAGGCCGGGGCCGAGCTCGCCGATGACGAAGGTCGGGCTCTTGGCGCCGCCGCAGCAGCACAGCGCGCAGGGGCGGTGCAGATTGTTCCATTGCGTCTCGTATCGGCCCTCGCCGTCGAACACCTGCACACGATGGTTCTCGCGGTCGGCGACATAGACCCAGCCATCGGCGTCGGTGGCGATATTGTGCACGATGTTGAACTGGCCGGGATCGGTGCCGGGCTCGCCCCAGCTTTTGATCAGCTTGCCGTCGGGCGTGTATTTGTGCACCCGCGCATTGCCATAGCCGTCGGAGACGTAGATCTCGCCCTTCGGCGACAGCGCGGTGTGGGTGCAGCGATGGAACGGCTCGCCGCTCATGAACGGTGCCGGCTTTGCGGGGATGCCGATCGTCAGCAGCACCTTGCCGTCGGTGGTGCATTTGCGCACGGTGTGGTCGCCGTCGTCGGTGCAATAGAGATTGTCGTCGGCATCGATATGCAGGCCGTGCGCGCGCGAGAACAGGCCTTCGCCAAAACTGCGCAGGAAGTTGCCCTCGCGATCCAGCACCACCATCGGATGGGCCCCGCGATTGAAGACGTAGACGCGGTCCTTGCTGTCGACGGCGACCGAGGCAACGTCGCTCAGCGTCCAGCCATCAGGCAGTTTCGCGAAGTTTTCGACGACGCGGTAGCGGTGCTCGCCGCTGCCGAGAATGGCTGGCATGGGTGGTCTCCTTTATTCATCGTCGCGGTGCGACACTGTCTCCACATCGTCATTGCGAGCGCAGCGAAGCAATCCAGATCGTCTCCGCGGAACGATTCTGGATTGCTTCGCTACGCTCGTAATGACGAGGAGGCTCAAATTGTGCTCACTTCTCGCCCCAAAATCCCTTCCTCGATCGCCTTGATCTGGAGCGCGAGATATTTCGAGTTGATCCGGCATTGCGCGAGACTGCCGGCGATGAACCAGAGGCCGGGCTGCCCCGTGCGCGCATACATGTTGCGCAGCTCGAAACCGTCGCCGAACCCCCAGACCGGGCCGACCCGGTCGGCGACTCCGTCGCCGAACAGCTTTCGCACCAGATATTCCTGCGGCTTGTAGCCGGTCGAGAGCACGATGAGATCGGCGGTGATGGCCGGGCCGTCCTTCATCTGCGCGCCATTTGCCGTGAAGCTCGCGATGTCCTCGAACTGCCTGAGCTTGATCGCGCCTTCCACGATGAGGTTGGAGCAGCCGACGTTGAAATAATAGCCGCCGCCGCGGGTGAGGTATTTGAACTGCCAGCCCGTCCCGGCCTCGCCGAAATCGAGCTTGAAGCCGACGCGGGCCAGGCCGTCGAGCAGCTCCTTGTCGAGCTGCTTCGACTGCTCGGTCAGCATCACATGTGTCTTCTTCGCGAGCGGCGTCGGCATCGAGGCCGCGATCAGATCGTTGTCCTCGAGCGTGCCCTCGTTGTAGGCCGCATAGGCCAGTTGTGCCGATGGCTCGATATTGGTGACCAGCGTCGGCGAGCGCTGCATCAGCGTCACCTCGGCGCCGCTGGAGTGAAGATCCTGCGCGATGTCGTGGCCGCTATTGCCGGTGCCGATGACGATGGCGCGCTTGCCTGTCCAGTTCTCGCCGTCCTCGTAGCGGCTGGAATGCAGCAGCGTGCCCTTGAAGTTTTCGAGGGTCGGAATGGCGGGAATGTTGGCGATGCCGCTGACGCCGGTCGCCATGATCACATGGCGTGGATGCATGGTCCGCCTGCTGCCATCGGCGCCCCGCAGCGTGACGGTCCATTGCCCCTTCGCCTCGTCGTAGGTGCCGCCTTCGAACTCGGTGCCGGTCCAGAAGTTCAGCTCCATCGCGTCGACATAGGCTTCGAACCAGTTGGCGAGCTTGTCCTTGGGGATATAGGTCGGCCAGTTCGGCGGAAACGGCATGTAGGGCAGGTGATTGACCTGCACCTGGTTGTGCAGGGTCAGCGCGTGATAGCGCTTGCGCCAATTGTCGCCGATCCGGCCTTCGCGGTCGACGATCAGCGCGTCCACCTTCAACTGCTTCAGCCGGGCGGCGATCGCAAGCCCGGCCTGTCCGCCGCCGACGATGACCACGGCCGGGTCCCGGCCGGTGTAGTCGCGCGATGCATTGCGCTGGTCGAGCCAGTTCGGCCCGCGAAAGTCGCGCGAATAGGCCTGACCGCGCGGCCGCGCGATGCCGAGCTGCTCCTCGAAGCCTTTGAGCTCGTCGAGCGCCGTGAGCAGCGTCCACGCCTTCAGGCGGTCGCCGTCGGCGGGGTCGGGCACCAGCCGCACGATACCGCTGCCGCGGCCGAGCGCGGTCTCGAAGTTGAAGATGGCCTCGATGTTGTTTGTGCCGGCGCGCGTCACCCAGCGTGGTGCCGCGCGGGCCGGCGCAATCTTGAAACCGGTCGGCGCGGCCTTGGGCGCGAGCGCGGTCAGTGCTTGTGCGACCGCAGCCCGTCCCGCAAGCGTCTGCAGGTTCCAGCTCAGCGCCAGCACGTCGCGCCAAAAACTGTCGACGAGGAACAGCCGGTCGAGCGAGGCGGGCTCGGGTTTGCCCAGCGTGCGCTCAAATTCATCGAGCCAGGCTTGAGCGGATGAAGCAATATCCGTCGTACGATCCAGCATGCGCGACCTCGTGGCCGTCTTCGGCGTTTCCCTTGGGAGGAACGCTATACTGGATCAGGCGCCGCCAAAAGCGCTTTACCCGAGCAGCGACAGCATGTGGCCCTGCTCCGGCGGAATGCGGCCCTGGAGGGTGTCGAGATAGACCTGCCGGACCGCCTTGGGGCCGCGGCTCTCGACCACATTCAGGCATCGCTCCAGCGTCGGCGCAAAGCCCGACCATGCCGCGCCAAAATGCTGCTCGATGCCGCCCGGGCCCCATTCCTTGGCGCGCTTGCGGATGTGGTCGGGGGCGAAGAACCAGCGCGGCTTCGCGCCGGGCAGCACGCCTTCGTCGGCGTCGGTCGCACGATGCGTCAATCCGACGCGTATCGAGCACTTCATTTGGTCGCCGAAATGCCGGTGCAGCGTGGCGCGCAGCGCGCTGTTGCCGGCCATGTCGACGAAGGCGACGGGCGAGTTCGACGGCAGCGACGTCACGCGGTCATAGGTGACGACCTCGTCATAGCAGCCGAGCGACGAGACGAAGCCGGTGTTGCCCGATGAGGTTAGGCCGATCACCTTGCGGCCGCGCGCGTGAAGCAGGTGTGCAAGGCCGAATGCGGTCTTGCTCGAGGCGCTCGACAGCAGCACCGTGCGCGCGCCGAAATCGTCGTTCTCGGCGAGGAAGTCGTCGACCAGGAACGACAGCATGAACAGTGGCCGCAGCAGCGCCTGATGATCGCCGTGCCGTCCGGCGTAAGCGGGATCGCTGCCGACGCGCGCATAGGCGTTGTAGACCGGCGCCACGCCTTGCCGGTGCGCGGCGCCGTCGCGCAGGCCGCGCTTGCTGACGTCGGTGGCCTCGATGACGAGATGCGTCGCCATGGGGAAATAGCCGAACAGGCGCTCGCCGACCGGGACGTTCGTGTGTTTCGAGGCGATCACCTCGCCAAAGCCCCACACGGGAATGTTGCCGTAACCCTCAGGGGCGGGAAAGATCTGCCAGTATTTCAGCTCGTCGCCCATCACCGCGTACGTGATGTTGTTGGCGGTCAGCGCGAAGCGGTCGACTTTGACGAGCAGGGCATCCTGCGGCAGCGCGTCCACAGGGGGAAGCTCTGTCGCGATCGTCTTGCAGGATTCGAGATTGTCCCGTGCAACGATGAAGTCGGTGGCTGTCATGACGTCGATCCCCGGCTCTGATCCGTGCCGGCAATCTCATCGGCTATGCGCGCCCTGTTTGCAACCTCAACATAGTTTTAAACGCTGTTTGCTCGTAGGCCTGCACGCAACGGAAAGGCTCCACCTGGGCGGAGCCTTTCGCACGCATTGATCTACGGGTCGCTTTGGCGACGGCAAGCCGTGGTTCTATCGGCCCCGGGTGCCGGCGCCATACAATTCGCGTTCGCGTCCGACATCGTCGGGAGACAGCGGCGGGCTCGCGGCATCGAAGCCGGTCCAGCCGGCTTTTTGCCAGGCGGCGCTCCGATCCTGCAGGTTCACCGATCTCTCGTGCAGCAGCGCATCGAACCGCGAACGGTCCTGGTCGGGGACCTTCGCCGATACCAGCGTTCCGCCCCGGCGGACGCCCTCCGCATAGCGGGACGCATCGTCCCTGGACACGCCGGCTTCGGTCAGAGCGCCGACGATGCCCCCCGTTGCGGCGCCAGCCGCGGCACCCACCGCCGTCGATGCCAGCCAGCCCGCAGCGACGACCGGGCCCAGTCCAGGAATTGCGAGCAATCCAAGGCCCGCAAGCAGGCCGGCCGCGCCTCCGAGGCCCGCGCCGACGCCGGCGCCTGTACCCGCTCCTTCGGCGCGATCGTCGACGCCGTCGCGGTCGCGATCGACCTTGCGTGTCGAGGAGCCGTACCAATTGTCGGAATTGTTGGCGACGATGCTGATGTCGGAGTGCGGCACCCCCGCAGCCTCGAGGCGAGCCACTGCGCGCTCCGCATCCGAATAGTTGTCATAGAGTCGGGAAATGGTGGTGGTCATGTTGCATTCTCCGGTTACTTGGCGGGGTTCACGTTGCCCTGGAAGTCGACGCTGACGTCGGTCTTGGCTCCGGCCTTGTCGGCCTTGCCGCGCCAGACACCGTCATTGTCCTTCTGCAGACCCGATACGTTGGAGTAACCGGCTGCTTCGATCTTCGATTTCGCTTGACCTTCGGTGAAGCTGTTGCGGCCCGCTACCGGAGCGTTCGAGTTGTTCTGATCCGAACTGTTGATCGCGTTGTTGCCCGGCCCGCTTTGCGCGGGCTGCGACTGTGCGCTGACAGGCGCTGATCCGAGCAGCAAGAGTGCTGCGGCGATAATGGGTAGACGAGACATTGTTGCTCTCCGGCGGTTGATTGTGCCGGGCGACAACAGTCGAGATTCAGATTGGTTGCTAAGCAATCGCGATCACAGCGCACACGAACAACGCTCGTCGGCCTCGACGAGCACGATCATCGCGCGACATGACAGCGCTTAGGAACAATTGCCATTATTTCCCGTTGAGCCATCTCGCAACTCGGGACGCACTGCCTTTCGCATGCCCATCATCCGGTATTTCGCCTTCGCCGGCAGCTTGCTTGTCGCGCTGCTCTTCCTGACCGACTATCTTTTTCCTGCGCCTCTCGACGGTCGCGTCGATGTCGATGTGGACAGGAGCATCATCCGGATCCATACGGCGCGCACGTTGCCCGAGCGCATCGTATTCGACACGTCCACGTTGCTGGCGCCCTCTCGAGAAGCGAGCATTCGTGACGCGAAGAACGAGATCGACGAACAGTTTTCGTGGCAACGGCACGGCATCAGGGCGATTGCAGCGGACCGTACGGCTTACTTGGCATCAATCGCCGACCAGAAGCGATCACGACGCCCAGTAGGGATCGCGCAGCTTGCGCTTGAAGATCTTTCCCGTTGCCTCGCGGGGCAGCGCATCCAGGAACTGGACCTCCTTCGGCACCTTGAAGTTGGCCAGCCGCTCGCGCAGAAAGGCCTGCACCGCCGCGGCGGAGAGCTGCGCGCCCGTCTCCCGCTCGATGCAGGCGCATAGCCGTTCGCCAAATTCGGCGTCGGGAATGCCGAACACGGCGCAGTCGCGCACGCCGGGCATCGCGATCAGCGCGTTCTCGATCTCGGCAGGATAGATGTTGACGCCGCCCGAGATCACCATGTCGCGCTTGCGGTCGCAGAGGAACAGATAGCCGTCTTCGTCGAGATAGCCGACGTCGCCGACGCTGACGAGGCCGTCGCGCCCCGCTTCGGCCCGCGCTTGTGCCTTGCCGTGATAGTCGAAATCAGGCACCGCGGTCTGGCGCATGTAGATCTCGCCGACCTCATTGACGCCGCAGAGGCTGCCGTCCTCCCGAAAAATCTTGACGATGCCGCCTTCGATGGCGCGGCCGACCGTGCCCGGCTTCTGCAGGGCCTCCTCGGCCGAGTGCCACACGGGGATGCCGGTCTCGGTCGAACCGAAATATTCGTTGATGACCGGTCCCCACCAATCGATCATGGCCCGCTTCACTTCGGGCGGGCAGGGCGCGGCGCCGTGCACGACGAAACGCAGCGAGGAGAGATCGTAGCGTTGTCTCACCTCCTCGGGCAGCCGCAGCAGCCGGACGAACATGGTCGGCACCATGTGGATATGCGTGACGCGGTGGCGCTCGATCAGCGCCAGCAGCTCCTCGGCGTCGAACCGCGCCTGGAGAACGACGGTGCAGCCACTGCGGAACGCCAGCATGCCGTAGGAGTGCGGCGCCGAGTGATACATCGGCCCGTTGATCAGCACGACCTGATTGTCGCGCGGCTTGATGCCATAGGCGATCGCCCCGACACGCTCGGAGGCGGCCGCCTGCTCGGGCTGCATCGGCATGCGCCTCACGCCCTTCGGCATGCCCGTGGTCCCCGACGTGTAGATCATCGCCGCGGCCCGGCGCGGCGGCTCCTGCATTTCCGGATGGCCGTCGCGCCAGCGGTCCCAATCGGTCAGTCCGGCCGGGACCTCGGTCAGCCCAGGAGGAATCGCGAAGGTTGCCGCGAGCTCGGGCGGCGGCGTGACGACGAGAAGACGGACGTCCGCCGGTAGACCGTCGCGGATCTGCGGCAGCAGATCGGCATGGCAGACCAGGATCTTCGCGCCGCTATCGGTCAGGATGTAGCGGACTTCTTCGGCCTTGAGATGCCAGTTGATCGGCACCACCGGACTTCCCAGCGCGGCAGATGCGGCAACCACCTCGAACAGCGCAAAATCGTTGCGAAGCATCATGGCGACCGGAGCGCCTTCGGCGATGCCCAGCGCACGAAGCCCGCTCGCCGCCCGCCTGATGCGGGCCTGGATCTCGTGATAGCCGATCCGGCGTTCGCCGCTGATGATCATGGCGTGTCCTCAATCTCGCGTCTGTCTAGCGGTCATCCAGCACGTCGCCGAAGCCTACCCAGCTCTTGCCGTTGAAGCGGCGAAGCTGAAGCTGCTGGAACGGTAGGTAGTCGTCGGGGCCGGTCGTCACGGCCATGCCCGGCAGCAGCAGTGGCAGCTTCACCTCCTTCAGCGAGGCGGCCTGGCGCATGATGTTGTCGCGGCTGAAATCGTCCTTGCAAGCCTTCAGCACCGTCATCAGCAGCGTCGCGTAGTGATAGCCGGCCGCGTAATTGGAGTTGGAGAGGTCTGCGGCCGGCATGTACTGCTTCATGAAGGCGAAATATTCCTTCACGCCGGGATCCTCGGCCCATTGCGGGTCCATCGTGTCCTTCTGGTTGCTCGACGAGATCAGGCCGACGGCGTTGTCGAGCCCGGCCGGCTCGAGGAACGAGATTGACGAGGCCGAGGTCGGCACGAAGAACAGCTCGGGCTTCCAGCCGATCTCGGCGACGCCCTTGACCATCTGCGAGGTGAACTTGCCGAGCACGACGCCGAACAGCACGTCGGCGCCCGAGGCCTTCAGGGTCGAGAGCTGCGAGCTGATCGTCGGCGCGCTGGTCTCGTAGGTCTGCTCCGCCACGATCAGGCTCGCGGCCTTCTCGCCGAGCGCGCGCTTGAAGCCGGCGACATAATCGCGGCCGAAATCGTCGTTCTGGGACAGGATGGCGATCTTGGCGCCGGGCTTGGTCCGCAGCACGTGCTTGGCATAGACCACGCCCTCGGACTCGTAGGCCGCCATGCCGGGCATGGTCCACGGATATTTCTGCGGTTCGGCCCATTTCGTCGCGCCGGAGAGCACGAAGAGCTGCGGCACTTTCTTGCCGTTGAGGTAGCGCTGTACGGCGCTGTTGGTGGCGGTGCCGAGCGAGCCGAACATCATCAGCACCTCGTCCTGCTCCACCAGCTTGCGGGTCTGTTCGACCGTCTTCGGCGGCGAATAGGCGTCGTCCAGCGTGATGAACTTGACCTTGCGGCCGTTGATGCCGCCTTCGGCATTGACCTTCTCGAAGAACGCCTCCTGCGTCCGCCCGATCGCGCCGAACCCGGAGGCCGGGCCGCTATAGGGCAGGGTCTGTCCGATCCGGATCTCGCCCGCGCCTTCGGCACGGGCGCTGCCGGCGGCGAGCGTCAGCAACGACAGGCCGATCAGTGCGGCTGCCAGTTTCATGATGTCCTCCCGTTTTCTTTTTTGCCGGTCCGAGCCGTCAGGCGCTGGCGCGCATCAGGAAATCCTGCCGGGCCTGATCGAACTCCGCTTTCATCCGGCCGACCAGCTCGGCGACCGGCGGCGCGTCGGCAATCTGCCCGATGCCCTGGCCCGATCCCCAGATGTCGCGCCATGCCTTGGACTTCATGTTGCCGCCGGAACCGAAATTCATCTTCGATTTGTCGGCGGCCGGGAGGTTGTCGGGGTCCAGTCCGGCCGCGGCGATCGAGGGTCCGAGGTAATTGCCGTGCACGCCGGTGAACAGGTTCGTGTAGATGATGTCGTGCGCGGCGTGCCGCGTCAGCGCGGACTTGTAGGCTTCATCGGCATTGGCTTCCTGCGTCGCGATGAAGCGGGTGCCCATATAGGCGAGATCGGCGCCCAGCGTCAGCGCGGAGGCGATGCCGAAACCGTCGCTGATCGCGCCCGACAGCAGGATCGCGCCGTCGAACCATTGCTTGACCTCGCGCACCAGCGCGAAGGGCGACAGCGTGCCGGCATGTCCGCCCGCACCGGCGCAGACCAGGATCAGGCCGTCGACGCCCTGCTCGGCGGCCTTGCGGGCATGCTTGACGTTGATGACGTCGTGGAACACCAGCCCGCCATAGGAATGCGCGGCCTCGACGATCTCGGCCGGCGGCCGCAGCGAGGTGATGATGATGGGCGCCTTGTGCTTCACACAGGTCTCCATGTCCTTCATCAGCCGGTCGTTGGAGGCGTGGCAGATCTGGTTGACGGCGTAGGGCGCGACCTTCTTGCCGGGGTTGAGCTGCTTGTATTCGCCGAGCTCGTCCTCGATGCGGCTCAGCCATTCGTCGAGCTTCTCGACCGGACGAGCATTGAGTGCGGGAAACGAACCGACCACGCCCGCCTTGCACTGGGCGATCACCAGCTCCGGTCCGGAGACGATGAAGAGGGGCGAGCCGACGACGGGCAGCTCCAGATTGTTCTTGAGCAGGGCGGGCAGTGCCATCCGATCCTCCTGACGACGCGCGTCAACGGCCTGCCGGCCGATGGTGAGCGCTTCCATGTCGATTGTCGCACCCGCGGGGGTATCCGCCGCCCGGCGCTTTGACCCCACTATAGGGTTGGACGGCGGACATGGGATCGTTCAATATTGAACATGCGTCTACTCAGATTTGAACGGAGCCGTCCGTGGACTGGGATCTCTGCAAGACCTTCGTCGCGGTCGCCGACACGGGCAGCTTCACTGCCGCGGCACGGCGGCTGCACGCCAGCCATCCGACCGTCAGCCGCAAGATCGCGGCGCTGGAGGCGCAGCTCGGCACCAAGCTGCTGGCGCGCGCGGCGGACGGTTTCGTGCTCACCGCCGATGGACGCATGCTGCGCGAGCATGCGGAGGCGATGGCGGCCGCCGCGCTTCGGGCCGAGGCCGCCGTCGGCGCCGGCGGACGCAAGGCGCGCGGCACGGTCAAGCTGTCTATCGGCGCGACGCTGGCCTCGCATTGGCTGATGCCGCGCCTGCGATCCTTCCTGAGCGAACACGACCATATCCGGCTCGAGATCATCACCCACCCGTTCCCGGCCAGCGTGCGCCGCCGGGAGGCCGACGTCGTGCTGCGTCCGGTCGACAGCGGCGAGGAAAACCTCGTCGGCCGCAAGGTCGGCCGGCTCGGCACCGGCTTCTATGCCTCGCGCGACTATGCCGCCGGCCGGTCCCTGCCGGAGCGGAGCGGGGAATGGAAAGGGCACAGCGTCGTCGGCTTTGCCGATCAGGATTCGAACGCGCAGCTTGCGCGCTGGAGCGACACGATCACACGCCAGGGCACCGTCGTGATGCGCTGCTCGTCGCAAGGCGACATGCTGGCGGCGGTGCGCGCGGGAATCGGAATCTCTGCGCTGTCCTGCTTCGTTGCGGAGAGCTATCCGGACCTCGTGCGCGTCGCGCCGCAGAAGCTCGTCAGCGTCGCCGACCTCTGGCTGCTCGCGCATCCCGATCTGGTCGAGCTGTCCGCGGTGCGCGCCGTCATCGACTTCGTGGCCGGATGTGCCCGCGCCGATCGCGAGCAGTTGCGAGGCTAAAGCATGATCCGGAAAAGTGCGCAGCGGTTTTCCGAAAAGATCATGCTCAAACAAAAACCTGAAGCGTGATGACGATTCATCCCAATCTCATCGCGCTTTAGGTTCCCGCGAGCACGCCCTCGCGCTTCTTCACCGCGCGATAATAGCTCCACCACAGATGCGCGGCCGCGCCGCGCAGCGGACGCCAGGGCTCGGCGAGCGGTGCCATCTGCTTCTCCGTCGGCCGCGCCTTCAGGCCGAGGCCGATCTTGATGCCCTCCTGCACGGCGAGGTCGCCGGCCGGCCAGGCATCGCCATGGCCGAGGCAGAACAGCAGATAGACGTCGGCGGTCCAGGGCCCGATGCCGGGCAGCGAGATCAGCGTGTGATGCGCAGCGTCGGCGTCTTCCTCCGCGAGCACCTCGAGGCTCAGCCGCTGTGCATTGATCTCGCGCGCGAGATGCTTGAGTGTCTTGATCTTGGCGGCGGACAGGCCGAGCCGCCCCAGCCGGTCGGTGCGGGCGCGGCGCACGGCGTCATGGTCAAACGGATCGAACGCCGCCGACAGCCGGCCCCAGATCGCGGCCGCGCTCGCGGTCGAGAGCTGCTGCCCGCAGACGATGTGCGCAAGGCCCGCAAAGCCCGGCTCGCGCCGCCGCAGCGCCGGCATGCCCGCGACCGCGAGCACCGGCTTGAGGCGCGGATCGCGCTTGATCAGCGCCTGGACGGCCTCTTCGAGATCGGACTGGGTTTCGAGGTGGATGGTCATCTGGCTCAACTCGTCATGCGCGGGCTTGACCCGCGCATCCATCTCCTATCGTAACAGAGTCCTGGAAGATGGATTGCCGGGTCAAGCCCGGCAATGACGAATACACCGAGAACTCATGCCACCCGTTTTCCGATTTGCCCCCAGCCCGAATGGCTTCCTTCATCTCGGCCATGCCTATTCCGCGCTGCTCAACTTCGATCGCGCGCGCGAGACCGGCGGGCGGCTGCTGCTGCGGATCGAGGACATCGACGCGGCGCGCTGCCGGCCGGAATATGAGACGGCGATTGACGAGGACCTCGCCTGGCTCGGAATCGCCTGGGAGAGGCCGGTGCGGCGGCAGTCGGAGCATCTGTCCGACTATCGCGCCGCGCTGGACAAGCTCTCCGCGCTCGGCCTCGTCTATCCCGCCTTCGAGAGCCGCGCCGAGATCGCAAAGCTGGTGACCGCGCGCGAGGCCGGCGGGCCGTGGCCGCGCGATCCCGACGGCGCGCCGTTTTATCCGGGCGAGGCCAAGTCGCTGACGGCCGGCGAGCGGACACGCCTGATTGCTTCGGGCGTGCCCTATGCGCTCCGGCTCGACATGGCGGCCGCCTGCCGCCGCGTTGCCGGCCTGACCTGGAACGAGCTCGGCGAGGGCCCCGATGGCGAGAGCGGCACCGTGCCGGCGCGTCCGGAGGCCTGGGGCGACGTGATCCTGGCCCGCAAGGAGACGCCGACCAGCTACCACCTGTCGGTCGTTGTCGACGACGCGCTCCAGGGCGTCGGCGAGGTGGTGCGGGGGCAGGACCTGTTTCACGCGACCTCGGTCCATCGCCTGCTCCAGGTCCTGCTCGGCCTGCCGGAACCCGCTTACCGTCATCACCGCCTGATTCGCGACGAGGCAGGGCGGAAGCTGTCGAAGTCGAGCCAGGCGACCGGATTGCGGGAGTTGCGTGCCGGTGGGACCTCGCCTGAAGGTATCCGCCGGCTGGTGGGGATTAGGTCAAGTTTCTCTGGGGGTTAGCAAAACGCTGCCGTGACTCCGGGGGTTCCGCCGTGCCATGCTTGCCCGACGGCCCGGGGTTCGAAGGGATACTTCGAAGGGGAGTTATGGCGGCGAAATCGCGCGCAGCGCGCACTACGCGGACGTCCAGGCGACCGCCTCGGAAGCGGTCCGGGGCGGCCGGCAAGGTGCGCAAGCGCAGCGCCAAGGCAGCGGACGCGCCTGACGTGGTCCAGGCGGCGCTCGCCGCTTTCGCCCATGAAGTCCGTACCCCCCTGACCGGCATTCTCGCCATCAGCGATCTGCTCGCGACCTCCGATCTCGGCGAGCGGGAGCGGCGCTGGGCCGACACCATCAAGGCCGGCGCGGAGCATCTGGCGAGCCTTGCCACGCTGTTCGTGGACGCGGCCAGAACGGGCAAGGGAGCCGGCAAGGGCGGCACGCTACGGCAGGACCTGTTCGATCTCAGGGCGCTGGCCCGCAGCGCCGGCGATTCGCTCGCCGGGCGCGCCGCGGCCAAGGGGCTTCAGGCCCATGTCGAGATCTCCGACAAGCTGTCGGGGCTGGTGGTCGGCGATCCCGTCCGCCTGCGCGCCGCGCTCGAGAACCTGATCGACAATGCCGTGAAGTTCACCGAGCACGGCGGCGTGGCGCTCGCGGTCGCGCCCTGGCGTCCGGCCAAAGGCAAGGCCAAGGGCAAAGGCAAGGTCGGCGTCGCCTTCGCGGTGTCGGACAGCGGCATCGGCCTCACCATGGCCGAGATCAAGCGGCTGTTCCGCCCCTTCACCCAGGCCAATGTCACCATCGCCTCGCGCTTCGGCGGCGCCGGGCTCGGGCTGTCCTCGGTGAAGCAATTGGCGCGCGCGATGGGCGGCGACATCTCGGTCGCGCCGCGCGGCGGCGGCGGCGCCACCTTTACATTGACGGTGTCGCTGGATGCGGCAGAGCCGGCCAGGTCGCGCAAATCGAAGGGCGAAGCCGGGGTGAACGCGGTCGCCGCGCTGCGCGTGCTCAGCGTCGAGGACAATCCGTTCGGCCGCGTCGTGCTCAACACCATCCTGACCGAGCTCGGCCATCATGCCGAGTTCATCGGGCGCGGCGAGGATGCCGTGAACAGGTTGGAGCAGGGCGCCTTCGATGCGGTCCTGATGGACATGGTGCTGCCGGGGATCGACGGTATCGAAGCGATCCGGCGCATTCGCGCCATAGCGACGCCGCCGCTGGCTCAGATCCCCATCATCGGGGTCTCCGGACGCGGCGAGGACGAGGCGGCCTCGCGCGAAGCCGGCGCCGACGCCTTCCTCGTCAAGCCTGTGTCTCCGCGGGCTCTAGCGACTGCGCTGCTTGAAGCGACACGCCGTGAGGAAGTCGCGACTTGATGATCGCGGCGTTGAGCTCGCCGCCGTAGACGAAGATCGCGGCAATGAAATACAGAAACACCAGCGCGATGATGACCGAGGCGAGCCCCGCATACATCGTGACGTAATTGTTGGCGAAGCGCGCCAGATATTGTCCGAATACGATGCCCGAGATCAGCGACGCCACGATGGTGAAGACGATGCCGGGCAGGATCTGGACGAAGCTCCTGCGGCCCGCCGGCAGCCAGGCGTGCAGGATCAGCAGCGCCACCACGAGTGCCCCGACGGTGATGCCGTAGCGCAGCCAGGTCAGGATGCTCTCGTTGGATTCGACGAACAGCGGGATGTGGCGCCGCGCCGCCTCGATGAACAGCGGGCCGAGCACGATCAGGAACGCCATGGCGAGCGCGGTGACGGCCGCGACCAGCGTGTAGCCGATCGACTCCAGCCGCAGCCAGTACCAGCGCCGCATCTCCACCACGGCATAGGCGCGGTTGAGCGCGACGCGGAGCGCCTCGACGCCGTTCGAGGCGAAATAGACCGACAGGGCCGCGCCGATCGTCAGCACGCCGGTGCGGGTCGTGGTCAGCACGTCGTGGATCTCGCCCGAGATCGAATCGGCGACCTGCTTGGGCCAGACCTGAAGCATCAGGCTGGCGGCCTGGTCGGCGAGTTCCTTGGAGCCGAAGAAGCCGGCGAGAGAGGTCAGCACGATCAGGAACGGAAACAGCGCCATCAGCGTCGACAGCGCGATATGGCTCGCGATCGCCCAGCCGTCGTCGGCCAGGAACGTGTAGAACGCGTCCATCACCACGCCATAGATCGTGCGGACGGCTTTCACGGCTTGCCCCCGCTTTGCCCCGCTCCCCGCACGCGGGGAGAGGCGAAGAGGGCCGGCGGCGGATGCAAATCGGAAATCATCTCATGAGCTTCTGATATTATTGGCTTAAAAGCCAGATCGGGAACGCCATAGCGAAGCGCCGCACACGGTGTTATCTACCTTTAGATGGCATCTATCCTGAGTACTTTCATCCTGCCGATCGCGGTCGGCGCCGTGGCACTGGTGCTGCTGCTCGGTCTCATCAACATGATGCGCGGGGGCTCACCGAACACCTCGCAGAAGCTGATGCGCTGGCGCGTGCTGCTTCAGTTCGTGGCGATCGTGATCGCCATGGCCGCGGTCTGGGCGATGGGGCGCTAACATGGTTGTGTTGAACCGCATCTATACCAAGACCGGTGACGACGGCACGACAGCACTCGGCTCGGGCGAGCGCCGTCCGAAATACGATCTGCGCATCGAGGCCTATGGCACCGTCGACGAGACCAACGCCGCGATCGGCGTAGTGCGGCTCCATACCCAGGACATGCCCGAGTTCGACGCGATGCTCGGCCGCATTCAGAACGATCTGTTCGACCTCGGCGCCGATCTTGCGGTGCCAGAACGCGAGGGCAAGGCGGAGCGGCTGCGGGTGGTGGCGAGCCAGGTCGAGCGGCTCGAGCGCGACATCGACGCGCTCAACGACAAGCTCGCCCCGCTGACCTCCTTCGTGCTGCCCGGCGGCACGCCGGCCGCAGCCTACCTCCATGTCGCGCGCACGATATGCCGCAGGGCGGAACGCGTGATCGTGGAACTGGCGGCGCAGCCTGGCGAGACCGTTGGTAGCGCTGGCATCCAGTATATGAACCGCCTCTCGGACTTCCTGTTCGTGGCGAGCCGTGCCGCTAACCATAATGGCGCCGGGGACGTGCTCTGGGTTCCGGGCCAGAACCGCTGACCCATTTGGACCGCGCATTTCTAAGGTCTAAAAATTGGCCGCTTCGCGCGTTGACCGGGCCGGATCAGGCCTTTAGGTTCCGCGCCAGTTGATAACCCCCTCCCAAATTGAGTGAAAGAGGATCGATGAAGGTCTTAGTGCCGGTAAAGCGGGTGGTCGATTACAACGTCAAGGTCCGCGTCAAGGGCGATGGATCGGGCGTTGAACTCGCCAACGTCAAGATGTCGATGAACCCGTTCGACGAAATCGCGGTCGAGGAAGCGCTGCGTCTGAAGGAAGCCGGCAAGGCGACCGAAGTCGTGGTGGTCTCCATTGGACCGGCGCAGGCGTCGGAGACGATCCGCACCGGTCTTGCCATGGGCGCCGACCGCGGCATCCTGGTGAAGGCCGACGGCAATGTCGAGCCGCTCGCCGTTGCCAAGATCCTGAAGAAGGTTGCTGACGAAGAGCAGCCGGGCCTGATCATTCTGGGCAAGCAGGCGATCGACGACGACTCGAACCAGACCGGCCAGATGCTGGCCGCGCTGCTCGGCTGGTCGCAGGCGACCTTCGCTTCCAAGCTCGAGGTCGAAGGATCTGACTTCAAGGTCACGCGCGAAGTCGACGGCGGTCTGCAGACCGTCAAGCTGAAGGGACCGGCGATCGTCACCACCGATCTCCGTCTCAACGAGCCGCGTTACGCTTCGCTTCCGAACATCATGAAGGCGAAGAAGAAGCCGATCGCGGAGAAGACTGTCGCCGACTACGGCGTCGACGTCGCTGCGCGTCTCGAAGTTCTCAAGACCACTGAACCGGCGGGCCGCAAGGCGGGCGTCAAGGTCAAGGACGTCGCCGAGCTGGTGTCGAAACTCAAGAACGAAGCCGGGGTGCTCTGATGACGACGCTTCTGATTGCCGAACACGACAATGCGTCGCTCAAGGATGCGACCAACAAGGCCCTGACCGCGGCCGCCGCGCTCGGCGCGGATGTCGAGGTGCTGGTGGCCGGCCAGAACGCCAAGGCCGCGGCGGACGCCGCTGCCAAGCTCGCCGGCGTGAAGAAGGTGCTGCTCGCCGACGGCGCGCCCTATGCGCACGATCTGGCCGAGCCGCTGGCTGCGCTGATCGTCTCGCTGGCTTCCGGCTATGACGCGATCGTCGCGCCCGCGACCTCGCGCTTCAAGAACGTGATGCCGCGCGTCGCAGCCCTGCTCGACGTCATGCAGGTCTCGGAGATCATCAAGGTGGTCGCCCCCGACACCTATGAGCGTCCGATCTATGCCGGCAACGCCATCCAGACGGTGAAGTCGAAGGACGCCAAGAAGGTCATCACGGTCCGCACCTCCACCTTCGCCGCAGCGGGCGAAGGCGGCAGCGCGAGCGTCGAGAACGTTGCGACGGCGGCCGATCCCGGCCTGTCGTCCTTCGTCGGCGAGGAAGTCGCCAAGAGCGACCGTCCCGAGCTGACCTCGGCCAAGATCATCGTCTCCGGTGGCCGTGCCATGCAGAGCCGCGAGAACTTCGCCAAGTACATCGAGCCGCTGGCCGACAAGCTGGGTGCAGGCGTCGGTGCCTCGCGCGCGGCGGTGGACGCCGGCTATGCGCCGAACGACTGGCAGGTCGGCCAGACCGGCAAGGTTGTGGCCCCCGAGCTCTATGTCGCGGTCGGCATTTCCGGTGCGATCCAGCATCTGGCCGGCATGAAGGACTCAAAGGTGATCGTCGCGATCAACAAGGACGAGGACGCGCCGATCTTCCAGGTCGCCGATTACGGCCTGGTCGCCGACCTCTACCAGGCGGTTCCTGAGCTGACCGACGAACTCGCCAAGCTCGGCAAGTAAAAGCCGTACAAAACACCGGCCGGAGGTATAAACTCCGGCCGGTGTTTCATTTTTGAGGCGTTTTCTTTGGCGTGGGGCACGCCTTCGAAGCGATCCAATCTAGGTTTCGAGCCAAGGTTCTGATTAAATCAGGCTTCTGGTCTATTCAGACCTCCCGGCTCAGGGGATAGGCAGGGCGCGATCTGCGCGCCGTTCCGGTGGATGACATTATGGCGGCAGTGATCAAGAAGGTCGGCGTGATCGGCGCGGGTCAGATGGGCAATGGCATCGCGCATGTTGCGGCGTTGGCCGGCTTCGACGTGGTGCTCAACGACGTTTCGGCGGACCGCCTGAAGTCGGGCATGGCCACCATCAATGGCAATCTGGCCCGCCAGGTCTCCAAGAAGGCCGTGACCGAGGACGACAAGACCAAGGCGATGGCGCGCATCTCGCTGGCCGAGAAGATCGACGATCTCGCCGACTGCGACCTCGTGATCGAGACCGCGGTCGAGAAGGAAGAGGTCAAGCGCAAGATCTTCCACGAGCTCTGCGCGGTGTTGAAGCCCGAGGCGATCGTCGCCTCCGACACGTCCTCGATCTCGATCACCCGCCTTGCCGCCGCCACCGACCGGCCCGAGCGCTTCATCGGCATTCACTTCATGAATCCGGTGCCGCTGATGGAGCTGGTGGAGCTGATCCGCGGCATCGCCACCGACGATTCCACATTCGAAGCGTCCAAGGAATTCGTCGCCAAGCTCGGCAAGCAGGTCGCAGTCTCCGAGGATTTCCCGGCTTTCATCGTCAATCGTATCCTGCTGCCTATGATCAACGAGGCGATCTACACGCTGTATGAAGGCGTCGGCAACGTCGAGGCGATCGATGCGGCGATGAAGCTCGGGGCGCACCATCCGATGGGGCCGCTCGAGCTCGCCGACTTCATCGGCCTCGATACCTGCCTGTCGATCATGCAGGTCCTCCATGAGGGCCTCGCCGACTCCAAGTACCGCCCGTGCCCGCTGCTGGTGAAATATGTCGAGGCCGGCTGGCTCGGCCGCAAGACCCAGCGCGGTTTCTACGACTACCGCGGCGCCAAGCCGGTTCCGACGCGGTGACGGCGTAGGGTGGATTAGCCCTCGGCTGCGCGCAGCGCAGTCCGAAGGCGTAATCCACCTCTGTCTGTCTCCGCCGCAACCAAAGAGGTGGGTTACGCCTTCGGCTAACCCACCCTACGGCACCTGTGACAATTCATGTCCCATTAACCGCTCGCCTCTAGGTTACGGCCGGTACGAGGGTTCGCGTAATGGACATGATGGCGATGGTCAGCACCATGCTGGCCGCTCAGCAAGGCGCACTGCAGTCGAATATTGCGGCGACGCTGACCAAGCAGAACATGGATATGGAGAAATCCACGATCCTGACGCTGATGGGCGCCGGTCAGCCCTCCCTTGCCAATGTCGGCCCCGGCGTCGGCGGCAATCTCAACGTTACGGCCTGAACCACCCTAGAACGAGGCGGCGGCCTTGCCGGTCGCGGCCCGCAGCAGCTTGAGCGCATCCTCGCTCGCCCATTCCGCCGGCCCCGCGATCGTCGCGATCTCGCAGCCCTGTGGGTCGACCAGCACCGAGGTCGGCATGCCCAGGGCCCGGCCTATCGCCTTAAGATCCTGGAAAACCTTGGCTTTCTGGTCGCTGAAATAGCTCAGACGGGTCAGATTGGCGTCCTTCAGGAAGGTCCTGGGCTTCTCCGCGTCGCGGGTGTCGATATTGATCGCCACCACCTCGAAATTCGGGCCCGACAGCTTGCCCTGGAGCTCGTCCAGTGCCGGCATTTCCTTGCGGCAGGGCACGCACCAGGTGGCCCAGAGGTTCACCAGCAGCGTCTTGCCGCGGAAATCGGACAGTTTCTTCGGCTTGCCGTCGGCATCCTCGAAGGTGAGGTCGGGCAGCTTCAGCGGTGCGCTGGCCATGGTCAGGGCCGCCAGCTCGCCATGGGCGAGGGGCGCGATCTTTTGCGCCGTCGCCACCGCCGGCTTGCAGGTCGGATCGCCGCCAGGCGCCCGGCTCAGGCCCAGCCCGTACAGCGCGGCGAAGCCGGCCAGCCCTCCGACCGCCACGGTGGCGATGACGAGGGGGATCCGGCGCGTGGCGGAGGGCTTCTTGTCGAGCATATCGTTTGTCATCCGGTCGCAGATATGGCTATCAGGGGCCTCTTAATACGGCTGGCTGCGGCCAGCAAATGTGCGGCAAGGCAAGGCGCGAGCAGGGGATCATGAGCAACAAGATGTGGGGCGGCCGGTTCTCGGAGCGTCCCGATGAGATCATGGAAGAGATCAACGTCTCCATCGACGTCGATCGTCACCTCTTTGCCCAGGACATTGCCGCGTCCAAGGCCCACGCCGCGATGCTCGCCGCGAATGGCATCATCACGGCCTCTGATGCGAAAAATATCGGCAAGGGTCTAGACACGATTTTGTCAGAGATCGGCAAGGGCGGCTTCGAATTCAAGCGCGCGCTCGAGGACATCCATATGAATGTCGAGAGCCGCCTGTCCGAGCTGATCGGCCCCGCCGCCGGCCGCCTGCACACCGCGCGGTCGCGCAACGACCAGGTCGCGACCGACTTCCGTCTCTATGTCCGCGACGTGCTCGACGAGACCGATGCGGCGCTCGCCGCGTTCCAGGCCGCGCTGGTCAATCGCGCGCTCGAACATGCCGCGACCGTGATGCCCGGCTTCACGCATCTTCAGACTGCGCAGCCCGTGACCTTCGGCCACCATCTGCTCGCCTATGTCGAGATGGCCGCGCGCGACCGCGGCCGCTTCCAGGACGCGCGCAAGCGGCTCAATGAATCGCCGCTCGGCGCCGCCGCGCTCGCCGGCACCTCGTTCCCGATCGACCGCCATGCCACCGCGAAGGCGCTCGGCTTCGACCGCCCGATGGCGAACTCGCTCGATGCCGTCTCCGACCGCGATTTCGTGCTGGAGACCTTGTCGGCGGCCTCGATCTGCGCCGTGCACATGTCGCGCTTTGCCGAGGAGATCGTGATCTGGACCTCGCCCCTGGTCGGCCTGGTCCGGCTCAGCGACAAGTTCACCACCGGTTCCTCGATCATGCCGCAGAAGCGCAATCCGGATGCGGCCGAGCTCGTGCGCGCCAAGACCGGCCGCGTTATCGGTGCGCTCAATGGTCTCCTGATCGTGATGAAGGGCTTGCCGCTCGCCTATCAAAAGGACATGCAGGAGGACAAGCAGGGCGCCATGGAGGGCTTTGCCGCGCTGTCGCTGGCGATCCGCGCCATGACCGGCATGGTCCGCGACCTCGTGCCCGACGAAGCGAAGATGAAGGCGGCCGCAGGCGAGGGCTATGCCACCGCGACCGATCTCGCCGACTGGCTGGTCCGGACGCTAAAGATGCCGTTCCGCGACGCCCATCACGTCACCGGCCGCATCGTCGCCAAGGCCGCCGAGGGCGGCGTGGCGCTGCACGAGCTGCCGCTCAGGGAGATGCAGGCGATCGAGCCCAAGATCACCAAGGACGTGCTCGGCGTGCTCTCGGTCGAATCGTCGGTGAAGAGCCGCACCAGCTTCGGCGGCACCGCGCCGAAGAATGTGATGTCGCAGGCCAAGGCCTGGGCGAAGCGGCTGGAAAAAGAGCGGAAATAGGGCTGCGGGCAAAATTTCGCTTATGTTTCATGGTCATCCGGCTCTCGCCAGAGCGCGCCAATCTCTGTATGGTGCGCCCCGCGTAGTGGGGATTTCGTCGTGACGTCAAAGTTTCGCCCGGCCGGCTCGGGGTGGGCCATCATTGTCTTGAGCCTGACGGCGCTCGCGCTGGCCGGCTGCGGCCGCAAAGGTCCGCTCGACCTGCCGCCGACCGCCTCCAGTGCGTCCACGGCCAACGTCGCCGGGCCGACCGATACCGACACCGAAGCCCAGAAGACGCCGAGCGTGTTCAATCCGACCTACGGTGCGGACGCGGCTCCAGCGGCACCCAAGGGCAACAAGAAATCGTTTATTCTCGATCCGCTCCTGGACGACAAACCCGGCCGGTAGGCCGGGGTAACTGAGCCAACGCCATGAACCATTTCGACTATCGCAACGGCGTGCTGCACGCCGAGGCCGTGAACCTGTCCGAGCTGGCCGCGACCGTCGGCACGCCGTTCTATTGCTATTCGACCGCGACGCTGGAGCGGCATTACCGCGTCTTCACCGAGGCCTTCGCCGGCGAGAAGGTGCTGGTCTGCTACGCCATGAAGGCGAACTCCAACCAGTCGGTGCTGCGTACGCTGGCCAAGCTCGGCGCCGGCGCCGACGTGGTCTCGGGCGGTGAGTTGCAGCGCGCACTCGCCGCGGGCATTCCCGCCAGCAAGATCCTGTTCTCCGGCGTCGGCAAAACGGAAGACGAGCTGCGCGCCGCGCTGGCCGCCGACATCCTCTGCCTCAACGTCGAATCCGAGCCCGAGCTCGAATTGCTGTCGCGCCTTGCGACCGAAACGGGCAGGACCGCGCGCATCTCGATCCGCGTCAATCCCGATGTCGATGCCGGCACGCATGCAAAGATCTCCACCGGCAAGTCCGAGAACAAGTTCGGCATCCCGATCGTGCATGCCCGCGAGGTCTACGCGCGCGCGGCGAAGCTGCCCGGAATCAAGGTGACCGGCACCGACGTGCATATCGGCAGCCAGATCACCGATCTCTCCGGCATGGAGACGGCGTTCCGCATTCTCTCCGACTTCGTGCAGACGCTGCGCAGCGACGGCCACGACATCAGCCACGTCGATTTCGGCGGCGGCCTCGGCATTCCCTATTACATGGACCGCGAGGCGCCGCCGGCGCCCGCCGCCTATGCCGCCATGGTCAAGCGCGTGAGCCACAATCTCGGCTGCACGCTGATGTTCGAGCCGGGCCGCATGATCGTCGGCAATGCCGGCATCCTGGTCGCCAAGGTGATCTATGTGAAGCACGGCGACGGCAAGAATTTCGTCATCATCGACGCCGCCATGAACGACCTGATCCGCCCGACGCTGTACGAGGCCCATCACGACATCCTGCCGGTGACGCAGCCGGCGAAGGGGGCCGACACGATCAAGGCCGACGTGGTCGGCCCGGTCTGCGAGACCGGTGACTATCTCGCGCTCGACCGCACGCTGCCGACGCCGAAGGCGGGCGATCTCCTCGCGATCATGACGGCGGGTGCCTATGGCGCCGTGCAGGCCGGTACCTACAACACGCGCCCGCTGGTGCCCGAGGTGCTGGTGAAGGGCGATCAATACGCCGTGGTGCGCCCGCGCATCGAGGTCGAGCAGCTGATCGCGATGGACACGCCGGCGCCGTGGCTTGAGTAATCGATCGTAGCCCGGATGGAGCGAAGCGAAATCCGGGGTCTCACCAAGCAGCAACAGCCCCGGATTGTGCTTCGCTCCATCCGGGCTACGGGACCTGACAAGACGCCGGCGAGCATGTGCTCGCCGGCGTTTCTTGTTCGTCACGGCCCGTATTTCGGAGCCGGCTTCTGATTGAAATCGTTGTCGTCGGTGATGCAGGTGAAGTTCGCCGCATTGTTGGTGTCGCCGTGGCCGTTGTACTTCGCGACCTTGGGGAAGACGCAGAGCGGCCGGGTCATCTGGACCGCGGGCGGCGTATCGGCCACGAACTTCGTGGCGAGGATCGTGTCCGGCGCGACACCAGCCTCGACCCATTTGACCAGCGGTGTGAGCGCATCGAACGTGTTGGGCCCAGGCCCGCCCGAGCAATGATACATCCCGGGCACCATGAACAGTCGCGTGTAGCCCTGGGTCTGCCTCAGCGCCGGATTGCCGGGTCCGTTGCCATGATCGAAGAAGCTGGCCTGCTGCACACCCTGGCCCTCATTCCCCACCAGCGCGAGGAAATAGTTGATGCTGCTCTGTGACGGGATCAGCGGGTCGGCCCAGCCGTGGTACATCAGCAGCTTGCCGCCATGCGCGCGGAATTCGCCGAGATCGGTGCTGGTGGCGTTCAGCACCGCGGCAAGCTGGTCATCCACCTTGGCGATGTCATGGTGGAAGTCGAAATTGGCAAAATTGGTCGCGCTTGACGGGTAGCCGAAGCTCGGGCCGAACACCCAGTAGAACAGGCCGTCGAAGGCCGGCTCGGGCAGCCGCTCCTGGAACGCAAGACCGAGCGCGAGGATATCGTCGGTCTCGTTGCCGCGCTGCGATCCCGGATTGATGATCTGCCCGTTCACCGGGTCGATCGTGCCGCCGTAGTACCGTTGCATGGTCGTGACCTGCTCGGAGGTCAGGCATGCGGGCGGCACATTGCCGCCTTTGCAGAGCAGGACCTTCGGATCGAAACGACAATCGCGCGGGTCGGTCAGGAACTGATCGGTCTTGGCGCCGCCGTCCTGTCCGACGCATTGCTTGAGCACGGCCTGGTTGATCAGCGTCATCTGGCCGGTCTGGATGAACCGCCCGGGGCTCGCATGCGCGTTCTGCCAGCCATAGAGGCCCGCCATGTGCAGGTGGGTGCGGTTGAACGCCGGCGCGCCGGCAAGGATGCCGTCGTAATCATTGGGGAAGCGCTGCGCCTCCATCAGGGCATTCTGACCGCCGGTGGAGCAGCCGGCGAAATAGGCCCTCTGCGGCCGCTGTCCGTAAAACACGTTGGCGATTTCCTTGCCGCGCACGGTCATCAGATGGATCGCGCGATAGCCGAAATCCTTGATCCGCTCGGGATGCCCGAACAGGCCGGCCGAGGGGCTCGCGGGATCGCCGAATTGAATGGCGAGCGGATTGCCCATGTTGCCGGCCGAGCCGCAGAACAGCGGATTGCATCCCGAAGATCCGGTGCCGAGATCGCTGTTGGTCGCGGCAAAACCGGCCTTGATGCCGATGGCGAGCTCATTGTAGGTGATCACGCCCTGGAAGCCGCCGCCGCCGGTGCCGAGGAACCTGCCGTTCCAATTGCTCTCGGGCAGCCAGACCTCGATCCTGATGCTGGAGTCGGAGCTGGGGACCAGGGTTGCGGTGACGCGGCAGAAAGCAGGCAGGCCGGTGATCGGGCTTGAGCCAGGCGGCACGAAGGTGCCGGTCGTGATGTCGTCCGCCGAATTGATCACCGTGTGCGGCAGTTGCAAGGATCGAAGATTGGTGCACGCCGTCGCCATTGCGGGCGAGCTGATCGCGACACAGGCAAACAGGGCCATGGTCGCACCGACAAGTAAGTGTCGATGACGCTTCATTCCGTCCTCCCGGATTTTTTGCAGGCTTGTAGAGAGGACAGGATAACTTACAAAGAATACAACTCAAGGATGAAAGGTGGCGCCGCGAGATTTACGAGACGCTCGCGCGCCAGTTGCGGTGCTGTAGCCCGGATGGAGCGGAGCGCAATCCGGGACTCTCGGAATGATGCAGCGATCCCGGATTTCGCTTTCGCTCCATCCGGGCTACGCAGTTGAGGCGCGCGGCTATTTCCCTGCCAAACCGCCCTTGCCGCCGACCACGACCCCCGCCTTCTTTTCGATCGGCTTGATCGCCGCGGTGAAATCGGACTCGGCGCCTTCCGCAGCGATCACCGTCTCCCAGAGACGCCCGACCGCGTCGGCGACCTCCATCGACAGGCCGAGCTGTTTCATCTCCTCCAGCGCCAGCCGCACGTCCTTCACCATCAGTCCCGTGGCGAAGCCGAAATCGAAGCTGCGCGGCAGCACCGAGCGCGGAAACTTGTCGCGGCTCGCGGTGTTCATGCCCGAGCCGGCATTGATGACGTCGATCATCACGGTGGGATCGAGCCCGGCCTTCACGCCCATCACGACGGCTTCGGACGTCGCCACGATGGCGGTGGCCGACAGGAAATTGTTGGCGAGCTTCATGGTCTGCGCCGCACCCGGCTTCTCGCCGATGAAGAACACCTTTCCGATCACGTCGAGCGCCGGCTTCAGGAGCTCGAACTCCGCCTTCGGCCCCGACACCATCACCGCCAGCGTGCCTTTCTCGGCACCGCCGACGCCGCCGGAGACGGGGCAGTCGATCTGGACGATTCCGCGCTTGGCGAGCAGGCCGTGGATCTTCACGGCCATCGCCGAGCCGACGGTGGACAGATCGATGAAGCGCTTGGCGCGCTTGCCCTCGATCACGCCGTTCGCGCCGGTGGCGACCTCGAGCGAAGCCTGCAGCGAGGGCAGGCTCGCCATCACGGTTTCGACCTGGTCGGCGACGTCCTTCGGCGATGTCGCAGCCGTCGCGCCGCGGGCCACGAGCTGGTCCGTGACCTCCTTGCGCGTGTCGAACACGACGAGCCTGTGCCCCGCCTCGATCAGCCGCCGCGCCATCGGGAAACCCATGTTTCCGAGCCCGATGAATCCGATGTCCATGGTGTTTCCCTTGTGCTTGTTATTCGTTGTTGGTTGAGAACTGCGCGCCGGTGTCGTCCCGGCGAAGGCCGGGACCCATAACCCCAGGGAGCGGTGTGGCGCGAAGCTGATTACTCCGAGTCCTCGTAACCACATCTGCCTGTGGTTATGGGTCCCGGCCTTCGCCGGGACGACGATGAGGAGGCACATTACGTCCCTCACACGCCCTCACGCCTTCCCGTCGATCTCCGCGAACACCTCGCGCGCGATGCGGAAGCTGTCGACGGCGGCCGGCATGCCGCCATAGATCGCGACCTGCATCAGAATCTCGCGGATCTCGTCGCGGCTGACGCCGTTGGTAAGTGCGCCCTTGAGATGCGCGCGAAACTCGTGCTGGCGGTTGAGGATCGCGATCATCGCGATGTTGAGCATGCTGCGGGTCTTGCGCGGCAGTTCCTCGCGGCCCCACACCGTGCCCCAGCAATATTCGTTGAGCATCTCCTGGAACGGACGGTTGAAATCGTCGACGTTCTTCAGGGCGTTGTTGACATAGGCTTCCCCCAGCACCGCTTTGCGGACTTCCAGGCCCTTGTCGTGCATTTTCTTGTCCATGGCGTTTCCTTCTCGTCCTTCTTAGGAATGGCGCGCGGAAATTACGGGGTTGCGGCGGACCAGTCACGTCCTCGTGTTATGCGGGAAAAGGGGTGTCTCCCGTACAGGAACGGATGCCTCAGTGCTGCCGTTGTGGTACGCTTGGCTCTACCGGGCAACCTGGAGAGCTGATTGAACGGCGTCACCCCCGACCCGTCAGACCCTATCCGCGATGGCGACGCTCTGTCGCGGCTGAAGCTGGCGCAGGCCCTCGACAGGGCCATCTATGCCATCGCGTGGGAGCGTGCCTGGCCAAATCTCGCGCGGCTACTGACCGTCATCGGCCTGTTCCTGGTGGTGTCCTGGGCCGGTCTCTGGCTGGCGCTGCCGTTCCTGGCCCGTGCCATCGGTCTCGCCGTCTTCGCCGGCCTTGCGATTGCCGCCCTGCTCCCCCTGATCCGTTTCCGCTGGCCGAGCCGCGAGGAAGCGCTGAGCCGGCTCGACCGCGGCTCCGGCATCCGTCATCGCCCGGCCACCACGCTCACCGATACCCTGAGCTCGCAGGACCCGATCGCCAAGGTGCTGTGGCAGGCGCAGCGCGAGCGCACGCTGGCCTCGCTCAAGCGCATCCGTGCCGGGCTGCCGCGGCCGCGGCTCGCGCTGCATGATCCCTGGGCGCTGCGCGCCCTGGTCATGGTGATGCTGGTTGCGACCTTCTTTGCCGCGGGCGACGAGCGCGCGATGCGCCTCGGCGCCGCCTTCGACTGGAACGGCGTGCTGGCGCCCACCAATGTCCGCGTCGACGCCTGGGTCACTCCGCCGCTCTACACCGGCAAGCCGCCGGTGATCCTGTCGGCCGCCAACAAGGAAGCCGCTGCGCTGCCGGCGAGCGGTCCGCTCGCCGTGCCTGCCGGCTCGACCCTGATCGTGCGGTCGTCCGGCGGCAGCCTGGATGTCGTCGTCTCCGGCGGCCTCAAGGAGGTCGCTCCCACCGAGGCCACGCCCAAGGGCACCAACGAAAAGCATTTCGCCATCACCGCCGACGGCACCGCGCATGTCCGCGCGCCCTCCGGCCAGCCGCAATGGGCCTTCGCGGCGACGCCCGATCGTCCGCCGACGATCTCGCTCGCCAAGGATCCCGAGCGCCAGGCGCGCGGCGCGCTGCAGCTCTCCTACAAGATCGAGGACGATTACGGCGTCACCGGCGCCGAGGCGCAAGTCGGCTTGCGCGCCGCCGATGGCAAGGACGGCACGAAGGACGGCGACACCAAGGCCGCCGCCGCGCGGCCGCTGTTCCAGCCGCCGCAATTCCCGCTGGTGCTGCCGAATGCGCGCACCCGCAACGGCGTCGGCCAGACCGTGAAGGATCTCAGCGAAGATCCCTATGCCGGCGCCGACGTCACCCTGACGCTTAGTGCCAAGGACGAGGCCGGCAACGAGGCGAAGAGCGAACCCTTCAACATGCGCCTGCCCGAGCGCCTCTTCACCAACTCGCTCGCGCGCGCGCTGATCGAGCAGCGCCGCATCCTCGCGCTCGACGCCAACAAGAATTCCGACGTCTACGCCGCGCTCGACGCGCTGATGATCGCGCCCGACTTGTTCACGCCGGATGCCGGCTGCTATCTCGGCCTGCGCAGCCTCGCGCTGCAGCTCGAAGCGGCCCGCACCGACGATGCGCTGCGCGAGGTGGTGGGCAGCATGTGGGCGTTCGCGGTCACCATCGAGGACGACGGCGTCGCCGGCAGCGTCAACGCGGCGCTGCGCTCGGCGCAGGATGCGCTCAAGCGGGCGCTGGAACGCGGCGCCAGCGAGGACGAGATCAGGGTGCTGACGCAAAAGCTCCGCGAGGCCATGGCCGGCAAGGTGCGCGATCTCGCCCGTCGCGCCGAGCAGAATCCGCTCGGGCCCCGGCAGCCGTTCCCCGCGGAGGTCCAGCTCATCCTCGACAAGGCGATCGCGCTGCGACAGAAGACCCAGAATGCGACGGCGGAGCAGCTCGAGGAGCTGGCGCAGCAGCAGGACGCGCTTCGCCAGCAGCTTCAGGACTATCGCAAGTCGGCGAGCAACCGGGCAAAGGCGGGCAACGACGGGGCCAACCAGTTTACGCGAGACCGGAAATGCGGAAGCTAGCGCGCGTGCCAGTCTTCAAGGCGATCCCGATCGCCTGCCTCGCTTTGCTGTTGGGCGGCATCTCGCCGGCGGCTGCCCAGCTGGGCCAGGATCCCGACGCGCTGCTCGACAGCGCCGAGAAGGCGATGCAGGATTCCGGCGACAGCCTGAGACAAAAGGAATCCGGCAAGAGCCTGGGCAACCAGTCGGACGCGATCCAGAAGCTCGAGGAATACAAGCGCGCGACGGAGCGGAGCCAGTCCTCCAACCGTGACCGCAACGTCATCACGCAGCGCGATCTCGACGAGCTGTTGAAGCAGATCGAGAAGGCGGCGCGCGAAGGCAACAAAGAGGCCGCACAGCGCATGCTGGAGCAGCTCGCGCAGATCATGGAAAATCTCCAGATGGCGCAGCCGGGGCAGTCCGGCGACAGCGACATGGAGCAGGCGCTGAACGAGCTCAGCGACATGATCCGCAAGCAGCAGCAATTGCGCGACAAGACCTTCAAGCAGGGCCAGGATTCCCGGCGTGACCGCTCGCGCGGCAAGCCGCAGGGCGACCAGTCGATGTCGGACCTCCAGCAGGACCAGCAGGCGCTGCGCGACCGCCTGAAGAAGCTGCAGGACGAGCTCGCCAAGCGCGGCCTCACGCAGAAGGGACCGAAGAGCCAGAAAGGTCAGCCGGGACAGAAGGGCCAGCAGGGCGACCCCGGACAGTCCGGCCAGGATGGCGATCAGGACGGCGACCAGGGCGATGACGATGGCAGCCTGGATGCTGCCGACGGCGCCATGGGCGATGCCGGCTCGAAGCTCGGCGAAGGCAATGCGGACGGCGCCGTGGACTCACAGGGCAAGGCGCTCGACGCTTTGCGCAAGGGTGCGCAGAAGATGGCCGAGGCGATGCAGCAGGGCGACGGCGACGGGCAGGGCGATGGCCCTGGCAACCGGGCCGGCCGTCAGCAGAGCGGCGGCAATCAGACCGACCCGCTCGGCCGTCCGCTTCACGGCCGCGAGTTCAGCGACGATTACACAGTCAAGATCCCCGGCGAGATCGATGCCCAGCGCGTCCGCCGCATCCTCGAAGAGCTCCGCCGCCGCTTGGGCGATCCCTCGCGCCCGCAGATCGAGCTCGACTACATCGAGCGGCTGCTGAAGGATTTTTGAGGCAGCGCGAGTTGGGCGGGAGCGCACGACAAATACCGGTGTCGTCCCGGCGAAGGCCGGGACCCATACTCCCAGGGCGGAGTTGCTGCGCGAGCTGACAACCACGAGTCTTCGCCAAACCACTCCCTGTGGTTATGGGTCCCGGCCTTCGCCGGGACGACACCGCGGGTGCAGGGCGAGGTCTACGTCACAGTGGCCGCTTAGTCGCCACTACCCCTTCTTCGCCGCCAGCGCGTCCGCCACTGCGGTGCGGATGTCCGCGACCGAGAACGGCTTGGTCACGACGTCATGCACCAGCGCATTCAAATTCGAGGCGCGCTCGCGCTGGTCGGCAAAGCCGGTCATCAGCAGAATGGTGAGGTCGGGGAAATCGCGCGCGGCGGACAGCGCCAGTGCGATGCCATCCATGACGGGCATCTGGATGTCGGTGAGCAGGAGATCGAACGCGCCGTCCTCGCGGGTCAGGATCTCCAGCGCCTCGGCGCCGTCCTGCGCCGTCACGGTCTCGTGGCCGTCCATGGCGATGGCGCGCGCCACCAGCGTGCGCATCGAGTCCTCGTCGTCGGCGATCAGGATTTTCGGCATGAGACCAGCCTTGGGATCAACTCCCGCGGATATTGCGAACCTGATTACACGCTGCCGCCGGCGATGTCGCGCCGGTTGAAGAAGCGGACGTCGATGTTGCGGCCCTCCGGCGGCGGCGAGGCGAGGCGCGAGCGGAAGAAGGCGCGCTCGCCGGGTTGCAGCACGGTCTGCTCCAGCACGGTGTTCCAGGCGTAGATCTCCGCGCCCTGCGCGTCGCGCACGGCAAAGCGCAGCCGCGGGATATCGAGCGGCTTCTTGCCCTGGCCGACGATCACGCCCTCGATCACCAACACCTGCTTACCGTCAACGGTCTCGCTGGAAAGCTTGACGTCCTTGAAGGCCAGTCCGCGCAGATTAACGTCGAGCCCGACCAACTTGTAGAAGGCCGCGGTCTGCGGCAGCAGGCGCACCACGTCGCCGCGCCACATGGTCATGGCGAGCACCAGTGCGGCCATGGCGGCGCAGGCGGTCGGCAGGCCGAAATAGGATTTTCGCGGTGCTACCGCAGGCGTCGGACGCTTCACCCGCGCCCCGGGGCGGCTGAACAGGTTGCGGAACCAGGATTGGTGCTGGGCGCCGGCCACCTCTTCCTCGGCGGCCCGGGCCGCCGCCGACCACTCGTCCTCGATCTCCTGGGCGGTCTCGGCCGGCCAGTCACTGGCGATCGAGGGGCTTTCGACCACCGGGGTGTCGGCGGCGTTATCGTCCTTGGCGTAGGAGTTCCACTGCTCGGCCAGGTCGGACTGGTCATCAGCCTGGCTGGCCGCGGCCATGGCCGGGACGGATGCCTCCTCGATGGCATCCTCGGCATAGGCGACCCAGGTCTCCTTGCAGCGGGAGCAGCGGACCGTCCGCCCGTTCGCCCCGAGGCTCGCGGGCTTGATGGCGTAGGATGTCGTACAATGGGGGCAGACGATATGCATGGACGAGCCTTGATGCACGGACTGGTCTTGATGAGCCGGAGAGGCGGTTGCCACGGATGCTACAAGGCGACCGTTAACGAACCGGAAACCATAACGGCCGCAAAAACCGTTGACCGCATAAGGCGAAGCGTCGCGGCGCTTCTGTCGCCACCTCTCGAACGGAGCTGAGCTTGGTTCGGTTCGAAAATGTCGGATTGCGTTACGGTCTGGGGCCGGAGATTCTACGCGACCTCAGTTTCCAGATTCCGGCGCATTCCTTCCAGTTCCTCACCGGCCCGTCCGGCGCCGGCAAGACCTCGCTGCTGCGCCTGTTGTTCCTGTCGCACCGGCCGACGCGCGGCCTCGTCAATTTGTTCGGCCACGACATCTCGCAGCTCGGCAAGGACGAGATCGCGGACCTGCGCAAGCGCATCGGCATCGTGCTGCAGGATTTCCGCCTGCTCGATCACATGACGACCTATGAGAACGTGGCGCTGCCGTTCCGCGTCATGGGCCGCAGCGAGTCGAGCTACCGCAAGGAGGTCATCGACCTCCTGCGCTGGGTCGGGCTCGGCGAGCGCATGGACGCGCTGCCGCCCATTCTCTCCGGCGGCGAGAAGCAGCGCGCGGCGATCGCGCGCGCGGTGATCTCGCGGCCGCAGCTCCTGCTCGCGGATGAGCCGACCGGCAGCGTCGATCCGACGCTGGGCCGCCGCCTGCTGCGGCTTTTCATCGAGCTCAACAAATCGGGTACCGCCGTCATCATCGCCACCCACGACATCGGCCTGATGGACCAGTACGAGGCACGGCGGCTCGTGCTGCATCAGGGACGGTTGCACGTCTATGAGTAAGACCGACGAGCGCGGCGTGCTGGTCGACCTCGGACAGGAGCGTCCGCAGCTCCCGGCGAGGGCGCGCAACATGTCGCCGATCGTGCCGCGCGCCTCCATCCACGGTCGCGCGCTGGTCGCCGTCGTCGCCATCATGACCTTCCTGGCGTCGATGACGACGGGCACGGTGCTTCTGGTCAGCGCGTCCGCCGCGGAATGGCAGTCGGACGTCGCGAGCGAGATCACCATCCAGGTTCGCCCGCAGACGGGACGCGACCTCGATCGCGACACCGCGGCGGTGACCGAGGCAATGCGCACGCAGCCCGGCATCGTCGAGGTCAAGCCGTTCAGCAGGGACGAGAGCGGCAAGCTGCTCGAGCCATGGCTCGGCACCGGGTTGTCGATGGACGATCTGCCGGTGCCGCGCATGATCATCGCGCGCGTGCAGCCCGGTACGCAGCTCGACCTCGGCGCCTTGCGCGCCCGCGTGACCCAGGTGGCGCCGAGCGCCAGCGTCGACGATCACCGCGCCTGGATCGAGCGGATGCGGTCGATGACCAATGCCACCGTGCTTGCCGGCCTCGGCATCCTCGCGCTCGTCATCATCGCGACCATCATCTCGGTGTCGTTTGCGACCCGCGGCGCCATGGCGGCGAACCGTCCGATCGTCGAGGTGCTGCATTTCGTCGGCGCTGGCGACCGCTACATCGCCAATCGCTTCCTGCGTCATTTCCTCAGGCTCGGCCTCGAGGGCGGCGTGATTGGCGGCGGCGTCGCCATGCTGGTGTTCGGCTTCTCCGAGTCGATCGCGGGCTGGTTCTCCGGCACGCCCGTCGGGGATCAGTTCGCAGCGCTGCTCGGCACCTTCTCGCTGCGTCCGTCAGGCTATGTCGTGCTCGCGGTGCAGGCCGTGCTGATCGGCGCCATCACCGCGGTCGCCTCGCGCCAGACATTGTTCGCGACGTTGAATGACGTGGATTGAGGTAGCGTTGCTTGAGTGAAACGCTTGCTACGGGCTCGCTGCTTTCCCTTCGCCCCTTGCGGGAGAAGGTGGCAGAGGCGGCCTTCGGCCGCCGTTCTTGTAGAACGCCGAAGCGAAGCTTCGGCGACGGCGCCGGATGAGGGGTATCTTTCCGCGCATTCGAATAAGAGTTGGACTCGCGGAGAAAAACCCCTCACCCGTCTCGCCGCTTCGCCGCGAGCCACCCTCTCCCACAAGGGGAGAGGGTGAGGAAACCGGACTCCACTTCGCCTCAAAACGTCTTAAAATCATTCAGGGAAGGGATCACCGACATCGCATGACCGCGCCGACCGACGATCGATTGCCGAAACTGCCGCGCGGCTGGCTGCGCGCGGCATTGGTGTCGGCGATTGCGCTCGCTTTTGTCAGCGCGGCGGCGGGCTTCGTCGCGTTCCTGTCGCAGATGCGCGGCGCCGAGATCGCGCCGGACCGCAAGGCCGACGGCATCGTGGTCCTGACCGGCGGCTCCTCGCGGGTGTCGGACGCGATGGAGCTGCTGGCGGCCGGCTACGGCAAGCGGCTGCTGATCTCCGGCGTGCATCCGACTTCGACGGCGAACGACATCTCGCGGACCTTGCCGGAGAACCAGTCCTTCATGACCTGCTGCGTCGACCTCGACCGCACCGCGCTCACGACCCGCGGCAACGCCGCGGAGACGCGGCGCTGGGCGGAGGGGCGCGGTTTCAAGTCGCTGATCGTGGTCACCTCGAACTATCACATGCCGCGCGCGCTGGTGGAGTTCTCGCATGCGATGCCGGAGACGAAGCTGATCCCGTTCGCTGTGGTCGGCGACAAATGGCGTGAGGAGCCATGGTGGACCTCGGCGTCCACCTTGCGGCTGCTGTTGTCCGAATATGTCAAGTATATCGCGGCCGAGCTCAGGGTGCGGCTGGAGGATTTCGGGATTGACCTTTCGCCCGAGATGTCGGAGCAGCCTGCAGGCCAGCAAATGAGGCGGCCCGCCACCGCACAGGCCAATTGATCGGACTCTCGATGTTCCTGATTTTCCTGCGTTCGCTCGTGTTCAACGTGCTGTTCTACGCCGTGCTGGTCGTCCTCGCGATCGTGGCGCTGCCGACTTTCGCGTTGCCGCCGCGCGCGATGCTGACCGTTGCCGAATGGTGGGCGAAGGCGACCCTGTTCCTGATGCGCGTGGTCTGCAACATCAAGGTGGAATTCCGCGGCACCGAGAAGATCCCGCAGGGGCCATTGGTGATCGCAGCGAAGCACCAGTCGTTCTGGGAGACCTTCGTGCTGCCCGGGTTTTTCAACCGCCCGATCTTCATCCTCAAGCGTCAGCTCATGCAGATCCCGGTGTTCGGCCAGTTCCTGGCCAAGACGGGGATGATCGCGATCGACCGCAACGCCGGCGTGAAGGCGCTCCTGGACATGACGCGGCGGGCGCGCGACGCCGTGCGCAGCGGGAAGCAGCTCGTGATCTTTCCGGAAGGCACCCGCCGTGCACCGGGTGCGCCGCCCGACTACAAGACCGGCTTCGCGCAGATCTATTCGTCCTGCGGAGTCCAGTGCCTGCCGATCGCGCTCAACTCCGGCCTGTTCTGGCCGCGCCGCACCTTCATGCGCTATCCCGGCACGTTGGTGGTCGAGTTTCTCGACCCGCTGCCGCCCGGGTTGCCGAAGGACGAGTTTCTCGCCCGCGTGCAGGCGGTCATCGAAGAGGCGACGGGCCGCATTGTCGAAGCGGGCCGGAAAGAGCAGGAGCAGTTGATCGGCAGCGCGCCAAGCTACGCGCCGTCGGAGAGCTAGCGGTTCTCTCGATCTTCGGACGCAGGCGCGTGCAGGGAATGTGCATCACCATGCAGCATGGTCGCGAGCTGATGCAGCTGCGTGTCGCGAAAACCTTCGGCCTCGATCGCCTTCACCGTCGCTGTGACATAGTCGCGGTTGGCGCCGGACTGGCCATGACCCTGGATGACGTGGCGATGCTGATCGGCCAGCGACAGGCGGCCGGCATATTGCACATGGCCGCGATCTACGACATAGACGAGCGCGGAGACGCGCTGGCGCGCATCGTTCTCCAGCCACACCGAGCGCATGACTTCGCGATAGACCGATGTGACCTGCTCGCGCGCCCGCAAGTTGGCGACGACGTCGGCGCGGTTCTTCTCGGCGACGCGGAAGGCGATGCCGCGACAGGCGCCGCCGCGGTCGAGCCCGAGCACCAGGCCCGGCTTCTCCGGCGTGCCGCGATGGACGAAGGAATAGACGCACAGCGCGCGATGCTCGCCGACCAGCCGCGCCGGGACGCGCTCCTCGAATTCGAAGCCCGGCCGCCACATCAGCGAGCCGTAGCCGAACACCCAGAGGTCGCCCTTGGCTGTGGTGACGGAGGGGAGGGTGATTTCGGACATTTCGGGCACGGCTACCAGAATGAAGCCCCCAAGCGAAGCGAATTCTCCTCCTTTCGCAGGGGGCCGGCCTCGCTTACATTTGCCAGAATCTGGGGTCAAAGGGGCGCCGCATGTCAAATATGACCGTTACCGCAGGCCGGCGCTCCCGTTGGGGCCTTTTCATCGCACCCGTTCTCGTCCTGATCCTCGCGGTCGCGTGGAGCTGCTTCTGGTTCTATGCCGCGTCGCAGGCCGAAGTGGCCGCCGACGCCTGGCGCGCGCAGGAGGCCAAATCCGGCCGCATCTATGATTGCGCCAAACGTTCGATCGCAGGCTTCCCGTTCCGCTTCGAGGTCCAGTGTTCCGGCGCCAGCGTCGCTTTGGTGTCGCAGAATGCCAGCAAGACGCCGTTCACGGCGAAGCTCGACAACATCCTGGTCGTTGCGCAGGTCTACGATCCCAAGCTCGTCATCGCTGAATTCTCCGCGCCGGCGACGCTGGTCGACGGCGTCACGCAAAACACCTTCGTGGTGAACTGGAGCAAGGGCCGCAGCAGCGTCGTCGGCCTGCCGGCCGTGCCGGACCGCGCCTCCATCGTGTTCGACGATCCCACCTTGAATCGGCTCGACGGCAGTGTGCAGGTGCCGCTCGCGCGCGCCAAGCAGATCGAGCTGCATGGCCGTCTCGCGGAGGGATCGAAGTCGGATCATCCTGTCATCGAGACGGTGCTTCACGTCGCGCAAGGCAGCATCCAGGGCGTTCATCCCTTGCTCGCCGAGCCGTTCGAGGCCGACACGCGCGCCAAGATCACCGGCCTTTCCGATCTCACGCCGAAGCCCTGGCCGCAGCGTTTCCGCGAGATCCAGGCCGCAGGCGGCCATATCGAGATCGTGCAGTCGCGGATCCAGCAGGGCGAGATGATCGCGGTCGCGGCCGGCACGCTCGGTCTCTCGGCCAATGGCCGACTGGACGGCGAATTGCAGATGACGGTGACTGGCCTCGAGCGCGTGATCCCGGCGCTCGGCATCGAGAAGATGCTGGAAGAGGGTGTGCCGCAGGCCACGCTCGATCGCGTCGCGCCCGGCGTGAAGTCGCAGGATCTCAACAATCTGTTCGGCGCGCTCGACCGCGCCGTTCCCGGCCTCGGCAAGGTCATCAAGCAGAACGCCAATGCCGGACTTGCCGCGGGCATCAACTCGATCGGCACCGAGAGCACACTCGAGGGCAAGAAGGCGCGCAGCTTCCCGCTGAAATTCGTCGACGGTGCCGTGCTGTTGGGCCCGGTCAAGGTCGGGCAGATCCCGCCGCTGTATTGATTGTCCCTGTCATTGCGAGCGTAGCTCTCTCACCACCCGTCATTGCGAGGAGCACTTGCGACGAAGCAATCCAGAGTCTTTCCGCGGAACGATTCTGGATTGCTTCGCTTCGCTCGCAATGACGAAGGTGAGAGCTACGGCTTCTTGCCGAGCTGCCCGTGCTGACGGCCAAAGTCCGCCGCCGCCGAATCCTGGCCGATCTCGACGATGCCGCGGCGGATGGCGCGGGTGCGGGTGAAATGGTCGAACAGCGCTTCGCCGTCGCCGCGGCGGATTGCGCGGGTGAGCTTGGCGAGATCCTCGGTGAAGGTTCCGAGCATCTCCAGCACGGCTTCCTTGTTGGCGAGGAACACGTCGCGCCACATCGTCGGATCGGACGCGGCGATGCGGGTGAAGTCGCGGAAGCCGCCGGCGGAGAACTTGATCACCTCCGATTCCGTCACCTGCGCCAGCTCGTCGGCGGTGCCGACGATGGTGTAGGCGATCAGATGCGGCAGATGGCTGGTGATCGCGAGCACGAGATCATGATGATCCGGCGTCATGATCTCGACCTTGGCGCCCATCGCGGCCCAGAACGCGCGCAGGTGATCGGTCGCAGCCGCATCGACGCCTTCCGGCGGCGTCAGGATGCACCAGCGGTTGATAAAGAGCTCGGCGAAGCCGGAATCCGGGCCCGAATGCTCGGTGCCCGCGACCGGATGCGCCGGCACGAAATGAACGGTCTTCGGCAGGTGCGGCGCCATGTCCCTGACGATCGCGCCCTTCACGGAGCCGACGTCCGAGATGATCGCGCCGGGCTTCAGATGCGGCGCGATCTCCTGCGCCACCGGCCCGCAGGCGCCGACGGGAATGCAGAGGATGACGAGATCGGCATCCTTCACCGCTTCCGCATTGGTCGCTACGACTTGATCGACGATGCCAAGCTCGATCACGCGCGCGCGCGTCTTCTCGGAGCGCGCGGTGGTGACGATCTCGCCAGCCAGGCCCTGGAGCTTGGCAGCGCGCGCGATCGAGCCGCCGATCAGGCCGAAGCCGATCAGGGCGACGCGCTGGAAGTGCGCCTGCGCGCTCATTTGCCGGCCACGAAGTCGCGCAGGCCGTCGACGACGAGGCGGTTGGCCTCCTCGGTGCCGATGGTCATGCGCAGCGAATGCGGCAGGCCGTAGTTCTTGAGTGCGCGCAGCACGAGGCCGCGCTTTGTGAGGAACGCGTCGGCGTCGTCCGAGGTCCTGCCCTTCTCGGTCGGGAAGTGGATCAGCACGAAATTGGCGACGCTCGGGGTCACCTTCAGGCCGAGCTTGGTGATCTCCTCGGTCAGCCAGTTGCGCCAGGTCTCGGTGAACTGCTTGGACATCGCCTGATGCGCGGTGTCCTCGATCGCGGCGACCGCGGCATACATCGCCGGCGTCGACACGTTGAAGGGACCGCGGATGCGGTTGACGGCATCGATGATGTGCTCGGGGCCGAACATCCAGCCGATGCGCAGCGCAGCCAGGCCGTGGATCTTGGAGAAGGTGTGCGTCACCACCGTGTTCTCGGTGGTGGCGACGAGCTCGATGCCCATTTCATAGTCGTTACGAGAAACATAGTCGCAATAGGCGGCGTCCAGCACCAGCAGCACATGCGAGGGCAGGCCGGCGCGCAGCCGCTTGACCTCGTCGAACGGGATGTAGGTGCCGGTCGGGTTGTTGGGGTTGGCGAGCCAGACCAGCTTCGTCTTCGGCGTCACCGCCTTGAGGATGGCGTCGACGTTGCAGGTGAGGTTGGTCTCCTCCGCGATCACGTTCCTGGCGCCGACCGCCATGGTCGCGATCGGATAGACCAGGAATCCGTGTGTGGTGGAGATCGCCTCGTCGCCCTGGCCGAGATAGGTGTGGGCGAGCAGGTTCAGGATCTCGTCCGAGCCGGCGCCGCAGATGATGCGGTTGGGATCGAGACCATAGCTGCGGCCGATCGCTTCGCGCAGCACGCGCGAGGTGCCTTCCGGATAGTCTTCCAGATGATCCGCCACGCGCTTGAAGGCCTCGATCGCCTTGGGCGAGGGCCCGAACGGCGTCTCGTTGGCCGACAGCTTGAACACCTTGCGGCCCGGCTCCGGCACCGGGGTCTTGCCGGGCGTGTAGGGCGCAATATCGAGAATGCCGGGGTTCGGCACGGGGCGGGACATCTTCAACTCCGGATAGGCTTCAGGCGATGCGCGATTTACGATTTCGGCCCGGTCGGGGCCACCGTATAGCGCGTTGCGTGGCTGCCGACGAGGGCCGTGGAGCGTACCGAGGCCCCCGCCTCGATCAGGGCAGCCCTGATTTTGCCGATGCTGCTCTCGCTCGTGACCGAGACCAGCAGGGCCGCGCCGTCGAAGGCGGTATCGGGCACCGCGACGATCTCGGCGAGCGGCGACAGCGCCCGCGCGACCTCGGCGTTCCACCCCGATACGCGCACGCTGAAGGTCTCGACCTCAGTCACCAGGGCGCTGTCGGCGACGCGCGAGATCGCGAACACCGGCAACGCGGCCGGATGATCGGCGCGCTCGACGAAGGGCATCCGCGCGATGATCTTCGGCGCGCCCTCCGCTTCCAGCTCCAGCCACCACGGCGTGCGGCTCGAGGTCGCCGAGACCAGCGCCAGATCGCCCTTGGATTTCGCCACCGCCTCGACCGCGGCCTGCGCGCTGAAATGCGCGACGTAAGGAACCGTGAAGCCGAAATGGAAGCGCACGGAATCGCGCATGGCCGGTTCGCTCACAGAGATGTCGGCGTGCACGGAGAACGGCGCCTGCACATAGGTGAAGGTCGAGATGATGACGCGCCAGATGCTCTCGACGGTGTCGAGCGGAAGGATGCCGCGATGACGCTGCACGATCTCGCGCATCATCGAGGCCTCGCGCGCCGGACGGAAGGCCGAGCCGACCTCCTGGGTCTGCTTGACCTGGATCAGGCGGTCGATGATGTCGCCGCGCTGCATCAGCAGGCGATGCATGCCCTCGTCGATCGCGTCGATCTCCTTGCGCAATTCCTGCAATGACGGTGGCGCGGGCGGACGTTGGGACATATCTGACTGGACTGTTGAGAGGCGTTCCAATGCGGGCCGGCCCAGGAAACTGGTAGGAAGCTGGTCAGACCGGATCCGCTGCGATCGACGTCTTGATTAGGCAGTCGGGGCTGCGAAAGCAAAGAGAAATGACGGCCTGTCCGGCCGGCAAGACAGGGACGAATTGGGCTGATCCGGACTGCGACTTGACGAAAACCGCCCAAGCCGGTAGTTTTTTGCCTGTTCCGTGGTCATTTGAGCCGGCCGGCTTGCAGCCACGTTAAAAAACTCGCTAAACAGGCCGGGGACGCTTCCGATCCCGGTCGAACCTATCGTTCAGGCCGGGTTTTTCATGGCCTGATTCCAGCGGCGGTCTGACGACAGTCGCAAACGAGGTCGATGATGGTTGGCGTTAAGTCCGTGACCAGTCCCGCGATCAGTGCCGACGACCGGTCGCATGAGGTGGATCATCCGAGCTCGCCGGTCGCACAGTTCGGCGCCGACCAGCCGCTGCGGCTCGATTGCGGCGTCGATCTCTCCCCGTTCCAGATCGCCTATCAGACCTATGGCGAGCTCAACGCCGACCGCTCCAACGCAGTGCTGATCTGCCATGCGCTGACCGGCGATCAGCACGTCGCCAATGTGCATCCCGTCACCGGCAAGCCAGGCTGGTGGGAGACGCTGGTCGGCCCCGGCCGGCCGCTCGATCCCAGCCGCTACTTCATCATCTGCTCCAACGTGATCGGCGGCTGCATGGGCTCGACCGGGCCGGCCTCGATCAATCCCGCCACCGGCAAGGTGTGGGGCCTCGATTTTCCCGTCATCACCATTCCGGACATGGTGCGCGCACAGGCGATGCTGATCGACCGGCTCGGCATCGACACGCTGTTCGCCGTCGTCGGTGGCTCGATGGGCGGCATGCAGGTGCTGCAATGGACCGCGGCCTATCCTAGCCGCGTCTACTCCGCGCTGGCGATCGCCTGCGCGACGCGGCACTCGGCGCAGAACATCGCCTTCCACGAGCTCGGCCGGCAGGCGGTGATGGCCGATCCCGACTGGCACAATGGCGGCTATGCCGATCAGGGCATCCATCCGCATCGCGGCCTCGCGGTGGCACGCATGGCCGCGCACATCACCTATCTCTCGGACGCGGCGCTGCATCGCAAGTTCGGCCGGCGCATGCAGGACCGCGAATTGCCGACCTTCTCGTTCGACGCCGACTTCCAGGTCGAGTCCTATCTGCGCTACCAGGGCTCGTCCTTCGTCGAGCGCTTCGACGCCAATGCCTATCTCTATTTGACGCGCGCGATGGACTATTTCGACATCGCCGCCGACCATGGCGGCGTGCTGGCGAAGGCGTTCGCCGGCATCCAGACGCGTTTCTGTGTGGTGTCGTTCACCAGCGACTGGCTGTTTCCGACCTCGGAATCGCGCGCGCTGGTGCATGCGCTGAATGCGTCGAGCGCGCGGGTATCGTTCGCCGAGATCGAGACCGATCGCGGCCACGACGCCTTCCTGCTCGACGTGCCCGAATTCTTCGACATCTCCCGCGCCTTCCTGCAATCGGCCGGCAAGGCGCGCGGACTGAACGGCGTGGGTGGGTAGGATGTCGGTGCAGGAAGTGCTGCCGCTCGGCGGCGTTGCGGCCGGACAATCCGGCCAGGCTCGCGCCGACCATCTGCTGGTGGCCGAGATGGTCAAGCCGGGTTCGAGAGTGCTCGACGTCGGCTGCGGCGACGGCGATCTGCTTCAGCTGCTCGAGGCTCGCGGCATCGACGGTCGCGGCATCGAGCTGTCGCGCGAGGGCGTCAACCGCTGCGTCGCCAAGGGCCTTGCCGTGGTGCAGGGCGATGCCGACACCGACCTCGTCAATTACCCCGACGATGCGTTCGACTATGTGATCCTGTCGCAGACGCTGCAGGCGACGCGGCAGCCGAAGGTCGTGCTGGAGAATCTGCTGCGCATCGGCCATCGCGCCATCGTGTCGTTCCCGAACTTCGGCTTCTGGAAGATGCGGCTCCAGCTCCTGATCGGCGGCCACATGCCGCGCACGGAGAATCTGCCCGCGACCTGGTACGACACCGCCAACATCCACTTCTGCACCATCAAGGATTTCGTCGAGCTCTGCGACGCGATCAACGTCAAGATGGAACGCTCCGTGGCGCTCGATCTCTACGGCCGCCCCGTGCCGCTGAACCTGCCCTGGTGGGTGTGGAACATGTTCGGCGAGCAGGCCGTGTTTCTGCTGACGCGCGGCGGGGGGAAGTGACGCTGTACGCGTCATTCCGGGGCGCTCGAAGAGCGAACCCGGAATCTCGAGGTTCCGGGTTCGCTCTTCGAGCGCCCCGGAACGACGACTAACCAACAGCCAGCGACCTCGGGTCGCGCGCCGGCCAGCGGCCGGCTTCGACCAGCGTCACGAACCGCTCGACGCTCTCGTTGAACAGCGCGGGCTCTTCGAGGTTGAGCACGTGGCCCGATTTCGGAAACATCGCGAGCCCGGCCGCGGGCAGGTGCTTCTTCAGGAACAGGCTTGCGCCGATACACGGATCGTCCTCGTCGCCGCAGATGATCAGCGCGGGCGTCCTCACCTTGGCGATCGACTCCGTCAGTGTGTAGATCGAGGGCCGGCCGCCCTGGAATCCGCGCATCGTGCGCGCCGAGCCCTTTGAATCGTGCCGCGCCAGCGCGGCGTAGAAATCGGCATGGCCGCGCGGGTCCTTCACCAGAAAGGGAATCCGGCTCGGCGCCTCGCGCGTGACCTTTGCGACTTCCGCCGAGCCCAGCGTCTCGAACTGCTCGGCATTGGCACGGCACTGCTTGCGCCAGGTGTCGAGAGTCTCGAGCTCCGAACCGGAGCCGACGCCGGCGAGTGTCATCGACAGCGCGCGTTGCGGCGCGTTCAATCCGATCTGCAGCGACGAATAGGCGCCCATCGAGAGACCGACGAGATGCGCACGCTCGATCTTGAGATGATCGAGCACCGCGAGCGCATCGGTGTAGAAATGCGTGTAGCTGTAGACCTCGCCCGCGGGCACGTCCGATGGCGTGTAGCCGCGTGCCGAATAGGTGATGCAGCGGTGGCCGCGCGAGAAGTAACGCATCTGCGGCTCCCAATTGGTGTAGTCGGCCGCGAACTCGTGCAGAAAAATGATCGGCGTTCCCTGGCCCGCCTCTTCGAAATAGATGCGGACGTCATCCCTGGTCGTGGCGTGGGGCATTAACCGTTTCCCTCTCTTCAAGCCGTGCGCGCAGGATCGCAGTTAATGTTGTTGTCCGCAATGCGGCAGCGTGATCGCAGCACCGGCGCAAAATCATCGCAGCTATTCGCAAGGCGTGGCGTCTTTTTCTCGCCACATCCGGAAGCTTTACGGCCCGACGGATGTCGGCCACCGCACGGGCCGACGGGAAGTGGGGGTGTAACGAAGGATGAAGAATGTTTGAGTTGTTTGCGTCTCGCCTGTCGCGCTGTGTTGTCGCGCTGGCGATCTTCTTCGCGGCGGTCGCCGCGTTCGTCTCTCCGGCCTCGGCAAGGCCTCATCATCGTCACAGCGCAGAGCGGCATGCTCACGCACATCACGCCAGACATCATCACTATCGCCACCATGCACGCAGCTCGCGCTTCGAGCGCAGCGCGGCGCAGTTGCAGGCAAGCGGCTTCGGCGACACCCAGGCCTCCTATGATCCGAACGCCAACAGCGGCGGCACGGCCCGCAACGCGATGGCCAGCAACGCAGTCGCAAGCAGCGGCGGCTTCGGCGGCGGATCGGGCCTCGTGTCCGAGGCGCGGCGCTATCTCGGCGGCAATCCGACCGGGCGCGGCAGCCTGTGGTGCGCGCGCTTCATGAACATGGTGCTGCAGCATACCGGCCATCAGGGCACCGGCTCGGACATGGCGAGCTCGTTCGCGCGCTATGGCACGCGCGTCTCCGGCCCGCAGGTCGGCGCCATCGCGGTGATGTCGCGCGGCCGCCGCGGCGGCCATGTCGGCATCATCACCGGCGTCGATGCGCAGGGCAATCCGATCATGATCTCCGGCAACAACGGCAACCGCGTCCGCGAGGCGCCGGTCTCGCGCGGCCGCATCTATGCGTATGTGATGCCGAATTGAGGTAGCTGCCTCGTCATTGCGAGCGAAGCGAAGCAATCCAGAATTCCTCCACGGAAATAGTCTGGATTGCTTCGTCGCTTCGCTCCTCGCAATGACGGAGTGTGTTGAGCCGGTGCCGGCTCAGATGAGCTTCGGCTGCTCCACCGCGACCGCATCGCCCACACCGATCTCGCCATCGGCGACCACCTCGGCATAGATACCGCAATCCATGTGGCCGAGATGGCGCGAGAGGGTCGGCGGGATCTCGAGATCGCGCGCGGCGGTCACGGGGTCGACATTGGTGGCCGGGCAGCGGACGATGCGCTTGACCACTTTCAGCCGCGCGTTGCCGATCGCGAGCGTCTGGCCGACGAGGTCGAGCTCCGACCAGGCCGGCCAGCCCTGAACATAGAGGTTGCCGCGGAAGCGCAGCGGATGCACGGGAGTGCCGCCCAGCATGGCCTCGATGGCGCGGACGCTGTTCAGATTGATGATCGACACGACCTTGCGGGCGACGTCGGAAAAGCTGTGGTCGCGGCCGGACAGGACCTTTGGCGGGCCTTTCAACTCCGGCTGGAAGTTCTCGGTGAAATAGCTCTCGATGGCGGCACGCCCGGCGGCGGTCTCGAGATCGCCGCTGGCGACGATCTGGCCGTCCTTGCGGATGGTCAGGCGATTGGTCGCGTCCTCGAACCGGCTGTCGAGCGAGGCCAGCCGCTCATTGCGCGCCAGCATCAGGAACAGGATTTTCGGCTTCCATTCGGGAGCCTCGGGATCGAACCCGCTCGGCCCGTTCTCGATCGCGTAGCGGCGATCGGCGGGCAGCGTCTGGCCGGCTCGTAAGGGGACCCTAGGCAGGCTCTCGGGCGTCAGGCCCTTGATCGGGTAGCGGTAGAGCCCGGTGATTTCGGCGGTCTGGCTGGCTGTCATGCCGCTACTTAGGGGATTCGACCCGGCCCCGCCAAGCGGGCCGATCAGCGCACGAAATTGTGAACTCGCCTCTTTCGCATCCGCGGCCCGCTTCCCACATCTGCCTCAGGCCGGCGGCAACGCCGGTCCAAGACGACCGTTACCGGTTGAGAAACGTCAATGCGGTATTCGGAAACCCAATGAAGATGCCGTTTGGGGTGCCTTACAGGGCCCTAGGGGCAGGCCGAGGGAAAGAAAAGACCATGAATATCGACAAATATACCGAACGCTCCAGGGGCTTCATCCAGTCCGCGCAGTCGCTGGCGGTGCGCGAGGGGCACCAGCAGTTTTCCACCCTGCACGTCCTCAAGGTCCTCCTGGACGACAATGAGGGCCTCGCTGCCGGTCTGATCGACCGCGCCGGCGGCAATTCCCGTGCGATCCTGAAGGCGACCGAGGAGGCCCTGAACAAGGTGCCCAAGGTCTCCGGCGGCGGCGCCGGCCAGATTTATCTGGCGCCCGAACTTGCCCGCACCTTCGACGCCGCCGAGAAGGCCGGCGAGAAGGCCGGCGACAGCTTCGTGACCGTCGAGCGGCTGCTGCTCGGTCTTACGCTGGAGAAGTCCAGCGAGGCCGGCGCGATTCTGGCCAAGGGCGGCGTTACTCCGCAAAATCTCAACGCCGCCATCGAAGCGCTGCGCAAGGGCCGCACTGCGGACTCTGCGACCGCCGAGAACGCCTATGACGCGCTGAAGAAATATGCCCGCGACCTCACCCAGGCTGCGCGCGACGGCAAGCTCGACCCGGTCATCGGCCGCGACGAGGAGATCCGCCGCACCATCCAGGTGCTCTCGCGCCGGACCAAGAACAATCCCGTCCTGATCGGCGAGCCCGGCGTCGGCAAGACCGCCATCGCGGAGGGCCTCGCGCTGCGCATCGTCAATGGCGACGTGCCCGAGAGCCTGAAGGACAAGAAGCTGCTGTCGCTGGACCTCGGCGCCCTGATCGCGGGTGCCAAGTACCGCGGCGAGTTCGAGGAGCGGTTGAAGGCCGTGCTCCAGGAAGTCACCGCGAGCGAAGGCAACTTCATCCTGTTCATCGACGAGATGCACACGCTGATCGGCGCCGGCAAGGGCGACGGCGCGATGGACGCCTCCAACCTGCTCAAGCCTGCGCTCGCCCGCGGCGAGCTGCACTGCATTGGCGCGACCACGCTCGACGAGTACCAGAAGCACGTCGAGAAGGACGCCGCGCTGGCGCGGCGCTTCCAGCCGATCTTCGTCAGCGAGCCCTCGGTCGAGGACACCATCTCGATCCTGCGCGGCCTCAAGGACAAGTACGAGCAGCACCACGGCGTGCGGATCACCGATTCCGCGCTGGTCGCCGCCACGACGCTGTCCAACCGCTACATCACCGACCGCTTCCTGCCCGACAAGGCGATCGACCTCATGGACGAGGCCGCGGCGCGGCTGAAGATGCAGGTCGATTCCAAGCCTGAGGAGCTGGATTCGCTCGACCGTGAGATCATCCGGCTCAAGATCGAGCAGGAGGCGCTCAAGAAGGAAAGCGATCTCGGCTCGAAATCTCGTCTCGAGTCGCTTCAGAAAGAGCTCGCCGAGCTCGAAGAGAAGTCTGCGGCGCTGACGGCGCGCTGGAGCGCGGAGAAGAACAAGCTCTCCAACGCCCAGAAGCTGAAGTCGGAGCTCGACGCCCTGCGCGTCGATCTGGCCGCTGCGCAGCGGCGCGGCGAATTCCAGAAGGCGGGCGAGCTGGCCTATGGCCGGATCCCGCAGCTCGAGAAGCAGCTCGCCGACATCGAGGCGCGCGAAGGCTCCGGTGAGATGATGGAGGAGGCGGTCACCGCCAACCACATCGCGCAGGTGGTCTCGCGCTGGACCGGCGTGCCCGTCGACAAGATGCTGGAGGGCGAGAAGGAGAAGCTCCTGAAGATGGAGGAGCAGCTCGGCAGGCGCGTCGTCGGCCAGGCCGAGGCCGTGCGTGCGGTCGCAACCGCCGTGCGCCGCTCGCGTGCCGGCCTGCAGGATCCGCACCGCCCGACCGGCTCGTTCATGTTCCTGGGGCCCACCGGCGTCGGCAAGACCGAGCTGACCAAGGCGCTCGCCGAGTACCTGTTCAACGACGAGACTGCGATGGTCCGCCTCGACATGTCCGAATACATGGAGAAGCACTCGGTCTCGCGGCTGATCGGCGCGCCTCCGGGCTATGTCGGCTATGACGAGGGCGGTGCGCTCACCGAAGCGGTGCGGCGCCGGCCTTACCAGGTCGTGCTGTTCGACGAGATCGAGAAGGCGCATCCCGATGTCTTCAACGTCCTGCTGCAGGTGCTCGACGACGGCCGCCTGACCGATGGCCAGGGCCGCACCGTCGACTTCCGCAACACGCTGATCATCATGACCTCGAACCTCGGTTCGGAATTCCTGGTGAACCAGCCGGAGGGCGAGGACACCGCGGCCGTGCGCGAGCAGGTGATGGGAACGGTGCGGGCGCATTTCCGCCCCGAATTCCTCAATCGCGTCGACGAGATCATCCTGTTCCACCGCTTGCAGAGGAGCGAGATGGGCCGGATCGTCGAGATCCAGTTCGCGCGGCTGCAGAAGCTGCTGACCGATCGCAAGATCGTGCTGAGCCTCGACGACGCCGGCCGCGACTGGCTGGCGGCGAAGGGCTGGGATCCCGCCTACGGCGCAAGGCCGCTGAAGCGCGTGATCCAGCGCTACCTGCAGGATCCGCTCGCCGAGATGATCCTCGGCGGCGACGTCCGCGACGGTGACAACGTTGCGATCTCGTCCGAGGGCAACGTGCTGACCTTCAACGGCAAGGCGCCGCAGACCGCGGAGATCGCCCAGTTCGAGGCGCCGGTGTCGAAGCGCAAGCTGAACTGAGCGTCATCGCTGCCTGAAACAACAGAGCGCCCCGGAGAGCTTCTTTCCGGGGCGTATTGTTTTGAGCGAGCCGGTTTGATCGAGCCCTGTTGACGCCCTAGCCGATCGCCGGCGCGGATCCAGGCGCGGCCGGCGCAGCCTCGTCATCGTCCTCTTCGAGCTCGGACAGAATGTCGACGAGCTCGCGCACCCGTCCCTGTGCCAATGGTCGCAAATCGTTGATCATCGGCTCGTCATTGGCGAGCCAGGCCTGGGCCTCGGCGAGTTCCTCGACGGTCGCGCCGGTCCCGATAATCTGGGCAATGGTGCCGTCGTCGGCCCGATCCACGGTCTTGATGACATCGTCGCGTGAGAGCCGCGTCATGGCGATCCTCCTGCTGGTCGGCTTCCCCTCGGCATTTAACGGGGAACCGGCGGGGCCGGTTCCAGTGCAGGGAGGTTCCGCGGGCAGACGCTACTTCTTCACCGCCTTGTAGATCGCATTCTCGATGTCGGAGGAGAAGTAGATGACGCCTGCAGAGCCGATCGCCACGCCGGTCGGAATGTGCGTCGGCAGGCCGCCGGGCGCTCCCGTCAGGCCGATCGGGAGATTGGCCGCGATCTCCGTGACCTGGCCGCTCTCCGGTGCGATCTCGATCAGCCGCTTGGCGCCGACTTCCGCCACGATCAATTGGCCTTCGGGACCTCGCGCGATCCCTTCGGGCATCTTCAGCTCCTTTGCGAGCACGGTTTTCTCGCCGTTGCTGTCGATCCGGGACACGGTGCCTGCAAAGGCCTCGGTGACGTAGACCTCGTCGGTCTTTCCACGAACGAGCCCGACCGGGCCTTCGAGATTGCCTGCCAGCGTGGTGCGATCCTTGCCGTGCTCCCCGCTCACCTTGGTCAGCGACTTGGTGCCGAGCTCGGCCACCAGGATGCTGCCGTCTGCCAGCACGATCGCGTCATGCGGCGCCTTGAAACCGTGCAGCATGTCGCGCGTTGCGCCGGTCTTGCCGTCGATCACCTGCACGGTGCCGGTGAACCAGCTCGACAGGATCACGTCGTTGCCGTTCGCCGTCGCGCTCATCGGATATTCGAGCGTGGTGCCTGCGGCATGCATGCGGGCCTTCTCGGTGACCTCGCCGGTCGCACCGTCCACCGTGCGATAGGCGAACACGTCGGCGACGTGGATGGTGTCCTTGCCGTTCTCCGAGGTGACGCCGATGCCGCCGGGCAGCGCGAGCTTGCCGATGATGATCTGCTTGGCCTCACCGGTCGCAGGATCGACCTGCTGGATGCCGTTATCGGCCATGTTGGACACGTAGATGCGGTCCTTGTCGTCGATGGCGAGATTGTCCAGCGACGGCTTCAACTGCATGACCGTCGTCTTGGCGCCCGATTTGGGATCGACCCGGACGAGCTGGCCGAGCGCGGTATCGACCACGAAGAGATTACCCTTGGAATCGAAGTTCACCGCGGCGGGGACCTTGAAGCCGTCGGCGACAACGGTGAGCTCGGCCTTGTCGACGTCGACCTTGGCGACCTGGCCCTTGAACCAGAGCGGACCGTAGAGCTTGTCGTCGGGACCGAATTCGAAGCCGTTGAGGCCGCCCATCTTCTCCATGATCTGGCGGGGCGGTTTGACGCCCTCGACGTCGATCTCGTAGAGCGTGTCGCCGAGGAAAACGGTCGTCGCATACAGCCTGCCGTCCTTGCGGAAGGCGAGGGAATTGATGCCGGGAAGGCCCGAGGCGAGCTTCTTGATCGGGCCGTCGCCCTTGCGGGCATAGAGATCGCCGGCGAGGAATCCGGTCCAGGCCATGGTGCCGTCGGGCGCGAACGCAATGTCGTCGGCCATCCCGATCGGCGCGGGGATTGCAACCTTGGCGGTACCGCCTGGGATGTCGACCTCGTAGAGAGCCGCGCCTGCGACGCTGCCGGCGAACAAATGGCCGGCCTTGTCGATCGCAAGCCCGTGCACGCCGTGGAATGCCGAGCCGGGGACGAGCTTTGTGATTTCCCAGCTATCGGCCGATGCGCTCGAGACGGAGAAAACCGCGGCAACCAGGGCCGCGCAGGCGAACCTGCTCTTCATGGCGAGACCTCCCGTTTTTTGGAAAGTATTCGCCCGTCGCACGGCTTTGGCAAACGAAACTTGACGTTGTGATGCGGTGAAGCGACCTGCGGTTTCGCAGCGCTGTTTCTTGCAATGTCTGGAGATGTCCAGCCGGGATCGGCCGGTTGCCACTACCGGTTGCTGACCTGCAACGGGCCGCCGGTGGCGTCCGACATGCGCGCGATGGCGCCGCCGCGGCCGCTCATCATGCCGTCGAGCCGGTCGCGCTCCTTCTCGAAGCCCGCCAGCACCGCGCCTTCCAGCGAACGGCCGCGCGGCAGCTTGACGCGCAACGGGTCGACGAAGCGGCCGTTGACGAGGATTTCGTAGTGGACGTGCGGACCCGTCGACTGGCCGGTCGAACCGACGAAGCCGATCACCTGGCCCTGCCGCACCTTCTTGCCGACTTCCATGCCCTTGGCGAAGGCCGACATGTGGCCGTAGGCCGTCTCGTAGCCGTTGGAATGCTTGATGCGGATGTATTTGCCGTAGCCGCCTTCGGGGCCGGCCTTCTCGATCATGCCGTTGCCGGAGGCGAAGATCGGCGTGCCGTAGGCGGTGGCCCAGTCGACGCCGGTGTGCATCTTCACATAGCCCAGGATCGGATGGCGGCGACCGCCGAAGCCCGAACGCATGATGGCGTTGTTGACGGGCTTTCTGACCAGGAACTTCTTCGCGCTCTTGCCGGTCTCGTCGTAGTAGTCGACCACGCCGTCGTCGGGACTCTGGTAGCGGTAGTATTTCTTGGTCTCGCCGCCGACCGTGAGGGAGGCGAACAGCACGTCGTTCTTTTCGCTCGACGTCGTGCCCTCTTCCTCGCCGGCGTAGAAGACGTCGAAGGAATCGCCCGGCTGCACCTTGCGCTGGAAATCGACGTCGTAGGAGTAGATCTTGATCATGTCCTCGATGACGGGCATCGGGACCTTGTTGCGCATCGCGGTCTCGTAAATGCTCTGGTAGAGCCGCACGCCGGTGCCGTCATCGTCGTCATCGTCGTCGCTGTTGGCGTTGGCCGCAGCGTCCGCGACGGTGTTCATGCTGGAGACGTCGACGGCGACGTATTTGCCGAGGTCGGACAGTGCCGCGATCGCCTCGACCATGGTGTCGTTTGCAACCACGACGCGATAGGGCTGGAGCCGGGCGCCGGGGCTTGCGGGAGCCATCAGGATGCGAAGCTTCTCGCCTTCCTTCAGGCCGCCATCGCGGCCGCGCGGGCCGAGTGTCGCGGTGATCGCCTTGATTTCCTCGGCCGTCGCGCCGAGATCGCGCAGGACGGAGCCGACGCTGTCGCCTTTCTTGACGACATGGACGCGTTCACCGTTCGGATTGCCGCCGGTGATCTGTTCCTTGGTCTTCGGCAGCAGCGTGACGTTTTCCGGCACCACGCGGGTCTCGAAGCCGGCATAGGGATCGGACGACGATACCTCGGTGGCGTAGGCCATCTTGATGTCGGAAGGACCGGTCGCGCCGGACACATCGGCAGCGGCATTGGCGAGCGAGGCGTAACGCACTCCGCTGCCGCCGCGCCAGTTGGCGGCATCGCGCACCCGCATCAGGATGTCGTCGAGCGCCACCACTGCGGTGATCTTGGCCTTCGGCAGCACCTGCGCGAGGTCCTTGGTGACGAAGGAAACCTCGGCGTCGGGCTCGACGGCCTCTGGATTGTTCGGATCCTCCGACGCCGTCTTCGGATCGGAGCCGACGTCGGTCAGCAGACGCTGGGCGTTGAACGGCGGAATCTTCGCCGACAGATCGCTCGTCGTCATCGACAGATTGCCGGCGATCCGGACGAAGGGGCGCACCCGCATCACGTCGCGGTTGCCGACGCGGGCGACCGTCGAGACGCGCACGATGTTGCGCGAGGCCGTGGATTCACTGGGGGGAGGCAGGCGGTCGCTCTTGTGCAGCGTGGCGGCGCGATCGGCTGCGCCGAAGGCACCACGCAGCGCGCCTTCGACCCGCTCCGGCACCTTGGCGAAGGTCATCTCGCCGTCGAGAGACGCGAAAACGGCGCCGCCGATCAGGGCTGCGCCGCAGAGTCCGGTCAGAATTGTACCGCTGAACCATTGTACCGAGACGCGACGGCGATCGATGACGGCGGCTTCCGAACCATCGACGGACAGCGGCGGCTCGTGGCCGAGATCAATGATCCCGGTCTCACGCCCATAAGCGCCGCGTGACGTCCTGTGGTTCAACCTAAGTCCCCCAATCAACGACCCAAGAGCCCAATGAGCTCGATCTCCAGAGCCCGGTTTCGAGCCCCTCCCTGGCCGCCCTCTTGGAGGGGCATCGCAGGAACGGGCAAGCCGCACAGGCGTTCGCGGTCAGAAGGCCCGATGGACGGGCCGGCCGGAATTACGAACAGCTAAGCGGAAAAAGATCTCTCGATGTCTCTCGAACGTCTGAAGAAGGCCGCTTCATCGGTATGATCGCCTTCCTCTGACCCCACGCAAATCGCCGGCAGCCCCCACTGGCATCCCCGCGATTCAAGCTTGTCTCTTATCAGAACGCCGCGGGATTGTGGCTCAAGTACGGCGCCTAATATGGAAAAAGTTTCCTGAACGACCTGGCGCTGGAGCCTTAGGGCGAGGGGCAGGGGAGGCCGCTCCAAAACCCTCTCAGGACCCCCTCAGGAGCCCCTCCCGAGGCCCCTGAGGGCCAAACTTTTTTTCAGATTTTTTGCGGTGCAGCTCCGTCAGGCGATCTCCCTGGCCTTCTAATTGACTGGAATCATTAGAATTTTTTCGACAATCCACTGTGCGACGATTTGTTGACGATTGGCGTTGACAGCCCGGAAGGTGGGGCCTATAACCCCAACCACTGAGCGCGGCGCCGCCGGGTCACTGACCAAGGCGAGCGCACGCGCCACTGATGCTCCTCACCTTGTTGAGTGACACAACAGCCGACACCAGTCGGTTGGAGTTCATTCATCGTCGGTAAGGGTGTCGGAACCCTTCCTCTCAGGAAGGTTGAGACCTCTCCGGTCTCGGGCTGTTTGACAAGTGAAGATGAAGAAAGAGAAACGTGGACGGCGGAGTCCTTGCGGGTCTCGCTTCTGAAAAGCTTCGGCTTTTCTGATCGAGGCCGGACGAAAGACTTCGGCGGTACACGTTTTAAAGGAAACACCATCGTTGCCAGCGATGTGAATCGCGGGCAGCTCGGCGGCTTCGGTCGTCGGAAAAATGGTGGGACCTCGTCAAACGTTGTGATCAGCCGGTTCAAAGTTCAAGTCCAACTTGAGAGTTTGATCCTGGCTCAGAGCGAACGCTGGCGGCAGGCTTAACACATGCAAGTCGAGCGGGCGTAGC